>Ga0302268_1000139_pt1 | contig 45277 bp, 34 predicted proteins | sample III_Bog_E2_1_FD_194554 | JGI IMG/M metagenome (GOLD analysis project Ga0302268, IMG submission 194554) | Peat permafrost microbial communities from Stordalen Mire near Abisko, Sweden - III_Bog_E2_1 | ecosystem: Environmental > Terrestrial > Soil > Wetlands > Peat | place: Sweden: Abisko... | reverse complement strand
ATTCCGTAGGAATTAAATATGATTAGCCATGTATGAAATGCATGGAAGTTGATTGATGCAAATCACCAACCACGAAGAGGTTGAAAAATTAGAACTAATATATCACATCATCTTCAATCAAATACTCTTTTAATGGATCTTTCAGATATTAATGCTTTATTTATAATGACTATCGGCTTTTGCACCCAATGTGTTTTTTTACTTTATTGTTTAGTGATTATCCGTAAAAGCCCCATAGCTTCAAATAATATATTTAGGTACTCTGTACCTAATGTTTATTAGATTATCCTGGTCTACAAATAGTAATATACTCTGTACCTAATGCAAAGGATCTGCAGCATACTAATAATCAATTGGTATTAAATTCATTCTTTCAAATCTTAAATTAAAAACCTTATTTTTCTCCTTTTTTTCGCTTAGTAGAAAACCTAAAACCCCACGAATCTGCCCTTATTTCCCTTATTTATCTATAATCGATTCTTTAGTGATATAATTTGTTGTTTCAAATTTAAATCTAACTGACTATACAAAAGGTGAATTTACGAATATTTGAATGTTGGGTACAAAAGCCGATATCCATTAAATTTATCCCGGATAAAAGAAAACAACAAATATTATCCCTTAACTGATTATTTATCATAACAATAAAGTGTCTTATTGTTTTAAGGAATGCCTGAAATTTTTATTAATTGCACATTTTGAGTATCTTTGTGCTGAAAATTCGATTCACTATTTAAACATTTCTAATTCTGTTATGTTTCATTAAACGGATCTTAAACAATAAAAATATGGGTAACAATTTATTAAAAGGTAAAAGAGGAATTGTATTTGGAGCATTGAACGATATGTCCATTGCATGGAAAGTTGCAGAACGGGTTGTAGAAGAAGGTGCCATTATTACCTTGTCAAACACACCAATAGCAGTACGAATGGGTACAACCAATGTACTCGCTGAAAAACTAAATGCTAAACTTATTCCGGCTGATGCAACAAGTGTAGAAGACCTGGAACAGGTTTTTGCACAATCGATGGAAACATTGGGTGGAAAAATTGATTTTGTACTCCACTCAATTGGTATGTCACCAAATGTTCGTAAAAAAAGAACCTATGATGACCTGGATTATGATATGCTGACTTCAACACTTGACATATCGGCCATCTCATTTCATAAAATGCTTCAGGTGGCTAAAAAAATGAACGCCATCAATGATTATGGATCTGTTATTGCACTTACGTACATGGCAGCTCAACGGACTGTTTTTGGATACAATGACATGGCTGATGCTAAATCGATGTTGGAATCAATCGCCCGCAGTTTTGGATACATTTATGGTCGCGAGCACAATGTCCGTGTTAATACGATATCTCAATCACCTACAGTTACCACAGCTGGAAGCGGAGTGAAAGGAATGGAAGGCTTACTCGACTTTTCAGAACGGATGAGCCCCCTGGGTAATGCAACAGCATTGGATTGTGCCGATTATTGTGTCGTTATGTTCAGTGACCTGACCCGTAAAGTAACGATGCAAAACCTTTATCACGATGGCGGATTCTCCAGCATGGCAATGAGCTATCGGGCAATGGAACAATACAACAAAAGTTTTGAGGATTTTAAAGATGAAAATGGGAAAATTATCTACGGATAATCATTCTTAATTCACTATAAAAAAAGGAAAGCAAACCAATTTGCTTTCCTTTTTTTTATAGATACTGTAAGAGTTTTATTAAAATATCTTACTAATAGTTCATGTTAGAATATTATCTACTTTTTTATCAATTTAATCGTGGTTTCACCAATTCTTACAAAGTAAATACTTTTATTCATCGTGCTTAAATCCAACACGTTTATACCTTGATTAAGTCTTTTGTTTATTAACAATTGTCCCAATGTATTGTATATACCTACGTTTTCGGCCTCTTTCAAAACGATAATCAGGTTATCAGACACCGGATTTGGATATATGCTTTGTACTACATCTTCCGGATTAGTTATACCGGTATAAGATTGTAATCCTTTTAATATTAAATCAGCATTTGCAATTGAATTAGCCGGAGACAGGCTGACATTTGAATCGCCTTCTGCAGAAGCCGTTTCTGAAAGTATTGTGTACGTATCCAACGCAATGTTTTCAAACGTATAATTACCGTATAAATCTGTCAATGTCCACGCTACAGGTTCACCGATCCTGTTTAATAATAGTACAGGAGTGTTTATCGCTGAATTATTTACAACAATACTCCCTGTTTTATATTGTACACTATCAACCAGTAAACTGTCCTTTAAGGTGTAAGTCTCAAAGAAAATATTCCCATAGATTTTACCGGTCCCGACCTGGTATACATAGGATTTCAGGTTAACTGTTACATTCATCATAGTACCGGCCAGTGTTATATAATCTGCGTTTTGGAATAAAAAATTATTTTTGTAGAAAGTGGGGAGATAATTTCTATACGCATTTATATCCGGAATTATATACACAGTATAATCTGCATTTGACAGGTTTGTAAATAGAAATGTACCATTGGTGATTGTATAAGTGGCAGTCGCTTTACTATCCCCTTTCTTATACAGGATGGCAAGACCTGTTTTTGCAATGGCATTTCCGGCATAGACAGTACCCATCAGTGTGTCAACATTTTCAGGCTGTACTAATTCGTAACAGGTCGCTACTCCAATAGTATGGCATAAATTCATCACACTTGAATCATTGGGTGTCAAATAGCCCCCAAATTTAACCTGATCACCTACTTTCAGTGCTGTCAGGCTGTTGGCGTTAATTACAGTATCGTTTTTAAAACTGTATAACCGGGGAATCATGCTCATATATGGAGTTGTTTCTTCAATAAATAGTTGTCCTGTACATGCATTTGTACCGGCAACTACCATCCCTGATTTATCCATTACACAGGCAGGCGGCGTTGATATGACCTGATAACAGGTCACCACTCCAACAGTATGACACAGACTGGTTAAGCCGGTAGTATTTATTGTCAGAGAATCTCCAAACATTACAATATCACCGGGTTTCAACGCAACCGTATTGTTGCCGTTCACCGTTGCACTGTCTCTTAGAGCATACAATTGTGGGTTCGTATTCGGTGAAGAAGTGTCCTGTATAAAGATTTGTCCTGCGCATCCATCAGTACCGGTAACTACTAACCCTTTTTTATCCATTACACAGGCAGGCGGTGTTGATATGACTTCATAACAGGTCGCAATTCCAAAGACCGGGCATGGATTTTTTGCGTAGGAATCAGTTAAAAGCTCATATCCTCCGAATTTTACTATTTCACCCGGTATTAATCCCGGTTGAGTACCGTTACCGTTTATCACTGTAGTATTTGGTAAGGCATACAATCGTGGAATAGCCGGACTAGCGATAGTTCTTTCCTCAATAAAGAGATGTCCGGTGCAACCCCCTGTACCTGCAACGATTACACCATTTTTATCCATGGTGCAGGGATAACTAATGGTTTTGATCAAAACGCCCTCAAAATAAATTTGTGTGTTATCTTCCAACATACCTAAATTCAGAGTTGTAGTAAATTTTGTAACTATCTGAGCACAAATAACTCTGGTGTTTACAATGCTGTTTTTCTTACTTACATAAATTTTGTTTGCAACTACCGAATCCTTTACAAGGTAGTAATCCGGACATGAATCATCTGACACATAAACATAAGCAACAGTTACGCTATCTGTAGAACCCGGATTACCAGGAGTAATGTATACACTGTCTTGTACAGGGGGAATAACCTGTGAATAACTAATGGTTTTGATCAAAACACCCTCAAAATAAATTTGTGTGTTTTCTTCCAACATACCTAAATTCAGAGTTGTAGTAAATTTCGTGACTATCTGAGCACACATAACCATCGAATTATCAATGCTCTTTTTACTTACATAAATTTTATTTGCAACTACCGAATCCTTTACAAGGTAGTAATCCGGACAAGAATCACCAGACACATAATCAAAAGCAATAGTTACACTATCTGTAGGAGTCGGATTATCTGGAGTAATGTATACTCTGTTTAGTACAGGTAGTGGTATAACCTCTGAAGTTGCTTTCGATAAGTTTAATATACTTGCTACAATCGGTAACAATGTATAGAGTATAAGTTTTTTCATACATTATGAATTAATTGAATAAGTATTTGTTTAAAGTTAAGAAATAATCGTTAAAAAAAGAATTAAGTTATTTGTGATTGAAACACTGGTCTTAAGAGTCTTTAACTGAATAAATAAACATTCGAAAGTGTACACATATAAAATTTTTCATACCAGCTAAATAATGGTTTTTATATTTCAGCCAATACATAAATCCTGTCATGAATTTCTATTTATAACACTACTTAAATCAAAGATGTTCAATCTTATAGATGTCTTTTCGGTTACTTTATTCAGCCTTCTGCCATTACAATAATGTCAGACTGAATTAGAACACGTTTTTTTATACTTGTTTATGTTTTAAGATTCAAGTGTCGGATAACCCCCGATTATTTCTCCCGACATTACATCTAAATAAATCACATAATATACTTTAGGAATATTTATTACCCATACTATGTGCAATTCAATTTTATCAGTTGTATTGATAGGTAAAATCATCCTCGAAAATTCAGCCGTCTGTAAGCTTTCCGCCGTAATAGTTATTGAAATTGGCCTGCCAGCGATATCCCATATATAAACTATCTTATTTAAAACTGCCGCTTTTGCAGTTGCTATATTATCAATATTAAATTTTGAAGGGATATAAATATATGGATACCAGTTTCCGGAGCATGAAGTTACTTTGCCATCTGTTATTTCAGTATATATATTTGTATCATAGACTTCTAAGCCTCCGTAATTTTGAAAATTGGCAGAAATATACCATTTAAGACTTCCTTCGTAAATAGTACTGGAATCAATTATTGAGAATGTAAACACATCTGACGCCTTTATTCCTAACCATGTTGCATTCTGTGATATAAAAGATTTAGCTACATTTATAGCTTCTGACCTGGTTAAATCAGGAATGCGGGCAGGCCATTGAGCTTGTAAAAGAGAATCCAAAAAACCACAAAAACCAAAATCATTGATGGAACTGTCCAGATATGGGTTTGCCTTGGCAAACTCCGTTCGCATAAGTTTCAATGTTTCTATATCCAGTTTCTTATAAGTTGTCGGATAGCTTAATTCGTTGTTTAAAGTAACATTGTTTTGATCACAGCCCTGTATGAATAATATAAAAAGTAAAACTGCAAAACGTCCTCCTAATTTTAATAATGAAGCTATTTTCATTTAATAGATTTGATTAGTTTTTTTGAATTTTTGCGGCTAACTAATAAAATAATTTTATCTTTTTTGCATGTTTAAACTGCTTAGAATTTATCTACACTTCCCATTTTACCGATAAAGAGAATAACTCCGGTGCTTTTTTCACGTATTACAAACACGAAGGGCTTATTCACATTAAATATGATAGGCTGACGTTCTGCACTGGTAACAATTCCGATCGATGTGACTGCAGCAGCTTCTGTTCCTTCTTCATCAACTGTACAGTACGTATTATGGATTACATATGAAATTTTCAAAGGAACAGCGGCTATATTTGAAAAATCGGCAGCATCGGTAAATGCCAGTTTCATGCCCATATCCTGAAGCTCCTGGTTTAGATTGAACGAATTTGTCACTTTAAACCTGGGTAAGTATACGGTTACTTGTTGCTCGGTGAGGCTGTTTAGTGCAACAGACCAGTTATCTGCTGTAAGAGTATTTAAAACATCATTTGTGGTTATATTATCCGCTGGTAATATCACTGTCATGCTGAAAGCCTTATTCCCGTAAGGTATTTCCAGGTATTGGGCAATGTCTGTCTGGGCATATGCAAAAGTATCTTTCATACTCATCATATTTACATTCATCTGATTCCCGGTTTCATTTGTAAATGTGAGTTCCGTGGTTTTAGTCTTATCGAATTGTTTAGACCAAATCCCTTTGAAATAGACTGCATTCATCAAATACATTACTGCATTCGAGGGGATCTGATTAATAATGGTTGGTATTAATTTATTTGTTTCTTTTGAACACCAGTTATTAATAGTATCCACGGCCCATGCCTGTGAAAAATCCAACTCTTTAATATACGCATTAAAATAATCCGAATTTACTTTTAAAAAGTCGGGTTTGACACTGAATCCTGTTTTGTACCATAATGAATTGGCAATGCTTAATTTGGTTAATGGGTCAATTCCGGGTAAAGTAGATTGCATAATCTGATAATAACCGTTTATATCGGCAACTGACATTCCGCTCATTTTCATGGCAGTTTCCATTTCCGTTTTAGTAGCTCCATTGGCTCCGTTCCAGGCCATTCCGAGTGCTATACTGACACTTAACGGAGATACAAAGACATTGGTTTCCCCCGAAGAACTGATTGTTTTTTTTAGCAAATCGAATGCAAAATCATTGTCCTGACTGACACGTTTTTCCATGCTGACAGTCAAAGCGATTGGTTTAGCATTAACCGGTACCTGAATTTTTGGATCATTTTGATTTGTACAACTTGCAGTGATTAAAACAATGATCATTAATTTATAAATTCTTTTCATGATAGTAAAGTTTAATATTCTTGATAAATTAGATATAATCTGTTTGTAACCTTTAAAGAAGTAAGCATTCTCTTTATTATTATACTAATTAAGAAAAGAAAGTTTAATTGTATAATCTTTTTTTGAATCAAATTTAGTTGGTTTATTCGATTCATACTTAGACTTTTCAATCATTTTTTTATTGTTTGAATAGAAAATAAAAGGGTTTTTTGATTCTTTCCATGCCTGGAATAAACCAAAACAAACTAATAATACTAAAACCATTAATGCGTGATTTACAACTTTTTTTTTCATAGTGATTTTTTCCGTTAATGAATTCCTTGTGATTTTTTTTTAATAATTAATCAGGATTCTCTCTTGATATCATTTTCTGTTCCCATCTGTATGACAGACATTAGTTGAAATATACTTCTCTTTTTTGTGTGAGATTAATTGTAATTAAATGACTATAAGAAATATAATTGCAAATTAATGCTTATTTTTTACGAATTAAATGAATGTTGTATCTATCGCAGCAAGGTGCCATCAAATCAAGTGAATCATTGTTTACCAACCGAATGCGCTTTTCAGGATCTGCATATAATTCCATGTTGGTTGTTTTTTCAAAATCAAACCTGCAGTATACGTAATCAGCATAATACAGGGTTATTTCAGGCAATAGGGTTAATTTTCCATAAGTGATAAGCGAATCATTCCGTATTATCCCAAAGATTGCATTTCTCTTTAAAATTAAATAGTCAAAATCTTTTTTAAATCCTGTTCCGTTTAGACCTCCTGAAGTACTTGTCACTTCCCATGTGCCATATATCCCTGTGTATTGGTTGGGTATAATGTCTGTGGTATAAAACAACGTAGGTTGAATACCATCCAGGGTATTTAAACTACTATCTTCGGTTTTACAACCCGTAAAATGAAAGAATAAGAAAACTATAATTATTATTTTAATAGTTTTTCTCATAGCACTTATTTATTATTTAAATTGAAATCTCACACCGGCACTTAATCCAAACACTACCGGATATTCCGTACGGGCACTTATTGGTTGATTGTTTTTGTAATAATATGATATTTTTGGTTCAAAAAACAGTCCGATATTATGTTGAATTTTATAAGTAGTACCAATTGCACCATTCACCGACCATTGAACACCATCAATATTTGTTGAAGTTGTTGTAGTAATTGTTTGGTTGTTGATATATTGATTCTGCACATAAATTGATCTGATTCCTTTTTCCAGCATTCCCCCTCCTGACAGGTAAATCTCCAGTTTCGAATTATTCCAGAGCCCGGCAATCAGGTTCAGTGGAACACCTATATAATGTAGATGCAATTTTGCATTGGTTTGTTGCACGACTGTATTCTCAAAAGTAGTTAATAAATAAGTGTACACTAATCCGCTTTCAAGACCCCATGTCCTATTTATATTTTTCCTGACGATTAGACCTACTGAAACCGGTGTTGAATAAATGATATTCGAAAAATCATTCGTCTTCAAAATATTCGTGAAACTAGTTGCATTTGGCACAATATTCTGATTCGATCCGGCCGTTGTAATGTTCCCGTCCCCGGTAGGTATGTTTCCGTTTAACCCGACAGCTGTTGCAAGTAGCCAACCTCTTTTATTTTTTGCTTTATCAATTGGTTCGTTTAGTGGTTCTTCAGTCAGGCTATTCGGAAAAATTCGTTTTTCCCCTGATACGCTATCCTTGTGTTCAGTTGAATTCTCTGCAACATTATTTTCTTTTTTCAGTTCGTTACCCTTAATATTTCCATTTATTCTTTTGCTTTCAGTTGTATCCACAATAACCATTTGAGCTGGTGGATTATCAGGCACTATCGTTGTTTTGACTTGATTTGATGCCAGTGTCCTTAATGGAATAGGTTTAATTGTCGTTTTAGTTGATTGTATGGGTTTTGGTTGCCGATAGTTTGCAATTGATACATTATTACTTCTTGAAGGTTGTATTTTAATCGTTGTTGATTTCACAATAGAATCCTTTGGTTCCTTAGGTTCTGTCAGTGGACGGAGGATAAACAGAAGTGCCAATGCAGCTACAGCAACACTTCCTGACATCCAACCCCAGAAAGGTATAATCCTCCTTTTTGTCGTTTTCAAACGTGATTCTATTTCGTCCCAGCTGTTGGCATCAACCGGCATCTTATGATTCTCCAGCTTTTTCCTGAAGATATCACTAAAAGTATCGTGTTCGTTATTAGTTAGATTGTTTTGCATGTTCTTGTCCGATAAGGATTTGTACGTTTTTTTGAAGGATGTTTCTTGCCCGCATAAATTGCGACCGTGAAGTGCTTTCGTTAATTGCCAGCATATCACCAATTTCAGCATGCGTATAACCTTCAATGGCATACAGGTTAAAAACTGTACGGTAACCATCCGGTAATCCTGCGATACATTCCATTAAATCATTTGCCGATATATTTTCCAGTACGGTCGGATCAGTATCCGCGATTAAATTGCTGTAATCTTCAATGTTCACACTTTGGTTTAGTGCATTTTTCTGCCGGAGGTACTCCAGGGCTGTGGTTACAAATATCCGTCTTATCCACCCTTCAAATGATCCTGCTCCGGAATATGTATCAATTTTTGTATACAGTTTAATGAAACCCTCCTGAAGCAAATCCTTTGCTGTCTCCCTGTCAGTTACATAACGGACGCAGACACTTAACATCACAGATGCATACCGCTCAAATATCTCTTTTTGAGCCCAGGCTTTCCCTTCTTTGCATCCGGCAATTAACTGTTTTTCGTCAGATAGTCCCTTTTTTAATTTCATGCTTTACAGAATAGATGAAAAAATGGTGTGAAACGTTGCATTGAATTATAAAAATAAGTATATTTATTGGAAAAAACAAAATTAACTCGTTTCTATGAAGTAGTTATGTAAATGCCGGTTTATTTGACTGGATTGTTTTAAAATAAAAACTCCCATTTTTAATGAATTAAAAATGGGAGTTTCAGATATATAGAAGATGTAGGATTTATTTCAACCATTTATCCAGCCACGCAAAGAAAGTCCTTTGCCAGAGTATTCCGTTTTGAGGTTGAAGAACCCAATGGTTTTCATCAGGGAAGATCAACATTTCAGCAGGTATACCCCGTAATTTTGCGGCATTGAAAGCGGCCATTCCCTGAGAAGCCAATATACGGTAATCTTTTTCACCATGTATTACCAGAATTGGGGTGTCCCATTTGTCTACAAACAAGTGAGGCGAATTGGCATACGATCGCTGGGCAATCTTGTTGGCTTTATCCCAGTAAGCTCCACCCAGATCCCGGTTGACAAACCACATTTCTTCTGTTTCGAGGTATTGTTGAGGAAGATTGAACATCCCATCGTGAGCTATAAAAGCCTTAAACCGTTTTTCATGGTGCCCGGCCAGCCAATACACAGAGAATCCCCCATAACTGGCACCTACACATCCAAGTTTATCTTTGTTTACGAATGGCTCTTTTGCCATGGCATCAATGGCAGATAAATAATCTTTCATATTTTGCCCTCCATAATCGCCGCTGATCTCTGTCAGCCAGTCCATTCCAAAACCTTGTAATCCGCGTCGGTTAGGAGCAACGATGATATAGTCGTTGGCTGCCATTATCTGGAAATTCCAACGGTATGACCAAAACTGGCTAACCGGGTCCTGTGGTCCGCCTTCACAATACAGTAAAGTAGGATATTTTTTAGTTTTATCGAAGTGAGGAGGATAAATAATCCATGTAAGCATTTGCTTATTGTCGGTTGTAGTTATCCAGCGTTCTTCCACTTTTCCCATTTCCAACCGTGAAAGGATATCTTTGTTTTCGAATGATAATTCGGTTTCCTTTCCTGTTTTAGGATCTATTGAGTAAATTTCATCAGGTTTACTCATAGAATGTTTTGAACCGATAAGCTTATCTTTTGCAAGAGCAACATAGGTGTAATCCTGTATGCCTTTTGTAATTTGAACGAATTTCTTATCTGCAATGGTCACATTATATATCTGGGTTAATGCATGCCAGCAACTTATCAGGTAAATCGATTTGCTGTCAGCCGACCAGGTCAATCCTGTCGAATTCTGGTCGAAATTGGTCGAAAGATCTGTTTTTTTACCGGTAGTCAGGTTCATGATGAATAAACGGTTTTTATCCGATTCATATCCATCGTGTTCCATGCTTTCCCATGCAAGCCATTTCCCATCAGGTGAAAAGGCAGGATTCTGGTCGTATCCCATCATCCCCTGAGTCATGTTCTCCGTTTTTTTTGTATCTACATTGTAAAAATAAATGTCCGAATTGGTGGAAAGTGCATACGCTTTGCCTGTTTTTTTACGACAGGTATAAGCTACTGTTTTACCATCAGGACTCCATGCAAGTTGCTCTATACCCCCAAAAGGTTTCATAGGACTCTCGAAAGGTTCACCTTTTAGAATATCAATTTCAATCTCAATTTTATTGTCTTTGAAATTTGCAACAAAAGGATGTGGCACTGTTTGTACCCATTCATCCCAGTGTTTATACATAAGATCTGTAACAATAACACCGCTTGCTTTTGGCAGGTCGGGATATTTATCCACCGTTCGTTCTCCTGATTTAACATCAGCAATAAAGAGAATCTTTGTTTCGTCGGGGGAGAAAATAAAATCAGTAATACCCCCTTTACGGTCGGTAATCTGCTTACGGTCGCTTCCATCCGAATTCATTATCCATAATTGCATAGTCCCTGTTTCAGAGGATAAAAATGCAATATGCATTCCATCTTTCATCCATTTGGCTGCTACTTCACTTGCAGCAGTTTTTGTGATTTGCTTTTTATCGGTACCATCTGCATTCATAACGAAAATTTCAGAATTTCCTTTGTTTTCTTTAACACTGTAATACGATACACTATATAATACTTTTGTGCCATCGGGCGAAACCTGTGTCCCTGCAACACGACCAAATGCCCAAAGTACTTCCGGGGTCATACGTCCGTTTTCAATTTTGGGTTGTTGTTTCCCGATAATAGGTGTTTCAACCTTTGAACTACACGATGCAGCTACAACAGCTATCGTCATAATGCTTGTCTTTAAAAGGGTTTTCATATTTATTTACGAAGTTTTGAAATTTCGAAGTCAGCTCTTAGTTTAAACTCACAATTTGATCATCACGAAGTGATTCTGATTTTAGTCTGCAAATATACCTTTTTTTTGGGATCAATATACAATATTTCTGAATTGCTATATTCTATTTTCTTTATTCACTCTGTTTAATTTAAATTTAAACATCATCAATAGTTTTACATAAGTAATTGGAACAATTAAATATCTCATTTTGGTAATTATATCAATTTATTTTTATTAGTACTTTACGTTTTTCTTTTTGCGTAATGGAAATCATTATTTCTGAAAATAAAAATAATTGACTTATTTCGTAAACAGAAGAATATGCTTGTTTCTTCAAACCGTTGATCCCACAAAAGTTTTTATGGATTTTAATCTCCATAAATTATTTTAGAAAGCTCAACGAATAGATTTTTTGAACTGCTAAACTCTGGATATAAATCATTTTTGCCGGCTGATGTTTCTCATTTCCGGAATGAAATTCCCTGTCAGTTTTTTCTTCTAAAAAAAACGATGAATTATACAAGTCCTAATATTCTTTTTATTTGAAAACCGTTGGTCAAACTCCTTTCAAATTAAAGAATATTGAAATGGTTTGGTATTGGTTTAGTATTGGTTCGGTTATGTATGTCACTTATATATCATTATATAATCATTTATATATCACTTATAAGACACTTCTCTTATAAGAGAAATGAATCATAAGTGAAATGTATATTGATATGGTATCAGATTTAATCGATATAGAATTCCGAACTAATAACATACCAAAAGTGAACTAATAAAGCCTGGTGGATAATTGCCGGAGGTTTGGCAGATGTATTTGCAATTTTTCACTAATCATATTATTAAGTAGTTGGAACAATAGATTGACTTGTTTTATTTATAAGGAAAACACTATTTATTCCCTATTACTACTATATAACTCTTTGCAAAGTGTTGCTAATCAGGGATTAGCAAATTACCATTTTCAGCCCTTCACAGTTATCTATCTTGATGTTCGATCTCTGATCGTGGGGGACTTAATTATAAAAAAGATTTTTGTTTAAAATAATAATGATTATCCGCTAACTGTCCTAGAAACTTTTATTTTTTATAATGCTGTGTAAAAATCGATACTCTACAGATGAAAGGTTTTTTGATTTTGAGATAAGGGTTGGTTTAATGTATTCATGCCATCATTCACTTCCTTATCGGGATGGAAAAGTGAATTGAACCTGTGTGAAAGCAAATAGTGACTGTCGTAGTTGTTGATAGCTGCCGGGATAGTAATAAAAAACAGATAACATAAGTAAATTTTTATGCTTTCTGTTGTATTTGAATGAGTGATGTTTTTTGTTTAAGTGTAATAACTTAAATTTTGATCAGATTAATACAAAATAAGTACTAAAAAGGAAATAATGTCTTTAAAATACGACCTTTAATTGTTCCGTAAACATGAACCTGTAAATCCATTGAAAGACATTTTTTTATATACTCTTTTATAGTTGGAGTATTTGCGTTAATCATAACAAATATAAAACAACAAGTTTTGTATGTAAGAATTTAAATATGAAACATTATTTTTAATCCGTAATCTCAATATTTTAGAAAATTTATTTAAATATCAAACAAAACAGCAAATTGATTTGTTTTTATTTTATTCAAATTTAAATACATTAGTTTACAAGATATTTAAACCTTTATTTTTAAAGTGAGATTATTTAATTATTACGTTATTTTTAAATAAAAATAGTAGGATCATAACTGGTTTTATGATTAAATTATCGTAATTATTTTAGAAACATTTAATTTTAACATGAAAAATTTCACAACAAATTATATTTTTGTTAAACGGGAGGCGTTAAATAACATTAAACATGCAATTAACATTTAATTTTGATGTAAATTTGTGGTGTTATGAAGCGAACTACTATTTGGATATTAATGATTTCTATGATTTTGACTTTTGTAGGACTTATTGTCATACAGGCAAGATATTTACGTGTAAATTCTGAGATGATTGAAAATCAGTTTAATGATAACGTTCAAAGAAGTCTATTCCAGACAGTTAGTCTGGTTGAAGAAAATGAAGCATTGGAATATCTTGGTCAAACGCTTGAAGGAGCAGATTATTCTGAAAATAAAAATAAGCTACTGAGTATTGATGCTCAGAATCTAAAATTGAAGAATAATATTGATAGTATGGCTGAAAATCTTAAACTGACACCGGATCAACTAAATCGTCCTGAAATTCGTTTATCGACACGTCATGGAAAAGCAACCATTGAAGAAACATCCCGCTATTTGCAAGAAAAATTCAAACAAAATTTTTCACGGTCTAAAACAATTCTTGATCAGGCAGTATTTAGATGGATGAAAGAAATAGACGAAAAAGATATTAGCGAAAGAGTAAATTTTGAAGAGCTTAACGGCATTTTAGAAACTGTGTTTACAAACAATGGTGTAAAATTACCTTTTTTCTATTCTATAGTTGACAAACAAGGTAAAATTATTTATAAATGTCATAAGGACATTCCAATGAATGTCTCAAACTCACAAAACAGCATTTATACTCAAAAATTTTTCCCATTAGAAGAATCGAATAAAACTGCCTATTTGCAGGTGATTTTTCCAACAAAACAAAATTTTATTTTAAATTCAATGAATTTACTTTTACCTTCTATTGCCCTTGTAACACTCATTTTATGTATATTTATTGTTGCTATTATTATCATATTCAGGCAAAAACAACTGAACAATATGAAAAACGATTTTGTTAATAATATGACACATGAATTAAAAACTCCGATATCAACAATATCATTGGCTTCACAGATGTTACAGGATCCAGGTGTGGGTAAAACTCCGGAAACTCTTAAACATATTTCAAATGTTATTAAAGATGAAACAAAACGGTTAAGCCTTCAGGTTGAAAAGGTCTTACAAATGGCTATTTTTGAGAAAGATAAATCTATATTAAAATTAAATGAAATTAGTATAAACTCGCTTATTTCTGATATAATAGGAAACTTTTCACTTAAAGTTACCAGTAAAGGGGGTAAAATTACTTCCAAATTAAAAGCTACAAGTGATATGGCATTAATTGATGAAGTCCATTTTACAAATGTCATATTTAATCTAATGGATAATGCACTTAAATATTCTGATAAATCATTGTTATTGACAATTGAGACATGGAATGAGAAAGAAAACTTACTCATTAGCATCGAAGACAATGGAATTGGAATAAGTAAAGATGACTTGAAGCGTATTTTTGAAAAATTTTATCGCGTATCAACAGGTAACCTTCATAATGTAAAAGGATTTGGGTTAGGGTTAGCTTACGTAAAAAAAATTGTTACGGAACACAAAGGATCCATAAAAGTGGAAAGCGAAATAAATATCGGAACTAAATTCACTATTACAATACCAACTTTAAAAAATTACGAATTATGACTGACGAAAAAGTAAAAATTTTGTTATGCGAAGATGATGAAAATCTTGGCATGCTTCTCAGAGAGTATTTGCAAACTAAAGGGTACGATGCAGACTTGCAACCCGATGGCGAAGCCGGTTACAAAGCATTCTCACGTAACAAATATGACTTATGTGTATTTGACGTGATGATGCCAAAAAAAGACGGTTTTGCTTTGGCAGCTGACGTACGTGCTATGAATTCTGAAGTACCTATTATTTTCCTTACAGCAAAATCTATGAAAGAAGATATTTTGCAGGGATTCAAACTGGGTGCTGACGATTATTTATCAAAACCATTCAGCATGGAAGAATTGTTGTATCGTATTGAATCTATTTTACGCCGCGTAAAAGGAAAACGGGCAAAAGACGTTGTTACTTATACGATTGGGGCATTTACTTTTGACGCTCAAAAACAAATGCTTACTTTTGAAGGAGAAGCTAAAAAACTTACCACAAAAGAATCCGAATTGCTGAATTTACTGGCAGCAAATGCTAATAATATTTTGGAACGTAACTTTGCATTAAAAACTATTTGGGTAGATGATAATTATTTCAATGCGCGTAGCATGGATGTATATATCACCAAATTGCGCAAATTGCTAAAAGATGATCAAAATGTAGCTATTATCAATATCCACGGTAAAGGTTATAAATTGATTACACCTCAGGTAAAAGAAGACTAATCAAATAGGATTATGAATAAAAAAAACCGCTCAATTGGGCGGTTTTTTTTTATTCATAGTCCTGTTATTGAAAGATAATAGACAGAATTTCAGAAGGATGATCTACTATATATTTTGGTGAAAATTCTTCCAGTTCGGTTCGTGGTCGAAACCCCCAGGTGACACCTACTGCTTCAATACCACTGTTTTTAGCTGTCAACATATCAACGCCGGAATCGCCAATATAGATTGCATTCTGTTTTTCTGTTTCTGCCATATCTAAAATGTCATAAACAATTGTTGGATCGGGTTTTGTAGGAACATTCTCACGTTGGCCAAACAAAGCAACAAAATTGATTCCGGAAAAAAAATGTTGAATCAGTTTTTCAGTTCCTTTTTGATATTTATTGGAAGCTACAGCCAGTTTTATTCCTGCATTCTGCAAACTTAGTAACAAGTCAACCATGCCCGGATATGGTTTTGTTAAGTCAGTATTATGAATTCCGTAATACTCTAAAAAATATTGACGAACCTGAACGATATTCTCTTGTGTTTTCTCCCCCTCAGGGATAGCGCGTTCGAAGAGTTTATTGATACCATTTCCAACAAAGTAATGATAGGCATTTAATTCATGAACCGGAAAACCACATAGTCTGAGTGCATGGTTTGTACTGGAGGCCAAATCGGCAACAGTATCGAGTAAAGTACCATCCAGGTCAAAAATCACAAGCGTTTTCTTGGGTGACGTAGAAATCATAATCTATTAATTATTTAGCAACTTACTAAAATTAATTCGTTTAATATCAGAAAAATAGGGATCCAATCAAGTTATAATTTTATATTATACCTTACAATAAGAACAGGTGAATAATATTAAATGCTTTTTCCCTCTCAACTAATTTTAATAAGATAAAATGTTGTTGCTTTTTTGCAGTATTTTATATCAAAATCTTTTTTCAAATTCATCCTGAGTAAAGATTGTCATAATTTTTTTACCATCAGGTGTGAAATTGTGATTGGTACAAGCAAAGAGACGGTCGATAAGGTCTGTCATTTCTTCATTGGTAAGTCTCTGTCCTGCCTTTAGAGACGAAGATTGGGCTATTGACAGTGAAATGGATTCATGTAAATCAGCTGTGTGATCTGATGCAGTTGTTTTTGTTTTTTCGAGTATGTCGAGAAGCAAATCGATTACACTGGATGTTCCCACTTGTGAAGAAACTCCTTTAACGTTAAAAGAGTAGTTCCCCACTGGCTCAAATTCAAATCCTATACGTTGCAATTCAGGTATGATTTGTTCGAAAAACTGAGCATCATCAGCATTTAATTCCAATACTTCAGGAAAAAGTACCTGTTGAGATATTCCCCTTGAATTTTCCATCTGATTTAAAAATGAATCATACAATATGCGAACATGTGCCCGATGTTGGTCAATCATTAATAATCCGGATTTTATCCCTGTAAAAATATATTTGTTTTTGTACTGGAAATTTGCTGATTGAGATTCGGTATTTTCAATTATTTGTTGTTGAACAGGCGAAGAACCTGTCGTTTTGATAGTAGTATCTTCATTTGGTTGCCATGTCGGTGATGATTCAATTGAATCTTTCTTCTCAAAGTCGCCGTACAGCTCTTCCCAGTCCAACACGGGTCTTTTATAGCTTGTGCTGCCAAACGGATTGTAATTCGGATTGAAATTTGTTTGCGGTGGCCGTATGTTGTCAACAGACATCCCAACAGACATATCAACAGAACCCTCCTGATCGAAATCAATAGAAGGAACCACATTGAATTTCCCCAATGCTTCTTTTACAGCTGCAGAAAGAATTGACCATACAGCCTGTTCGTTTTCAAACTTAATTTCAGTTTTTGTAGGATGAATGTTTACATCTATAGTTTTAGGATCAACTTCAAAGTAAATGAAATAGTTTGGACTTTCAGATGCTTTAATCATTTGATTGTAAGCCAAAAGAACAGCTTTATGAAAATAGGGGTGTCGCATGAACCTGCCATTGACAAAAAAATACTGACTTCCCGATTTTTGAGCATATTCAGGTTTACCTACATACCCTATTATATTGACCAGGTTGGTAGATGTTTCAATGGTCAAAAGTTGTTGCTGCCAGCGTTTTTTAGCATTTTTCCCAAAGATGTTTTCTATCCTGATTTTGTTGTTGGAAGGTTGTAACTGAAATATCTCTTCATCTCCATCGAAAAGAGAAAATGCAACATTCGAATTAACCAATGCTATTCGATAAAACTCAGTAAAAATATGACTTTTTTCAACATTATCACTTTTCAGAAAACGACGTCGGGCAGGAACATTAAAAAAAAGATTTTTTACCTGAAAAGAAGTACCCAAATCACATTGAACGGTTTCCTGTTTGAAAACCCGAGTACCTGCAATTTCCACTAATATACCTAATTCATCATCTGATCTGCGGGTTCTTAATTCAACCTGTGCAACAGCTGCTATAGAAGCCAGCGCTTCGCCACGAAAACCCATTGTCCGCAGCGAAAATAAATCATCTGCATTTTTAATCTTCGAGGTTGCATGTCGTTCGAACGCCATTCGTGCATCCGTTTCGCTCATCCCTTTTCCATTATCAACAACTTGAATCAATGTGCGACCGGCATCTTTAATTACAATCTGAATAAAAGTAGCTCCGGCATCGATTGAATTTTCAACCAATTCCTTTAAAACCGAAGCCGGACGTTGAATCACTTCACCGGCTGCAATTTGATTTGCTACCGAATCGGTTAAAAGATGAATAATATCGCTCATGAAGGTAATTAGCACTTATTAATTAACAAAAGGATATTGTCAATTAATTATTTATATATCGATATTTAATGCAGAAAATAGTAAAATGGGATTTATCAGAAACAAATCCTGAACTTTACTCACTTGTTTTTTTAAAATTTTTAACTGTATTTTCCATCAAATTTTACATTGATATCGTTGACAAATTGGCGGATACGTTGTTCATTTTCACGTTTGCAAATAAGCAATACATTATCCGATTCTGCAACAATATATCCATTCAAATCCTGAATAACAGCCAGTTTTTCTGAAGGAAGTACAATAATGTTCTCTTCACTTTCATAAAATGCTGTTTTACATTTCAATGAAACGTTTTCATGCTCATCTTTAGGTGACATTTCATATAATGAACCCCAGGTTCCCAGATCGGTCCAGCCAAAGTCAGAACACAGTACATATACATCAGACGCTTTTTCCATGATCCCATAATCGATGGATATGTTAGGGCAGGAGGGATACATCTGATCGATAAATTCCTGTTCTTTTTCTGTATTGAAAAATTCTTTCCCAGCTTTGAACTTGGTTGAAACTTCGGGTAATAATTCATCAAAGGCCTTATCGATTGTTTGTAGGTTCCAAAGAAAAATACCGGAATTCCAAAAAAACTCACCTGTTTCGAAAAAGATTTGAGCTAGTTCAGGATTCGGCTTTTCAGTAAAAGTCTTTACTCTTCTAAGATTAGTTTCGCCTTCATCTATTTGAATATAACCGTAACCTGTCTCAGGACGACTCGGTTTAATTCCTAAAGTCAACAGACAATCGTTCTTTTCTACAAAATCAAGACCAACTTTTAACGTATCGAGGAACTCATTTTCTTTCAGGATTAAATGATCTGAAGGGGCAACAATAATATTGGCTTTATCAGTCATAGCTTTAATCCTATTGACAGCATAGGCAATACAGGGAGCTGTATTTCTCCTGTTTGGTTCTAACAGTATCTGTTCGGATTTTATTTCTGGTAATTGTTCAAGAATTAAATCTTTATAAATTACATTTGAAACGATAAGAATATTCTCCGCAGGAACAACATGTCGAATACGATCGTAAGTAAGTTGTAAAAGTGTACGACCAGTTCCAAAAAAATCAAGAAATTGTTTTGGACGATCAGTTCTGCTAAATGGCCAAAAGCGGCTACCAACGCCACCTGCCATAATAATGCAATAATTATGTTTCATTGAAATTAATGGTTTGAGTTTTAAAATCCGGGTCATTAAAAAATCGTACTAAGATACTGACTTTTTTTGAGTGAGCCAAAACTTAAATTCGCAAAAACGAGGTTGACTTCCAAAAGGAAACAACCTCGTTGTTAATATATATAGAAAAAATCAGTTATTCTTCTGGTTCACGTTCTTCCATATCAAGCACATTTTTACGGGCATCAACTTTCTTGTCATACTCATCGCGTGAGTAAACAACAATTTTATCGAAGTCACGTTGGCCTGTACCTGCCGGAATTAAATGCCCACAAATCACGTTTTCTTTTAATCCTTCTAATCTGTCTACTTTTCCATTGATAGCAGCGTCATTCAATACTTTCGTAGTTTCCTGGAAAGAAGCAGCAGACATAAAGCTATTTGTTTGAAGAGCAGCACGGGTTATCCCCTGTAGAATCTGATTTGAAGTAGCAGCTATGGCATCGCGTGTTTCCACCAGGTGCATATCCCGACGTTTAAGCATACTGTTTTCATCCCTGAGTTTACGAGGAGTAATAATTTGTCCGGGTTTTAAGGTGACAGAATCTCCGGCATCAAGTATTACTTTTTTACCCCAGATCCGATCGTTTTCTTCCATAAAATCATTTTTATCAACAATCTGTTTTTCAAGAAAACGGGTATCACCTTGTTCCAGAATGTCTACTTTACGCATCATTTGGCGAACAATAACTTCAAAGTGTTTATCATTAATTTTTACACCTTGTAAGCGGTAAACATCCTGAACTTCGTTTACAATATAATCCTGAACCGCAGTTGGACCCTTGATTAATAAAATATCCGAAGGTGTTGTAGCTCCATCTGAAAGAGGAGTACCTGCTCTTACAAAGTCATTTTCCTGAACTAATATTTGTTTCGAAAGAGGAATCATATATTTCTTAATTTCCCCGGTTTTCGATGTTACTGCAAGTTCGCGGTTACCACGTTTAATTTTTCCAAAGGTTACTTCTCCATCAATTTCAGCCACAACAGCAGGATTAGATGGATTACGTGCTTCGAATAATTCAGTTACACGTGGAAGACCACCGGTAATATCACCTGCTTTACCAACAGCACGTGGAATTTTTACCAACATTTGACCAGTTTTAATCTTGTCGCCATTATCCAGCACAAGGTGGGCACCCATTGGTAAGTTGTATGTGCGTAAAATTGAACCATCTTTTGATAAAATGTGAGCACTTGGAACTTTAGTTTTATCTTTTGATTCAATAATAATCTTTTCACGTAATCCGGTAGCATCATCTGTCTCAGTTTTGAAAGTAATACCTTCAATAACATCTTCAAACTCAATTTTACCTTCAGTTTCAGAGATAATTACTGCGTTAAACGGATCCCATTCGCAGACCATTTGTCCTTTTGTACCCAGGTCTCCATCTTTTACATACAGTTTAGAACCGTATGGTACATTTTGTGTAGTCAGGGCAATACCTGTGTTTTTATCAATCACACGCATTTCTGTCAAACGGCTTACAACTACCTGATAAACATTTTTACTATCATCAACTGCATCTACCGTACGAAGTTCATCAAATTCCAGACGACCATCATAACGTAATAAAATCTTCGATTCAGCAGCAATGTTTGAAGCGATACCACCAACGTGGAAAGTACGCAATGTCAACTGTGTTCCCGGTTCTCCAATTGATTGAGCAGCGATAACACCAACAGCTTCACCAATATGAACCATTTTACCTGTAGCAAGGTTACGTCCGTAACATCTTGCACAAACACCCTTTTTAGATTCGCAGGTCAATACTGAACGAATTTCAACACGTTCAATAGGTGAATCCTGAATCTTTCTTGCAAGTGTTTCTGTAATTTGTGAACCTGATGAAACTATTAATTCTCCTGTAAGGGGATGATAAATATCATGAACTGAAACACGACCAAGAATACGTTCGTAAAGTGAAGAAATAACTTCTTCATTGTTTTTCATTTCTGTAGCAATCAAACCACGCAAAGTACCGCAATCGTCTTCATTGATAATTACATCTTGCGATACATCAACCAGTCGACGTGTCAAATACCCTGCATCAGCTGTTTTTAAAGCCGTATCTGCCAATCCTTTTCGGGCACCGTGAGTTGAAATAAAATATTCCAACACTGAAAGTCCTTCTTTAAAGTTCGACAAAATCGGGTTTTCAATAATCTGACCACCTTCGGCACCTGATTTTTGTGGTTTAGCCATCAAGCCACGCATACCGGATAACTGGCGAATTTGTTCTTTCGAACCACGGGCTCCGGAATCCAACATCATATAAACAGAGTTGAATCCCTGATTATCAGTTGAAAGTTGCTTCATCAATATATTCGATAACTTTGAGTTAACATGCGTCCATGTATCAATAATCTGATTATAACGTTCGTTGAACGTAATGAACCCCATATTGTAATTATTCAGAATTTCATCAACTTCTGCATTTCCTTCTTTGACTAATTCATCTTTTTCAGGTGGAATAATAACATCATTCAAATTGAACGAAAGTCCACCTTTAAAGGCCATATAATAACCTAAGTCTTTTATATCATCAAGAAAACGGGCTGTACGTGCTACTCCGCAAATATCAATAACGTTACCAATAATGTCACGTAATGATTTTTTTGATAATAATTCGTTGATATAACCTACTTCGGGTGGTACACATTTATTAAATAATATACGGCCTACAGTTGTTTCGATGATCATATCTACCAATTTCCCTTCTGAATCCAGGTCCTTGGTTTTTACTTTAATCCATGAATGTAATTCGACTTTCCGTTCGTTATATGCTATTTCAGCTTCTTCCGGAGAATAAAAAATCAATCCTTCGCCTTTGGCACCTTTACGAGGTTTTGTAATGTAATACAAACCAAGTACCATGTCCTGTGAAGGTACGGTGATTGGAGCTCCATTTGCAGGATTTAATATATTATGAGAAGCCAGCATCAACATTTGTGCTTCCAGAATCGCTTCATTACCCAATGGTAAATGAACTGCCATCTGGTCACCATCAAAATCGGCATTAAAAGCAGTACATGCCAAAGGGTGAAGTTGAATAGCTTTTCCTTCAATCATTTTTGGTTGAAAAGCCTGTATTCCCAAGCGGTGCAAAGTCGGAGCACGGTTTAATAATACCGGATGACCTTTCATCACATATTCCAATATATCCCAGATTACGGGATCTTTTCGATCGACAATTTTCTTCGCTGATTTTACTGTTTTTACAATTCCACGTTCAATTAATTTACGTATAATAAATGGCTTGTATAATTCGGCTGCCATATCTTTTGGTAAACCGCATTCGTGCATTTTTAATTCAGGACCTACAACGATTACCGAACGGGCTGAATAATCGACACGTTTTCCAAGCAAATTCTGACGGAAACGTCCTTGTTTCCCTTTCAAACTATCAGAAAGCGATTTTAACGGACGATTTGCATCAGTTTTAACTGCACTTGACTTACGTGAATTATCAAACAATGAATCAACGGCTTCCTGAAGCATACGTTTCTCATTTCGAAGAATTACTTCCGGTGCCTTAATCTCGATTAACCTCTTTAACCTGTTATTACGAATAATGACACGTCTGTATAAATCATTCAAATCGGAAGTGGCAAAACGACCGCCATCCAATGGAACCAACGGACGTAATTCCGGTGGAATAACAGGAACGATTTTAATTATCATCCATTCCGGTTTATTCCGTAATCTTGAAGTACGAAACGATTCAACAATTTGAAGTCGTTTCAAAGCTTCATTTTTACGTTGTTGAGATGTATCATTATTTGCTTTGTTCCGTAAATCATACGACAAAACATCTAAATCCAGACGACTAAGCATATCATGAATAGCATCTGCACCCATCTTAGCTATAAACTTTGTTGGGTCAGTATCTTCCAGTAATTGATTTTCACGTGGAAGTGCTTCAAGAATATCTAAGTATTCATCCTCTGAAAGCAATTCTCCCAATGCAATATTTTCACCGTTTTCAATGATTCCTCCCTGAATGATGACATATTTTTCGTAATAAATTATTGAATCAAGTTTTTTGGTCGGCATACCCAACAAATACCCGATTTTGTTCGGCAATGAACGAAAATACCAAATATGTGCAACCGGAACTACCAATTGAATGTGTCCCATACGTTCACGACGAACTTTTTTCTCAGTCACTTCCACACCGCAACGGTCGCAGACAATGCCTTTGTAACGGATACGTTTATATTTTCCGCAATGACATTCGAAATCCTTAGTAGGACCAAAAATGCGTTCACAGAACAAACCATCACGTTCGGGTTTGTATGTACGATAATTAATGGTTTCGGGTTTGAGAACCTCACCACTCGATAATTTTAATATCTCTTCCGGCGATGCTAAACCGATGGAGATCTTATTAAAATTACTCTTTACCTTATTATCATTTTTAAAAGCCATATCTCTGTTTTATAAAGAGTTATAAGATTTACAATTTATGAATCCCGATAAATACCGGGAACAATTTAGAATGTCATGATAAATAATCGTTTATATCCGATAACCTGACCGGATATAAACTTTCATTTATAATGTATTAATCTAAACTGATGCTCAGACCTAATCCCCTGAGTTCGTGCAACAATACGTTGAGCGATTCGGGAATTCCAGGTGTTGGCATTGGATCACCTTTTACAATTGCCTCGTATGTCCGTGCACGACCCATTACATCATCCGACTTAACAGTCAATATTTCTTGTAAAATATGAGCGGCACCGAATGCTTCAAGTGCCCAAACTTCCATTTCTCCAAAACGTTGACCTCCAAATTGTGCTTTACCACCAAGAGGTTGTTGAGTTATAAGTGAATATGGTCCGATAGAACGCGCGTGCATTTTATCTTCAACCATGTGACCCAGTTTAAGCATATAAATTACACCTACTGTTGCTGTTTGGTCAAATCGTTCACCGGTTCCTCCATCATACAAATAGGTTTTACCATAATTTGGTACGCCTGCCTTTTCTGTCCAGACATTCAAATCATCAAGTGTTGCTCCGTCAAAAATAGGAGTTGCAAAACGCAGTCCTAATGTTTGCCCGGCCCAACCCAGTACAGTTTCGAAAATCTGACCAAGGTTCATACGGGATGGTACACCCAGTGGGTTCAATACAATATCAACCGGAGTTCCATCTTCAAGGAACGGCATATCTTCCTGACGGACGATACGTGATACAATACCTTTATTACCATGACGTCCTGCCATTTTATCACCTACACGTATTTTACGTTTTTTAGCAATATAAACTTTGGCAATTTGAACGATACCATTTGGAAGTTCATCTCCAATGGTGATATTGAATTTTTGACGTTTTATCTGAGCATCCAGTTCTTTATGTTTTCTCAGATAATTCATAATGAGTTTTTTAATTAACTCATTTTTATGTGTATCTGTAGTCCACTTGCTTAATTGAATGGCAGTATAATCTATTTCCCGCAAACGTTCAATCGTGAATTTACTATTACGGGAGATAATATCGCTGCCTAAAAAATCTTTCACTCCGGCAGAAGTCTTATCACCAAGTAAAACGATTAGTTTTTCAACTAAGGTGTTACGTAATATTAAAGCCTGATTTTCGAACTCTTCATCCAGTTTTGGAAGAACAGCTTTATCTGCAAGTTTCGATTTTCTGTTCTTTTGTGCTTTTGAGAACAATCGTTTCCCAATAACAATACCTGATAAAGATGGAGTTGCTTTTAATGAAGCATCTTTCACATCCCCTGCCTTATCACCGAAAATTGCACGTAACAGTTTCTCTTCCGGTGAAGGATCAGATTCTCCTTTTGGAGTGATTTTACCAATAATAATATCACCAGGCTCAATTCGGGCTCCAATTCGAATTATACCGTTTTCGTCAAGATCTTTGGTGGCTTCTTCGCTCACGTTCGGGATATCCGAAGTGAATTCTTCAATTCCACGTTTTGTTTCACGTACATCAAGCAATTGTTCAACAACATGGATTGATGTAAATATATCCTCACGTACAACACGTTCGTTGATAACGATGGCATCTTCAAAGTTATAACCTTTCCAGGGCATAAATGCCACTTTCAGATTCTTGCCGATTGCCAGTTCTCCGTTTTGTGTTGCATAACCTTCTGTCAATATCTGACCGTTATATACTTTATCCCCTTTTCCAACGATTGGACGTAAATCAATTGTTGTATTCTGGTTTGTTTTCTGGAATTTTGGTAGTTTATATTCTTTTACTGCCGAATCAAAGCTTACAAATTCTTCTTCTTCAGTACGGTCGTAACGAATATTTATGCGGGTAGCATCAACAAATTCAACAATACCTACGCCTTCAGCCATTACCTGAGTCCTGGAATCCTGAATTAACTGTGCTTCAATACCTGTTCCTACAATTGGTGCTTCGCAACGTAATAATGGAACGGCCTGACGCATCATATTCGATCCCATTAATGCACGGTTTGCATCATCATGTTCAAGAAAAGGAATTAAAGCTGCTGCTATCGAAGCAATTTGTGAAGGCGAAACATCCATTAAATTAACTTCCGATGGTGATATAACAGGAAAATCAGCGCCTAAACGTGATTTTATTTTTGAAGAAATAAATTCACCTTTATCATTTAATGGAGCATTTCCCTGAGCAATAACCAGGCTTTCTTCTTCTTCTGCCGTGAAGTATTCGATGCCTTCATTCGAAGTGTCTACAACCGAATCAGTTACCCTTCGGTAAGGAGTTTCGATAAATCCCAATTCGTTTATTTTGGCATAAATACATAATGACGAAATCAAACCAATGTTTGGTCCTTCAGGTGTTTCAATTGGACATAGCCTGCCGTAGTGAGTATAATGCACATCACGAACTTCAAAACCGGCACGCTCACGCGACAAACCACCAGGCCCGAGAGCCGACATACGACGTTTGTGTGTAATCTCAGCCAATGGGTTTTGTTGATCCATAAATTGAGATAATGCATTCGTGCCAAAGAATGAGTTGATTACTGAAGAAATACTTTTTGCATTGATCAGATCAATTGGAGTGAAAACTTCGTTGTCACGAACATTCATACGTTCACGAATAGTACGTGCCATACGTGAAAGTCCTACACCAAATTGATTATATAATTGTTCGCCTACTGTTCGAACCCGACGGTTACTCAAATGGTCAATATCATCAACATCTGCTTTAGAGTTTATCAACTCAATCAGGTATTTGATAATTTCAATGATGTCTTCTTTGGTCAGCACTTTTGTATCCATGCTGGTTGTCAGGTTCAATTTCCGGTTTATACGGAAACGTCCCACATCACCTAAATCGTAACGTTTTTCAGAGAAGAACAAATTATTGATGACCTCACGGGCTGTTGAATCATCAGCCGGTACTGCATTCCGTAATTGTCGGTAGATATACAATACAGCTTCTTTTTCCGAATTACTAGGGTCTTTTTGAAGTGTGTTGTATATTATAGCATAATCATTCTGATTCGAATCTGTCTTATGAAGTAAAATTGTAGGAGTTCCTGCATCCAGAATTTCGTCGATATGACTGTTTTCTAATATAGTTTCACGATCAATAATAACTTCGTTACGTTCAATTGACACAACCTCGCCGGTATCCTCATCCACAAAATCTTCCACCCAGGTTTTCAACACACGGGCTGCTAATTTTTGACCAATTGCTTTTTTCAAACTGGTCTTGCTTACTTTAATTTCCTCGGCAAGATTAAAAATTTCTAATATATCTTTATCGCTTTCGAACCCGATAGCACGAAGTAATGTGGTTACCGGAAGTTTTTTCTTTCGATCGATGTACGCATACATCACGTTATTGATGTCAGTTGCAAATTCTATCCAGGAACCGCGGAAAGGAATAATCCTTGCTGAATAAAGTTTCGTTCCGTTAGCGTGTGTGCTTTGACCAAAGAATACACCGGGTGAACGGTGTAGCTGTGATACAATAACACGTTCAGCACCATTAATAACAAACGTTCCTTTTGCAGTCATATATGGGATAGGTCCCAGATAAACATCTTGAATAACCGTATCAAAATCTTCGTGATCCGGATCGGTACAATATAGTTTTAGTTTAGCTTTTAGCGGCACACTGTATGTTAAGCCGCGTTCTACACACTCATCGATCGAATAACGTGGAGGGTCTACGTAATAATCTAGAAATTCGAGGATGAAATTATTTCGGGTATCAGCAATAGGAAAGTTTTCGGAAAAAACCTTATACAAACCTTCTGATTTTCTTTTTTCAGGAGCTGTGTCCATCTGAAAAAAGTCCTGGAAAGATTTTAATTGTACTTCCAAAAAGTCAGGATATTCCAACTGATTCTTAATAGAAGCAAAATTTATTCTTTGATTTTTTGTTAATGAAGACATTTTCAAAGAGGTTATTTGGGTGCGGTGAACTCAATTATTTTATAGACAGAAAAAGGTTTAGAATCCCTCCGTTCGAGGGAATCTAAACCAAAGACCTGATAATCAGGTAATGTTATTTAAGTTCAACTTCTGCTCCGCCTTCTGTTAGAGTTTTTTTCAAGGCTTCTGCTTCGTCTTTTGTTGCACCTTCTTTAACTACTGAAGGAGCAGCATCTACTAAATCTTTAGCTTCTTTTAAGCCAAGACCAGTTAATTCTTTTACTAATTTAACAATAGATAATTTATTTGCACCGGCTGCTTTTAAAACAACATCAAAAGCTGTTTTTTCTTCTACTACCTCAGCAGCAGCTGCAGGACCTGCAGAAACTGCAGCTGCAGCAGCTGCTGGTTCAATACCGTATACTTCTTTCAAAATTTGAGCTAACTCATTTACTTCTTTAACTGTCAAGTTAACCAATTGTTCTGCAAAAGCTTTCAAATCTGCCATTTTACTTATTTTTTATGAATTTGTTTTTTTATATATAGGATAATTTTATCTTTCCGACAATGTTTTCAATACACCGTGGAGAGTCGAACCTCCTGATTGGAGGGCCGAAATAACGTTCTTAGCCGGCGATTGCAATAAGGCAATGACATCTGCAATAAGTTCGTTTTTGCTCTTTACATGAATCAATGATTCTAACTGGTCTGCACCTACATAGAAACTTTCTTCAACATACGCTGCTTTAAGAATATCTTTTTTGATTTTGCTCTTGCTTGCTTTACTAAAATCCTGTATGACTTTTGCGGGAGTATTTCCAATATTCGAAAGCAACAATGAAGTTTCACCTGTAAGAGAACCGTAAAGTTCACTAAAGTCTACTGATGAGTTTTCAAGAGCTTTTTGAAGCAATGTATTTTTTACAACTACAAGTTTAATATCCTGTTTGAAGCAGATTCTTCTTAAATCAGTCGACTTGGCAGCATTTAAGCCACCAAAATCAGCTAAATAGAAGTGAGCATACTCTCCAAGAGTTGTCTCAAGTTGTTTTATAATAGCGCTTTTATCTTCCTTTTTCATAAACTTTTAATTTTATTCTTCAATTGATTTGGGTTCAATCTTAATACCCGAACTCATTGTGCTCGAAAGATAAATGCTCTTTACATATGTACCTTTTGCGGCTGTTGGTCTAAGTTTCATCAACGTAGAAACAAATTCTTTGGCATTTTCTGTAAGTTGTTCAGAAGTAAAAGATACTTTCCCTACTGAAGTGTGAACGATACCATATTTATCAACTTTAAAGTCGATTTTTCCTTGTTTTACTTCTTTTACTGCTTTCCCTACTTCATTGGTTACTGTACCACTTTTAGGATTTGGCATTAAACCACGTGGACCTAATATCCGGCCTAAGGCACCCAATTTACCCATGATGGCAGGCATAGTGATGATAACATCTACATCTGTCCAACCACCTTTGATTTTTTCAATATATTCGTCCAGACCAACAAAATCTGCTCCGGCTTCTTTCGCCGATGCTTCCTGGTCGGGAGTACATAATGCAAGAACCTTTACTTGTTTTCCGGTCCCGTTTGGTAACGACACAACGCCGCGTACCATTTGGTTAGCTTTACGGGGGTCTACACCTAAGCGTACATCTATGTCAACAGAAGCATCAAATTTCGAATTGGTAATTTCTTTTACCAGTCCGGCTGCTTCTTTGAGAGAATAGGTTTTTCCTGCTTCAATTTTTTCTAAAGCTAACCTTTGATTTTTTGTCAGTTTACTCATTTCTAATTGAAGTTTATATTAATTTTTAATTGGAAAAGTACCTTTTACGGTAATACCCATACTTCTAGCTGTTCCGGCAACCATTTTCATAGCTGCTTCTATTTTGAAACAATTCAAATCGACCATTTTGTCCGCTGCTATAACTTCTACCTGATCCCAGGTAATTTCAGCTACTTTTTTACGGTTTGGCTCTGCCGACCCACTTTTCAGTTTGGTTACTTCCAGTAATTGAATAGCAACAGGAGGAGTTTTTACAACAAAATCGAATGATTTGTCAGTATAATAGGTGATGACTGCGGGTAAAATTTTGCCCGGTTTGTCTTGGGTTCTGGCATTAAATTGTTTGCAAAACTCCATAATATTGATTCCTTTAGATCCCAATGCAGGGCCTACCGGTGGAGAGGGGTTTGCCGCACCTCCTTTAATCTGTAATTTAATTTGTCCAGCAATCTCTTTAGCCATAATTGTTTTAATTTTTGATGTTAAACTGGAGTGGTCGATTTGTAACGGAATCTACTACTCCTTTTCTACTTGCGTGAATGCTAATTCGAGCGGAGTTTTCCGTCCGAAAATCATAACCATAACTTTGAGTTTTTTCTTTTCGGAATTCACTTCCTCAATTAACCCGCTAAACCCTGTAAAAGGACCAAAAATCACTTTCACATTTTCACCAACAAAGAAAGGCGTGAGCATTTCTTCTGCTGTTTCCTGGAGTTCATCAACTTTCCCTAAAATACGATTCACTTCCGAAGGACGAATCGCAGTTGGTACATTGTTATTTTCACCCAAAAAACCAATTACATTTGGTGTATTACGCAGGCGGTGAGGAATTTCACCGATAAGATGAGCTTCTATCAAAATGTATCCCGGCATGCAATTACGTTCTTTTGTAATTTTTTTGCCGTTGCGTATCTGGTAAACTTTCTCAGTAGGGATTAAAACCTGAGCAACATATTGACCAAGATCCGAATTTTTGATTTCTGCATCAATATATTCTTTTACCTTGTTCTCTTTTCCACTAATGGCACGCATGACGTACCATTTAAAATTTGTTGACTCAGACACTTTATTGACCTCCATTGATTAAATTAAGACAGTTGCGCGTAAATAAATTTCATGATATTTTCAAAACCTAAATCCATAAGCCATACTATCAGTGCAAGAATGATGGAAGCAATCAATACCACTACTGCACTGTTTGTAAGTTCTGCCCGTGTTGGCCAGGATACTTTCTGAACTAGTTCTAAATACGCCTCTTTGATATAGTTAATTATCTTCATATATAAATAGAATTTGCACGGGCAGAGAGGCTCGAACTCCCGACACCTGGTTTTGGAGACCAGTGCTCTACCAACTGAGCTACGCCCGTGTATCAAATCGTTCCCTTATTAAAGGAAACGACTTTATTGTATGTTAAATCTGATTATTAGTCAAGAAGTTCTGTGATCTGACCTGAACCTACTGTACGACCACCTTCACGAATAGCAAAACGTAAACCAATATTACAAGCTACCGGATAGATTAATTCTACCTTTAATTCAAGGTTATCACCTGGCATTACCATCTCAGTTCCTTCAGGAAGTGTGATTTCACCGGTTACATCCAACGTACGAATATAGAATTGTGGACGATAACGGTTATGGAATGGAGTATGACGACCACCTTCTTCTTTTTTCAAAATATAAACAGCTGCTTTGAAAGTAGTGTGAGGTGTTACTTTTCCCGGGTGGGTTATAACCATACCACGTTTAACGCTTTCTTTATCGATACCACGAAGTAATAAACCTACATTGTCACCTGCCTGACCATCGTCAAGAATTTTGCGGAACATTTCAACACCTGTTACAACTGATTTTAATGCACCCTGTCCTAAACCAATGATTTGAACTTCGTCACCTGTTTTGATTTTACCTGTTTCGATACGACCTGTTGCAACTGTACCACGACCAGTGATCGAGAATACATCTTCAACCGGCATCAAGAATGGTTTATCGGTTGCACGTACCGGCAATTCAATCCAGGTATCAACAGCATCCATCAATTCCATTACTTTATCTTCCCATTTAGGATCGCCATTCAATGCACCAAGTGCTGAACCACGGATAATAGGAGTATTTTCACCATCGAAATCATAGAATGTAAGCAATTCGCGCATTTCCATTTCTACTAATTCCAACATTTCTTCGTCATCAACCATATCGCATTTGTTCATGAAAACTACGATACGAGGTACGTTTACCTGACGGGCTAACAAAATATGTTCGCGGGTTTGTGGCATTGGACCATCAGTAGCAGCAACTACAATGATTGCACCATCCATTTGAGCAGCTCCAGTAACCATGTTCTTAATATAATCGGCATGTCCCGGACAATCTACGTGTGCATAGTGACGTAATGCAGTCTGATATTCTACGTGAGAAGTATTAATTGTAATACCACGTTCTTTTTCTTCAGGTGCATTATCGATAGAATCGAAAGAACGCATCTCAGAAAGTCCTTTTTTTGCAAGTACCATGGTAATTGCAGCGGTCAAGGTAGTTTTACCGTGGTCGACGTGACCAATGGTTCCTACGTTTACGTGAGGTTTTGACCTGTCAAATTTTTCTTTTGCCATAACTCAAAGATTATTTTTTGTTAGTAATTTAATATGTTTTTATAAAAGCTTACAAAGTTGAGCTGTTGATGAGAATTGAACTCGCGACCTCTTCCTTACCAAGGAAGTGCTCTACCACTGAGCTACAACAGCAATGTGAGCGAAAGACGGGACTCAAACCCGCGACCCTCAGCTTGGAAGGCTAATGCTCTATCAACTGAGCTACTTTCGCAAATTAATTCATAATTTATAATTCATAATTATGAATTATAAATTAGTAAAGTGGGCAGTGAAGGATTCGAACCTCCGAAGTCGAAAGACAGCTGAGTTACAGTCAGCCCCAGTTGGCCACTTTGGTAACTGCCCATGATTAATTTATAATTCATAATTAGTAATGCATAATTGCTCCACTCTTGGATATTATGCATTATGAATTGTGCATTTTGAATTGTTTTAGAGCCTCTTGTCGGATTCGAACCAACGACCCCGAGATTACAAATCACGTGCTCTGGCCAACTGAGCTAAAGAGGCAAAGTGCTATTTCTTAAGGTTTTCACCGTAGAAAAAGCCGTTTAAATACTGCTATTCAAACGGCTTGCAAATGTACGAATATATTTTGGACTACAAAACATTTACCGCAATATTTTAATTTTTAGTGGTTTTTTCTTTATATTTACGCATCTGTTTCTCTACGGCGTCGAGCGTTAGGTCAACTGCCTCTTCAAATGAATCACACGTTTTGGATGCAAAAAAATCAACATTTGGTATTGAAACTTTAATTTCAGCTTCTTTATTCGTAGCCGATTCGGGTTTTATTACCTTTAAATACACTTCTAAATTTAATATTTCATCAAAAAACTTTTCTAACCTCAACGATTTCTTATTAATGTAAGACTCCAGCGTGGTTGTTGCATCAAAATTGATGGATTGAATCCGTAGTTTCATAATAGCCTCCTTTTTTATTTAGCTCTTGGATGAGCATGTTTATAAATATTGTATAATTCTTCAAAACTTGTATGGGTGTATACTTGTGTTGCCGCCAGACTGCTGTGACCAAGTAATTCTTTCACGGAATTAATGTCAGCTCCACCATTTAATAAACTGGTTGCAAAGGTATGACGAAGCACATGTGGACTCCTCTTGTGTAAACTGCTTACTTCCGACATCGATGTATGTACAATGTTATACACCATCTTCGGATACATTTTTATTCCGTTATTCCTTACAAATAAATAAGGCTCCGGTGTTTCCACTTCCTTGTTTCTTAAACTGATATAGTGTTCTATTTCTTTACTGAGATCAGCTCCGAAAGGAACAATCCGTTGTTTGTTTCTTTTCCCGATAACCCTTAAAGTGCCTTCTGTCAAATCTATATCCGTATCCTTTATATTGATTAACTCGGAAAGACGAATCCCTGTCAGGTAAAATATAGTTATTATCAATTGGTTGCGTACAGGTTCAAACCGATCTAAAATGAATGGGTTCTCTAAAACATTATTCATCTCTTTCTCTTTGAAAAACGCAGGAAGAGGCTTTTTTGTTTTTGGCAATGTTATTATTAACGTCGGATTATGTTTTACATATCCACGTTTAAGTGAAAAACGCCAGAATGATTTAAGTGTTGATATTTTTCGGGATAAACTTCGTGCTGAAAGTTTATCATTCATCAAAAAAAGTACCCATTGTTGGATTTTCAATGAATCAATTGTTGATGGATCAAACCTGTCGGGAGTGATGTCAAGAAATTTGCAAAATTGTATCAGGTCCGTATGATACGACAAAACAGTATGAGATGAATAATTCTTCTCATACTGTAAATATTGCAGAAATTCGTTTATCATAACCGTATGTTCAAATCTGCAACGAAAATAGAATAAATAAATCAAGGAAACTATTTTTTCCTTTTTTTTTTACTATTCTTCGCTTAGATTTTTCTTTTGTACGTAAACAGCGTGCATTTTATCGTCGCGTTTTACGATGGAAGGTTTATCAAAACATTGACGACGACGAAGTTCTTTTACAACGCCTGTTTTTTCAAATTTACGTTTGAATTTTTTCAATGCTCTTTCGATGTTCTCGCCTTCTTTTACTGGGACTACGATCATAATTACTAATTATTTAATGTGTTTGTGTTTGTTTTAAAATTGGACTGCAAAGATAGATAATCATTTTGAATTATCCAATCATTTTATTCTTTTTCTTGGAAGAATGCATTTAACCTCTGATATTAAATGGTTTTTAAATTGTTCATGTCCTCTGATAGTCTGTTTTATAAATTTATCAGTATGCTGTTTAACCCGGGGAAAAATAAAAACATCTTGTATAAACATCTTGAAAATGTCTTTTTTCAATCTAACAAAAAATACTTTGTAAAGTTGTACAAAATCTATAACAAACTGTTGATTGTTGTAACGAACCGATTCTTTCTTTTTGTAAAACTTAATTATCAGTAGGATTATAACCTTAAACCCGTATTGATGCCAAAGCAATCCGTACCCTTTGCCGGAATAAATAAATGGATATCCTGGAATTGACTTACGTCAATCACCGAATGATAACTTTTTGACTATTGCAACTTTTTACTATTTATCGATAACATGTGCCGCTAAAAGGAAAATGATAAACAATAGACTTCATTTAATATTTAATTCCAACCCGTTATACAACCCCTTTCAGGACTGGATAACAGGTACTGCTATAACTTTACCGATTTTGCTTTTCCATTGTAATGCACCGTTTTCGTAAATCGTAAAACCTGATTTACACCGGTTCCGTTTTGTTGGCTGACAAAAATTATATTGAAAGTCCTGCTTTTTAACATACCATTGAAACTTCCTTTTCGATCGCCAATGGTCAGGGTCTTCGATTGATCATCCCATTTCATGGTTATGGTCGAATTCATGCCTTTTTCATAATTATAATTGTCGTTTTCGTCTTCGTACAATGTAAATTCACCATTTGCACCCGGATAAACACGAATTTCAAGATTATCCCATTTCTTTTCAGCAGCATATTGAACTTTTGGTCCCCATGGGATAATTGACCCGGCCTTTATATAAAGTGGTATAATATCTATAGGTGTTGCTTTCTGAACTGTTTGTCCGCCAACCTGCTTTTCGCCTGTCCAGAAATCAATCCAACCGGAGCCTTTAGGCAGGTATACCGGTTTAGTTTTTACCTGTGAGTAATCCTTAGTGTCCACATTACTTGCATACATAGGGTCAATCACCGGTGCCACCAGAATGGAATTGCCAAACAGGTATTCGTCGGTAATATCGTGTGTGTTCTTGTCGGCGGCAAAATCCATAAACAAAGCTCGCATGATACTTCCCGAATGATGATTTACCTCCCGGGCTGTTGAGTAAATATACGGCAGCAAACTGTATCGCAAACATATAGCTTTTTCGATGGCATCGAATTCCGTTTCACCACGGTTGCCAAACTGGTAGATTTCGCGGGGAGCATCTGTTCCGTGCGAACGCATCATCGGAGTAAAGACCCCAAACTGAATCCAACGGACATAAAGCTCCCTGTAAAGGCAGTTTTTTAATGGATTGCTTTTATTGAAATTCCAAAGGAAGAAACCTCCTATATCGGCATTCCAGTATGGATTTGCACTAAGCGAAAAGCTTAATCCGGCAGGGATTTGTTTCTGAAGTGTTTCCCAACTGGACACAATGTCACCCGACCATGTATTGGCACCGTAACGTTGCTGTCCTGCAAAAGCCGACCGGGTCAGTATTACCACCCGCTTGTCGGAAGTAGTTGCCCGCTGGTGTTCGTAAATACCTTTGACGTGTTCTAACGGGAAAGCATTTATTACTGACCGAAAGGAACCCAGGAATGTAGGTTGGTCAAAGTCTTTCTCCTGCACATTGATATGATCCGGTTCGGATGAATCGAGCCACCAGGCATCCGTATTGAACGAGAATACACCTTTATTGAGGTAGTCCCAGTAAATATCACGTGCTTCGGGATTATAAGGGTCGTAAGGTTTGGTGCCAGCATTCGGTGGCCATGTGTCGAAATTAATCAACATTTTCTTTTTAGTGAACTCCTTAAACTGTTTTGTTGCCGGTGCAAACCCGGGCCATGCCACAATCATCAAATGAACGTTCAGTTTATGAATTCTATCCACCATACCTTTTGGATCCGGAAATGTTTTTTTATCGAAGCTCATACAGTTCCAAAGGCTATCAGGTCCCCAGTATTGCCAGTCCTGGATGATCCCATCAAGAGGAACTTTCAGATCACGGTATTTTTCAACCACACCTACAATTTCTTCCTGTGTCTTATATCGTTCACGCGACTGAAAATAACCGTATGCCCACAAAGGTAACATAGGGACCTGCCCCGTCAGGTCGCGCATTTGAGCTATTACGCCATCAGCATTTCCGCCGTACATAAAATAGTAGTCGGAGCAATCGCCTAACGATTCGAATGAGGTTTCCTGCAGGTTATCGGTGAAAAGTGTCGAGGCATAATTATCCCAGAAAACGCCGTACCCTTTTACCGACTGGAAGAAAGGAATACAGACTTTTGTATTGGCATTTTGCATTTCGTTCCTTTGTCCACGTTGGTTCAACTTGCCGTTTTGCTGTTGTCCCATTCCGTAAATGGCTTCCTCTTCATCCAGCATAAAAGCCTGACGGACAATAAAACTGTTGCGTTGTCCGTCGAATGCAGGAGTGAATTGCGTCCCATACTCTTTTTCAGTAAAAAGCACGACACCGTTCAGGTCGGTATAAGTAACTTTGCCTGTTTTGATATTTGCTAAAACCTCCAGTTTATTACTTCTCAGAGTGACAACATCGCCAAGTTTATTAATTGATAACTGAATGTTTTCAGGGATTTTAATAACTGAAAGGCTTTCTTTTTTAAATACTACACCTACAGGGGTTTTTAAAATCCTGACAATGCCGGGACTATAAAACTTCACTTCCATATCCATGGATTGTAGCCTGGTTTTAAAACCGGAAGTGGTTTGTTGATATTCCTGAGCAGATAAAGAAGGAAGGACAAGTAACACGAACAAAAGCAAGTTCATGGTTCTTTGTTTCAATAGTAAGTGTTTCATGTGTTTTTGATATTAGATAAATGAAATAATTTGTTCCAAAAAAATACTCCTGAGAGGTAAATATGACAGTGATACTTTGATATTATTCGCAGAACTCATTTTAATTCTTAGATGTTTCCATTTATAGAATCTTAAATATATGTTAGTAAGAAACATAAGACAAAGAATAGAGTGATTAGATATTAAAAATCTTTACTAATAAGTTTTCCGACATACATTTTAAATTTAATATGTATTTTCAGGGGTGATATTCTTATAAATCAATTTTGTAATACATCATAGTGAAACCAGTCCATATCATTGAATATTAATAAACATCTCATGTCTGATTAAAATAAATACTTTAATGTGTCTCATTTAAATTCACCAAATGTTACATTTTCTGAGATGCCCGGTTCATTCAGCAATTGGATGGTAGTAGATGGGCCAAGGTTTACGGGTGCGGTCCACGAACTTAATGCCCATACAATCTTTTTATCGGGAGTGACTTCTATGGCTTGCAAAGGCGGGTTGTTTAAGTCCACTTTACCTTGCCATTGATTTTGCCAGTTATTGATAATGGTGTTGCCGTTAGAACGACGTATAGCTAATTGAGGCGACGGGATATTGAATCCGGGAGTAACCTCCAACGGATATTCCCAGACAGTCTCACTCTTTCTGTTGAGTTCACGAACATATCCCTTGTTTCCGCTAATCAGTACATTGCCGTTTTTTAATGGCATAGCACCCCATACCCCGGGGGCATCATAGGAATTAAGCAATTTCCCGTCACTGTTATATTCACATACTTTGCCCATGTCCATATGAGATACAAGATAAGTGCCTCTATTCGTAAGCCTGGCATGACGGAACTGACCATGTACTGATTTCGGATTCCCTACAGGTAAAACAAACTGTTTCAAAATTTTATTGTTTTGAATGTTCATTACAATTACCCTGGCTGTATCACCATTTTGTACAAAAACCACCAGATCATTTCCAATAGGTTGTGCGGTGTGCGTTTCGCAGCCTACAGGCGTATTGTAATTCCACAATACTTTCTTGTCGGGTGAGATCAGAGTAATTGCAAACTGGTGTGCAAACAGGATATTGCCGTTCGTCATTAAAACAGCATCACTTATTTCACCTCTTCCCAGAGTGTCGAGGTACGACCAGGCAATTTTTCCATTACGGACAATATACATGTTTCGGTCTTTCGCTTCACCGGCGTAAAAGAAATCGAACTGTGATAATCCTTTCCCTGGAAGTATAGAAGATTTTATTGTTTTTTCTGTTGCCGTTTGGGCATATGCCTGTTGACTAATACATGATAGAAAAACAAGACAGAACGAAATTCTGTAAACAAAATTGAATTTGTCAAAAAGGGAGTTGTGAGTTTTCATTTGTTTACGTATTTAATTTGTAGTGCTAATATTATTTCAATCTATCTTGTTGATTTACCTTTAGTTTTTACTTCTAAAAGAAAGAACTGTTTTATTTCAAAATGGTCAATGATTTTTGTAACTATCTTTCATTTGATAGTATGAATTCTATTTTCAATGATGTTGCAAATATACAAACTTCAATTTGAATTGCAGAAATTAAAATGGCTGAACTTCAATCCTGAAATTCAGCCATTATTAATAGTCTCTTTTTGAAAACCAATAATTAATTTATTCTAATATCAATATCAGGATTGTTTGTCAATCTCTTTCCAGTCCTTTCAACTCCCTTCAACTCCCGCTCATACTCCCATGACATTCAGGGGATATTCCGGCGACAATTCATATATATCACAGTAATATCACAGTGATATCACAGTGATGACACAGTGATAACACAGTCCTATTTAGGACTGTGTTATCACTGTTATATTTGTATCATATTTCTTAATTATATTATTTTGTAATATGGAATGTCATGGGAGTGTCATGGGAATGTCGCAGGAAGCAGGACGAAATAAAAGAAGTAAGAAGTAAGAGGTAAGAGGCAAGGAATGAGGAGTAAGTTGGTAGTCAGTAGTCAGTAGTTGGTAGTAGTAGGTAGTAAAGATAATAGTTGAGCAGGTAGTAAAAATCCAAACAAATTTCCGGACTATAAAGGAATAAAAAAACAGGAAAATTTAAAAGGAATTAAAATTCAGTAGTTGCAGAAAATAAAATTTAATTATGATAATTTATAAATAGAACATGCAGAATAAGGAGTGTGGAGAGATAATAAGGGGTTTGACGATCAGTTATTATTATTCAGGATGATTTAGACAGGCTCCTGAAACATCACCATTTGATTGCTTCAGTTTAAGTTAACCTCAGGATTCAGCTAAGGGTAGGATCGACGGGTAACTTTGCTGATCACCATAAAACTTTGCGGATATTCGGATGTGTTGAATGGTAAAGCGGGATAAGACAAAAAAAAGTGGAATTTGTAAAAATTCCACCTGCAAATTTATTAATATCTTGTTAAATCAGTTTGGTGTTTATCCGGTTTAACAAGAGAAAACAGAAGACTTTTTTTTTGTAAACAAAGATAAATTCTTCTTGTTTTGAATAAATAACGGTACAGTCAATACAAAATTACGATTTTGATTTGTCATTGATTTGAATAATCGTTTAGGTTAAATAGACAAATGCATTTGGTTCACTACACCATAAATTGACTGTACCGTTTATTACTTGTTGTGTTGGTTTAGTTATAGATGCTGTCTGGCTAACAGTTTGATTTAAATTGCTTTATTCTTGCTTTAATCCCCTTTCTACTGATTAAAGGTTATTCATTAAGTTTATTCCAGAAACTATTTGGTGGGTATACCACAACAACAGGAGGATCGTCCTTTTCAACGCGTTGTATACCTGCAACTGAATGTGTATTAAAGAATCCCGGGAGCGTAACCGGTACGTTGAATTTCTGAGAGAATAAATCTTTTTTAATGACTTTATTTTTTGTATTATTTATACTGCAAATAAATATAAAATAAAACCAATATCCATAGAAAATCATTGATTTATTTTATGGACAATGTGAAAAATGTTAAATCATAAAAAATTGAAATATAGCTATTTAATGTATTATCATAACCGATCCATATGGACATAGTTAAATCAGGAAAAAATTGAGGAAGAAAAAGTCTAAAATTGTCGCAGGTAGTCGACCAGATTGTCGGAATTTTGTAACTGAAACTTTAATCGAAGACGATACCGGTACTTCGTAATGGATTCAAGTTTTACATCCAGAATGGTGGCAATCATCCCCGTTTCAAAGCCGGCTAAAAGCAAGCAGCAAATCAGTATGTCGCGTTTGGAGAGAGATGGGAAATTCTTTAATAAACGGTGTGAAATATCTGTATATTCCAGGTCCATGCAGGCGATTAATTCTTCATGGAAAGTATTGTTCTGTTCAGGGTGCATTTCTTTTGATTCATTTTTCCAGATGCCGGGTCGTTTAATAACATTTTTTCGATGCTGTTCAATGTTCATGAGCAGGATGGCCTGTAGTTTCAATTGTTTTTCGAGCAGTGTGCTGTTTTCCTTCTCTTTTTCCACCTTCTCCTTTTCTATTTCCACAAAAGCTTTTTCTTTTTCCAGCAATTCATTTTGTACATTAAACTGTTTCTTTTTAATGTTTAACCTCCAAAACAAAGCAACAACGACAAAAATACTTAATACAAACAAATTCAATAACAGGAATATTCCTCTCTGTTTGTTTTTTATGATCAGGTTCTGATTCTCAATTTGCAACCCCTGGTATTTGTATTTTTTATCTAATCCGGCAAAACTAACTGACAGTTTTCGATCGTTTACGGAGTCTTTTACCTCTGTAATTTTAATCGCAGTGCGTAAAGCGGCTTTCAGATTTCCTTCTTTTTCATAAATACTAAGCCAGAGCTTGTAATAATCGGGAGCAAACCCCTGAGGTTTGTCAATCTTTTTTAACAGAATCCTTGCCGAGTCCTGATCACCCTTTTCTATATAGGTTTTTGCCATCAGGTACCATTTATTTGCATCATAAACCCCGATATGAGTGATCGGTGCCCGTTTATAATAAATCAGGGCTTCCCGGAAATGATTTTGAAGAAAATATACCGTACCCAGACTTTTGTAAACTGTAGACATCATAAGGGTATCATGGATTGCAAGAGCCATCTTCCCGGCTAAGGTAAAATACCGGATAGCGCTGTCGGGTCGTGAGCTATACATAAAGCCATGCCCGATGTTTATTAAACTGATAATGCTGTTTTGGGTACAATTCAAAAGTTGAAACGAATGAAATGACAACCTGCTATAATGTATCATGCTGTCGAACTGCTTTTGAGATTCATACATTTTAGCTTTCTCACTGTAAATTAATCCCTGCAACTTATAATTAACAGTGTATCGGGAAAATCTCTGGGCTTTCAGCAAATTATTGGCCTGTTCATCCGCATTTCCATGGTTCCCGTCAATGCGTGCATGGTAAAACCATGCATACGCAGCGCGTTCAGGTTCTTTTTCGGTATAATAATCAGTGGCTGTTTTGATAATGGAATCAGTCTCCAGCTTAATGTCATTTCTATCCAGGGCCTGGCTCATTAAAAGTGCGTACCATGCCTTATCGGATGGGGTATATAATTTGTGTGGATTAATATGTTTCAGGATACGTAAAGCGGAATCAGGAGAAGACTCCATAAGCTGGTCAGCTGTTTTCAATCCGTTTGGCACTTCAGAACAACTGTATAGAAGAATATCCACCAGAAAGCATATCAGGAAACGGTAGTAGGAGGTTGTATACATTAGAATCGATTTCTTGGACAAAAGTACAAATTTATTCTAATGGAGTGTAATATAAATGTGAAACAACTAATATTACCTTTTTATTTAACGGTTCAAAGTTGATTCAATATGCAGAAACTATAAGTATTTATTCCGGAACAGGTATAAAAACAGGATTTCAATTTGCAATGAAGGAGTTGATCAACTTAAGTAATTCAAAGAATTTATTGATACATTTTGACTTCACACTAAATGCAAAAAAGCGTGTGTTATATATTTAATAAACATATCAATGATTAATCCTTATTACTTTAGTCACATTGCAGCAATATTTAACATACATGAATCAATGTCATTTAGTTAAGGATTTTGATTAGATACACACATAGTGAAACTAAGTGTTATTGTGTCTTCGTATTATTCTTTTCTTGCCACAAAGAGTCTAAGTTACAAAGTTTCACATCGAAGATTCCGATTTATCGGAAAAGAAATGCACTAATTAAACAGCTTTGATACAAGAATATTAAATATCTCATTCTGGTTTCAAAGATTACATTGAATGGTAGCGAACAGGCAATGCTTTTTGTTTAATCAATTCTATTCACACACTGTCTGACATTAGTGAGAGATTTTTATGTCTATTAAAGTTCTAAGGTCATTGAGGATGGTTTCGTTTAGTATATCCAGCCTGATGCCACGTCCTTCAGCATACACCCTTGCCGATTCAAGTTCGGATTTGATTTTATCAGAAATCTGACTATTCATAACAGCATCTGTAGCCTTTTGTCCAAAAACGAATGCTGTTATGAAGAATTTATCCCTTGGTAATAAGTAAAGTATTACCCGTTTTTTATCTTTTATACGGAAACTCCAACCGTATTTATCACCTGAATATTTCCACTCATCAACAGCAGATGGATATTTTAGATGAACATATCCGGTTAAGTCTTTCCATAATTCGTAGGTGCCGGTTAATGATTCTATTAAATTTTCAGTTGTTGGAATCATTTTTTTATCTACAAATATGCTGATATCCATAGGACGATTGTTTTGATAAGTTTTGAAAATTCATGTTCAATAGTCACCAGATTATTAAACTAAGGATGACAAAAATAATTAATCTTATCCGGATTATCAGAAATGGAATCTAAAAAATTATTTCTCCTTAACCGGCTAAAAGTATTTTCTTCAGCTCTTTCATTCCTTCTGAAGCACCTTTCTGAATCACTATTATATCATTCGATAAATGATTCACTTCATGAGGGTCGATCAGGTAAATGGGAGTTCCGGGTTTCACATTATTAATAAGTCCGGCAGCCGGATATACCTGCATAGAAGTCCCGATAATTAAAAAGATATCGGCATCATGTGTCATGCGTTCTGCTTTTTCAATTTCAGGTACTGCTTCGCCAAACCAAACAATATGGGGCCTGAGTTGATACCCTTTCGGACATTTGTCGCCGGGATTGACATCAGGATGTTTCGGATCAACATCAAACACTTCTTCACCGGGTCCTGTTGATCGTACTTTCATTAATTCGCCATGAAGATGCACCACTTTTGTACTACCGGCACGTTCATGCAGATTATCTACATTCTGAGTTATAATCTGTACATCAAAATCTTTTTCAAGTTCTGCAAGGGCATAATGTCCTGCATTTGGTTTGCTCTCCAGCAATTGCTTGCGTCTCTGATTATAAAAATCCAACACAAGTGCAGGATTCCTGCGCCAACCATTTGGAGTTGCCACATCGTCAATTTCATATTTTTCCCAAAGCCCACCTGAATCGCGGAATGTACTGATGCCACTTTCAGCACTCATACCTGCACCTGTAAGCACTACAATTTTTTTCATAATTTTTATTTCAATAACTTTTCACAAAGATAATTCATTATGCTGAAAACTGTTATTCTGCGATTAATAATATTCTAATTGATATTTTTTTTCTATATTTGTCCTTCATAAATTAACTTAAATACATGGAACCATATTTTATACAACGAAAAGGTTATCAGATATATACAAAACAAATAATACACGATTGTAATGCAACAAATAAACCGACTCTTGTTTTTTTACATGATTCATGGGGATGCGTTGACATGTGGGGTGATTTCCCTGATAAGCTGATTGAATTAAGCGGATTGAATGGCCTGATGTACGATCGCCGGGGGTATGGACAATCTTCTCCGTTTGCAGTAAGTGAACGAAATGAATTTTACCTTCACGATGAAGCACATGAATTGATGAATGTCCTTGATAGCTGCAAAATCCAACAAGCGGTAATTTATGGCCACAGTGATGGTGCAACAATAGCTTTACTGGCAGCTGCACTTCATCCTGACAGAGTGAAAGGCCTGATTCTTGAAGGAGCACATAGTTTTATAGAAGACTCAGGTAAAAAGGCAGTACTCGAAACACGCGAACGTGCAAAAGAAACAAGTCTGTTGGCGAGTCTTGAAAAATTCCATGGAGATAAAACAGCAGAGATCTTCAGGCTTTGGCATGAAACATGGCTTGGCGATTATTTTGCAAACTGGACAATTGTACCGTTACTTCATAATATTACCTGTCCGGTATTGGCTTTTCAGGGGGAACATGATGATTTTGGAAGCATAGAACAACTTAACATTCTGAAGAAAGAAATTCCTACTTCGGTGACAATAGTTGAAATACCAAATTCAGAACATACTCCCCGAAAGGAAGCGGAAGAAGAAACCATTAATTGGGTAATGAGTTTTTTTAGAAATAACCTTGTAAATTTATAAAATTACTGTAACGAAAAATATGCACGAAATCCTTTTCAATAATTATTTACACATTATTGTAAGTACGATGGCAGTTTATCTGTTTATTGTAATTCTATTTTACCAGATTAAAAAATTAACCATCCCGATAGCTATC
>Ga0302268_1000136_pt1 | contig 45408 bp, 96 predicted proteins | sample III_Bog_E2_1_FD_194554 | JGI IMG/M metagenome (GOLD analysis project Ga0302268, IMG submission 194554) | Peat permafrost microbial communities from Stordalen Mire near Abisko, Sweden - III_Bog_E2_1 | ecosystem: Environmental > Terrestrial > Soil > Wetlands > Peat | place: Sweden: Abisko... | reverse complement strand
AAGTTAAATTCCCTAAATGTAAAGTGATTTTTATAGGGGATAGAAAAGAAGCAACTGACCTTATTATTTCAAAAGGTGGAAAAGCGGTAATTGGTTCTTTTGTTACTTCTGGAGATTGGGGGACTTCTAATTCTGGAGATAGTGGAACTTCTACTTCTGGAGATAGTGGAACTTCTACTTCTGGAGATAGTGGAACTTCTACTTCTGGAGATTACGGAACTTCTACTTCAGGATATATGGGAACTTCTACTTCTGGAAATTACGGAACTTCTACTTCTGGATATAGGGGAACTTCTACTTCTGGAGATAGGGGAACTTCTACTTCAGGATATATGGGAACTTCTACTTCTGGAGATAGTGGAACTTCTACTTCTGGAGATAGGGGAACTTCTACTTCTGGAGATAGTGGAACTTCTACTTCTGGAGATAGTGGAACTTCTACTTCTGGAGATAAGGGAACTTCTACTTCTGGAGATTGGGGGACTTCTACTTCTGGAAATTACGGAACTTCTACTTCAGGATATAGTGGAACTTCTATTTCTGGAGATATGGGAACTTTAGTAATCAAGTATTTGGATAAAAACACTGGAAGATACAAGTTATCAACGGCTTATGTAGGAGAAGATGGCATTTTGCCTAATACACCTTATATCCTTAATGATAAAGGGGATTTTATAAAAAAGTAATTGACAAATCGGAATAAATAACCTAGTCTCTTTACATGAAACCACTGAAATTAGAATCCTTCCAAGATACTTTAATAGATTGTATCAAGCGTATCCGAAACGTGATTGATGTTGAAATGAAGGATGAAGGACTCAAAGAGGAGAATTCCCAAAAGATCACTGTCCTGAACCGTCTAAAGGAATTGGAGTATGCTATCAACGGAGTGGATCAAGGGGATTTGACCGAGTATAAAGGTGGAAAATACACTGGTTACATGGATAAAAACGGTTTTAATATTCGACTTAATCAAAAAGTGCGAAGAACTGGAACCTTTGAATCCTACTCTAAACCTACCGATACCTTCTTGGTTTATGAATCGAATGGAGTGGTTTGTGTTGATGGGATTGAACTTCGCCATTATGCTCCTAAAGGTTCACTTTACACAACTCTTGAAATTGTATGAACAAACATGAACGACATATAGCAGGGAGGAAGGTTGCTGTAAGGAGAGCAAAGGAGTTGGGGTGGACTGAAACTTTTGACCAACTTCCTGAAAAAACTAAGAAAGCCTTTCAAACTACTGGATACGGAATTAAGGACAGAGGAGGAAGAAAAGGGTTTCATAGTCATGGTAGTGGAAGGAAACATGGGCATAAGACTGGTTGTTGCACTGCTGGATTCTCAAAAAAGGATTTACTTAAAAGAGCAATAATTCGTTCTCATGATACAAATCCCTTGACAGTTGAGGCATAATCGTGTAGCCTTATTTCATCATGAAGAACATAACCGTCAAAAAGAATAAGACCGAGTTGAAGGCATTGGCTACTCAACTCGAATGTCTTAGGAAAATAAGGAAATACACGAAGAGACTTGCACAGACCTTTAAGCCTAAGAAGGGTCGTGGAGCATATAAGAGGAAGGAGAAGTTTCAGTGATTCACCCACTGACAATTAAATGTTTTCCAAACATTGATCGGTTGTCTTTCATGCGAGGGAACAACTACATTGGAAGAGTTGTGCTTGATAAAGAAACCAATCTCCCTGAATTAATTCTTGAACCTGAGAACCGTGATAAAAATGAACCAGTTGAAAAACTTTATCTAATGGAAGTGCAGGATATTTTCAATGCATGGTTTGGGATGAAGGGGAGTGCATACGAGTCTCATTACGAGTTGGAAGGAAATATTAAACATTATGAATCCTGATATACTTCTTCGACTTGGTTGTGTATTTTTGTTCTTATCTGTATTGGCATTTAACAGAATCTCCTTTACAAAGTTCTTCATGTATGTCATTGTTTATATCGTAATTCCTTTTACGATTTGGTATTTTGTCATTAAAGGGATTATTGCTTTACTAAGGATACTCTAATGAAAGACGAAGAATGCATTAAATGGGAGATGGTCTGCACTAATAAAGAGTGTGGGTATCAGTTTCAATTACGTAAAGGAGAACGGTTTGCAGTATATCCTCAATGTTATAAGTGTGGAAATACTATGACTAGAGAATTCCTTGACAACTAACATGGAACAAACGACAGTAGTAAACATCAACGAACCGTATGACATTCCAATCTTCAGAGGGACTCTATTCGGCAACCCATACGAGATTGGGATTGATGGCACCCGTAGCGAGGTAATTAAACGGTTTAAAAGGTGGTTTACGTTTCTTCTTAAAGACCCTGTATTCAAAGAGGAGGTAATGAAGTTAAAAGGTAAACGTCTTGGATGCTATTGCCACCCTGAAAAAGAAAACTGTCATGGTAAAGTAATCGCAAATTATTTGAATTCTATCATTGACAAAGACCATCCATTCTCGTTTTTGCTTTAATAATTATCACTCTTACTCCAATTTTCAAAACACCATAGAGGTTGAAGATTAAAGAATTATCGAAAACTTTACTGTATTATAATTGACATCTTTGTAGTAATTTGATAATGTCTTTGAACTATGAAACGAGTATCTTATATCGGAACCAGTCAATTCAACATCTTCAACAGAGGTGGACGAGTTGAGTATAATCTCACTGAACCAAATGAACTTACTTGGTCAGATGAACGGATTTGTGAACATGCATTTCATATCTTCAATGCTCCTGATGAACTGTTGAATGATTGGGAAAAAGATATTCGAAGTGATGCAAGGGATGAAAAACTGACTTACTTGAGTGTTGGAGATACCGTCACTATCGAAAATGAGGAAGATGGTTCTATCACTTCTTATATTTGCGAAAACATTGGATGGAAAAAGAAGTTGACAAACCATGACAAATAACATAAGCTTTAAACACTATGGGACGAGAAATTAAAAGATTAGCGTAGAGTGTGTCATGAAAACAAAACTTACTCCGCAAACCATTTCACGAGAGGAAGCCCTTAACCTCTCCCCTGAATATGTAGCGTTCATTGAAAACGGATGGGAGTACAACGATTTTGATAAGTTCCTTGATGAATTCAATGCACTTAAGAAAGGAAATAAAGTTGTTTCATATCTCGATGGAAACTTTGTAATTGGAAAAGTATCCTTGGTTGACCCTCGTTTGTTGGGACTTGCTGATTCTCCTACTATTCGTATTGCTTCTGGTAACATGTCATGGCGTTGTGATGGAGATAAATTTGCTGCTAAAATCAAATGAAACCCTTAAAACGTCACGAGAATCTTCGAGCATTAGTCAATAAAAAGATTGATGACGTATTAAGATGAGAACCGAAAGCACAAGATCGAGACTTGCTTCTGCATATTTCCGATTCCCTTCTAGGTGAAGCAAATAACTTGTTCACCCCTCCTCAAACATCTGCAACCATTCACGAAGCACAGTTTATTGTTGAAGATGCACTAACCCATTCAGAAAATAATTGGTGATTGGTTAAATAGTCTATATGGCTAATCAAACTCCTCGTCCTTCAGTAGTAGATAAATCAATCACCCCAAAAATTACACTTGCTGGTTCAAAAAAACCTGTAGTGGTGGTTGTTCCTCCTCTTTCTGGAAAATAATTATTGACTGGTCATTCATGTATTGATATATTACATGAATGATTTTCGTATATAAAGACTGCTCCAAGAATTTTTTTGATTCTTCTACCAATAAACATATCCCACAAATTCTCTTTACCTGTGAATGTGATGATATTTTAGTTGCCGATGATCTCGCAGAAAAATCGGGCAAGGTAAAGTTCAAGAAAGGGATTCCAGTTGGTTGCGTATCCCTCCTTATAATGACCGTTGAACAGTTCAAAACCTTCTAAAATTGGTCGGTCAGGTGGGACTCGAACCCACAGTGTTTCTAATGTATGGGAGCTTAAAACCCATGCGTTTCGCCAATTTCGCCACTGACCGATATTAACTAATCTGTAATAATTTATCAGAGTTTTATCCGAAGTAAAGAACTATTTTCCAAAAGTTCTACCATGATTCTTGATGTCATGATTTGCACACCACAACCATTTTGAAATATCTTTTGGTGTCAACATACCATCCTTATCCCCATTCCATTGACCTTCTGAGAAATTGTCATAGGAACTATTATCGTAAGGAAATTTGATATTGGCAGCATGGTCAAAAATTCTATGTCCATCCTCTCGATAAGCAATAACTCCACACCGTTTACCACAATACCATTTCCACTTGAAACCATCTACTGTGATTAACCTACCTCTACGTTTTTGAAAGGATGCCATTGTTAATACTGAGACGAGTTTTAGTAACAGCGTTTGTGAGTGCATTGAGAACCATTGCAGCAACACCAACTTCTCCCATGAAGTTAGGATTCAATTCTTTATTGACCAATTTCAAAACATCTTCAGTTTCTTCTTTTAGATGTTGTTCGAGGATATATAAAAATATTTCTGGTTTCAAATCCTCGATCACTCAACATCTTAATTATTTTGGTTGTAGTTCTCATAAAGTTAATCCTTTAAGGTTTTAATCGTCTCATCAATAGCGTTTGCGAGGCATCCTAATACTACTCCTGCTGTAGTATTGATAGTAACAACCTCTTCATTGGCCTTAGAAAGTTCGCTATCGACAAGTTTATTAATCTCTTTCATTCTACCAACAACTTCCAAACGGAGTTTTTCAGAAAGAGTTTCCAGTAGTTCTCGTGTAGATGTATTCATAAATTATCGATCAGCTTTACAGTCAGCGTAGTATTCAGCTTGTGCGATTAGATCATCCATGCAGTCCTTGCCACAATCAAGGCAAATTCCGTGATCCAGTTCTTCGTGAGTGCATTGTTCTTCATTCATGGAAGAATAATACTAAAATCGTTTCTTATTGTCAACATCTTTCTCTTTGACTAGGTATATAAAAGCGAGTCCTATAAAGATATTTATGATGAGCAACACCAAAGACATAGCAAACCAGTTGAAAGGGGTGCAAGATTCAATCCAAAATGTATCCAAATTGAATAGTGTTATTCCGAAGAACCACAGAACTCCAAAAAAGTTAAATTTGTATTTCATGTTATGTTATTAGAATATCATAAATTTAAAAAAGTAAAGATATTTATACAGGAATAACTAAATAATTATATGGAAAGGAAATATTGTAAAGTTTGCAACGAAGAAAAAAGTATAGAAGAATTTTTTAAAGGACATGCACGATGTAAAAAATGTTTTAATGAGTTTAGAAGAACTGATCTGAATCGAAAATTATATCTTAAACTTTATCGCAGTGATCCCAATAATAAAGAAAGGATTAAGAAAGCTAAGGCTAAATTTAGAAGTAATCCTGTAAATAAAATGAAAGAAAAAGAATACGATAAAAAGTATAATGAAACCCATCGAAAGGAACGAGCAATTAATAAAAAAGATGGTTATCTAAAAACAAGTTGGAGAATAATGAAATGCATAAAAAGTATACAAATCACCGCCTAATGTATAGAAAAGAATATTATATAAAAAACAAAAATGAATGTATAAGACGATGTGTAGATTGGGCAAAGAAACGTAGAAAGGAGAGTATATCATTTAGGATATTATCTAATCTTAGAACGAGGATACAATATGCGATTCGAAGTGATTTTTCTGTAAAATCTAAAAGAACTTTAGAACTTCTAGGATGTTCTATGATAGAATTTAAAAAACATCTATCGTCCCAATTCAAGGAAGGGATGTCTTGGAAAATTATGGAGTTAGAGGTTGGCACATGGATCATATACGCCCTTGTGCTTCTTTTGATTTAACTGATCCTAAACAACAAGAAGAATGTTTTCATCATTCAAACTACCAACCTCTTTGGTGGTTTGAAAACTTATCTAAGGGAGACAAATATCCTAAACTTTTGCAAACTTAGAAGGATTTCTCCCACGTTTCCCTTTAATAAAGCCTCCTAACTCTACAATTTTTACAGTTCCTTCTGCAAGCATCTCTTTTACTTTTGCAGTAGCTAACATAATATTAATTTTATTATCCTCAGAAATCTGTTTCATAGTAAAACTAGTATCGGGTATAATGAGAGAAACATCCTTTTTTCTCACTCCACAATTTTTAAGTGACGGTTTTTCTGGAAGAGGAGGAAGAACTGCATTGGAATCTTTCGAGAAGTAACTACTAGGCTTCCCTTTTCCAGCAGATTGTTTACCTATGAACCACACTTCACCATTAGTAATTTTTTCCTGAAGTTTAATAAATGCTGAAGCTGGTGACATGTTTGAAGATAGTGCGAGTTCCTTTACTGTAAACACTGTATCAGGAATATTAATATCTCCTCCACGTTTACGTTTAATATAACCATCACTTTTTTCTTTGACAAGTTCCATAACATCCTCAATCACAGAATTATCGATAACGACATTAGTGCTATTGGAAATTGCATGTTCGAAAGTCACCCACGGTTCATCGATGTTATTCTTTCGTTGACCATGAATAAGTGTAGAACCTTCTCCTACTCGAACAACCTTAAGATTCCGCATGGACTGTTTAAGAGTCGGAATTGCAAAGAATGTTCCGTCTTGGAGTGAAGAGACTGTAAGTGTTTTCATTTGTAAAGACTATAGCAGAGTGTGGATGGTTAGTCAATTGTTATTTTAATATTATTAAAGTCCTCAAATTCTTTTGGGAGGATTATATTCTGTATTAGAAGTGCATCATGGAATAAAGGTGCAATCTCTTCAACTTTAAAGCCAGCTATCCCGCAGCCCAACTTCGTGACATAGAAGGTTAATGATGGATTCCACCAAGCATAATCAAGAAAGTCCTGCACATGGGTATCAATATCATCCAATGACATCTTAACTGCTTCACCCGTTTCAGTAGAGGGGAATTGAAGCGTAGGGATTGCATAAGTTTGTCCGAAGTGTCCTACTCCTTCTCCCCATACTGCTCCGAACTTTTGATGTGCTATTTTTGCTGCTCCACCGGAATGCTTGCCCTCAGAGTTTGACCCAAAGACAAAGACTTCGTATGGTTCTAGGTGGGTGATGACTTCAGGAGTGTTCATATTTATTTACTATATGCTTTATCAATGAAAGTGTCAACAATGAATTTGAGAACCAATTTATATGCCGTATAGTTTTGTTTTGCGGAGTCTCGTCTTGCTTCGAGGTTCTTTATTTGAGCATCTGTAAAAGGTAGAGAATACCCAAACCCTACTATGCTATCGTCAGAGTCGTAAGAGCGTTGAGAAGCTTCATTTTGACTTTTTGCACCTGCTACACTACCTTCTGCGTCAGCGTAATCCATTCTCGCCATTTCTGTAAGTGACCAAAAACGATTATAGATGATTTTGGCTTTCTCAGCATCGTCCATTATATCTGCCAAATCAATTATATATTCGTGAGGAAAACGATTCATGGTTGATAATCAAATTCGATTTGCTTGATTTCTCTGTTAATATGGACTTCCAGTTCGAGTTTCCCTTTTTCGTCAAGGTCTTCTATAACTGCCTCATCAATATTGGCTTTAAGGAAATTTAGTGCGTAGATGACTAGTTTTGCATGGAGTTGAATACACGTTGGGATTGTTGCCATATATCCAACTGATAGCAATAAAAAGGGAATCATTGAAAGGAACCCTAAGAAAAAAGGATTGGGATGGTTTTTTCTCATTTGTTCCTCCGAAGCATGTCAGCGATTGCAAAGATAAGTTTCTCGAATCGGGTTGGATTAACGTTAATGTCTTTGGTGATTCTCATGTATAGACATTAACAACATTATGGTTTTATTGCAAGATTAATTTTTAAGAATAATGTCTGATGAACCGACTGTGATAATGTTATAATCCTTGTCTGAAACATCTGCCTTGTTTCCGTTGATTACTTCCACTGTGCCATTTTCAAACAGATGTCCCGTTCTTGCATCGTAGGCATTTACAGTATCACCCACCTTAATTTCAACTCCGTATGCGTCTCTCATGTTAAGAATGTCCAAGAATAAGAACGTTTAAAACCATAGACATTACATTAGCAGGAAGCACAATTGCCCACCACTTCCATGATATCGGCCCATCCTTAATAATAAGAGAAGCAGTAAAGCCGATAAAGAAACCTTCAACTATATTTAGCCACATAAGAGAATGATACATTAGTCGTTAAGAATTGAGTGGATACTTGAACAGAGGATGAGAAAAACCCACCAACTTTAGTTTTTTGGTTCAACAAAGTAATGGAAGGTTTTTTCGTTGTTTTTATCAATGTAGTATTCAGCAACTCCAAGTCTGATTGCGGTTTTTTCCAGTGTGTTACATTGTTCTAAACCTCCTACAAGATATCCTACAATAAATCCAATGAAGAGAGCTATTATAAATACAATTCCTAATTCGTTATCGTCTCCCATATAATTACTTTTTTGCGATTTTTTTCTCGTTCTTGACAGGCATTGGGCCTTCAATATCCATGTCCATCAACGTCACTTGTTTGTATTCAAGGTTGGGGAGCATGTCAGCAATGTTTTTCAACTGCCACGTTCCATTACGGCTGTTATATTCCGCAAACCCCTTATCAATCAAGGTTTTATGAAAGATTTCTGTAGTTTTACGTTCTCCATATTTTGAACCAACATAGAGACTTCCGACAACCAGTGAAGATGTAAGAATAAAAATCCCTACAATTTTTCCAACATGTTTCAATTTAACCAATATGTTTTTCATAGTTTTAAGAGATTACCAAAACTTTACATTTAATGCAAGAAAAATCGAAAGGTGCTAAGTTATTCTGCTAAAGTTACACGGTATCCTTCAACCTCAAAAAAGTCTCCATCAGCATCTTCAACGATAAGATTTCCGTTGTCATGAATATCCACAACGTTTGCACAGAATCCACCATGTTGCCACATGTCATCATATTTATAATCTGGCTCAGGCATAATCACTGAATCATTAACTTTAATTTTCATAAATGAAACCTATATTATTTTGTTCAAAGTGTCAATCGTTTTCTGCAACAGTAACGCGATCAGGTTCAATTTCAAAACAGTCACCGTCTGCATCCTCAACAATAAGATTACCGTTTGGCTTAATATATTCAACACATGCCCAAAACCCACCAAAGTTCCACGAATCTGTATCGTTTGGTTCAGGCATCTTTACGTTAATTCCTTTAGTGATTTTCATAGTGTTAATAGCCTATATGATTTTTAAGTTTTTGTCAATCGTTTTCTACTTTTAAAGGAAATAAATATTAAATTAACCACCTTTTAATTAAGGTTCTAAAATTTAACTCATACTCTCCCATCATAGGAGTTATAGGAGGCAGTTTTAAACCGTTCAAATGGCTTTTTACAACTTCAAAGAACCCTGCCCCGTATGATGTGGAGGTAATCAATCCATCGTGAAACCTACGAAAGAATTCCATCTTCCTCTCACACCATGTTTCAGCCCATGCATGACCCTTTAAAGGTTCAAGTAGTGCTTCAGTTTCCTTTATGAATATCAGGATTTTGTTTTTCATCGAGTAGTTCCGTGAATCGAACTATATCAACATTACCTTGTATGTCAATGTATTTTTCATAGGTCAAACCACAACAAGGCATAATATGGGATAGTTGTAGTCCATCCTGGTGACATATACAGGTGCAAATACGAGGATTAGTCATTATGCCTTTCAAGATAATGACCTTCAGCATTGGCAAGGTATTCTTCCTGCTGTTTTTCATATTCACATTCCCAAATATTCAATGAGACGTTTTCGACCACATCAGCAACCAAGATTTCAATCACCTTATCGAAAGCTTTGGAAAGGTGTTCATACATTCCCTTCTCTACATAATCAGTCGAAGGAGGTTCAAAGAAACTTCCATGATTTGCAACGAACATGGTGAGAGGGAATCCTTCATCACTTTTTTCTCCGATCACAAACAGTTCACACCAGAAGTCAGGATTGGACAATCCTTTCTGCATACATCCGATGGAGATTAAATCACCAATATCGTTTTCAAGATCAGTAGCGAACTTAGCAATGTAGCCAAGGTTGAGTGCTTTGGAGATTGCGTTGAAGCGAGTGATTTCGATTTCGTTATTTTTCATGGTGTTTAATGCTACTACTTTTTCTTTGAAAGTCAATAGAAATATATCCATCTCTCGCTTCTCGAATGGTAGAACGTCTTACGATGGTTGATAAAGGATTCACACTAACGTAGAATAGCATTGCATCAGTAATTCCATCGCTTTGATGCGTAAGGTGTCCAAGAATAGAACGAATGGCGAACTTTTTTCTCATTTTCCCTCCACACGGTTTAAAACATTTTCGTAAGCTACCGCATAAGCATCATGACGATTGAACGCAAGATCATTATCTTTATATTTCACCATCTGCTTGTGATGAAACTCAATTTTTTCTTTGAGGTAAGTGATGAGTGATTGGACGTTCATAATTAAAGTTCAGTGTAAACAACAGATGCTTTAATGTCAAATTTTTTCTTGGCTTTTTTCTCCGCTGTATTATGGTTCGCAGCTTTGATATATCCAACTTCATTTCCTACTCCATCATATACAATATAGGTTTTCATGGACACCCACCGTATCAAACCATTACCAAACATGCAAGAAATATTTCAAACTTTTTTCTTTTTATTTTAGGGCAGGTTGAGTCTATAATATCTGGCTACCCCTCGGCTCAGTGTTAAAAGAATAACAAAATATACTTTCAAAAGCAAGAAAAAAGAATTTTATTTTTCACTTGTCTTTTTACGAGGAGTAGATATAGTAGGTGAATCATGAAACCAACACCCGAAGAAATTCAAAAAGCGTTCCTCGAAATTCTTGAAGGAAACGCCAATTATGCGATGGTTAAACACCTTACTGGACTTCCTGATGCCCGTTGTAAAGAAATCGTCGCAATCTATAAAGCACTGGTGAATTAATTATGAAAATCTCTACAGAAGATAGTTTAAATAATGTTGTTTTAGATAATGATGAAATCGAATATGTAAAATATATTCAAACAAATTTACGCGCACTTATTGAAGCCTGTGAGCAAAATGGTGGGTTTATAGCCAATCGACATATGCAACTTTTTGGATTCGAAGTCGAAATTCTAAAAAAGATTCTTTAAAATAACTTGCGTTTTAATACGAAACCTACTAACCTTTTAAATATGAACATTCCACCTAAAGTTTTGAAAGCATTGAATCACGTAAGGAGTTTTTACCCTGATGTGCGAATCGTAGTCTATAGTAATGATTATCGTTGTCATTTTATGTATAACGATTTTAATTCGCCGATTATTAGGGTTTCTAAACTTGATATAGGAATCTTGGAGGATGCTGCTGAGGATATTAGGGAGGTTCCAGCAGTTTTTCAACTTCCAAATGAACTTTAATCTTGCAATAAACTAAAAACTCTGCTAACTTCTTATCACTATGAAAAAAGTTCAAAAACAAAACGAAAAATCCGTTTTATTGAAATTTAAAAGCCAAGTAAAAGGGTTTATTAAATGGCAAGCTAAACAAATGGATGATTGCATTTATCCTGATACGAAAGCTGAAATGAAACAGATCACCGCAGCTAAAACTTTTGAGGACGTTGAAAAGGTCTTGAAACAGTGGGATGGAGACGGTTTATTCATGTCAATGGTTCAAATGGGATATTTTTAATCTTGCAATAAACTAAAAACTCTGCTAACTTCTTATCACTATGAAAAACGTAAAAGTTAATTTAAATTTCGTTGGAACTGCTACAATACAAGTTCCTAACTAACTTAACGATACTGACGCTTTAAACCTTGCAAAAAAAGTTGCTGTAGCTAGGATTCTTGCAACTTTTGATAATCATGATTATGGTGAATGTGAAGATGATGCCTGTATGGAATTTGTTGAAGAATCTGGCATATCAGAAGCACGAGCAGAAAAAATGTGGGACAAAACCATTTCAGAGGATATTAGTGGGTCATGGACTGCCGAGTAAAAAAGACTTGCAATTTTTCTCAAAATAATTCACACTCTTAAATATGGAAACACAATTTAGAAAAACATTGATTACCTTGCTGGATGACAGTGAAGGTATTAACGAAGATGGATATGTCGCCCTTGGACAGTTCGCAAAGGAAAACAACTTCTCAATCGTTGATATTTGTTCAGAAGTCGAGCGTTTGAATGGAAGATATTTTCTCAACGAAGATCACGGAATCGAAGCGTAATATGAACAAATATCGTGGAACATACGGTGGAAAAGATGTTGTAGTTTCTGCCAGCAATGCAGATTCAGCAATGTTGGAAGTTTGCACTCTTCTTAATGTCCCTTCATACAGGGAACATTGGGTGATACTCGTAAAAATAAATTAAAAAGTTCTTGCAATTTCAATCAAAATAAACTAATCTCTTAACCATGAAAACAAACCAAGCAATAAAAGTTATTGACTCCCTGCGCGAAGCCACTAAAAATGGTGCGCGGTTTATGTCATTTCTCTACACTACTAAGGGAACCCAGGAAACAAGTCTCTATACCATTAACTTCGGTATTGACTATCGTGCCAGTGTCGAACATGACAAACTCGCTCTTGAGTCATATCAGCCCAAGAATGACCTCGAAGTTCAAGGCAAGGCTGAAATGCTCAAGTCCCTCACCGAAACCCTGACAGAAGGCGTTTCACAGGCTTACACCAATGTCGATACTTACGAGTCAATCGGCAAGGGTATCAAGATTCACAAGGAAACGGACGAATTGTATATCTACGGTTATGTTCAGAGCAAGACGGTTATTGCGGAAGCACAGAACCCCAAAAAGCCAGTAAACAGTAAACCGATAACACTTGCCAAAAAGGGAATTGAGAAGGCGTGTGGATTCAAGAGGGTGAAGTTCTCGCAGTATATCCTCAACCCCGAACATATCGCGGGTATCAAGGTGAACGGCGACACAATCGAAGTTCAATCCTAAACAATCATGGTGGGTAAAAGGTGGAGGAAGAGACTGCTAATCTTCCTCCACCTTTTTGCTTTTACTAAGATTTTCATACCACCAAAGAGGTTGGTAATTAGAGAAATCGAAGCATAAAAAATAAATTCAGAAAGTTCTTGCAATTTCAATCAGAATAAACTAATCTCTTAACACTATGAATACATTACAGACAATTAAAATCGTGGATCAACTTCGTGAGGCTACTTCCAGAGGTTGTTCTTTTATTTCATTCCTCTACACTACTAAAAAAGATGGGTCAACCAGTCTTTACACTATCAATTTTGGTGTGGACTACCAAAAAGCCTGTGAGCATGATAAAACCCTTCTTGAGGCATATCAGCCTAAGAACGACTTGCAAGTGACCGCAAAGGCTGAAATGCTCAAATCTCTTACGGAGACAGTAACGGAAGGTGTAAGTCAAGCATACACCCAAAAGGACACCTATACCACACTTGGTAAAGGTATTAAAATCCATAACGAAAACCAAGAAATTCATCTTTGGGGATTCCTTCAAAGCAAGACAGAAATTGCTCCCGCTACGATTGAACAAAAGAAAGTCAATTCTCGCCCATTGACAATCGAAAAGAAAAATATCGAGCGTGAATTGGAGTTCAAACGGAATAAGTTTGTTTCCTTCGTTCTCAATCCTGCTAACATCGCTGGCATTAAAGTAAAGGGAACTACCATCGAAGTTCAGAGCGTTTAAATCATGGTGGGTGAAAGGTGGATAAAGAGACGGTTAATCTTTATCCACCTTATTGCCTTTACTTAGATTTTCATACCACCTAAAGAGGTTGGTAATTAGAGTAATGGAAGCATTTAGCTCTCTGTAATGGATCGGATAAATCGAAAGAACTGATCGGTTTAATATGATCCATATGCCATCCAAATTGTGTGTTATTATCCCACCACCAATAATATTTATCTTTTATTTACGATTTTTCTTGTAATTTTTCATCAATTTGCTAAAGTCTTTTCACCATGAAAGCAATAACCACCACCAAATTAAGCGATACATTAACAATTTCAGAATTCCGTGATGGATTTTGGCTATACGATGCCACCCGAGGAATGAACTTAGCATGGGCTAAGACAAAAGATGATGCGTTTGTGGAGGCTTTGACCTATTATCAAAAACGCCTTAAAGAGGTGGAACAAGATCACGCTAATCTTGCATCGAAGGTCAATGCTTTCATCGGACAATTTCATGATGAAGAAAACGATAGCGATTAAACGAATTTTCTTGCAATTTTAAATAAAATATACAATACTCTTAAATGATCGTTTCAGAATTTATCGAGTGGTTAAAAACTCAAGATCAAAACGCAGTGGTTGAAGTCTTGTATCATACAGACGGACGAAGCGGAGGGAGTGTAGCAGTCACAAATTTTGATCCTGAAAAGCATGTGGAATATACCAATTACGAAAGATTGGAAATTGCTAAAGGGGTGTATTATGACAATACACTTTTTTTAGGTTCAATAGATAATTAGCTTGCAATTTTTCATCAATTTGTTAAAGTATTTTCACCATGAAAGCACAACGTCTAGGAACATCTACAGGATCGTTAATTAACCATTTGATGAGTGGTAGCAAGGATTCTACCCCAATAGTAGGAACTGGTTGTAGTATTTTACATTGGACTGATCGAACCGCTTGCACCATCATTGAAGTAAGTGAAAACGGCAAAACTGTTGTAGTCCAAGAGGATAATGCAGTAAGAACGGATAAACTTGGAATGACCGATTCACAATCTTATGAATATACTCCAAATCCAAATGGAGTTAAACATACCTACACTTTAAGGCGAAATGGTAAGTGGGTAGCAAAGGGCGAATCTATTAAAGGAACTCGCCTAATGATCGGAGCAAGGCAACATTTTTACGACTACAGTTTTTAAAAAATCCGAGGCAGGTTGAGCTAAAGGGGAGTCCTAAAAGAGGAAAGGACTCCCCTAAACATTGCACACTTTAAAAGAAATCAGGGCAAGTAGGATGTATGATAGCTGTCTAGGATTTCCCCTCAGTGTTAATACAATACTAAAAACCTTTACAGATTGCAAGAAAAAACTTTAACAATTATTTGCTTGAAAGTGAATGAAAGATGTTATAGAGTAGATGATATGGAAATTCTTATCCTCCGTGATTGTGAAGTTGAGATGTGCGTAGCTGAAATACTATGCTGTGAAGATTGTGGCTATGAACCTGTCCATAAAAAGGTTCAGGTTTTTAAAGACGATGAATACGATGTTGACAATTATTCCTTCGATCATATCACTGAATCAGGTCTTGCATCACTCGAAGAAGGAGTTGATTGGGTTTCTGCCAAGTCTTATGAAGCGGGTAGGGCATATCAGAGAATTGTTGAAATGGCAATGCAAGCTGGTAAGACTGTGGAGGAATATTTTAAGGCAAACCAATGAAAACTTTTAACGTCCATTTTTCAATACATCACGAATCCTTTAACGGGTATGATCACTACGATGGTGAAATCAGTGTTGGAGTAATTGCTCGAAATGCTGAATCCGCTAAGAAAAAAGCCTTTAAAGAAATCAATAAAAAAGGCGGTGGGTATGAATATCGCTATCGGTATTTGACACAAGAATAATATGTCAACTCCTAGTCCTAAGAAATGTCAGTGCGGTGGGAAACTGAAAAAGGTTCAATACGGATACTTCTGTGTTAAGTGCGATGGGTGGTATTCGGATGATACAGACTTCAAAGCACTCAAAATGAAATGGGAGAAAGAAAAAGTCACTTCCACGATTTGACAAAGGTATTTTTCATGGTATTATTCCCCTGTTATGAAAAATACAAAAAACAAAAAGACAGTTCAGGATTATATTAAGCTTGCTAACAGAGGGTTTTCAAACCGACAGATCGCGGTATATTGGAAAACTTCTCTTCAGTCAATCGCAGCATATCAAGCTAATGCGACTAGACAAGGATTCTAACTAAACTATCAGTTTATAGTTATAAAATAGGGTGGGTTAATTCTTCCACCCTATTTTATCTCTTTTAGCTAAGTTTTCATACCACCAAAGAGGTTGAATATTAGTATAATGAAAACACTCCTCTTGTTGTTTTGGATCAGTTAAATCAAACGATGCACAAGGTTTAATATGATCCATGTGCCAACCTTTAAGTTTATGATTCTCCCAAGTCATACCTTCCTTAAATTGAGATTCGAGATATTGTTTAAAATAATCTAAAGAACATCCTAGAATTTCTAAAGTTCTTTTACATTTAATAGTTTTCGAATTCTTAACCATCTTTGCAAAGTGTGAAGACAGAATGGTTCTTATTCTAAAATTAATATCATTTTTCAATCTCTCTCGTTTAGCTGCATTTGTTTTACTTCTTCTATCTTTTCTATTAGCTTTTATGCGGTCATAATGTAACTGATAATACTTCTTTCTCTGTTTTCTTATAGATTCTCTATTTTTAATTTGATATTCTTTTGACTTCTGTTGTAAGATATTTTTATTTTTAATATAATATTTCTTTCTACGCTCAGAAATCTCTTCACTTTTTCGTTGTCTATATTCTTTTCCTTTATGTGCTATTGATTCTCTATTTATGTAATAGCAACTCTTTGAATATTGTTTTATTTTCTCTTTATTTTTTTCATAATGAATTTTGCGTCGTTTTTGGATTAAGTCCCTATTATTGTTTCGATATGTCTTAGTTAGTGTAATCCTACACGATCTACATTCACAGCGGTAAGTTTCTTTTAATTTATTTCTCAATGGAAATTTACTTAACGGCTTTTCAAGATGACATTTATTACAAGTTTTAGTTTTGATTTCTGATAGGTTATTCATAATTATAGACGGTGGGACAAGTTGAGTTATTCCAACCTGAGTGCTGTAAACACTCTAACCACCAATATTATTTATCAATAGTTCTTGACTTTTCAATCCATAAAAGCTAATATGTTCGCAACATGAATAAATTTACTCGATTCCTTCTTATATCATCCTCAACGCATTTATTTACATTGCTCTATTCTATGGAGTGCAGGGTAATATCGGTGCTGCAAGGGTGTATTGTTTCTTTGTTTGGCTGGACTTCTCTACTTTCCTTCTACTAATAGCAAGTTCAGGCAAAGGCACTGAACGGTTAAAAGAGATTGGTCGGTCTGTCAATCCCATCTTTGACTCTTTACTTGACATGCTGACTATTGGGGTGTTGATTTACTTCGGCTGGTATATCACTGCAATCGCCCTCTTTATTGCCACTGGACTGAAAGCGAGTTTCTACGATGACCTCCTCAAAGACTAAACCTTTAATTGTTTTCAAGTCGATTGAAGTTGACATTGAAGGTGAACGTCAACGCATTAAACGAGTGTATAACAAACGGCAACAGAAAGCCTTGTTAACATTGTGTGACCTGTTTGAAGCAGGTGAGTGGAGAGCGTGTTTGAAACATGTCAACGATAAAAAAGCTTTTCCTTATAATACACAGGGGCATTATGATGAGAAGGAACATATCGGAATGGAAATTAGTGACATTCTTTGTGGTATGAAATATGAAAGCTTTTATACTGGTGAACAAATCTTGGAACATGCAAAGAAAAGATTGATTAAGGAGAAGAAAGTTCTTGCCATACCCCTCCGCTGACCTAAACGCATTTTGGTTTATGTTCAAAGAAATCCAGAATTTGCGAGAGAAACATACTGGTAAAAAATGGTATGAATAGTCTTGCAATATAACATAATTCTGCTACAGTAATTGCACCATGAAACACAAGTTCCGTCAAAAGCTTCTTAGATACCTTTGTAAGGGATTGGTAGAACAAGGGTGGTGTCACAAACAGTTTATTACAGAATACTTCGCCCTTATGGTGACTGCTGCTCGAAAAGAGTTCACAGAGGATAACAAACCAACTCTTGTAGCATTTCTTGATGAGTGTTATGAGGATGCAAAAAATTCTGTAGATTTAATTTGACTCTCATTGCGAACTAGAGTAGAGTAGGTGAAACTTAAGATGTAGTTAGAAAGGAGGAAAACTATGAACCCACGAGACGGGCCTAAAAAACTGTAAATTTAATTTGACTTTTTAAACTAAATATGAGAGACTATTAAAAGTTGGAAGGCGGGGGAGAGCGAAGATTGAGTAATTGGAAAGTAGAGATACAGAGAGTTAGTTGATGTGGCTCTCCCCCGCTGGAAGAGGATTGATTTGAGAAGTTACTCGAAAGCATGAATGAACCTAGTTATATTCAGAGCTTCCCTGCCGAAAGGGTTTAACTTTTCTAACCAGTTCTTTTTAAATGTTGTTTGTTTAACTATAAAACAACCAAAGACATACAGGGAGTATAAAATCTGATGGCAGAATCTCCAAAACTTTAATATGGTTAATGGACAGTAAGGGGTATAGGTTGCCGTGCGAATCAGTGGCGGCAATAAGCGAAAGTCCTTTTGGGCCTATACCTACCATATTATCTTGCAAAAAAACATTAACCATATAATATACATCTATGAATAAGAAAGAGCTTAAGAAATTTGAATCCTTAATCATTCAGTTGAAAAAGGCTGAAACACAAATCGCTAAAATCCAAAAAGAAATTAGCGAAATCGAAAACTTTAAATGCGTAGGGAGTAATTGACATCAAGGAAAGACTGAACCTCAAAGGAAGCATTATTAATCCGCTTCACGAAAGGTTAGGGGAGATGGAGGGGAAACCCGTAGAAGTTTTTGATCCTAACACTCGACAAATGAGTATAGTTTGCAGATGAAACCTACGCACCTTTTTGGGTTGTGATTTGACGAAAGCACGGATGAAAGACATGAGTAATATTTGTAAGTCGCTCTTACATGAAAGTGTTGAGTAAAAAGTGGGAGTAGAACTAGAATCTGTCTTGATTGCTAAAGTAATGCAGGGTTAAAGTCCCTGCCAACCCGCCTTTTTGAATGTTAAACGTAAAATAGAAGTTAGTAAGGAGGAATATGAACCCACGAGACGGCCCGAAAAAATTGTAAAAAGAATTTGACTTTTTAGAATAAATATGAGAGACTATTAAAAGTTGAAAGGCGGGGGAGGGCGAGATTGAAGAGTTAGTAAGTTGAAAGATGAAGTAATTAGTGAGATGTGGCCCTCCCCCGCTGGAAGAGGATTGATTAGAGAAGTTACTCGAAGATGTAGAGTTTCCCTGCCGAAAGGGTTTGACTTTTCTAGCCAGTTCTTTTTTGGGTTGTGATTTGACGAAAGCACGGATGAAAGACATGAGTAATATTTGTAAGTCGCTCTTACATGAAAGTGTTGAGTAAAAAGTGGGACTAGAACTAGAATCTGTCTTTATTGAAAGTAATGCAGGGTTAAAGTCCCTGCCAACCCCGCCTTTTTGAATGTTAAACGAGGATATGGGATTTAGGGGTCGTCTATATTAAGCAGCATGACAGATGAACTGACTGATGACCTCCTTGACGAAAAACGTGGACTCTACCCTGACAAAGAAGATATTGCAAACTAGTTGACAATATATGAAAATTCTGCTTTAATAACTTCCATGAACTACGAAAACTTTGGAGAAATCTCAATCGATGAATGTAACGATATGAACGTTCCAGTAAACATTTCCATTGAAGAAGATGAAGGAAAATGGAAACTTTGGGCAGATAACTTCATGCCTCGTAAAAGTGCTGTAACTCAAGGTGCGTATCATGTTGAAGCAGATACAAAAGAAATCCTCCTCGAACTCGTTGCGAAACATATCACTCCTCTTTACGAAGTCGCATTAAAGCTCTTGAAAACCACAGGGGAACTTTATTATTGGGAGGAATAAAGTTTGACATATAACACCTAATATGTTTTAATCTCACTAATGAACATCAACGGAATTGAAACCGATACAATGGAGTCTTTGACCGATGAAAGACTTCAACAACTCTTACTGCTGATGGAAAAGGTTCAACAGTAAAAGAGAAGGCTTTAAGACTCTTACTCAAGCGTGAATTTCGCCTTGCATGGAGAGAGGCAGAAAAGTATTTTAAATCGAAATAAGTTGACAATTCATCAATAATTCTGTAGAGTATTTACACCATGAACACTTTTAAGAATATCAAACCTCATACTACTGTTACCTTCCTGATTCCTAATGGTTTTGGTCGCAATGGACAGGAGTATAAACAAAAGACTGGCAAGGTTGTATTCGCTTACCCCACTCACCTAGTTGTCAATGGCGGTGGTCGGTATGGCACTCCTTATGTTGTTGATGAAAACAACTTTGTGAAATGAAACTAGGAGATACAATTCAGTTCTGTTTGGATGCTGAGTTCAATGGAAGCACTTTTATTGCATTCGGCACTGTTGAAGCAATAGGAGAACCATATAAAAATTCCTATATTGTAACACTTATCCACGATTTCCAATATGGACGTTTGTGGAATAAGGCGGAAGAATTTGTAGTATATCCAGAAGAAATCCTCTGAACAGGATTATTTATATTGCAATACATTTGAAACCTGATATAATGCACTATTATGAGTAATGAATCATCTTCAAATACTGTTGGAAACCTTTTATGGTTTATCTTTAATCTTGTAACTGCTATTATTGGGTATCATATACATAATAGTATTTTCTTTTCAATTATAGACTTTATTTTTAGTCCGATAGTCTGGATTAAATGGCTATGTTTCCAAGAGGTAAACCTAACCATAATTCATGACGCATTCGCATTTTTCTTAAAGTGATTTGCGTTTCCAATCTAGTTTATCAAAAAATGTAAAAAGTTCTTGCAATAAATTAAGATTCTGCTACAGTAGTTCTCGTTAGATAAAACCAAACACCAACAAACAAAATACTATGAATAAAAATAGCAAACGCACAGCACCTTCTCGTGGCTTCAAAGTAAAAACGGGCGTCCCCGTCAACTCATCCAAACTCCGCAAAGACAGTGGACGGAAACCTTGGGTTGGTTTGACTTCAAAATCGAAAGGAAGAATCGGTTACTTGGCTCCTTCACAGGACTAATCAAAAGTAAAATGTCGAAAGTGGTTTACTCTTCAATGGGTGAACCACTTTCTATTTTATTACTATTCTCAAGATTTTCATACCACCAAAGAGGTTGGAATATGGTTTGCTATAGCGTGTTTCAATTTGTTCTTCGGTATCAATATTCTCTGCTCCATAATTCAAACATTTTTTAGAAGTTAAATAAAATAGTTCTTGCAATTTTCCACGGATAATGTAAGATACTTAAATCATCAAGTGAAGGAAACGAGTAAGTAGTGAAAACGAAAGCTGGTGAGTAGGTTGGTGATATGTTCTTTGAAACCTCGCAAGGGGCATTCTGTAACTGTAAAGTAACTGGTTAGGGTTGCCAAATCCTGATTAGTGAAGATGCTACAGAATGAAATAAGCTCGATTTTACAGTTAGGCTATTACTGTGGCAGGTAGTAAAAAGGTGGAGAAAGGCCAATCCATCTGTCAAGCATCCGAGCAATAATGAAAAACGAGGAGGGAGCACCAAGCAAAAAGGTGTTATCCCTCCTCAATTCTTTTATCGACATTTAGCACAATTCTGATAAAGTATTTGAACTATGAGCAATTTTTGGAAAAAGGAAATCCAATTGAAGCGCGGGCATGGCTGATCCCTAATTCCTCCTACTGTTCTCGTTATCCAGTAAAGTTTTAGTTAACATTTCACCTATAATTCGTTAACCTCTTTACATCATGAAAGCACGAATCAGATTTCAAACTAAAATGAAACTCAACGGCAAGAAAACACAATTCTCCCACGGTCAACTTCTAAGACTTTTAGAGTTTTGGGAATGTGCAAATAATCGAGGGGATAAATCTGCCAAAGAAAAGATCGAGTTTATTAAAGAGGAGTTGAAACATACTCCTATTACAAAGGATGCAGATTCCCTTACAAAATTAAGACATACCATTAGTAAATTATGAACACTCTCGAAATATCAGTCGAATACGCAACACGAGACAACACTATTGATTGGATTAAGGCTTATTGCAATCGAAATAAGATTCCTGTTACCACCATCAATAAAGAAAGGCTTATATGGGAGGAACCTGAACCCTACCTACTTCTGGAATTTAAATCCTACCATCAAAGAGAATGCTTCATCCGACAAGGAAATAAAAACTACCCATATTTTGAATTCTGTTGACATTTTAACACACTCCTGCTTTAATACTGAATATGAAAATCACTGGTGTTATTAACTATACAATAGGTGTTTCAATGGATAAGAAAACTATATCAATTGGAACATTCACAAAAGAATCCTGTAATAGTAATACTTATATACATCTAAACGAAAATCTAAAAGATTTACTTGGATATAAAGACCCTATTTCAGAACTTCAAGTTAGAAAGTTTGTAGGAGAAACCGCTGAGGATTTAGTTTGTGGATACGCTTTCTATCCCGACAAATTTACTATCAGAGAAGATGAAATCTCTCGTATCGGTATCGAAGTTAAAACACAAGAATAATATAAAACTACCCATGCTTTGAATTCTGTTGACATTTCATTTGATTCCTGCTTTAATAATCACTATGAAAATTGAAATTGGAAACACCTATCTAGATTCTTGGGGACATCAACACACCATCCAAGGACTGACTAGGAATAACCCGAATCATGTATGGTCACTCTCCTCCCACTTCGATTTCAATGGCAAGAATGTTGGTGGTGGATACAATCTCGTTGTCCTACCACCTGAGAAAGAAATAAAACATTGGCAGGACTTCATCAAACAAGTGGAAGCAGTAAACGATGACAACCACTTGAAACTTGTCAAACTCCTCTTGGATAACATGAGGGAACGAATACATAGAAGTATTTCATATTGTAGCGAATAAAGTTTGACATAATAGGTAGAAAGTGTATAGTGATTGCACCATGAAACTTACATCGGCTGAAATTCAGGAATACGCTAAAGTTCCTCATACAAAAGATGAACTGCTAAACCATCCAGCATTTTTATATTATCGTCGTTCAAATATTGGCAATCAGTCTCTTATCCTCGTTTACTTTCATTGCTCGGATTCACCAACAAAACGTTTACTAGCAGGGAGTTATGTATGAAAGACTGGTGGTAACTTCTTTGGTTGGATGAGAAATCGTGGGTGGCTTTATTACTACCCAAACCTCGAAACTGGCCCCACTTGGATCAAAGACATTTTCATTAAGTAGTTGTTGACAAATAGAATGATTGGTGTATATTACTTGCATTATGAATCGACGCATCACTAACACTGAACCCGAAATGGCTTGTCCTTCCTGTGGCAAGAATCCAACTCTTAGGAGACATTCATTAGGACTCCGGTATGAATGCGTGTGTCCTCCTACTCACTCAATCCAAATATATGAAGATGCTGCTGCTGCTTCATGGAGAACAATCGCATTCATGAATTCATTTATTCGTTGACAATTCATACGAATAATGTAAAGTATCACTATGAAATGTGAACGATATAACCCTAATGCCGATGCAATGATCGATGGGGACTTCGTTGTATGTGAGCAACTAAAGAATAAAAAAGGGGAACTGATTCCATTTATATTGACCAAGTGTGATGCTGGCAACCGTGCAAAAAGTCCGTTGGGGGGATCATATCTCCTTGATTGTGTTTGGCCTTATGGAGCACCAGAAATTGAACCAGCTAAATACGCAGAGTTTAAAGAAAACCCATTCGCATGAAAATTCCAGTCCACCTTCGACCTACTTACGCTCTCGGCCCTTCCCCTGACTTCGATCTACTTGCCTCATACGCTCGAAAGAATAATCATGGGTTAAAATGATCCGTCCACCCAAATATCCTAGAGCAAATCCAGACCTTGAAAATGCTTTGAGAAATACTTATGTCTCTTATGAAGCAAAACAAGAACTTAAAAGATTGTTTTTAGTTTGACATTTAACCGCATTTTGGTATTCTATTTACACCATGAAAAATTACAACCCTTCTATTCATACAATTTACGACACTGCAAAAGTTGGTCGGACTGTCACCCTTGCATTCAACGACAAACAAGGCACACCCATCAACTTTACAGTGTTAATCAGCCCTCATTACGTCTCATACACTGAACTCGGTAAAGACTCATTCAACCGATTCACCAACAACAAACGCCAACAATACCTAATGGAAGTCGCCAATGCTTATTTGGGTATTCGATATGGGAAAGCTTAAGGGGTTGTAGCTTAATGGCCAGAGCGTTCAAACTGTGGGTTCGATTCCCACCAACTCCACCAATATTATGTCATTACGTAGAGCTAAAAAACGAGAGAAGGATGAACGTCGTCGCCTTGAAGAGAAGAAACATCCTCAATATGCTACCTGCCCTGATTGTGGAGGCTATATGAGTTGGTGTTCCTTCTGTGAATGCTATACTAAAACCTGTTGCGTCGATTACGGAACTTGCATGTGTTCATAAATAATTGTTGACATTTATCCAAAATACTGTAGTCTTATCCACATGAAAAAGATCACATTCAATGATGAAACTGCGCTCGCTCGGTTCATGGCAGAGTTCATAACCAAGTCCACTGCTACCTTCGAAGTGACTGCCAATGGTCGTGGTGAATATGTTCTCGAATTCTTAGGAGGATTCTAATGAAAGATAAAAGGTTTGTGGCTAGTGCTTACGCTACTGAAAAACAGTTTACTATCCCCTATGACATGCGAGGATACGGTAAAACTGAAAACGAAGCAATAAAACAACTAAAAGAAAAAACAAAAGGTTTCTGGCATGTTGGGACAGTGGCAGTTCGAACCATTGCATATTGATTAACATTTTATATCGTGGGAGTGGCTCATAAAGCGAATTCTTAAAGTCTCCTAGCTCCTTTAAAAACTAAGGAACTTTCGTTGATCACTAACATCAATTTTAGTAGGACATACGGAAATTTCTACAGTATGATGGATATTTGCCAACCGTTCTTCTAAACTTACAAAAATCTAAGGTGCGTTAGCACCGTTGATCATATGTTAGATTCTTCATTCACTGACGAGCACCCCTTCCTTACGGAAGGTGAACCTCTCATCTCCAGAAGCGTTAATTCCCGATGAACTATCGGTATTTAAAACAATGGAACTTGGTTATCGTTCCATTTTATTTCTTTTTCTAATATAGTTTTACCCACAAATAGTTTATTTTGTGGAACCACATACTTTATATCTCAAAGAACTGTTACTATTTAGCCCTAACGGGCTAAAAAACAAGACCTATTTTAGATTATTTAGATTTTAATGCCACTGTTGTCAACCCCTCGTTAAAATCAGAAGCATTAGAAATCGTAAAACAAGTTATCATTACTGGTAAACCTCCTTTTGGTGGATGGAAATAGTATGGAAAATATCGACACATCAAAATACTCCTCTGGAACCGGGGGTAAGCGGTTCCAACCATCGATGGCTGGGTTATCTGCACCGATTTGTTGGGCATCCGTCGCATTTTCAACGACTTCCGAAGGCCAAAAATAAATGCAAAAATCGTTCGATTCTCGTTGACACTCTCACCATAAGCGGATATGGTGTAGGAGTAATGAGCGAGGCCCAGTAAGCCGAGCCAAAAAACGAAAATGAAAATCCAAATCCTGAACTCAACGAATAACGCCGGCCAGTATGTCGCCGGTCAAACCGCCGCCTCGCTGGGCGCGGCAAAAGCCATCGTCCGCGCCGAGCGAGCGGGCCGCAAAACCTACTGGCAGCAAGAGGGCGACGACGTGGCCGCATACGCGGATCGCGAGGATATGAGCGACGAGGATAAGGCCGTCGCGCGTCTCCGCCCCCTGCAACTGGTATGATCGCCAAGAAGCGTGGGTGATAGCGGAGAAGAACAACCAGATTATTCGTGACGTTAGCTGTCATGGTGAAATCTATTCTGAAAATCTTTATTGACATTTAGACACGTTCTGATATAGTATCTCCACTATGAGCGATTCAATTGCAGAACTCTTTAAAAATAAGCAGTATTGTTTTGATGAGATTAACCGTATTCGTCAAACCATTGGCAACAAAACATTGGCAACAGAGGCCGCATTTGCAGCATCCTTTCGAACTCTCTCCTTCATGCTCCTTCATTGCCCTGAAGAGATTTACGACCTAGTGGTGGGACAAATCAAAGAACTTCAACGGCGTGAACGATATGCCTTGTTTGGAATCTAAGTATGGGTTGACGTTTCCTCACAATCTGATACAATATTTTATGGTCAAAATCCTAGCAGCATTCAAACTACCCTCTAACGAAGTAATCAACATCATTGAAGAGGATGGAGCAACCGTTGTAAAGATTACTCCCATATACCTCAAAGCTACTGATAACCTCCCATTTTCTTCACAACCAAGAATGTTTATAAACCGTTCAAATAACGACGTTTACAACACATCCTTGGTTGATGGTAAGTGGATCGTGGAGAAAAGACGCATTGAATGGGATACACTACCAGAAATTCCTTGGGAATAGAATATAACTTGACATCCTTGCAGAAGCAGAACTCATTGCAAAGTATAAGATTTATCCTATTGAATGGGCTAAGTTCATGGAGTATAATGACGAGGCCGTTAGAAATCGTCAAGACCATGACCACTATGATGACAATGCCGAGTAATTAAAACTCTTCTATGGATCAATTAAACAGTTTAATGACCGATAAGAGAATCACTCCTATTGATGGATTACGTGGTATAGCAATCCTCATGGTTTTAGTAGGTCATTTATTCATTGATCCATTCAGCAAACAAATACAGTGTTTCAGTCCATTACTCCTCAACATTAGCAAGTGTTATCCTTGGGGAGTATTACTATTCTTCGTAGTGTCAGGGTTTCTAATCGGGGGCATCCTCCTTCGTAATACTCCTTCAAAAGCGTTTGTTAAAGCCTTTTACATTCGTAGGATCATACGTATTTGGCCCCTCTACTACTTTCTTATCATATTCGTAGTAGGTGGGTTATACTGTGTCAATAAACAGTTACCTTCAATGATTACTCCTTTCTGGTCTTACATGGTATTCCTTCAAAACTGGTGGAGTAATACACAATACTACCACCTAATCGAAGCAGGAGTTACATGGACACTGGCTATTGAAGAACAGTTCTACTTGCTTGCTCCCCTTCTATTAATAGGCGCAACCAATAATAAAGTAAAGATCATTGCTGCTATATCCCTAGTAATTGCTTTCATCCTCCGAATCTTTTCACATGTAGGAGTAATAATCCCCATTCATAACCACTTGTTCAATTTATCGTGGCATAATCCTTCTTTCCTAACCTATGTCGATGTTATATTGCTTGGCGTAGTTGGAGCAGCAATATACAAGTCCAAAGCGTTCCCCTACTTTAAAAGATATACGTTCTTAGTATTCCCTATTCTTGGTTTACTAATATATCTCGCTGCTATTACTCCCACTAATATATGGATGACTTCATGTTTACCTGATATAGTAGGAGTATTGTTTATGGGGTTGATACTATTGATTACGGCGAGTGATACATTTATTAACAGAGCATTGTGCAATAGGGTTTTGGTATGTTTAGGGCAGAGATGTTATTTTCTATACTTGTTTCATATTGTTGTCATGATTAATATTCAGCAGACCTTTATGGATATAGGGTGGAATAATATGTTTTATGCGAATTCTCTCAGTTTATTATTGACTATTGCAGCAGCATTACTATCATGGAAGCTGATTGAATATCCTTTAATGAGGTATGCAAAGAGCAGGTATCCATATTCTCCTTGACATTTTCACCCCTATTGTATAAACTACTTCCATGCTTAAAGTAAATATATTACCTCGTCTTGAAACTATTGCTGGCCGCAACCACTTTTCAGGAAAAATGACTCTCAGCAACCCGTTTTCACAACTTGTAAGCAGTTTTCATGGCCTTGCCCTGCCGTGGGAGAGTGAAATGGCTATACGTGGGCAATATTACAGCGAACTTGAATCAATTGAATCAGCAGTCAACTCTTTAAAGTAATGGACGGTAAACAGCAATTTAGATTTAAGGCGTGGAGAATAGGACGGTTGTTATTTACTCATTGCAATCAAGCACACGGAGCACCAATAGTTGATTACGCTTTTAGTCGTGACATTGATGGCAACAACTATAGAGGAAGAGCTATACTTTTGAAACCGTGGCGTAAAAATAAGTATGGAGAACATTTACCACAACCTGCATTAGTTATTGGTTGGAGGCAATGAGAACTATGTATGGTATGCAAGATAAGCTGTTAGTTAAAGACCCGCATCCTCAGTCTCATGCTGCCTTAATCAAACTCCACTTCAAACTTCTAAGGGGTGTTGCATACTTTGGCTATCGTGGGTGGTTACGTTTCAGACTTCAAACGTTAGAAAAGTGGCTAGAGGAACGTGGTGATCTAGTCTGTATATATTGCGGAAAACAACATCTAAGAATTGACGCACCATCAAACTCTGACGATTTAGCCACCATAGATCATAAACTTGCTAGAGCTAAAGGTGGTGCAGAAATGGATTTAAACAACCTAGTCTGTGCTTGTTCTCCTTGTAATCTCCGCAAGAAAACAAAATCATACGAGGAATTTAAAAATACAGTAAAACTTTATCTTGACAAATCTTCTTAGACCTGTCATAATACCTCCATGATTAATACACCTACAAGCATTTCAGAAGTATATAACAACTGGATTCAACAGGGGTTTGATATTGCTCACTCAGGTAAACAGATTATAAAGGATTATTTACTTGATACTAATGAAATCGTATCGTGGAAGTATGACCGCGCATCAACATACGATTCATTACGATTGTGCGATGATGGAAGAATTATTGTGACTGCACGAATTGAGGATAATGCTCCAATGGGATACTTCCTAGATCACATGAATGTTCACGAGATTGTAGCAATTGTAAAGATTTTGCATGAATCATATAAAGGGGAACAATTTTGATATGACACAAGAGATTGTATATACAGGGAAGCACTACCAAGTCAATAAGGTAGTGAATCAAAACCCTTACCTTTTTGATCGTGATTGGAACGCAAAAGATGTGGGTAAACCTGTGTATTTTGCCTTTGTTAAACCTCCTGATCATAAACGAGGAGGACTTTACTTCAAAACGCTTAAAGCTGCAACAACTTGGGTTAAAGAATCTGAATTAGATAAGTAATATTATGCCATATACATATTATATACACCCACAAGAAACTTGGTCTGAAAAGAATGTGCTAAACGAGCCAAACATATATTCATTGATAGCTTAGGAACAGCAGGTGGGCCTCGTGGTCTTATTTGTAATTCTGGTTCTGCATATCTTAGTTATGGTCAGAAGAGGAGGTATAATGGTGGATGTATTAGAAATGGTAAGTGGTATGATGGAGAAGAATTTCCATTGCCTAAAATTCCTGACACTTATCGTTTTCGTAGTATTAGTTCTTGGGGAATAGCTATAGAAAAGGTTGACTAATGTTTGAAGATCGAAAAGTTCCCACATATGAGAATTGGGTATGCTTTGTAGGCAGTGGTGAATGTCTTACACCTGCATCATGGGTAATGGACGATGGAGCAGGGAACGACTTATATGCATGTGAACAACATTACGAGGAGTTTAAAGACCTTGAAAGGTTAATCGATCAGAAAGTTGCTGAATTAAGATTTAAATAGTTGACAACAAGACATCTTTCATCCATAATACCCACATGCTTAACCCTGCTATCACCGCTAAAGAACAGTCTGTATATGATTACGCTGCTTTAAACGAGCGCAATAATCCTGTATGGAAAGAACTGCCAGAGGATATGCTTAATCGTATAGTGAACACAGCAGGGGAAAATGCCGTTCAGATACTTCGTCATACTCATTGTGTTTGTGGGGCAAGTAATATTACTACTACTTTGAATGTTGGTAGTGATATTAGTGAAGATGGAGAAGAGGCGCAGCACATAGATCGTTGTAATGATTGCGGTTCGTGGAGGTTCAATATGGATGTGTGGGATTTTGCTAATGAAGCTCCTTTAATTGCCCATAAGTATTTTGGAAAGTGGAATAAGCAGGGCGATACAGGATACGAATTTATAAATCAACTACCAGTATAAGGAAATATTATGGCAAAGTATCTAGGAGAATTTGAAGTAAACATTGATGAAACTTATTATAAAGGTTTCACTCAAGCACAATGGGCGATGACTTTTATTGAGATGTATGGAGGGATTGATGGAGCACACCATAAAGATTGGGTTCTTGATCAAGTAGCTCGTATCCTTAAAGGTTCTAAGGTAGAGGTAGTTGAAGCACGTTGGGATGATGGGCAAAAAGAATTCTGTATTAATGTTCCTACTCCAAGTGATGAATATATTAGATGGGTTGAAGCAATGAAAGGGGAGACGTATGGAGATGGATCAAGGGAATATGATTATTACGAGGGAATTGCGCCATGAAGTATAAGATTATAAAAGATGTTTACCTTGACTTTATCACTCCTAGAGAGCAGATTACTAAAGCATGTTCTGTTGGGTATGTTCTAACAGATAAAGGAACTTCTTGGTATGTTGATGAGTGGGGTAGTCAAACCAAGACTATCAACACTGATTGGGTAATTCAAGAGTATATAAACAAGGGGCATTTAGAGTTCGTAGAAGATGGTAGGGCTTGTGACGGATCAGGCATTGATGATCTTGCTGATTACAGTAAAGAATGATGTTGACATTTATGATATACTCTGCTAAAGTGTCATCTACAATCCTTCTCTCAATTATGAAACTCATTGTAGGTAGTTCAGAAATCGTTAAGTAATCATATGGAAACGTTAATCAAAATCATTGTGGGTATTGTCTTTGCTATTATTGCCATTCCTTTGTTTTGTTTGGCTCTTGCATTAGGAATTATGATTATTACTGCTTTATTCCTTGCTTGGGTATGTGGATCAAAGATTGAGATAAAGAAGAAAGATAAAGTGCTTGGACACGTAAGATGGTTTACATTTTACCCACGATGAACAAGAAGGAGAAAGCAGAATTTTGGAGTATTTGGTGGTTTGCGTCATCATTATTATTCTCCTTTATTAGTTTCATTTATAGTCCAAACAGTGAGGATTTTATAACGGTGGTTCTTTTACCTGTATGTTAGCGAGGAGACTGGTAAATTTAAGGAGTGGAATAGATAAATAGTTTAATGAACGATTTTAAAAAGCTTGCAAGTTTATATGAGAGCATTCTTAACGAATCTCCTGATCATGCTGTTTATATTGATCCAAGGACTGGTAAAAGATTGGAGATGAGTTCAGTAACAAAGGAGGGGGATTATCCATTCATGTTATGTAGTTATAGCAAATACTATTTTCTATTAGTTGGAGAGGAAGGAGATATGCACACAGATGCAGAAGGAAGATTAGAAAATAAAATATATAACCGTGAAAACGTTTTTGGTAGCGTAAATATATATCCTACTAGTGTTGCGAAAGCTATTGACGAAAGATTAAAAGGAACTGATTCAATAATGGATATAAAGAATGATATAGTATTTGATGATATATTACTTGGGCGTTGGTGGGATCGACGTAATATTGGCAAGAGTTTCTTTTCATTATGGAGAGGGAACAGCGCATTGTTTAAAAAGTGGATAGTTCCTCAAATGACAGGAGAAGGAGTATTCAATAATGGAAAAACTGAAGTATTCGTTCAACCAGAGGATTATGCAAGTAATAAATGGCAATCTTTAGCGGAGTTTATTGGTTCCTCTGTTCAACCGGTTTCTGTGGCGTCTAAAAACGATGTGGCTATTAAAACTTTACAACGTCAGCTTCATCTTGCGACACCTGAAGATAAGGTAAGAATTCGAAAATATATTCAGGTATTACAAAATTCTTGACAATAAATCGTGTTTAGTGTAGGATTCAACAAATGCGATTTTTAATTTTCCTATGTTGTATTATCTGGTTGTATTGTCCTGAGATAAAGAGGATTGGGAGAACTACTGTGCGTAGAAAATTTTTTGAAATAGTTGTATCTCTTAAATAACTTCTTGACAATTATTCACATTTCATATAGGATACTAACATGATTCCAGAATTAACATTTGAATACCTCGTTCCAGAAAAACATTATTGGGACACACACTCTCGTAAAGAAATTCGATTCAGTCATTTAAGTCAGACTGGAATGGCGGTTTTCTATGAGAAGGGGAAATATAATATGCAAGATTGTTTTGCAGTGAAGGATTTGCGATTTATTGTGGATTTACATGATTCTTCTTGTGAACGAGAACATATCTACGTAGTCAGTCAACCCTATAGTGGAGGACGCTGGAACAAACTCTGCAAATCTCAAGAACGCTGGTGGTATACTAAGGAGGAAGCACAACACTGGCTAGATTCTCAAGAGGATTGGTTTAAGGCTTCCAACAAGGTTTTTAAACTGCTTATCAACATAGAAGAAATTGAAAGATGTTAAACAAATATCGTAAAGTAGAATATGACGATGATGGATGCACTGTTTACGAGTGTTTACAGTGATATGAACAGTGGAATGCTCGACACTTTGGCACCAACTTTTGTGGATTCTGTGGAACGAAATGGGATGGGGAACTTGAATGGGATTCGGAAGCTAAATACGATCATAAATATCCTCATAGGAATGATTATAGTAAAAACATCAAACGAGTTTTTCAATATGTAGCACCTAGCTGGCAATTATGGTGTCGAACTATATGGGAAGGTGATGAGGGGGAATGGGAGACTTATGGTTCTCCTTTTAAAGCTAATTCGATTAATGTGTATAACTGGCTTAAAGTGATGGTTGACAAAGAAATGGAATATCGTAAGGTAGAACACTTCAAAGGTTTCGGAGTTAGAACTGAATATAAAATGGTATTGGTGTCTCGCAAAGACCATCCACAAAATTCTTATTGACATTATGGACATATAGTGTATAGTTCTTTTATGAAATTACTTTTAACTTTATTGCCTGTTTTAGGGGTTCTTGCGTTGATTATTCGTGGAATTATTAAAGACCTCAATACATATTCAGAACCATGTGAATTTCCAAAGTATAACAAGCACGATGAATCTTATCGTCCTGCTATCAAAACCTTTTCTGTAAGAGAGTATGCAAACCCTCGCCTTCTTGACAGGACATTGAAGGTAAAACAAGACGCAGATACTAAATAGACGCACAACTAGATTCAATGTTTGAAGAATAAATTTATGTTTACAACAATACTAATAATCACAGCACTAATAATGTATGCAACTATGGCGTATTTTTCAGAGGATATAGCTGATTTTATTATATTGTCATGCCTCGGTAGTGTAATGTTATCAATTGCAGCAATGGTAATATTCCCAATAGTTTCATACAATTATCCACCAATCGAAAAACGGAGGATAGATCATAAAGTTGAAATATACTCATTAAGAAACACTGAAAATTTACAAGGGCAATTCTTCTTTCTTGGTGGAGGATATATTGATCAGCAAGAATATTACTACATGTTCATAAAAGATGAAAAAGGAGGATTTAATAGATTTAAATTGGAAGCGTCTAATTCCACCATTTATCAAGACGCCGATGAAACTCCTTATGTGTATTGGCAGGAGATAGTTACTGCAACTTCTCCACAAGTAACGTGGTTTAATATAGAATCTATCCATAATACGCTATATGAATTACACGTTCCAAAGAATACAATTATTCAACAATTTAAGGTGAACTAATATGATTGGAGAAAATAAACCAGAAGGATTTTGAAGAGGGATACGGACAAGCTTGGGATATAGAGTATGATTCTTCGGACAACGATGAATCATACTCTGCTAGACATAAAAAGATGTAGAAAATATTAAGACGTTAGCTGCTTTAGTTGAGGCACTTATATTCATACAAGATGGTGGACATCCAGTAACTCATGTGAACGATATGACTATGGATGAAGCTATTAAGCTTGCAGAATCCCTAAACAACAGCTATAATTCACGACTATGAAGAAATTTTTAATTTTTAGTATATTTTTAATGATGAGTATTATTGGACATGCATCGTCAGTAATATTAGCATGGAACCCATCTATTGATAAGACGGTAATAGGCTATAAACTATATTATAGCACCACTAAATCTTTATCAAACCCTACTATAGTTAATGTAGGAAACTGTGTTAAAGCAAAGATATCAAATTTAAAACACGGACGCACTTATTACTTTATTCTTACTGCTTATAATTCACAAGGAATGGAAAGTGTGCCTACTAATAAGATACACACAGTTATAAAATAATAAGAAAATACTAAATGAGCCGATTCAATAGATTTATTTCATATATCCGACACGATTTAAACGAACACTACTCTGGTGTATGGGGCTTTGTTAGCATCGTAACAACCGTATCATCTAGTTTAGTTGTATTGCACAGCGTAAAGGAGATTATGAAGAAGTGATTAAAGCGTTTAAGAGACAAATACTTATGAAGTAGGTGAATACCCCATTGTTATATTTTGTCCAGTGTGTTAAGCTATAAACATGATAACAACATTGGTGAAGACCTTAAACTTAAACGACAGTCTCTTTGTTAGACATGGTAAAGAGCAAATAACAATGACAGTGGGAAATATAGTTGCACAGAATTTTGGAGACAATGTAGTGCATGAAGGACAAGACGGAGGACAGGGTGCAGTATATGTTTCTTCGGATCAATTTGAACTTTGTAAAATTGTATGAAATACTTATATATCATTCAAGAGAATAATTGTGAAGGGGAGGAATGGTGTGATTGTATATCAACAACCTCTCACACAAGTTGCTGTAATGCAGTAGCAGAATTTGAAGGCAGTTCAAATTGCAATAAAAACCATAATTTTAGAGTAGTTAGAAGAAATGATGAAATTGTAGCAAGCATGTAAGTTATGGGAGTGTGCATACGAAACATATCTTATAAAGGTAGAACCACTATCCTTTGTGATATCGATATACCTTGGGAAGATGATGGAACACGGTATTTTCCAAAGCAGGAAGATCGTGTAAGGTTCTTTGATGCCTGTAGGAAAGAGTTGGATGGTCGTGGAACCGTATGGTGTATAGTATCTGGAACAGTGGAGGAGCGTATGGCTATGGCTACTAAAGTTATTGATAGAACCGTTCTTCTAAACTTACAAAAATCTAAGGTGCGTTAGCACCGTTGATCATATGTTAGATTCTTCATTCACTGACGAGCACCCCTTCCTTACGGAAGGTGAACCTCTCATCTCCAGAAGCGTTAATTCCCGATGAACTATCGGTATTTAAAACAATGGAACTTGGTTATCGTTCCATTTTATTTCTTTTTCTAATATAGTTTTACCCACAAATAGTTTATTTTGTGGAACCACATACTTTATATCTCAAAGAACTGTTACTATTTAGCCCTAACGGGCTAAAAAACAAGACCTATTTTAGATTATTTAGATTTTAATGCCACTGTTGTCAACCCTTAGATGTGCTAGAACAATATGATCGAAAATTCTAGATTTGAATTTTGTTTTTGGTTGTATATAGTGTTTTCTTTTGGTGTTGTTGCAGGAGCTATCAACGCCATGATGAGAAAATAATTATTAGTGTAGATAAGTAATCGTATGAATGACATAAAACTATTGGCTGAAGCATACGATTCAATTATCACTCCACCAGAAACAGAAGATATCACCATAAATGGTAAGTCTCGTAGGTTGTTTAAATTAGATGTAATCGATACAGAGTCCCATAAGATTCCTGTCGGTGTATATCCTAGTCTTTATTATGGAAACTGTTTAGAAGTAGAAGGATTAAAACTTAAGACTAAAACTGGCGTTCGTTGTCGTAGAGAATTTTGTGGTGGGCCGCATCCAATTGTAGTTAGAGAGGATGGGTCGTTTTGGAAGGTGTATGAAAAACATCCTGATAGAGAAGGATTTATACATTGCAAAAAGCTGTAAACCTATGGTATCCATCAAGTAATATTGGAGGATGTTTTCCATCATACCCACAAATAATTAAATACTCCGTCCTAGAGATATTTTGTGCAATTCTTCTATAATCATTAATCAACTGTTTCTGACCAGTTTTTGTTAAACGACGATATGCTTCTTTAATAGTTGTAGTCCCATCAACTGTAACGGTATTGAGAACCATACTACGGGATTAATATAAACCACTTTAAACTTAACAGTATCCCAATCTCTTTCATTTATGAATTGCCATAGAATTTCATTTTCTTCTGGTTGTTCTAATCCTGAATCTGATAAAGTTTTATATTCTATAGGATCATTAAACACTTCATTTATATACTTCAGATAAGGTTTTCATACAAGATATTTTCCGTAAACTCTCTCTAAGTTTTTAGTATATTCATTATTGATCTTATAAGCTTTCGACACTATAAGACGAATTGCGTTTAAGATATCATCATAATGGTCATCCAAAAACTTTATCGTTTGGAGAGACGGAAGAGAAGCATCCTCAACGTCTAAAACAATTATCAGTTTTGCGTATACTGATTGTTTTCCTTTATTAGGATTTTCAGTGGTATCCGTGGCAACTGATAAAGTTATATTATCTAACCCATAATCCCTCAATTGCATATTATTATACGATTCATGAAATTGTTTAAATGTCATTTGCGTGTCAACTACATCAGTAGGATTGAAATGTTTACGTAGATAGTTTAGCAGAAATTTCATAACCCTTCGAGTTTCAATATCATCATGTAATCCAGAATGATCATAATAATTACTAGCCATTGCATCTGATATAGTGAATATATGAGGGTTTATTGAAAGTCGATCATCATCGTAATCAAAATGCTTTAAGCTATTAATAAACTCATCTCTTTGTAATTCAGTGGTTGTATTATCATCAGTACTTTCGATAAATCCGCTTTTATATAGTGCTTTAATAAAGATTTTACAGTAATAATCATACTTATCATCGATATCCATTACTACATCTCTACAAAAGGTTCTGAAATCATCAGTGTTATAACTTATTCCGTTGCTATCATCCCCGAATGAAAGAAATATTGATATACTTGAAGGTGGTTTAGAAGTTATTCCTGACATATCATAAATGAAATTGACATCATATTCAGCTAAGATATCTAGAAACTTTTTAAATTTATAGAAGAGTGGTTTATTATCTTTAAATGCATAAGGTATTCTTTTTCGACATTCATTTTCGGATGTTTCATCATACCTCTGGATTGTTATTATGTCACTTGGATCAGTTATAGATATGTCAAAAAAATCATCGGTTAAATTGTTAATATTTTCTAAATTTAGTGATCCCCAAGCGATATAATGCACTTCCCCACCATCATCTTGATCATCTTGAACGTCAAATCCTACGCTACAATGTTTTAAGTCTGATGCAAAAGCGTCTTTAAATTCTCGTAGTTCTTCTTCAAACTGATCTGCTCGATTTGCCCCTTCATCATTTTCTTCATGATCAAGACTTCCAGAAAATGTATCAGTGTCGAACATGCGATTAAATAAGGTGGAGTCACTTGAATCAGTATAACTTCCTCCAGTTCTTATTATATCTCTAGATTTATACTCTTTATATACAGTATCAATTTTTAAATCTGGTTGGGATTTTAATAGAAAGTTTTTAACCGACTCATAAAACCCTGCTAATGTTCTTCCATATATTCTAGTTTCTGGTATTGCTATGCTAGATTTATTTTCCTCGTTATAGTATCTACGAATTCTTAAACGAGATATAGGAGAAATTCCTTTTATGCCTCTTTCACCGTCTGCAAATATTTCTTCATTTTGTATTTCTTCTTCTGATAGTTTTGAGATATCAGAAGTTTTAACTAAGAATGCTATTGGCCCACCAGTTTTAGCTTCTTGTAGACAACAATGAAAATACGAACCATCTTGCGAGTGACAAGATGAGATATTACCTACATCAGACATTCTCAATACATCTACTGGACTTCTAGATATAATTATGCTATATTTTGCGAGGTCTTCCATTTCAGGTATATCAGAGTTAAAATTAGCAAACCAGTTAAGATATTTCTTTTTCAGTTCATCAGAGAGTTTTAACGATGAGATGGCTTTACCTAAATTGATACGTTGTTCTTTTACTCCTCCTCCATATTTTGGATCGAGAGTTATCTTTTTAATGACTTCTTTCTTCTGAGGGTCGAAGGAATAATAGTTTGGCATCTTTGAAACGGCTTGCAATATTTCTTTATAAGTTTCTGTCCCTGAGATATTTATAACTATTCTAAGTTTATTACCGAAAATGTTATTGAACGACAATTCTTTATTAGCTACTGCATCTTTAACCTCATCAACGAATCTATCGGATATTTCATTTAAAAGAATTTGAGAGTAGATATTCTCTAAAAGTATGGAATCTTTGGGTGTCATTGTATTATTTATATTGATTTCAAGATTTATTCTGCTATAATTTGAAAATGGAAGATACATTTAAACCTGAAACTTTTGGGCCTCGTGAAGAGTTTGAAAGGCTTGCGTATCTTTTAAGAGGAGACAGAAAGAATTGGCGTAAGGTTGCGAGGATGATTTCTAATGCTAATAGGGTTCGTCCTCGTTTAGAATTTGGATTTGATTATGTATATGAAAAACAAAAACGCATCTCACAATCTTTGAGTAATACTATTCTACCGGAAGTAATCAAACAAGAGATTCGAAACATTTACAAAGTTAATAGTCCTGAAGAAAGCTGGTGGGAAAGGATGAAACACTATGGAAAAGGATGGATATGAAAGAACATTGGATTGAGATACTTAAGCAATGGATTTGTTATAACCTAGGACATAGGCAAGGTGAAACTTGGGAATATAAAGGACTTCACGCTACATGTTTAAGATGCCGACATACATATACTCCACTAACAGATAACAAGGATAATAGATTTATTAGCTGGTTGAAGAATAGTCTAATACAAAAAGCTAACCAAGACTAGTAAAATAATGAACCCACTAAGTAAAAATGATGATTGTGATTTTGCCAAGTATTTTAAGAAGTTGGGGTATTCCTACTCTTGGGATTTTTCAAAAAAGTATAACGATTCTTGGCACGAACTAATAGATTCCGATAATGAAACGGTTCTACAAGTTACTATGAGTGTTCCTCTCGATAGGATTATTAAAGATATGTGTATCGAAGAAGAGGTAGATACAGAATATTTCATCGCATCACAGAACGTAAAGAAGTATATTAAATTGTGTGAAACTGTTAGAGCATACGAGAAACAGAGGATTTTGGACGAATCAGTAAACTAATATCATTGACATTTATCTACAGATGGTGTATAAATAATGGATGAGTTTTAAATATAGGAACTACGTAACCCCTATTATTGGTCACGAAAAAGTTTACCAAATAATGGAAGTTCACGAAGTTGATTCATCATCATTAAGTTTTAAAGGTGACTGGATTCGTAAAGTAAAAGGTTACGTAGATTTAATTGACGATGATGGGATGTGTTATGACAACGTAAGCCCTTTATGGCTAAAACTTTATGAATAACTGGAAATTATATATCGATGACGAGAGGATACCAAAAACTGAAGGTTGGTATATTGCTCGTAGTGTGCAGTCGGCAATACACCTTGTAAAAGAATATGGAATGCCTTCGTATATTTCCTTCGACCACGATTTGGGTGGGGATGAAACTTCCATGCAGTTTATTAAGTGGTTGGTGGATGAACTTTTAGATGGACGTTTAAAGGTTCCAGAGAACTTTGAATATAATGTTCATTCTGCAAATCCTGTTGGTAAAGATAACATTACATGCTTAATGGATGGCATCATAGGAAATATGGATAATGCTTGATAGAAGAAATAATTTTCATTTACATTTAAAGCAACTTCGTGTAGCATACTTCGCAACATGAAAAAACTACTAGCAGTAACAACAGCCCTAGTTCTCAATAGTAGTCAGAGACGATGGAACTTTTTGGCATGTATACGAGAAACATCCTGATAGAGATGGATTTATACATTGCAAAAAGTTGTAAAATAGATAAATAAGATCGTTATGACTAAATTACACGCATATATATACCTAATGAGGTTAAAACCATCAAAAGGTGTATGAAAGATATCGTATTTTTCACGGAAAATTTTATAATGGTTAGGAACATCGCTGATCAAACGAATGTAAATACCGTATTATACCCTGCTCAAGTAAGAGTCCTTAAAAGCTTAATGAAACATAAAAGAGTGTTAACTGTTTCATCGAGACAAATGGGGAAAACTACTTTGGAGATTGCTTACATACTATGGCAAATATTATTCGCCACTCATAATACAACAATAGCATTTATAACGAATAACCAAGATAGTGCTAATGATTTTTTAAGAAGGGAGTTCGGAACCAATTTTACTGATTGACATTAGGAAATATTGATATATAATGCTGCAATGAATGAAATACTAGAGTCTCAACTATCCACAATGAAGTTGATTGCATCCAACACGGAACAAAACAAAATTCGTATGCGTAATGTCCTTGGGGGATCATATATAGAAAAGGATGGCTGGTCTGATAATCTAGCAATAGCGTTACTTTGTTATTTTGAGGGTCATATGGATCGTCCTGCAAATGATTCAATAGATGAAAATGGTAATAGTGAATGGGCAGCAAAGAAAACGAATGAATCCCTTGATTTAATCGTAGAACAATTTTTAAAAAATTTATGACCGTGAAACCTAACCTAATCATACTATAAATAAATATATGATACCTCCCATCCTAAGAAAGTTTATTGGTAAGTCGCAATTATCCGTCATTAGCCACAGTATGAAAGGCGAAGAAGGGCTGTATTTTCAAGTATTGGTAAACAAACTTGCAAAGCTTATCAATGAAATGCCCAAATCTTACGAAACGGATGGTAAGGGAGATGATGCAGTTATATATCTTCATTATTTTAAGAACGCAATGAACTGGTATGTTACTGAAAAGGATATAAATGATGAACAAAACCAAGCTTATGGTTATGCTGATTTGGGAGATGGAGGGGAACTAGGATACATTAGCATCAAAGAACTAGTGGACAATAACGTAGAATTAGATTTTCATTGGACTCCTATTACGTTGGGTGAATTAACAAATAGATAGTATATTAATATTGAAAATCATGCGGTTTGTCCCAATACTTGGAATAAATGATTTGACAACATATAAGAAATAGTATATTATCACCACATTATGGATATTATAATCAATATGTTAATTGGATACGGTGTCACATCAGCGTGGACAGGTCACGTAAGTCTTTCAATAACCTCACTCGGTGTTGCATTGTTTCTCACTCGCATCGAAACAATAATCAATAGATAGGCTGACGAGGAATGAAACGAACAGTGTCTAAAAAAGTTATCCGAGCCTTTGAAAGGGATATTGTAGTGGTTAAGATAGGTGGACAAAGGCAAGGATTTTATCGCTCAACGGGTCGCAATTCTGGAAAACCTAAAGAGTGGCTACCTTTCGATGGTATATCATTTGGACGCTTTGTAGGGACAGTGTGGTTCAATAAAGCACATTTCTGTGACATCTTTCCTGATAGTGGGCATTCAATGAATCGATATGGTTCCTCTGAACTATTAACGATAACTAAAGAGTTAGGAAAAATGAATATCCCTGAAGGTAAACCTGTAAAGTGCATTGAAGATGTCAATCGTTTTTTAAACACTCCTCATTCACGTTGTTTCAATGAGGTTTATGCAGAACTTCGTAAGGATGAGGTTTACCGAGATAGGATTGAACATACCGAAGCAAAAATATGAACCATAAAATAATGGAAAAATTCAATAAAGATTTTTGGTGTAGAGGGGGTTTACCTCCTTATACCTATATTGAAGCAAGAAAATCCAATGCTAGAAAAACATTGGGCGATTTTGTGCGTCCTAATTTTGCCCGTTGTCCAGTATGTAATAAAAGGATGATTCCAAGAACTATCAACTTAGAACCTCATGGCGTAGCAGATTTCCGCTATATTATTCCTCCACACAAGATACCAAAAACCAAGAGATATAAGAAGGTTAATGGTTGAAAAGTGAAGAGAAAAGGTAAATACATGCATGAAGTTCTACAAATATGCAAAACGTCTACTTACTGAGGTTAATTGGGAGCGTTTTAAAGACGTTCAAAAGACTATTTTAACTGCACAAGAAGTTGCAGATTCCTTAAACTCAGAGTTAGATAGACTTAAATCTGCTTCTTGGAAAAGAGATTCCGCTGATATCAACTTCCCTAAAATATCAAAAAGGAACATTCCTACTGATAAAGAAGGTAAAGCTAATATAGAACAATTTATTAAGGATATCACGGACGAACCAAAAACCATCTTTGATATTGGTGAAAAGTCAAAGCATAGCGTAGACGAAAACACTAAGACGATTAACACTGGAATACCTGCACTTAGAGCAGTATTATGGGATGTAGATAAGAAGGAGTTTTACGTTGTTAACACCTGTCCTGGGGCTGGCGAGTGTATTAAAAACTGCTATGCTCGAAGAGGGTTCTATATCATTAACAATAGAAATAATATCAAGCTTATTCGCAGGCTTCAATTAATGATGAACGATCCAGACAGGTATCAGAAACGTGCTTATGATGATGCAGAAATGTATGCTTTCATGGCTAAGAGAGAAAACAAGATACTGAAACTTCGTTGGAATGATGCTGGTGATGTATTCTCTAACGCCTATTTCGAAATCATTAAAAACGTAACAAACCAACTCTTGAAGAATGGGTATAATGTTGAATCTTATGCATACACTAAAGTAGGTAAGTATGTGAAGTTAGGGGATGAAAGCGGTATAGTCATGAACTTTTCTTCAGGTGCAAAATCTAGTGAAAGGAATAAGGTTGATATTCACAACATTAAATACTCAAAAATCATTAAAAGAGATGTATATAAAGACTTCTTCACTCTCACTGGATTTGGTTGGGAAAAGGATGAAACTGGTAGAACTAAATTTAAAGACCATGTTAACGGTAGAAAAGACCTTAAGAAGAGAATTTACGAACATTTAAAGAACGATGAAGTTTCTGATGTAAAAGGTGTATCCTATGAGTCTTTAAAATACACTGATGAACTTCCTCTTCAACAGGGTAAAAAATTTGAGTATAATGTAATAGTTCTTCCTGCTGGTGATAGTGATGTATCTGCTCAAAGAAGGGACGTAAAATACACCTTTTTATTGGAACATTAATATGAAATTCTTATCCTTCATAAGAAGCTTAAAGCCAACATCTTCAGAAGATATGGTTAAGGAATTTATTAAGTTATTTCCTGATAAATGTCTCATCTGTTCATATCATCGTTTTGGGGTGAGGGAGTGTCTAACTAAAGAACCTTTTCCAAAACCTCATGATTGCATTGAAAAATAATTTCAGATTTTTGTTGATTTTTTTATTTTCTGTGGTTAAATATTCGTTGAAGTCCAGCGTTGTGCTGGCTAGATAACAGTAAAATAAAAATATGTTTGATATTAAAATCAACGGAAAAGCGATACGCCGTTTTACGCACAATGGAAATTTTTTCATTGAGGGCAGAAGCGGGACACAATACACGATAAACTTAACTAATTCCCATTATTCACGAAGACTCTTTGTGATATCAATTGATGGAATTAATGCAGTCTCTGGAAAATCTACTGACGAAGACCCACACAATGGATATGTCATCAACGGTTATGGTTCCTTAGACCTTAAAGGGTTTAGAATAAACGATACTGATGTTGCGGCATTCAAGTTCGTTAAATCTAATCAGAGCTACGCCAAGGAAGTAACTGGTTCAAAACAGAACAATGGAGTGATTGGTATAAAGGTATATGATGAAAAGGTTCAACCTATTCAATACTACTGTATCAACAATCATTGGAGTGATACCAATATATGGAAAATATTGAAAGGTGAAACAGGCAATCCTCCATACACCTTCGGATCAACCTGTGATTCAGGTGACTGTGTAAGTGATATAACAAAGGGATCAATGGGAACTCCTGTAAATAATATATTCAACTGCTCTTTAGATACTTCAAGTGCTTCTAAGAATTTCTTCAGAAGTGCAGAGAAGAGTGCCACTCAACCAGCCAAATTCAATTTAGGAACTGGTTGGGGCGAGAAGAAAGAACAAAAGGTAATAGAAGTATCTTTTGAAGTTGGAAATCTGGTTGAAACACAAATAGTATATTATGCATCCAGAGAAGAGTTGGAGAAAATGGGAATCGATTTTGGGACAACTCCTAAGATTCGCACCATGCCATCAGCCTTCGGAGAAATGAAATATTGTCCTACACCTAAAGGTTGGCAAGGATAAGATAAGGATCATCTAATGAAGCTTTGGGCAGAAGTAGAAATTCAGTAAGGAATTATTCTTTCATCCTGTTGAATAAATAGATAGGATGAAAGAATGTTCTTATTATTGTGGGCTGTGTGGGGATGGACTTAAAACACTTGATGCTGTCAATGAAATCGGACTGTTTATATGTAAGTCATGTGCCGATAAACTTCCAGAAGAAGAAAATCTAACATTAGAAGACTTACAGGAATTTCACTCTTTAATTAGGAAAGCTTATGGTAGAGGAAGCCAGAATTCTATGGGAAGAATTGTTGTGCTTCCTCTTAGTGTTGTAGAGTATGTTAAATTTCGAAAGATGCTAGGATATTCAGCAAAAGATGATAAATAATGGTATGATTTTCGAAAAAGCACATGAAAGAATCCTAAGCGATTTAAAAGAAGGTATTAAACCCTCAACCGATCTTCGTTTTGACACTGATGCAAGGCTTGAAATTTGGGTGACAATGGAAGACTTAGAGGATAGAACTGACGTAGAAGATATAAAGAAGTCTGCGGAAGCTGATGAAATTAAGAAGCAGAAACTACAAGCCATCATCATTGAAGTAGCAAACACTAAATTGGATGATGTAGTTCGAAACGCTATGGGTGATGTAAGAATAACCGCTGATTTATCTTGGTCAAACGTTAATATCGACAGACTTGATTGGCATGTATTAACTACACCAGAAGAGGATGATGTTGAGGATTATTCAATTAGTTCTGAAGTATCTTAAACCTTTCCTTCTTTCTCCATCTGTTCCAATTCCTTTATTGCGTCTTCTACAGATATATGCTTCATTTGAACTGGATTATTGGGGTTAGAGGGGGTAACAGGAGTTTCTTTAGGAAGTAAATCAATCAATTGCTTAAAAACATCCTGTTCAAGAGATGTAATATTAGCGTCTCTCGCAAAAGTAGGTTGTCTCCCACCACTTGAAAAGGATGATATATTTGATATGTTTATCCCCATAGTTACAAATTATAATGATTTTTATGACAAAATCAAGTTTTTTGTTTTTGTATGGCATTCAGGGACTATAAGCTCCTGATCTAAAACCGTCCAATAGAAACCAGTTCTATTTTCATGTTTTAATCGTTGTTGTTTACCAATCGGTTTCAACTTCAAGGATAA
>Ga0302268_1000133_pt1 | contig 46070 bp, 31 predicted proteins | sample III_Bog_E2_1_FD_194554 | JGI IMG/M metagenome (GOLD analysis project Ga0302268, IMG submission 194554) | Peat permafrost microbial communities from Stordalen Mire near Abisko, Sweden - III_Bog_E2_1 | ecosystem: Environmental > Terrestrial > Soil > Wetlands > Peat | place: Sweden: Abisko... | reverse complement strand
CTTGCTTCTCAACTTCCCCTATAAGCATCCAGCTTGTGTTAGGCCCTTCCACAACATCTGCCAGCATTTTTAGTGCATCAGACACTGACCAAATAAAGCTAGCCAAAATAATGAAAAATGTCAACTGGCTGACTGACTCTTTCTGCAGTATTCTGCCTTCCAGTCTCAAGATTAACGGTTCTTGTGTAGGAGTTTTTAGGTTTACAGCGTTCTCCGTGGGATCTATAATCGTGAACGCATAAATCAATGCGAATGGAGTGCAAGATGTCAGCCAAACCCAGAATTCCATCATTCAGAATATAGATTCGAATGGAATTCCCGGAGTTAGTATTGTTGCTACAAACATGATATACCCACCTTACACCCCGACTCCTCCATCTTCACCCTCTTCATCCTCATCTTCATCTTCCTCTTCAATTGGTCCAATTGTAGTAGGAGTGATCGTGGGAATAATAGCGTGTACGTTTATAATTATTAAGTGGTTATCATAATAGCTCTCATAATCCGCTTTGTTAGGAAAAATAGACAGTCAGAAGATGAAAGGCCAATATCCTCTTCGGGCTTATATAGTACCGGTTCGTAATCTGACAAAGGACTTGACATAATATCCAGTGGATAATCCAAGAAATCATATGAAATAAAAAGTTCAATGTCTAATTCGGCTAATTCGGATGCACTGGAATTCTAAGTAGGAAATCCTTGATTCATCAAAACAAATATAAATTATTATTTTTGTGAATAATACCAAAAGGAAAAACCAAATTATTTAATGAAGACACTCACTATAACTCCCTTGAGTAGTTTATTAATATTTAGACAGACGACATCAATTATTATAAAATTAATTTCAAGATAGGTTTTAAGAATTTTACTCAAAATATGAACTATCTATTCGCAGTTTCAGATAGAACCCAATTATAATGAAGGATTAGAAGCATAATAAGATTAAGTAAATATCTTTGATAGAATGTGCTAGCCTGTTAAAGAGCACATCATCTTGTTTCGACGTAAATTCTTCATTTTAATATGAGTCCTAACTTTTAAACTTATAATTTTGAATTTGTTTCTTGTTGATTAATATAATAACAATTTTCTGGATTGATTTATGGAGGGTGCAAAACAATTTGTCGTTCTCAATAAGGAAGTGGAAAATACTACAACAAAAGTTGCTGGACAACACCAAACAGTATTAAGTATAAACTTAGTCATTTAGTTCTAGTACAAAAAGAAGGATCTGTTGCCATACCATATCATGGAGTCATTGGAAAGAACGATTTTAATCCAGAACTTTAAAGTATTTTGATCCAGATGCATAAGGGTGAAAAATGGACAATTGCAGGTATACTATCTTATATGCAGACAGTTAGAAAGTAAAGTATGTGGTGGAAATGATTGAGGTAGGCTAACTATCGGATATTAGGTCTCACTTAGAAAAAGCTGAAGCCCTAAAACAAGAAGCTAATGCCCAAATTAAAGCCAAAGAGAATGCTAAGGCTATTACCAAATATCAATAAGCTTATAATTTTGTCTTGAATGATCCTTCAGCTGCAGCCCAATAGCTCAAACTCTCATTAATTAGCAATTTGGCTCTAGCTAATCTTAATTTGGCAGATTTTTAAACGACCATTCGATGGTGCAGCGAGCATCTCGAGGAAACCTTGTAGCCCAATATTAAGATTCTATATCGACGAGCAAGCGCCTATAAAGGTCTGCGCAACTGGGCGAACGCCAGGAAAGATATTGAATTAGGACTATCTTGCATTGCAAATGATCCAGATTCGACCGCTAACTTCCAAAGGCTTCAGAGTCAACTATAAAAGTAGTTTAAAGAACAGAAATAGCGTTAAAAAGCAGTGTATGGAAAAATGTTTGGCTGATCTCTATATTTATAGCCAATATCGCCTTGAGTTTCTCTCTTTGTTAGACAATTAAAGTTATATTCGATGTGGTTGTAAATTATAATTATTAATGCATAAATAAGAGGAGGAGGCGTTCGAGAATATGGAGAAGGAAATAGCAATATAAACCATCAATTTTGCTCCTATTAATAACGTATATGGTGATCAACAGCGAAATGTTCGTCGGAGCCAAGAAGAGGTGTCTTGGAAATTCAATAACATCGCCACAACGAGTGCGTCCTCTACTCAGCCTGCACGTCAACAGCGACGAAATAATATCTCATTCTAGGTAGTAAATGTTTGATGCAGGAAGAACAATATTTTACGACTGAAGACGATGAAGAAGAGTCTAATGGACACGAGATGTATCACTCACCTTTTATTGCACATTATCAAAATAGTCAGTAGGTTTATCGAAAAAGTTTTGATTTTGGAACACAATGGATCGGTAGGAAACAGTATTTTGCTTCCACTTTCGTTGATCCGGCTCGTATTTAGAAGAATTTGTTACAATACTACACCCCAGGATGCCAACCGTCTTAAGATTTATCCACTCCCGCCAAGAATTTTTTGTTTGACTCTGATTTCGAATGTGGTAATCTGCTGAGTGCTTATAAGATATGTGAATGGTAATATGATCTGGTACTCCAAAATGACTTTAACACAAAGGGAAACACTCAATGGTTCTACTTTCGTATCACTAACCCTCCCAAAAAACAAAATATTAAGATCAATATCGTCAATTTGCGCAAATCTGACTCCTTATTCAACTATGGAATGCTTCCTTGCCTCCACTCGCTTGAAGAGGAGAAGAAAAATAAACGAGGATGGGTAAGGTCAGGCAAGAATGTTAAATATTTTAGAAACTAGCATCAAATAGAAAATTCACGGCGCTATTACTATACCCTCACTTTTATAGTATCAACTTGCCATGAAAATGATGTGATTCGAATTGCGCAGTGCTATCCTTATTCTGTGAGTGATTTGAACAACTATCTTGACAACATAGAAAAAATAAAGTATAAGAAAGAAATGATAGAGAGGGAGACTCTTGTGACGACTATCGGCAGAAATAAAGTCGAAGTTGTCACTATTAAGGAGAACAATCCAAAAATTAAAAATAGACCATATATAGTTATCCTTGCACGACAGCATCCAGGATAAACCCCAGGTTCTTTTGTTTGTGAGGGACTCGTTGATTTTTTACTCTCAAAATAAAAAGAAAGTTAATATCTGCGAAAAAATTATGAAATTAAAGTAATCCCTATGGTCAATCCAGATGGAGTTTCAGCAGGCAATTACCGTACAAATCTTCTTGGTTATGATCTAAACAGAAGATGGTAAGGTTCCAGAAACAAGCACTTGCACGAAGCCTTCTATATCAAAAAGTATCTAAGCGGGCTGTTAAGGGGTAGAGAGATAGCCTTTATCCTTGACTTGCATGGTCACAGTCGTAAACTATTCAGCTTTTTTTATGGCAATCCCAGTTCCAGTAGTCCTGTGGATGTGAGAGTGTTTCCTTTAATGTGTTCAAAATTGGGGCCTAATTATATCAGATTTGAAGACAGCACATTTCTGAGCTAAGATTTTAAGCATAATACTGCTCGTGTACAATTTGGTCTCTGCTTTAAAACATTGAATGTTTTTACTTTTGAAACTTCATTCTTTGGTTATTACGGTAAAGACAAAGAGAAGAAGCATTTCACGATGGATGGCTATCGACAATTAGGCTATATTTTAGGCAAATCATTGTATATCCACGAGAGAGGAAAATAGATTGGGGAATAAACTCCTGATAACAAGGATATCTATCTTTACAAGAAATGCATCAGTGAACTACGAGGCAATATGCACCTCATAGCTTTGGGATAAAAATAAAATTCTGGTTCCGAGTCCAGTCCATAGTAATGCTAAGTCAAGGAAATATAAAAGATAAAACTATAATAAACAGATGAGTATTTTAGAGATACTCGTTCCTTGGGCCAACCAATCAAGTTGGTAAAAAAGATATTAAAGAAATAAATGCAAGTGAAATAAATATACAAATCATCCAGGCAGATGCAGGTGCTGGATGTCAAGCAAGTAAATTCCATTTTTCCTAATAATGTGCTGGCACTCATCCCAAACTCTTTTCTTAAACAAAAAAAGGTTAATATTCGTAGTTTCGCAGTTCAAACAGATAATACGCCCCTCATTAGGATATATGAGACTTGTAAATAGCAAGAATCTAAAGTTTTTCATAATCCAGAAATTCCCCCACAATGTCCTAAAAGCGACGTGATTATCGGCAAGGCCAAAATAGAAAGGATACCGTCTAATTTATTAAGAAGCAATATACTGACTAGACCAAAAAGTTCTGTCTCGGATGGAACTTTTTTTACAAGTATGAGTCACCATAAAACTCGATAAAGCAACGATATCAAGAAACGAGAAGAATTGAATCATCACAAAAGAGTTTACTCTCAAGCTGGACCTACACTGTAAAAGTCCGTACAAACCACTCTGACATTCAATAATCCCAACATGATTAATCTTCGTGCCCGTTTTGAAAAATAGATCTCAATCCTGGAATACAAATCAATCGATCCTTGCTTCTCGACACTGCAGTATCGCAAAAACAAGATGGAAGTGAAGACCATTGGGCAAACTCTTTCCAAGAATCTATTTTAAAATATAAAGATTCGAAAAAGAAATCCCATTTGATACATTACTTTACCTATATGTTAATTCTAGAAAAGCCAATAAACATTCATTTTTACCAATTATATAATACTAAAATGGAAGGTTGTGAAAAATAAAAATATCAAGACAGAGCAAAAAGAAAAGATACTGATTTCGGAAGATTTATCAAATGTATGGAAGGTAATTCCGAAAAAACGTTTCAGCAGCACAAAGACTAACTTATAGTAAGACGAAGGCTTAAAGAAAATTGGCTGAATAGATCAAAGATCATTCCGCCTTCCTTTCCCGAATATCGATAGATTGACTATTCGCATTACAGTAGAGCGCGTGGGATTCTAAAAAAACCAACTTCTTATAAAAACATTAAATAAACGCATGGGTTTGCTCAGTAAGACGATAAAGTTATTAATAACCATTTGTTGGGTAAAGATGAATTTATCTCTAAAAATTCGAAACTAAATTAAGATATGGGGAGTATAGCTTCGTCTGATAAAATTAGGTCAAACTGGAAATTATAATTAAGAAAAGACGAATTAAACTTTCTTTATTTCGCAATTGGAGAGGAGAATACTGAAATCAAAAAAGATACTGTTAAAAACTTTTGGACAACAATTGAAAAATCTTTTAAAGTAAGAAAGATTCATAGAAAATTAAAAGAAGGGCGTTCAGAAGTGACGAAAATATTAAAAAATAGTCTTGAAAAGAGCAGAGAAAGTAAAAACCATTGTGTAACGGATTCAGATGAATCATTGTTTCGACTGAAGTATAGAGGCTGATCAATTAATTTTGCACTTTGCAGTCAATAAATTAACGCAATATGATATATCTTGATGTTTCTTTATTTACATTTGCATATTCAGAAATATTGCTTTGAATAGTATTCAGATTAGTTTATCATTCTAATATATTAATTAACGGTCTATAGCCTATTATTTGAAATGAATAAGGACAAGGAAAACAGAGGCAGTCGAATTACGTATCCAGAAATGCAAGGTGGATCACTTGAAGAATATATGTAAACAAAGTTACATTTAGAGAAGTGTTGTTTGCACATCAGAAGAGTTGTCAGAAAGCTGGGAAATATATGGAGGCTGAGACAGCTAAAAAAAGACTTACCAAAGTGAAAGAAGAGTTAGAGAAACAGCGAAAAGAAGAACTATTTCAACGATTTGAAGACTAAAAATGCCAAGTAGAAATGGCTCATCTCGAGGAAATCAGATAGTTTAACACTTATTGGGACAACAAAATGATGGAATATCAAAACGAAGCAGAAAGGATGGAGACTGATTCCATAGAAAAGCATCAACAGGAGTTAATTCAGTTCGAAGAACAAGTTTAAAAGTCTCTTTCACAGGGTCAGAGGGAAACAGCCTAAATTATTAACCTCCGTAAAATATAGGAAAATCTTGCCAATTAGTAAAAATACATCGAAGCTCATCAAGTCCAAAAACACATCCAAAATCTTGAAAAGGCAGCCTTCTAAAAATGGCAGTTTAACAAACAGATAAAAGTGACTAATTTAATGAGCCAACTCCACAGCAAACAGGAAACAGAGTTGAACGCTCTAAGGCAGAAGATTTAGCAGGGTTTTGAAGAGCAAAAAAAGATTCGCAACACCTAATACTAGAAGTAATGAATATTAAAACTCAGACTGATCCAGAAGTATCACAACTTTATGAAAGATTTAGAGAACCAACAGCATCAAGAAGTTATTAAATTAGAAAAGAGTTCCAAGCTGCAATGTATTTTTTGAATAATATAGCCAATATAAGCTTTTCGAGAACTTCCAGCATGTCTCAAAGCCTTCATATCAGCAATAAATGATCAATTTGCTCTTTCATTAAGCTATGTGTTTTAGATAGATAGATAATTAGTTCACCTAAAATCAATTGGTGTATGCTCTGTTTTTAATTATTTGTATATTGACTCGTTAATTAATTATTTATCAATGCAAAGAGGGGAAGATATTGTGCGAAACATATTAAAATGGTTCATTGTCGCTAGCATTGTCCTTTCTATTGCTCAGGATATCACTTTTATAGTTTCACCCGAAGCTTTACCATCAGAAATAGGAAAAGATACACTCAATAATACCAGCATCAACAACCCTCATCAAACCACTTCTGCTTCTTCTCAAAAGCCAAGTTCTCGTTAGACGGAAAAAAATAGGATAAATAACAGCAAGTTTGAATAAACAAAGGTAATGCTCATTCAATTAGGCGAAGGCTAATCATACTAGTCTGCCTATAATGACCTAAAGTAAAAAATGGACTTTATGCATCCATAAATACTAGTCGTAAGCGAAATATATCCTCTTCCTCCTATGCGCAAATTTCTTAGCAAAGTAATATCAATTGGCCAAACTGCTCTGCTAATAATTGGAGTTGGAGGTAGGTTCATTCCTGCGATTAGTCAAAATCATTTGTATCAAAGATTTCAACAAAAAAGCATGTTGATTTTAATTGGTGGCTACTTTGGTCTGAATATGGTGCAAAAAATGATTTCGTCGACAGGGGCTTTCTAAGTATTGCTGAATGGCCAGGTTATTTATTCTAAGCTATAAATGAATCGTCTGCCAATTTTATAAGACTTGACTGACCATTTATGAAGAGATTAACTGACTAAACATGATTGACCAAATCAAAATATTATCATCTTTTTATTATATATTAAAAGAAAACTATTAAAAAATGTCTGCTTAGAGATAATCCAATACTATGGATCCAAAAATAAATTTAAGGAGAGATCATTTTTATTTATTTGATCATAATCCATAGTTTTTAATTAAATTAACCAAATTTTAATTATTTTTTACCTTTTTAATCTTGGTTATTGTGATCTCATTGTCTTTCGTCTTTCGTCTTTTTATTTATGACTACTCTACTGATTTTTTTATTTTTTATTCGCTCTCTTTCTCTGGATTTATTTCTTTTCCACTCTTTTTCTTTGGAATTTTTACTAATAATTCACCCTATTGATTGCTTACCTATTTTTTTTATTCAAACACTTATTAGATTTGCTTGATGGCCTAGCTTTAGGATTTTAAATGATTATTGGATTCAGGAAAAATGTCACCTTGGTGACTGTTTTTCAATTTTTCCTCCTATTAAACAAGAGCCATATTGGGCAATTTTGCATCAACAGATTAACTGATAGGAATTACCATATTATCATTAATATTTGGGACTGGTATAGATGTGATCTCTTATCCTTTTAATTCATTGGCAGGCTTTTTGTCAATCGAAGATGGATTATGTTCTGGCATTGCCGTAGCTTCTATTTTAATTGTATTATTTTCTGCAGCACTACTCGGATTACTACCCATATTCAAGTTTATAAATTTATTTTATAAGTCCATATCAAGAGATCTCAATGAAAAGGATTTATCTTAATCAATAATTATCATTAATCATCTTCTCTTTTACAGTTTAGCAATTTGATTATCGTTTTCGTAGTACCATCTTTCTTTCTGCCCAAAGGAGTCAGTTTTTTGGCCAAACTTTAGTGATATTTTTAAAACATTCTTTTATTTCAAGACCAATTTAGCCAACAGATTTCGAGCATTCGCATTTTAATCTTAGAAGTATGTTTGCTTTTGATTTTGCTAACGATATTCCGGTAAATTAAATAATTAAATACTTTTATTCAATCATACCGCTGTTAAGATAGTTAGTAAAACGATATTCTACGATTATATCTTTATGCAATTCTCCCAAAAATTAATGACTCATTACATGATTAGTAACTGAAATAGTAATGCTGAAATCATAATTATATGTTAAAATAATAAATCGTTGAGAAAACTTTAATTTATCCCCTCGAAACCATTTTTTAATATTTTGTGCAAAGATGAAGTTAGGAATATTAAATATCATTATTCGATCGATGAAAAGTCAAAATAATCAACATTAATTTGATTTTCCTCGGTTTTTTGGGAAGATTTATCCATCTAAGATTCAAATTATTGATTATTATCTCCAACATTCGTTTTCAGAGATTAACTCTTTAATAATCTTGATTGAAACACCTTTTTCCAAATCTTTTTCTTGCAAGGGCTTACCCTTTGGATCGTGACCTCTGTTTGAATTCCTTTCATTAAATATATTGTTATGTGTTGAAATATTATATTATAAACGTCATCAAGAAGCTAGCATTTATAAATTGCTGGATAAATATATTGAGAATATCGGATGGTCGATAGACAAAATTGATCAAAAGAAGAAGAAATAATTAATCGGAGATTCAAAGGATATAAAAATAACATATGCACGAAAAAGAGATATATCCTTGTAACATTCTGAAAAAACCAATGCCTATAATGAAAACTAAAGACGTGACCGAACAAAATTATACGATAATTTGTTTGATAACTCTCATTTTATCCAATTTATGAGCCCGCCATAATAAATATCCAAACAAAGTAATTCTCAATTAAATTTCATTTTCTATAATACTCATCAACGATATTTATTCTTATTAAGAAGCTCGTCCCTTCTCGTTGTCCAGGGGACATAATCTAAATCAAATTATAACAGAATTTCGTTTTGAGTTCAATATGAAACTTTTTTAAATTTCGATTAAATCCGTCAAGCCCGACTCATTAAATTATACTGAAACAAATATTAAATCGCTATGCAAAGTCTGTTTTCATCTTGCAGATCATTAAAAATGAAGAAAACCGTAATTTTATTATATTGCATGACCTTTGAAAGTTAAAGAACCATTTTCTAATAAAATATTAAGCTTTTGGAACTTTTTAGCAGATAAGACTTCTCAGAATGTTGATTTGGCATAATTATTGATTAAAATAATAGAATGTAAACTCTAAAATATATTTAATGGGAGAATATTAAAATTATAAAGTACGATATTTTATATTTTTTACCCAAGTTCTATTCATAGACTTTTTCTATATTTAATCGATTGATATTGCTATACTGCTAACTGAATTCACATATTTAATGAAAATCACTAATTCATAGAAAAAGAACGATCTTTATTTTATATGCTACTCCCACTATTACGCTCAATTATAAGTGATTAAAAGATATTTTTCACTTTTTCCTCATTAAATTATCCTCATTTATATCTCATAAACATAAACGAATAATCAAATACAACAAATAATTCAATTGAACTGCAATCATGATTAACAAACCATTTTAAGAAAATAATAATACCAACAATATTCTTATTTTGTTCCAAACTAAATTATTAAGCTCATTAGTATTCAATTAATATTAACAATTACCAATCTCTAAGAACACAAACCAATCAATCAACTTCCTCCATCTTGTTTGAGCTTTATGGAACTGCAGCCTCGGGAGCTTTTTAGAGGGAAGGGAGTTCTTCTTCGATCTTATCGTCATCAATAGACAGACCCAGCTTAATCATACGATGAATTCTAGTCGCAAATGAGGAGGGTTCATCGAGAGAAAATCCTGAGGCAAGGAGAGCTGTATCGAACAAAAGCCAAATAAGGTCTCTAACTGTCTTATCACTTCTGTCTTGATCAGACTTCTTCTTGAGTTAGATAACGATGGGATGTTCTGGATTGATCTCCATGGTCTTCTTAGATACCATGTAATTGGACATTGACGAATCTCTAAATGAAAAAATATTTACCTCAAAGCTTGAGCTTTCATGATACGTTCCATGTTGGCAGACCATCCATATTAGCCAGTCACCAAGGCGCAAGGTGATTCACTGAGTCTTTGGCCGACCTGAACTTTCTCCACTTTATCTCCAAGCACTTCTTTGCAGAGCTTGCAAAGACCTTCAAAAGAAGCTTTTTGTTCTTCAAGTTTCTTTTTCTCATCCTCACTGTTTTCAAAATCAAGTCCGTCCTTGGAAGCATTTTTCAGTTTATGACCATCAAAGTCCTTAAGTTGTTGGGTAACATACTCGTCGATGGGGTCAACCATGTAGATAACTTCAAGATCTCTTTTCTTGAGTGCCTCAACAAAGGGTGAAGCAGCAGCTGCGGCTCTTGACTCAGCAGTGATAATATAGATGTCCTTTTGACCCTCCTTCATTCTAGCAACATATTCCTTGAGGCTGATCATATCCTCTCCAGATTTAGAAGTGTGGTATCTGAGGAATTCTGAAAGTTTTGCTCGATTGGTGTTGTCCTCGTGAATGCCAAGCTTGATGTTCTTGCTGAACTGTTCATAGAATTTTTTGAAATCTTCAGCATTCTCACTAATTTCTTGGAAGAGTTCAATGCACTTCTTGGTGATGTTTTTCTTAATCACCTTGAGAATTTTGTTGTGCTGGAGATACTCTCGAGAAATGTTGAGAGGGAGATCCTCTGAATCAACAACACCTCTAATGAATCCAAGGTATTCAGGGATAAGATCTTCGCAATCATCCATAATGAATACTCTTCGGACATAGAGCTTAATATTGTTTTTCTTCTTCTTAGTCTCAAACATATCGAATGGAGCTCTCTTAGGTACGAAGATGATGGATTTGAATTAGAGGCCTCCTTCAACTGAGAACTGCTTAACAGCGAGATGATCCTACCAGTCATTGGTGAGACTTTTGTAGAATGCGGCGTAATCTTCTTTGGAAACATCTTCTGCCTTTTTCATCCAGATGGGCTTGGTCTTGTTGAGTTCTTCCAATTCAGTTGAGACTTCTTTAATTTTCTTCTTTTTCTTTTCGCCCTTGTCCTCCTTAATTTCAACATCTTCTCCTTCCTTCTTCTCCTCTTCCTCATCGTCGGAAATTTCTTTCTCAGTTGTCTTTTCAACTTGCAGATAAATAGGGAATGAAATAAATTCAGAGTGCTTTTTCACAAGATCCTTAAGTTTTCTCTCTTCAAGGAATTAGACATTATCAGATTTGATTGAAAGGATTACCTTGGATCCTCGAGTAATTCTGGGTCCGTCGTCTTCAACCACAGAGAATGTTCCTCCAGCAGTTGATTCCCATTTCCACTGGTGGTCATCTTCAGCAGATTTGGAAATTACTGTGACCTTATCAGCAACAAGGAAAGCAGAGTAAAAGCCAACACCGAACTGTCCGATCATAGAAATATCAGCACCTTGAGTTAAAGCTTCCATAAAAGCTTTAGTTCCTGACTTAGCAATAGTTCCGAGATTAGTAATGAGCTCTTGCTTGGTCATGCCGATGCCTGTATCTCTAATAATAAGAGTGTTAGTTGCTTTTTCTGGAATGATTTCTATCTTGAAGCTGGGCTCATCTTTAACAATATCGGGGTCTGTCAATGATTTGTATCTAATCTTGTCGAGGGCATCAGAAGCATTGGAGATGAGTTCTCTGAGGAAGATCTCTTTGTTGGTGTAAAAAGTGTTGATGATGAGGCCCATCAACTGCTGAATATCAGCATTGAAGGCAAAGTGTTCCGTTTGTTGGGTCTAGGCCATTTAGGTTTTATATATCATAAATGAAGTTGAAGTCACAACTTATACAGCCATTTTATTCTAGAACAGTCCATGGATTTCGGTAGTTGCAAATCGCCTCTAGAGGGTAATGGAAAAGAAAAAACACGTCTGAGTAACTTATAACTGTCTTTTATGACAAAGAGACCATTTCCTGAATTATGAAAAAAATTAAAATTGGAATTAACATTATAAAACAAATAGAAATTAAATAATCATGATTAATTTGTCGATAGAGTAGTTTTCAGTTAATGCATCTTAATTTGAGGCTGAGCTATAAACTAGCAAGCCACCTATAGATTGGCTTTCCAACAGTCCACCTTGTGCCACTACATCACTTTGTCGGCTTCTTGATTCAATAGGAAGTTCATATATTTCATGGCTGACGGCACATTTGCTAATTTATGCTTGATTACAACATAAATTATGACTAAAAGCTTATCTTCCTTTGCTACTGTTAGAGATTGGCTAATATTATCTTCTTAAAGTTAAAGTTAGATGCTGTACTAGATTTATCTTTGTAGATTGGTTCGAAATGATTTCAAATTTAATACCATTTAAGCTAAAGTTAATGCCTTAGTGAAAGACTATATAGATTTTGCTGTTTCTTCAAAGAGGTTTCCTTTTTTAGTAATATCCAAGATATTTGGATTAATTTCTAAGTTTTAAAAGTTATAATTTTATGGGAAGAATAATTTTTAGTCAATAAAGTATCGGTGAAGGAATGAATTATAAATATTTGTCCATTCTTTATTTTCAGTAATAATTGAAACAGCCGTTTGCAGGCGTAATTTATTCTCAACAGGATAATTTTTAGAAATAAGGTTCTGAAGACAGTTCGAATAGAGATAGAGACTGACTTTGGTGATGAACAGACAAAAAGAGTTATAAAATGCTTGAATCTGCTCTAAATTAAGTAAGCGTTAAGTTTTAAACCAGTGATTCCAAAGTAAGTGAATTCCTTTCAGTAGGAGACTTTTACTCCACTATATCTTGACTTACTGTTCTATTGAAGTAAAAGTATCGTATTTGAGAGTTGGTTCTAGGTACAGTAACTTATTCAGACGACTTTGAATGTCAGTACGCAATTAACTCCAATCTGACTACACCCATTTCAAGCACAATGCTTCAAAAGATGGAGAAATTAGATGGAATTACTCTTTCAGAACAGTTAGAATCGTCTATCTGAACGTTTGGGGAGTAATGGAAACAGACTGATATTTTTTTTGCTGTTTACGAGGAAAAATCCTGACAGGGGACATATCTAACTCTGGGTTATCAAGACTGTCAAAACGGTACTAAATAAATTTGTGATTAAGTTGGGTATTGGTCTTGTTTCCCTCACTCAACCATAGGTGGCGCATCAATAAACTACAATAATATTCACTATTATGCAAGGCTATCAGTTAAATTTAAAGCACAAACAATATGTTCGACAAATTCTGAAAGGTTCAGCTGCTTTTTCTTGAAGAGTGCGATCAATAATTTCAAAAAATTATCCTCTTTAGTGGATTTGAATTCTACAGTTTCTAAAAGTAGAAATGATATTTTAAGTAGCTTAATGTTTAAATTTTTAAATTTTAGTGCTTCCATCTTATAATTAAAATATAAAATAGCATAACCATATCACGAGTGTCAATCAGTTACAATCCAAGAAAGATCTTCTCATATGAACAATTCTATGCTAATGGGGGCGGCAATTAGTTAATTTTTTTAATAAAATTCTGGTATAACTTCTGAATTTCAACCAATTTGTCAGCATTATCCAGATTGATTATCATTTAATAAACTTTATAAATTAAAAAAGAAGAAGCAAGCGTTATTTCACTGTTGCTTAATTTTCAAGGCGAAAATGTAGTAGTCAATAATTTAAAGTGACTAAATATCTTTTATAACATCATCAGTGCCTATTAATTTGATTTAAACTCATGTTGTTATGTTCCATCCTGAATAATAAGTTTATTTATTTGTACAAGTAATTCGCCTTTTAATGTATATTCACAAACAGCCAGTGCTAAAAGCAGGGTTAGCAGTAATAGATAGTTTAATATCCCAAAATGTCATTTTTGTATGAGAAAAATGCAAAGTTTTTTCCGCTGAAATATATATATATTCAGAACCCAGCCTGCTAAAAACTAAAATAATGTTAGAAAGCAGTCAATAATTGCAGACAAGAAATATCCTAAACTCCTGCCAATTCAATTGCATACGTAAAATAGGTAAAGGAGGTTTCGGACACGTTCTACTTGTTACCAAATCAACCTCTTCCTCTGGCTACTATGCCGTTAAATGCTTGTCAAAAAAGAAAATGATTAAGGACCCTTAACTCAAGAAGAGTCTCATTCAGGAGATAAACACTATGGCCACGTTGGATCATCCAAACATCGTCAAACTCTACAAGACATTTGATGGTACTATTATCTCTATTTAGAGGGTGACTGGTACTTTCTCATGATGGAGTACTGCGACATGGGAAATCTTTACTCAATACAAAGCAAACTTCCCAATAAGGTCTTTTAGCTCGACGAAGCCATTAATATTTTCAACCAGATACTGAAGGGAGTCGAGATTATGCATAGACAAAAAATTGTGCATCGTGACATCAAGCTTGAGAATATCTTCGTGCGCAAAGTAGAGAAGAGCTCTTTGGTTTGCAAAATTGGTGATTTCGGACTTGCCAGATTTGTATAGATCACTGCTAATTCTAATTGTGGAACTCAAAATTATATGGCTCCATAAATATTGGAATAGGTACCCTACAGTCAATAAGTGGATATTTGGTCCTTGGGAGTACTGTTGTTTTATATGCTTTTTGGGGAGTTCCCTTTTAAAGGTATGCTAGTTTCTACTTAGGAATAAATTTACTGAATGACATTAATACCAAATGCCAGGGAGGATTTAAACTGATCAAAAACATAAAAAATAAAAATTATTTCAAGAGTTAAAAAGAGGAAGAGGCGTTTAAAGACATCTTTTAAAAAATGTTTGAGATGATATCAAACAAGAGAATTAACATATCCAATCTCAGGGAGCATCCAGCACTTAATGGGAAAATAGTGGAAGAAGAGTCCACTTCTACGGAAGAAGATTTAGTTAGCGAAAGTGTTTCCGCTATCTAGTGGGAAATTAATCAAATTAAGTTCATACAAAAAATAACATTTGAAATAGAAAATAGAGACTTTCTGTCAGAGTTTTTGTTGGCTGGATTTAAATTCTATGTTAACAAAGTACTACTGTATTTTCTTAACAAGGATCCTATCAGAAAATATCGAAAAAGTAAAGAAGGATAACCAAAATTACTGAAGATATTAAATAATATAGAGGTTGAGTTAGGGGCCAATCTTTAGCGATTATTAAAACAAATTAAAGAAATGAAAGAAAGAAAAGAGAGCATACATAATTTTGAAGAGGGCCTTAATGCCAAGTATCAAGATTTTACTAAATTCAAACTGGGTTATAGAAACATGATCGGCAAGGTATATGAATAGGTCCATCGAAGATATCCATAGAACACACACGAGCGTGCTTCGCTCAAGCTCAAAGTATTTTTGTGTCACATTATAAATCGAGTATTTGTAGGAAATTTGAATGCGAGTCTTTTTCCCCATTTAATCAATTGGATGAAGAAAAAGGGTCTAAAAATGACTAAATGTTATGATTTTCAGCGAATAGAGGAATGGATCAAGGAGGAGTCAATATAAAACCTGTCAAAATCGCAGGAAGTTATCAACACAGCTTTTTATAAATGATTTAAATAAATTAACTTTATCACTCATACATTCTATACTGATTATCACACTCAAACGGATAATTTTAATGATGTGATATTATAAATCAATTGAATGAGATTTTTTTTCATAAATAAACTCTTATAAAATCAATTTAATTGCGGTTCAGTAAAAAAGGAATGATCAAGCACCTGTTTAGCAGTAAACCGTGAATCAGGGTCAATTTGAAGCATACCAGAGAGCATTGACTTTGTTTAGATTGAAGTCTGCAAGAACTCTTTTTAATCAAAATCGATAATGCAGGTTTTTTTTGAAGATATCAATTAATTTATTTTTTTCTCATAAGAGGGCAGTTTGCGGAACAATCTTTATAATGAAATCCTTACATACAGAAAAATATGATACCCAAGGAAAAGATATCGCATTGCTTAGTGTAAGGCTTCTATCTTAGTAGTATTTCTGGGGCCATATATCCATGAGTTCCACAAATTTTTATTGAACAACTTTCTCTGGTAGCTAAACCATAATCAGCTATGATTGGTTGTATATTATAGTTTCTGTCATCACGAATAAGAATATTTTAAAGTTTTAGGTCCCTATGCATAATACCTTCTTGATGTAAGTAAGATACTGACTATGCTAGTCTCTTCATCATCAAGTTGCATTCCTTAACAAGTATAGTTGGAAATTTTTATAAATGTCTAAGTAAATCTCTTGTCTAAAGTTTCATAACCATTAATATTTGATTTTTTGATTAAAAAATTTATAAAAGTTGGCATGTACCTGAATGAGTTAGAGATTTCATAATTGATACTTATTAAAGTATCCGAATCTAAATAATAAAACAACATACATATTTGACTTTTTCACGATTAATACATCTCACTGCAACGATGTCAGAGGAAGTCTTCGAGGAGGATTGAAATACAGCAGCAGAGGAACCGCTTCCAATTTTGGTAATTAAGGAAAAATAATGATCAAAATTAGTCTGATAAATTTTTTAATTTTTCAGGCTCTGAATAAAGATTTCAATGGTTTCCAAATTCATAGATTACATCAGGATGTAATAATTTTCTGGCGAAAAAAATATGAATTTAATCTAAATAAGACCGTTTTAGCTCTTTGTTAAAGTATTTATTTACTTTTTGTATTTCTATTTTGTATTAGAGTGAGGCTTGAAATCCAGAGATAGTTTTGCCATTTTGATTCTATTGAATGACATAATCATTGAAAATATAAAGCCAACAGACAAATTGATTGTTTGGAGATGAGATAAACTTAATTATTCTCTGGAATCGTGGGCAATTAGAAGACAAAAGTTTAAACTGATACCGAATCTTTGATTAAGGAAGATCGGAAGGAAGAGATGTCTTCAAAAAGCACCTTTCATCATCAGCAAACATTGTATTATATTTATATAAAATTATATAATATCTTTTAAAATATATAGAAGAACTCTAATTATATTATAGCTTACAAATGAAATAATGAAAAAATAAAGTAAGATAAGATAAGAAATAAAATTTGTAAATCATGACCATAAATTTGAGTTTAATATCATTTAAGATTGCATTTTATAGCAGATATAACAGTTTTACCAGACTAAAGGTTAACGTCAACATATATTCAAGATAATTATTTTTATATATAATCGTCTGTTATTTTTAATTTGATTACTTATTCCATCTTATATGGTCGTGATTTAATTAAATCATTATCTTTTCACAATACCTTTATCATCTCTAATTTAAAACAACTTAATGTTTTTTTGTTTTAATTTAAATTTGCTTTTAGAATAGATTCGTTAAATTAATTAATCATTAAACTGTTTTATTGGCCGCTAAATAATATAGCTTACCCGCTTTTCCACCAGCCAGATATTTATTGTTTATAGTGCTGGAATCGCAGGTATACAAAGACTCGTTTTAGGGGAGCCTAAACTACACCAACTCTTCATGATCATCAGTTGTAAACATTTTCATTTGATTTCCTCCGGCCGCAATCACAGTGTTTTTGGAATTAGGGCAAAATTGGCACGAATTTAGGAAAATATTGCTGTTCTGAATAAAAAAATAAACACTTTTTGCTTAGGATTCCAAATATAAGTATGCAATATCTAACGAGTACGATAATCCCAAATCTGAAGCTGATCGCTAATGCGACTAGCACCAGTTAGGATCAGATCCTCCCGGAAATCTATAGCGTCCCCTGTGATTCTAGGTCCAACAAGTGTTGATGTGGCTTCACCAACTCTTAAGTCCCATATATTAACCTAAATAAGCACATTAATACGTTTTGATCCCATCCTCCAGTTGCCACGATGGCAGGATTTTATGGTTTGAATTTAAGAGCAAATATCCTATTATTGTGTCCAGTCTTGTTTCTAAGTTCTCCTCTAAGCTCATTTTTAATCTTTTTGCTTTCCTCATCATATATCCTCACAACATTATCACGGCCAGCTGTACCAAATGTACGAGAATCGCTAGAATAATCCAATGCAAATATTTGGTTATCTGACTCAACTCCATGCCAAATTTGCTTGCCTGTCTTAGCCAAAAATTGGAATAGATGTCCATTAGTATTAGCAGCTAAAACTACAGCTCCCACAGACTACAATTTTTATGAGGCTGGCCTCCACCGAATGGCGTTGACAGGAGTATTACCACCCGACTCTTTGTCCTTGAGGTTGGTATTAAACTCTGCGATTTTACTTGACTTGATGAGGTTGTAAATGCGCACAATACCATCACCGCAGCCGCATGCTACCAAAGAGTCTTCATGGCCAAACTTAGCGAGCATGATTTCACTTTTCTCTTTGATAGTTGTTTTTAAAGACAGTTTCTGCTTGGTGCCCTCTTTTTCAATGATTCTATTTTAATCTCTAAATACTCAATATTTCCTTCCTCCTTCTGCATGATATGGATATCAAATTATATATATCAAATGTTTAAATCTGCGTCATTGCTACTGGAAATAAATCTTAATAAAATCAACTATCATTTTACAAGAGGGTCAATAAAACGATAATTGTTATTAATTGAATTTAGAAATATTACACACTTGCAATGGAAAGCGTTGTCGCTAAGGACTATAAAATTTCCAAAAAACTGGGATCAGGAGCCTTCGGATAGGTCTTCATGGCCATTAATGTTAAAAATCACACCGAATATGCTGTAAAACTTGAAAAATCTTCAACAAAAAGTCCCCAGCTTTTTTATGAAGCCAAGATTCTGGGTAGCCTCCAAGCTGATGATCTCTCAGTGGATCACGGTTTTACCAATGTATATTATGTGGGCTCTTAAGGCGAATACAACATTATGGTCATGGACTTATGTGGAAAATCTCTTGAGGATTTATTTAACTCTACAGGTAAAAAATTTGATCTCAAGACCACTCTAATGATTGGTCACCAAATGCTGGAGCGTATTTAACACGTGCACAATAAATTGTTTATCCATCGTGATATGAAACCAGATAATTTTGTCGTGGGGTATGGTAAAAAAGCGAACAAAGTTTATATGATTGATTTTGGATTAGCCAAAAGATTCTTGCTCAAGGATGGCAATCATATTCCATATAAAGATAATAAAAATCTAACGGGAACAGCCAGATTCGCGTCGCTTAATACTCACTTAGGAATTTAACAAGGGAGGAGAGATGATCTCGAGGGAATAGCTAACGTCTTACTTTATTTAGTAAAGGGGTCTTTGCCGTGGATGAATCTTAAAGCCAATAATAAAAAGGAAAAATACGAAAAGATAATGGAAAAGAAGTTGTCTATTCCCATTTAAAAGCTATGTGATAACTTGACGGATGAGTTCAAACAATTACTAATTTATAGTCGAACACTGGAGTTTGAGGAGAAACCCGACTATCAATACTTAAAAGATCTATTTAAGAATGCTATGAAAAGAGAAGGCTACGACTTTGACTTCAACTACTGCTGGAATAACTGGAGCACAAACCGTTGATATGATTTTTTAAAAAAGAGCGTTCTCTTCAGCAGAAGAAACTAATATGATTGCTATGAGATAGTTTTGAATTTTATTTTCACCTGAACAGTTCAGAGGTGATTCAATATATTGTACTTTGCTATATTTGTATATTTTCACAAGTTTATTCTCTTACTAAATCACTGGCAGTCGATAAACTCATTATACGAATGTTTTTCCCCTGAGCAGGCTTTCTTTATTTGCGCGCATTATCGACAAAGAGATTGACATCCGCATGAAGTGATGACAAGTAATTGCTTTCGTCTGCAGCCATAACAAGGTTCCTTCAAGTTTTAAATCATTACTTTGAGATAGTTAATTTTTTGACGAGTCTCCAAATCAAAGTCAACTGGCTAAATTTCAATTTATTAAAATTAAGGTTTATTAAATCTTTTCTTATTATCTTCTTTATCTCCTGTTTTATTCTTTACGAATGATGGTTCTTTTGGTAAGACAGCTTTCTCTTTGAAATGTCCGAATCTACATTCAGGATTGGTGCATGAGTTTGTTTGATAAAATTTACATGGTTTATTTTTTTCCATTGAAATACAATAATTTTATACTTTTTATAAAAATTATATTAATGTTAACTTCACTTTTGAGATAAACTGGTTCTTGCTTTCTATTCTCCCACTTAAGCCAATTAAAATTAAAATAATCTTTTATTTAATTTCCAATAAAATATGATAAAATATGATCAGAATATGGGTATTGTATTGCTCATTCTAATCTTTTACGTCATGAAATTTAATATTTATTTTATTAAAAAGTATTTGTAAATGGAGGATGACACATACAAGCCAAAATAATTAAAATTCACCTATTAAGAATTTCTTAATCGCAGATAGAATATGGAAAACATGGTCATAGATAAATACGTTATTTATGATTTGATTGGGAAGGGGAGCTTCGGAAATGTTTATAGAGGCATGAATGATGAGACTAAAAAACAGGTGGCAGTAAAAGTAATGAACATTCGGGAGATTCATTTTTTAAATAACTAAACAGTAAAAGCTATAAAATTACGATTAGCAGAAAGTGAGCCAAGAATGATGCAAATGTGCAATAGTCCCTATCTACTAAAATGTTACGATGTTTACGAAAATGCTGATTTAAAAGTATTGATTTTAGAATATTGCAACGGAAAGACATTGCAAGAGGAAGTCGATGAGAGAGGAAAAATTGCTTAAAATTAAGCAGTCATCATTTTGAGACACATAATCAATGGTTTGATGGTACGTTGTTCTCTATACAGGAAATGCATAAGCATAAAATTGTGCATCGAGATTTGAAAGCTGACAACATAATGTCACACAATGGAACATACAAAATTATTGATTTTGGTTTTTCAAAAAAACTGGAAATCACTCAAGAGATGGCTGAGGTAAAGGGTACTTCATTAGGTTCTCTGACAACAATGGCGCCTGAAGTCATGAGCAAGCAGCCATATGGCCTCAAAGTAGATATTTTTGTATTAAGGCTGATATTTGGTCTTTAGGCATAATCTTCTTCCAAATGACATATGGTATCTACCCTTATGACTCGAAGCAGGCATTAGAACGTTATCGATAGATTAAAAACAAAAGAATATTCAAGGATAACATTCCAATGACGATTAACGGAAACACTCCCTCTCAACAAGCATATGATTTTTTGCGTTTCATCATCGTGGTTGATACAAAATAGCGACCCAATTGGAAGTAGGTATCTGAGCATCCACTCATTAAAAACATCAATGATGAATACATCAATCAGAGATTTTTAAAAATTTGTGAAGTAGTAGTAGATGAGAAATTAAACTGCGATGAAGAAATTGTGAATGCATCATCTAATTTAAATTTATAAAAAATTGTTTAAGAGTGGAAGATGAATAACAAAGGATCTTCACTGAAACCAAAAACCTAATAATTCAGGGCTTAAAGAAGCAAATAAATTTAAAAGCAATAAAAATAGCAAAAGATTGTTGTGGCAAAATAATCAGCAATAAAATCAAATTAAAAAATATCGGCCTTATAAAAATTGTAGTCCAAGAAAAACCCTCTTTAAAGAAAATAATAATACTTACCTTCAATGAAGGAACAGAAAAAATAAATCAAATAAGAATAAAAAATTAAGTTTGAGTAAAATAAGATAAAAATTGTGAATCAAACTGTTTTTAAAGTAGAAAATGGACAGAAGAAATATCCTATTGAAGGTTCAATATCTTTAAAAGAGGAGATCCGGGAGAAAAAACAATAGATGGATCAAGGTTAAGAGGAGTAATACAAATGGACTCTCATGGTGCATTTATAATGCTTAAAAACACAGTTCATTTATCGTTAGATCATAACACCTATCTAGATCGGCAAAGCTTTGAAGGACAACCGTAATACTGTAGAGTTCATGTATCTTTTAATTACTCGCTGCTTTAATAATATGAGTCCGGTGCATTTTGAACTTGAAACCCGCAATAAAAATAAAGAATTAATTAAGAATTTATGCCATCAAATTGACCCTCTGTATAAACAAGTTTACGAAAAATTCCTTTAATTATCAGGATCCTTGACATCAGTTGAAAGCAAAGTATTTTCTATTGTTTCTGATAGTTTTTCGAAGATATTTTCTAGGTCTACTTTAAAAACTAAGGATAAATTTCTGGTGGGCATTGAGGGAGAAGAGTATACTAAAATTTAACAAATCTGCTATACAAATACTTATTATCAATAATAAATTCGGGAAAAGTTGAAAAGTACGAAAGTTGGTGTTTCTGTGATGAGAAAACTGGATTGTTATATTGATATCAACAACATCACTACCGAAATGATTAAAACACAAAAGAAAGATTTTGAAGCAATTGCAAGAGATATATTAAATAAAAATTCAAATAAATGATGAAAATGTGATTTTGATGAAAATAATTTAAATCTTAAATTCATAGCATTATTTACTTAAACTGCAATTAATCCTTCGATTTTTTGTCTGTTAAATTTTGACTGAAAAGAATGATTTATCAATAATTGTACGTATTTGCATGATAAGACAATATTTATATATTTGCATTGATATCATCAATGAGCTCGTAGAAATTTATGCACCACAAAGTATTCAAGGACTAATTTTCAATGTTATGATAAAATGAAACCGTTTGCCAATGTTTAGGATAATCAATATTTTCAGAAGAACTATAATTTACAATATAGAATTCTATTATGTCATAAGTCATTGTATGTCAGGAATAGCTTGAGCTAGTTAACATTGTCGAGATAGTGCAGTCAAAACTATCAAAAAACTTTACTCTTCTTCTCAAAAGACTGAATCATCACGATACAATTCTCACTAATCATTACCAATAATCCACACAATCTCAGTTGTTAAACTAAGTCTGCTTTAAAAAAATAGAGGAAAAAATAAATCTGAATCATGAGGAACTCAGCAAACGTATTGAAAATCTATGCACCAAAATGCATATAATGGAAGATGGGCACGAAGAGTTAAAAACAGATCTCAGTGAAAGAGCAGTAGGAGTAAAACGATTGTCCGATTAACTTTTCACTACTCAGCTGCAGTTTGAGGAAAAAATGAAAGAAAAATAATTGGAATTAAATGAGGTTACCAAAAATATATAAAATTTGTCCCAAGAGCAATATAGGCTTATTGAAGAGATCAATACTAAGGAAAATAAAGTTGAGAATGAAAAACTCGGTCAAGAGATCGAAACACTCAAGGATAAGAATGTATTTTTCTAAAATTAACTTAAATTGGCCATTCATAAAATTGAGAAAATCGAGATTCTTGGATAGAAAGCTGAACGTATTCAGGCCAAGAAGGAAGTTTAAATCATCAAGGAAATTTAAGAACGAGTTAAGAAATAGATTAGAGTTAGTACTAATAACCCTAACTTTATAGTTACACCTATTGGCAGTCCGAGCAATACCAATAATCCAGATGGTTTGACACCAATAAACAGCACTGCCTCAAATGCCAATAGGATAATAAGTCTTAGTAAAAATTATCCGGCCCAAACTCATTCTGGCAAAGCATACGAAAAGTAGAGCTAGTAACCTGAAAGGTCCTCAAATTACAAGATCAATAATATAAGAGATAATCCTGATATGGCACCTTCTTAGTTGATGCGAAATTGGAATAGTGTGGATTAAACTTTAGAGAAATGGAGCGATAAGATTAAACACTTTGAAGTTCAATTAAAGGAGATTAATGAAAATTTAAAAATGTTAAATAAAAATAATAATTCTCGGAAGAATGAAATGAAAGAAAACAGCTCTTCGTAAGGAATAAAAGATAAAATAAATTAAATTAAACCTTAAATCATCAAATTGTGGGCCAAGTTAGATACTGTAGAAGATCGGTTATGCTTCAACGAACGAAAAATATAAGAAAAATTGAAAGTAGTTAACTAGTTGACTGCCATGATTAAAGATAATAATCCTACTAAAGTTTAATAAAAAATAAAGAATTTGCAAACTTAAATTTTTACAAATCTCAAAGAAATTCGTGCAAAACTCGATATAAAGGTTAACCAATCCGACTATGAGAAATACTGCCAAAATATGGAAGACCGAATAGCCCAAATTAACTAAATGATTTACCTTAAGAGCGATAAATTGGAAGTAAAGAAAGCTCTACTCTTCCTCTAATCCAAAATAAAATAAATTATACTCGTTATTTCTGAAGATGAAGAAGACGAAAAAGATGCTCTCTTGACCAAAAAACAGTTAAAATGCATTTCTTGTGACAAAGAAATCGAGAAATGTAGTGGTGTTGTATCTACTCCAAAGGGTAACTGGGATGGACTTCCATTCAAAGACCACCCTCCCGAAATATTGGGTCGCTTTGGAATGACTAATTTCGGATCTTTGTCTAAAAAGATAAGAAAACTATAGAGTAAGGACTTACCTATTTTAAACAAGCGAAGTGCCAATCAAAGTTTTCAAAACAGTCCCACTTTATGATTATAATTATTGTTTTATATCATATTTAATATCGAAGCTTTAAAATGGCATGGAAAAGTATTTTGCAATTAAACTTTGCAAGGAATGGTAATTATCATAAATTATTTCTTATTATCGTTTCAGCAAATATTTGCAAGAAATTGTTTTATATTTCATAATGAGCATTTATGTGTTTAACATATGAAGTACTCAGACTGTCCGGGTGGCTCAATGGTAGAGCATTAGACTTCTAATCTAAGGGTTGGGGGTTCGAGTCCCCCCTCGGATGTATTTTTATTAAAAGTAACTGATATATCAATAATCATAAGGCAAAAATTACGATCCTTATTGAAGCCATTCATTTTATAAAAATGGAATCTCTTTTTTGATCTTAATTTTTTATTTATTTAACTAGTAATATTATAAAGAGCAGAGACATTTTTGCGAAAATTCAATATATTTAAATAATAGAATATTTTTCTTCCTTTTTGAAAGTATTGCTCTATTTTTCACTGGATTAATAAAATATTGTTTAGAAAGACTGAGATATATATTTTTTAATCTATTTCTCATTAGTATTTAGTTATTTTGAGATCATTAATTTTATACTCGTTTAAATATCAAGAATTGAAATAATTTGTAAATTAAATGAATTAGCATTTTAATAAATACCTTTCTCTCTTTAACATTTCTTTATTATCTTTTCTTCAATCCAAAAGATCTTTAAAATAAGTTATTCAAATATCAGCTTTGCATCATTTACTATTCATTATTAATTCCTACAAAAATCATATTTAGAAGGCATATCCTTCAAGAATAAAAATAAGTAATACAGCCAAATGTTAATAATAATAAATGGTCTATTTATTTTATTGCTGATTATAATAATGATGAGATTATCAGCTATTTTCAAAATAATAGATTTCCTCGTTCTACTCATTTAATCCTTTTTGATAATTGGGCTTGTGCTATTTTTATCCTTTTAGATTTGTGAGAAGGAAATTCCACAATGCTTTATCACTGTAATCATAAATTAATTTCGAATGGTGAAAAATTACCTGTTGTATATATTTTGCATGAACTTTCACCATTTAATTTTAAAGCCTTTCATTATCTTTTTAAAGTTCCTGAAACACCTCTGAAGATTTTACATATAGCTTTTCATTTGGAAGGTTTACATTGAAACTAATATTCTTGGCTTAAATGAAACCTTTTATAATCTCAGATTTATCATTTATTAGTTTACTGTATTTCTAGGCAATAGAACCTAAATATATCCTTTCAATTAATTCAAGCTTAGTTTGAAAGCATAACTCCTCCAGCATAAAGGTAATTTGCTCTCCTAAAGGTTGCATCTTTTTAATGATCAGTTCCAATAACTTAAACGATAAAATACGATTTATGTTTAATTTGGATTGATAATTCGTACCAATTTTGATATATTTCAAAGAAAAAATAAGACTGCAGGTAATCCATTAGATCATTTCACTATTATTTACGATTGGCAGACTTTTGAAAAGGTGAGATGGCAATGCTTTTGTTTCACTTAAATTCTAATTGCATTCCTCAATTACTGATGACAGTAATAGTCCTGCTGATTAAAAGATTGAGGGAATATTATGTTCAAATCCTGAACCCATGAAATATGCCCCAATTTTAATAAGATTTTTACAATGTTAAACTCTCTCCAATTTGCAAATTTCTTAGTCTGCAGAAAAATAAAATTTACAATAGAGAATAAAAATAGAATAGTTTAATTCATCGATTGTTTTCATGGTAAAATCAGAACGAGAGATAATTTTTAGGTGAAGATCCATCATCATTTATAGTGCAGCTATGAAAATGGTTGTTAAAATAGATCTTTTCTCAGGAGGAAAAGTTTTTAACAAGCAAATATTAGAAATCTATCTTCTTTCTTTGGTAAGCTCATCAAGCAGATTATGAGATTATGTATGTATATTTTGTTTGCTTTTTAGCTGATTGATGGTTAATATTAAAGTTTAGTCAAGGAAAAATAAACAAAATTTGGCAAGGTTGAGACACTTTCGAAACTTTTCCCTTGATATTAGCATTATAAATCTAGCATCCATAATTGTTTTTAGTTATCTTGAAAGAAGTTCCACCATCCATTTCAGCGTATTCTAAAATTAAGGGTGATAAAAGCACCGAAGCATAGCAGGATTTACATATGGGCAATCTTCTTTAATGGAAAAAGGGTTATTTTGGCTGATAGATCTGCTGATAATTAAAATCGATGGCATTATACTTTCCAACGAGCTCTAAGTGTGATCAACTTTGAAGAGCTCATTTATGCATTTTTATATAGTTTCCAGAGTGAGTTAATCATCTTTTATATTTCCTCCTTATGGCATTATTTTAACTTGACCCATCTAAACTTAAAAAACAATAGTTAAATTATAAACATTTGGAAATGATCAACTCATGATATAAAACAATATAATTATCTTTTCATATTTATAGACTGTTTAACTTAAATACTATTAGAAGACAACTTGCATTGAGCTTCAATTCTATTAATCTGATAAGTAACTACTTTCAAATACAATTAATTTTTCTGTTTCTACAAATAATATTAAAATTAATGAAATTTTGTATGTACTAGATGAATCTTTACAAGCAAATGATCATTCTTGTTCAGCTCCTTCTTGCTGAATATTGAAGTATTTGATCTGGTATGATGATTTGTTGGCTGCCACAACATAAAGAAACTCTCTTAAACTGTGCTTCTTTAGATACTTTTTAGTTAAGTACTTTAGATATCGCTTAGAAAAGTTTACATCAGCTTTAACACTGATCTTTTTGTCATCACTATTCACTTTTATTGATTCGCCAAGATGTCCGACTCTTCCTCCAATTTTTATCCGAGCACGAAGAAATTCGGCGAAGTTGGAAGTATTGAAGACCTTATCTTCAACAGGTTTAGAGCAATCAATAGTAAAGGAATGAGAAATCTTTGGTTCAGCCTTTTTTTCCTCTGTCTTGATCTTGGGGGCAACTTTGACTGGAGCTTCTTTTGTGGTCATTGGAATATATTATTTTAATTAAATAATCCCAATGTAATTTATTAAATCAATATTTATTAAATACCTCTATTTAACACTAAAATCTCTCTCCCATTTAAACTTAATGTGAATTTTCATTAGAATATTCTAATCTTTTTCAAATGGTTATCATTATGATATCATTATAATGATCAACTTTGATGGGATAATCCTTTCAAAGAAGACTAATCAAGACACAAGTCAATTAAATTTTTAGCCAAAATTAATGTTTTATAGACTTTAATTAATTGTCTAATATTTTATTTTGGAAGCTGATTTTTCTAAACGTAAACAATGGATTTATAAAATTATCACTCAAATTAAAACTGATCGACTGGTGGACTTAAATTTCATCATTTTTTAGAGTAAAGAATTTTGTTTGCAAAAATATAGCAATATTTAATGTAAAATCAATTTCAAGACAGCAATTTAATGTTTGGGATATAGTTATTGTTGATTCACCATCATAATATTTATTATTTTTGGCAAGCTAACTTCAGAGATAATTAGATTCCTCTTTGCAGTTAAGTTTTTTCAACAACTCTCAGGGAATAAATCGTAAAGTTTTATCGTGATCATGATTGTCGTTGACTTATAATCTCCTATATTTTGGTCATTTTTTTCATTGGCTTTTCGTAATTTCTGGGCAATATAAGAAGTGAAGAGTTCTCCATTATAATCAAATATTACGAGACAAGCAATGAGAAACTAAGATTTGCATTAATACATTTCCTCAGAAGAATTGAAGTTAGAAAAGGATGTTTTTATCGATTAAGACTTACTTTAACCGAATTGCCCTTCAAAAATTCAGCAATTCCAAGATTTTGAGAGTGGAGAGCACATTGATTGGCCTCAATTTTATACCCGCTAAAGTAAACCTACCACTTAAAAAATCAATCGTTGTCATCGACGTTCCTCTGAATAGTCCAAAAACATGAACCGCGGGCATTGGTCTACAGATTAGAATAAAAAATATCATTGGTTTTTATAAATCCACTACCATCATTTTGTAAATCGTCACATGAGACGGATGGATAAGATTTTTAAGACCATGGAATTATTCATCGGCACTCGACAGGCAGAGCAATGCCGTAGCCATCATCAGAAAATGGAAAAGAAATATCTCAACTTTATCACCATTATGCATAACCTTAGGAGTCAGCATTACAATGGAGTGGAAATAGAGCCTATTATGGAGGATATGGAAGTTAATGGAATCATTTGCGCTGAGAAATTGGCGACTATAGAGGAAATGATTTCGCAGCAAACTACCGATTTTCCAGTGATGTAGATCAAAGAGAGGAAAAAAAGTCATTCCCAGAAAACAGAAAGTAAAATAACGACAAAGAGTGAAAAAATAACTCCTCAATAAATTGAAGAATAGAAGGAAGAATAAATAAACTTTATCACAGCCAACATGCTTTAAGATTCACACATGAACATTGGATAGATTAGCTTGTATCACTAAAAGGAGAGTCATCTCTTTAATAATATGTTTGACTTGCAGTGACCATGATCTTCGCTGCTTGATCATTTAAATGCTTATAATTATACATATGTCTGAAAGGCATTATTTTTAATAAGATAAATATTTGTAATAAAGAGATTAAATCTACTTATTTATCTTACTTTAAAAGTAAACCTCATAAAATTTTTTTAGCTATAATTATGAATGAATCTATTGAACATTCATGAATTTATTACATTTAATATAAATTAATGAATATCTTTATATAGTAAGGAGAGCCAGAATTATTCTCTTCCATTTTTACATTTTATTCCGAAATCCTCTTTAATCCAATTGAATTATCTTATTGTTTATTTGTAACTAATTAGCATAATAACATAGTAGAATGACCAAGCATGAGGTGTGGATTTCTGATAATAGCGTAAATTTTCATTAATACAGAACGTCAAATACCAGCGCATCAAATCTTCCTTTTTAGAAGCGATGCATGAGCAGACGAAGGATGAAAAGATTAACTATTATGATTTTCTATTAGTAGCAAAAACTCTTTCTTTTCGCTTTGAAGAGTCAGCACACCTTATGGCTCTAAAAAACTATTTTAGCAAAAATAAAAATATCGTTTCTATAAAAAAAATTGCCGACCTTCTATGCATATCGCAAGAGTCAATTCATATTCAGGAATAAAAAATGTAGTGATAATCTAAAATAGAATTGTGAAATTCACAGTGCCTGATACCGAATTTGCCCCTATCAAAGAATAGACGCATTAAGATTAATAGGAGCGTACATTTACTTTTATACAGGATAGGACTCTGATGAAGAACTTTAAAGCAAATACTTTTAAAAAATTGGTGGTGATTTGACAGGGTAGGAGGAAAGGGAAATCAATGAGAAGATGGCAATTATTCTGACTATAAAGGTGGACTAAATGGAAAAGAAAATTAGATTATTAATTAACTAAAAGGAATCTGTAAATTTAATAGTGGAAGTGAGGGACTCTGAAAAGAAATAATTAAATTATTAAGAATTTAAAGCAAGAATTCTAAAAGTGATCAATGAATTGAGGGAAGGCATAAAGATAAGCGAAGATGATATAAAAACGTTATTCTTTATCTTAGATAGCAATAAAAGAGGATTCATCACTCTCTCAGAAATAGAGGAACTTAAAAATATTCCCGTCATTACACTACGTCTGAAAGAGTTTTATAAAAGTAGAATAAATAAAGAGATGGTTAAGGTACTTATCTATCAATTAAGAATACTCTTTTTAAGCTTGGGAAAGTTAAAAATAATGCAATACAGATTTATCAAGTAAAAAATGCCTCATTGCTTGAATTTGAGAATATTGAAAGATCAATTATTGAATAAAACAGTGTAAAGTTCATTCCCAAGATAAAGCAAGCCAAAATTCCTCATTTTGGACCTTTGAAAGGTGCAGCCCTAGCAAATAGGCAAAGACAAACTTTACCTTCACATACTTACTCAAATAATAAAGCAAGTGATTCTTCAATTAGATTTGAGCGATAACGTATTGAAAAGATTCTGCGCCACTCAAAAGAGTAAAAACAAAGAGACAAAACAGGTGATACAGTTGCAAGTAAACTACGTAGTCTCTTCATTCACAAAGTGATCCTCCCCCGTTAAAAAATGCTTTAGTAATAAAAAGAACGATACCTAAAGCAAAAAGGAGTAATAAGCGATTTATCAATCAAACCCAATCGATGAGTTTTTGATTTTCATTTTAATATATTGTTGATCTCCGATGCTATTGGAATATTCATTGATGTTATAAATCTGCTCATTAATCCTCCGCGATATCAATGATTAATGCGATTGGTTGTTGATTTAATTAAACTTATATATACTCTAGTAATAGCGCCAAACCATTATTAATTAACGGAGCAAATTTATATATGGGCAAAAAACAGAAGAAAACTGCAAAAATGGAGAAGAACTCTATCCGTGATTTCCCCATCGCCAAAACCAAATCATTTGCGTATAATTTGAACTGTTTTATTAAGATGCTTGAAGAAAAACATTCCAATATGACTTCACGTTAATTTGTCACAGAAGTTCATGCTTTTGTGGCAAGGGTCAGGTAAAAAATCAAGGAAAAATATTTATCAATTGGCTTGACAAGGCAAAGGATTAGAATTTGTAAGAATTGTGATGGCTGGTCTAGAACTTGCACTATGCTACAATGTACTCTATGTGAGGATTATTATCACTAATAGTGTCTTGGGGAAGCCATATCTACTTTTAAGGAAACTAAACTCTGTGAGTATTGTTCGAATCACAAAATCAGTTAAACTGATCCAAGTGCATATCTCTCCAATCTTATAGTAGACCGTTGTTTTAAATGTGGATTAGATCGCAGAGATAGAGAAGCTTTTGTGCATTGTTTGCGATGCTCTAGTCATTTTCACAAAAAATGTTACGGAACATCAGTCGTGGTGTGTTCACATTGCAAAATTTAAATTGATTGTAATTATACAATAATGCAGAAGAAGTAAAAAAGAATAATCACACTCGACAATCAACTCTTTTTTAATTCGGTTGTTCTCAGAGTAAAAAAGTTAAAGAAAACACTATAGCTTATGACTTAGAAGATACTTTTGGCAATTGTAAAAGAATTGAATGTAGAAATTAAATGTCGAAAAGTGAAGAAGAAACCAAGCCTTTTCCAGTTAAATAACTATTTTGCAATTTGTGTCCTGAAATGAATAGGGATTAAATTTAAAGATACAAAGAAGATCTTTTATTTGCTATCCTATCCAAAAATATGAATTATACGTAAACTTTAATGCCAGTTGATTGTACACTCGACAGCAATACTTAAGAAAGTTTAGATTTTGGACTTGACCATATGACTAAATCAGAGTATAATACTTACCAATAATACAAAAGTCAGCCAATTGGCCCCTTTCTCTTTGTTTTCACCTTAGGAATGGGCTATAATGTGGTGGCAGATAGAGATATTCAATAAAAAACACTTATTTGCTAATATATTGGGGAAGTTGTGACATTGAGACGATGCATTTAACTTTAGTCAACCATTAAAAACGATAGTTTGATGGAACTAAGAGTAGGATGTAACTCATAAGAAACTTTAATTATCCGTCCGGACAAATTTACAAATATGGCAAGATTTATAAACGGAGTAAACAATACAAAGTCTACTTCAAAGGCCAACATTGGAACTGTACGCAAATTAGCTAGAGGAATACCAACAGTTATCCTATATTCGCTACAAACGATAAAAAAGGGATAGAGTTTACTCTATGACTACAATGCTGGAGAAACAACTTGCAAATACGATACGTCTAACTTTCTATGATCTTTATGAGAGGGTGTGATCCAGAAATAAGATATAAACCAATTGTTTTGTAATTATTGAAAATAAAAAGATATAATATTTTCAAAGATGAATTTCTAAAATAAATAAAATTAATAGTCTTGCATGATAAAAGAAAATCTGTTCTTGAATAAAAAAAAGAGCAAATTATTTTTGAAATAACATGCAGTTTCATTGTATTTTTGATAAAAATAAAAATAATAAATAGCATAATTTTATTAAATCCTTGATCTTAGTTAGGGACTTTTATCTGAGTCAATATACACGACCTCCTTTAACTTAATACTTATAGTAGAATTCTACTCCATAAATAAAAACTGATGGGAGTTTTTATTACACAAAATTACTGTATAACTATCTAATTTATACACTCGTTCAGAATTACATATTTTTTGCGAATGAGTAATAATCCTGAAAGTAATCTTCAAGGAGAAAAATATAGTATTCTTTCCTATAACTAGAAAACATTAGAGTGCAATTCAGCATAGATGATTCCTTAACGTATTCTAACATCCGCTCTAAGGAGCCTTCAAAGTCAAGTGACGATTAGAAATTGGGTTTTATCTAAAAGAAAGAGACTTCAAGACGAAAGTATCAATAAATTTGGTCAAGTTAGGAAGACTTGAAGTTGGTTTTATTTTTAAAAGAATAAGGGGCTACCTGGAAATCTATTAGTCCTAAATTAACCGGAAAGTACCATTTTGGAATATAAAGGAGTGAAATTGAAATAAAAAAACATTATTTAAAAATTATACGCCATACAATTACTCATATAAATAGCATAATTAGGAACACAATGAATATCCAGATCAATTGCAAATAAATCTATGCTATTGTAAATTATTTGTGCCAAGGTCGGGATTTTAAAAATTAACACCAAGACCAATCTGATTCTAAATGCAGAGGTAATGACTCATCGAATTAGAAATATTAAGTCAGTTATTATTGGAGCATTTAAATCGATAAATCAAGGAGAATCAGATATATTGCAACGGAGTGGTAGAATCAATTAAAGGAATGATATTATTATTCAAAAAGATGCAAAAAACAAAACATATTAACAAAGCTAAGACCGCAGTTTCGTCGTTCGCCTCTGAAAAAGAAGAAGTAGCTAATGAACGCGGCTATCTGTCTGATTCCTCTTCCATCTATGAGGATCCCTTTGGCCCTTCACAACATAACCCTTCTCTACAAAGAGATTATGAAAGTGATCGTGAAAAATAGAATTAGTAGCAGCCACCATAAGAGGTAGAAAGAAGAATCAAAGGGCCAGTAATCGTAGCCTAGGAGGAAAGTTAAATTAAAGCTATACTTTTGGAGGCGGGTTTACTGCATTTCGAAGTTTCGCCGATCAATGAAAGTTTGCAAGATCCTTTCATGCCAAACTCAAATTGGTAAATGAAAGCAGAAGATTTAGAGAATGATACCTTCTGCTGCCTCACCGATGACTTGCATCATTTTTGTATCTTGAAATTAACTTAGACTAATAGAATGAACTGGACCAAAACTGCTATTGGAAAGTCAACTTTGGCAATTAGAGAGAGTCGATTTGACGAAAGGAGTATTTTCGGCTAAATTAAGTAAAACAATCCATTCTGTACGTATTAAAAGTGGATGTAATACTTATTAATCATATAATTTTTAACATAAAGCATAACCAATATTGAAGTCATTTTATAATTAAGCAAAATCATTTTATCTTTATCGCTATCAAATCATCTTAAGTGATATGCAAAAATTTATAATATAATAGGTCATCATTTAAGGTCCATTTCATACAAGCTAAACTAACGACTTCCAGCTTTTTGGTTTACAATAGCCATCAATCCATCCCTCAATTCGCTAAGCACAATCTTAGGTCCAATGCCACACCCGTAATCAATACCGAGATTAGGAGATATTTTAATGAGTGAACTAAGTCCACTCTACATCTTGGTGAGAATAAGAGAACTATCCTTTGCCGAACAAGTGATTAGCAAGGGACTATCTACGTTCATTTCCCGTTCAACTGCTACTAATTAAATCAAAGAATTTGCATTAACTGTATACGATTTCTCCACCTTACCACTAATAATATTTAGCATCTTGAGACTGCCATCTCGAGCTGCGCAGAATATCAACTCTGGCCTAAGTAAGGAAGGTTGTAGTTGACAGATAAGCTCGTCGCAGTTGATTACTTTTTCAGATTGAATTTCTTCAACTGTCTTAATAAAATTAAATATACCCCTTTATTACGGAAGATATTCCATACAGTCACAGATTTGTCTAATCCACTCGTAACTAGTCTGGACTTGTCTACTGTCATGACCATTCCTGTGACTGAAGTTTTATTGTTATTAAGACTCATCACTATCTGATTCTTCACCATGTTAAAAATATTGATTTTTTTATCATAAGAACCAGTGGCAACATGGCGACCGTCTTCTAAATCAAGAATACCAGTAACAGCTGCTGTGTGTGCTTGAATTTTGCTAGAGATTGTCCAAGATCTCAAATCCCACAAAATTAGGGAAGAGCAGCCATGATCACTTCCAGAAGCAAGAAATAAATCTCCATTTAAATTTCTGACTGATGCGAGGCAACATATAGAGGCCTCATGACCTCGGAGGCTCCTTACTTTTTTTCCATCAAGAGAATATATGCTGATTGAGGTATCTTTGGAACCAGTAGCTATATATTTATCACTAACGAAATAAATGCACAAAATGCAGTCGCTATGATCTGTCTATACTCTTTCCATGCGATTTAATCTCACTTCCTCGCACCAGCGAGTGCGACAACCCTGCTCATTTGAACTGACTTAGCTAATCTGTTTTTGCTTCTTCATATCTTTTCCTGGTTTTTCATCTCCTCTAGAGTTGACTGGAAAATGTACATCAAAAGCTTTCTGTTTGGAAGCTTCCATTGCTTCAAATTATTTGAGTATAGTACGATTATTCTCCTACTCCTCTTTTTCCCTTCTAAAAATAACCTGAGGGGTAAGCACATAATCGGTAAGATTGTCGAAAACCTCCTTTATTATGGATCCAAAATGTTGTTTAACATCCTTCAACTTGATATTCAGCTCCTTATTACGATAAAATGGTGATTCGACCGCTCCAATCATTACCAATTCCTCAGACAGTTGATTGATAGGTTCTAGTTTCTGTTTTTGCAACTCGCTGAGATACTCGTAGACTTTAAAATTACGCATATTTTCTGCATCCTTTTAGATCTCAGAAATGAGATCCTTATTGGATACAGAAGAAGGGTGACTGAAGTTATTATTGTAATTATTGTTAGGATTATTCATAAGGATTTATTTTCTCATCAACCTTAGTTACTGTACCTAGCCCTTTAATTAGGCATACTTTGTAATGTATGCCTTGTAGACCAGATCCAGTTAGGCCTGCACTGAAATTTTTATATCTTATAGGATGTGGTCGATTTCAGTCTTGAACACTGAAAAATCATTTTAAACTTTCATCTTTTCATGTTCAATCTTTTCCTTTAAATTGTTAATATTTTTCTCTTCATTACGGAGCAAGAATACAAGTTCTTATGGAAAAACTTCAATATGATCTGCCATGAGGTTATCCAATTGAGAAGCGTGGCTGCTGTTCACAGATACTCTTGACCGAGAAATGTTACCTCGAGGTGGCCCTTGCTGTTGCGGAGCATATGGAGAAGGCTGGTTTGGAAGCCGGCCGTAGCTGCGGTTTAATGAGCGAGATTGAGCAAGCATGTTATTGGAATTTGCTCCATGAGGGGTTTGGGGTCTGAGGTTATTTCCGTACGCATTTCTGCTGTCCTGATAATTGGGGAAATAGCTGTGACTATCTTTTTATCGAGAGTACATAACTGTTTTTTCTACAATTTAAAATTATCAAAAGCTCAGACCCCTTTAATTTAAGAATCATAATCATTCCATTTGTAATGGATAGTTAGTTTGTATGATATATAGGAATCAGCTCTCAAAATTAATTTTATCAGCCTATAAATTTAGATAATTCTCAACTACTAATCTTTTATCGATCTATACACAAATAATTATAATTTAGCTTATTATGAACGATCTCAATTCCGACGAGTACTAAAAAGTATTGTTGTTCATGCAGTCTACCAATCAAGAGGATTTTTAGAAAGCCGCTGAATCATTAAGAAACACTGGCTTTGACCTCCAAGTCTATATTTTATTATTCAGAAGGCAATATAGCTAAGTCAATCACAAAGATAATCCAATGCACTATCTTCTAGCCGCAAACCAATCAATTAGCCTAGTGATGAGGCAATTGTCAGGAAATATATATTGCATGTTATATCTAAAAACTAACAATGGAGTTTATTCGGATCATTTTTTACAAACTGTAAAAGGATGTTCTCTGGATTCTTCAAAATTCTTGCATAAATTCGTACCTCTTTTGTTAAATAGTGCTCCCGCAATCTTTAGTAATAAAGCTTCTGCGCTCATAATTCTATCAACTATACTCCAAACATATTCGTCTACTCTACAAATAGCAGTAATTAATTAAACTTCTGTAAAAAACAAAACATATGGATAAAAAATCTGTATTGATAGCTGTTTCCAATAGATAGACCCACCAAATCTTTGTTGATCTCTTTAATAAGAGAGAAATGGTAGCTAGCATTGATAAAAATTTTCATTTTGCTGGCTATATGCTCGATGATAAGTCACTTGATTTGTTAGGAGGTGAGAAATTTGCTCCATAAATTTTAATATGCAGGATGAATATATTTGATGAAATTTTGACGATAAGGAGATTCCGTGGAGACTAATTGCTTAATTTAACTCCATAAATTTTGACAAGATGTTACAAGGAAGGCGCCAATCTCAGCAAACGTGACCAAAATGTCATTATAAAATATAGAAACTACTTGAACAAGGTCTATGGCTATAATGTTGTTGAAGAGGAAGAAGAAGAGGTTGATTTCGTAGATCTGCAGAGAAACACTGAGGAAATACGGAGACAGAATTAGACTTATAAGCAGATAGAAGAGGGTCAAAGGGAGAAACTTTAGAGTGAGAAAAAATAAAAAATAAAATCAATCCAGGAGTTAAAGGAAATTTAATAACATTAGGAATTAAGAAAAATTAGAAAAATGTCCCTGCCTTTAGAACCTGTTGATGGATAAATTGTTAGAATTAGCTTTAGATGTCCTGACGGCACCACCATAATTCGCAATTTTGCAACCAACTAAAAAGTATAGTTGCTTTTTACATGGGTTGAATTGAACTAAGATATTATCTTTTAGGACCCACTTAGATGCTTCTAAATTATGTATTCCTATCCTCCTAAACTACTTTCACCATAAAAATAGCGACTACTTTCCTAACTTTTCGAGGAAAGTCACGAAAAAGTTCTCATCCGATAACTGTGATATGTATCTATTTATTAATAAAATTGCACAGCAGATCAAAATAATTAAAAATAATCATGAAAGATATGTCGGTAACAAATAATAAAAAAATATCACTACTCCGTATGAACTCAAATGATATTAATGTTCTTTTAAAGACCAAATTATTAATCAATGAAGATTAGTTTTTAAAATGAAACAAATATTCTCATAAATAATCATAATCACCTTGCCAGATATTTATTTACAATCAGAGTCCAATATTCCATCTTAATGAGGTTCACATCAGAAATGAACAATTCTTTCTCCCTATTTCTACCCACTACTACCCACCCATATGGGAGTTTTACGAGCAACTCCAGTTTTTCAACCTAGGTTTCAACGTATAATCGTTTTATCTCTCCTAATTCCAACTCGAGCAAAGATTCATCAGATATATCCAAAGTCCGAACTTTGTGTTTTCCTAATTCTAAACCCAAGTTTTTCCTAATAATATTTCTGAGAGTCGTCTTCTTTTGAGCCAAATGCTCTTGATCACACTGTTCATATCTCGAAGTATTTTTTAAAAGACTGGCTTTATTTGAAAATAAATTTTGAGGCTGTTGAGGGACCGACATTGTCATTACCTCCTTGTTAAGTTCAGAATTTATATTAAAAGATGAGGGATCCTTTGGTATATTTACTATTTTTGATAAGAGTTCCTTTGGGGTGGGGTGATTTTATTCTGAGAATGGTAATTTTTTTTCAATAGATTGTGTATCTCTTTATAATGATTCCGCTATGGGTTTGTTTTCTGGATTTTGATTTATTTTCTATTTGGAATATGGAATTAATGTTTAAAACATCTCCTTGAGGATTCTTATTTGATTATTTTGATCTGCAATTTTAGAAAGATACTCCGTCTCAGTTTCAGATATTTTATGACAAGTTTAAAAATATTTTACTTATTTCGTAGACGGCATTTCTTCATTTTGACTTTTTTATTTGTTGAATTCTTGAGATTTATCTCGATGATTCAGTGCATTCAATTTAATTCTTTTTCTTGGAGGAATTTAGATTGGGCCATTATCATCAATTCTATTTTTTTACATCCTGCAACTCATTTAACTTTTTTTCTTCCTCAATTTATTACTTATCTTATCTTTCTCACTAACAATCTGTTTACAAATCGGTGGAATTTCATCAAGCTTCTATTAATTAGGGCTGTCTTTAAGATCAATACTTTGGCTTTTATTGCTATCTTTGGTTATGTTTAATTCCTATCTCAATTGCATTGATGTTTCATTTTCCAGTTTAAATTCATTCGCTTTTCCTGTTTCTTTAGTTGTTTAAGTTTCGTTAAAGGCATCTATTATTTGACGGGCTTAATTTGAATATCTTTTATCTTCCTGATTTTCCTCTATTTATTCTTTTTTTATCCTTTTTATTTTGCCTACTTTGCCCTTTTCTTTGCATTTGAATTGAGATTCAAATTGCATGATAGCATCTTCACAATTTTCAAGATTGAGGATTGGTTCCCAAGTAGCTTCTTCTTTTGGGTAGCCCTTCCAGTGCACCAAGTAATGAGTAATGTTGTTGAAACGTCCTCTCTGTAGTATAGTTTCAACCTCCCATTCCTTCTAGTCCTCTGACATCCTCTAATATACTAATAATTATCCCAATATAGAGGCCGAATTAAATATTCAGTCAAAAATATCGATGTTCAAAGCAAATTATAAATATCGAAGTCATCACCAATGAGTTCAATAAAAATAATAAATAATAATAAATCTGTGAAAGCGATCAAGATAAAGAGTGAATAAATTGTTTTAAAATAATTTTAAAATCAAATTTGAATCCAATTATAAAATAAAATTGCAATCGCAATTTAAATTACAATCACGAAATATTATTTAATAAAATATCTATAATACTACTCAGTAAACATAAATTGGCCTTTAGAATATAAATTGATTTTAAAAATAAAAATCATCAATGAACTTAAATCATTGCATTCATCTTCAAGTAAAAATTTATAGAATAAATTGACAATTTTAAATATGTCATTGTTTAAATTATATAATTAGGAAAATCGTTAGATCCAGATGATCTGTTTATGGTATTCTTTAGTTAGTCATCTAGTTATTGATGTTGGTGACCATCAAGTTGTACCAATGTATCCATTAAGTTGTGCCAAATACAAAAGGATAATATGATATAACTTGATGGATATCTTCGTACAATTTGATGCTTAAATTTTCCCTACTATAATAAACAGAAAAAAGAATCTATTATTACTAAAACATTTTTTTCTACTTTCATCATTTGTTGTCCTGCCTAAATAATTAAATAATTTTCATTCTAAAATGCAGATCAAATAAAATAAAAGCACAAACCTAGATTTCCAAGACTATAAACATACCAACATAACTAACTTTCTCCACGGCCGCAAACTAGTAAAAAGAAGGAAACTCAAAAGATAGCACATAGATAATCCAGTTTATAGCGTTCTGAAAAACTAAAGAAATAATAGGCAGGTTTTTGAGTTTATATTGGGATAGATTTCACCAATATCTACTGTCCCTCTCTCTGATTTTAAATCCAGACAATTGGTCACCAGTCAATCTGGTTACTCAAGCGCTTCAAATCATCGGGAGAGTAATTCTTCTAAAGAACTTTGTAAATTTAGGGATCGAGCTCAGTCAATCTACCAAAGAATGGCTCGTATGACTGAATAAATGAAACAAAAGAAGAAGCAGCTCGATATCCTCAATTCTTATAACAATATAATGGATAAATACTGCGGATATATATCTACAAATCCTGATGAACCAACTTCCAAGGAGTCAATTTATGACAATGAAAGGATAATTAAATTATGTGTCTAAGATTTCTTTCCCAAAGACAATCTTCATAAGCGAGCATATTCTCTGATAACTTATACTGAACCTAAAATACCAGTTAAAAAACTAAGGCAAATCAAAAATAAGTATCATAGCAAATTACATTCAGCTATGGATGAGATACATAAGGTCCCATCACTTCAATTTCCTCTCAATTTTTGATTCCTTTATTTTTCAAAGATAATATTATAAAGATAATTTTCATTGTCAAAATCAATATTTGAGGGGGACTATTTCTGTTTTAGGAAAGGCAGCCTTGTGAGTCATTATTAGGTCAACACATATGTTGCAGATATTAATAACATCATCAATACCACTATGATGCTTACCTTCATGTTTCAATTTTAGAAATTCGAGCATTTCCATCAAATCCCGTAATTTTTATTTGTTGCTTTTCACAATTTTGCTGAAATATTTCTTTATGTTTATATAGGATTTTAAATAGGGTTTGATAGCAATCTTTTTATTTAGAGCTTCATTCTTCAGACAGTTTGCAAGGTCCCAGTCTCCACATGTCACAAAAGTAAAGTTATCCTCTTTAAGGAAAGTCAGGGAGCTAATCCACTTATCAAAATCATGAAGGACTTTCTAGATTGGATTACCTGCATTGACTTGATCTTGGCGAATTCCAGTTAAATTTGTGCAAAAATGACTCAGCTAGGAGTTGATTGTTGGTTTCACATATTGATGAAACTGCTATATCCTTTTTCCGGTGGAAATTTCCACTACAATAACAGGAAATTATATGATTTCTTGGCATGGCAGCAGTTTTTTATTCTATTCACATGTGGCTTCAAAATCTAGCACTAACAAATACTAAACTTCAGGTTTATATCCCTCTTTTTCAACAAAATACTTTAATTTATTAATTTAGTGCTTTGGGAAAGTGGCTCCATGCTGTTAGATTAGGGCAATGCAAATGTTGCAAATGTTTGCCACGTCATCAATACCGCTGTGATGCCTACCTTAGTGCTTAAGATTCAACACTTTGATCATCTCCATCATTCCTGAGGCCTTAAATTTATTCTCTAATACACTCACAAAATATTTCTTTATATTTATATAAGAGCGAAGATAGCTATTGAGAACTAACTTTTTAGCTTGCGCCTAATGTTTTAAACATGTGGAAAGATCCCAATCTCCACAAGTGACAAAAGTATAGTTATCTTCTTTAAGGTACGGCAACGACTTAATCCATTTATCCAAATCGAGCAATACTTACTCAATATATTTGCCTCCATCGACCATTTTTTGAGTGATACCTGTAAGTTAAGTACAGAAGGCAGTCAATTTTGGATGATACCTTGGTTTGACATACTGATGAAACACATCCAATTTTTGGGCAGTGCGAGTGTTCACGACAATGATAGGAAACTCTATGATTTCTGAGCAGGGTTCCAGCCTTATGTCTTTTTAGCAAGTAGCTTCAAAATCCAACACAAGAAGATACTAAATGTCTGTCTTGAATTTTTCCTTTTCCATTTTTCTTTGACAATAAATAATAAATAAGATATCCTCTTGCAGTATTATTTATTTAAATCCAACAAAATATTCATGAAATTAATCTTTTTCTTGAGATGACAATAATTAAGTTTAGAGTAGTTTCTTTATTTTATTTTTGAATGATGCAGTGAAAGCAGTCTGAGGTCAGTTAGTTATAAATTTATTAATGTAAGATCATGCATTACTAGTCAAACCACAAAACTCGATGAAGTAAGTTTATCAATTGCATCAAGATTTGATGCATACAATCAACGAAATGGACTAAAAAATAGAATAAGTCATCGAACAACACACTGCAGAGTTTCTATTAGCCTACCGTAATCACATTAAGACAATGAAGGAGGAACTAACATCCATGAAGGATCGCGCAGAGGATCAGGAAAAGAAGATGCTTTCTAACGATCGAGGAATATTTTTATAAAAGCAACTTATTCTGTTTAGGGAAGAAGCTTTAAAACTGTATGATAAATTATAAGAAAAAACGCATTAAAATGAAGTTAATAAATCTCATATTAAAGAGATGGAGCGAAGGATGACAATTCTGGAAAAATAAAACAAAGAGCTTCTAAGAAATGTCAAAAATTTAGAAGCTTCTTTGGAAATTAGTCAAAGTAGAATTGAAGATAGCACCAAGCAAAATTAAATTCTAAAACAAGAATTAAGACAATTTAAAGAAAAGCAAAAGCAGTACTTGACCAGGGGGCAAACCACCAATACTGATCAAGAAGCGGGTGAAATAAAAAATTAGTATTTCACACCGAATCAAAAAGAATCTCTAATTCCTCCGAATATTTCCCTGAATACTAAATTATAAATTAAATCACGAGAAGTGCGCTCTTCATCCAGAGGAATTCCCAATAAACTGAGCACACTAACACAGCAACGCAAACAATCTTCATCGTGGATGGACCATGAACTTAAAAATTGGTTTTTGGAATGTTTATAAACTATTCGACGTGAGGTAGCTCAACGTAAAGTGTACGGTTATAAATCAGAAGATATTAATGGCATAAATAGCTGGGAGTAGTTTCGTATGGTTGATAAGTTACGTTTGCTATAAATGTTCATGCAAAATGAGAAGCTATTAGTTTGGATGTATGAGAAGATATTCCCAAGTCGAATCAACTAAATTGAGGGATATCTGACTAATAAAAAACCCAACCCCTTTGAGGCTAGAGAAAAATCAAAGAGTATGAACATTCAATTTTAGGACATGACCATACTATAGTTAGACCAATCCAATCTGAATTCTCAATAGCGTGTACCAAGAAAAATAGCTTGTACAAAAATTCGAAGCAAGAAATATGATGTTTTGGGACGAATTGAGATGCGCAATGGTAAACTAAACTTGTCACAAGCACAAGGGCAGAGTGACTGATTTTTAGAAGAATTTTAAGAATTTAAGTGAAATATTCTATTCATTAAATGGGTAATAACTTCTGCGCCATAGACGATAAAAATAGACAAATTTAATCAATCATAGAGCCAACAATAAGCAAAGATTACAGCGAACAGTATAGAGAGAACCCTGATAGCAACGATACTGATGTCCAAGAGGAAGAATATACTCCACTTAATACTTTTATTTTAAAACACCAGAATTAGCGCACTGTTGTAGCCTCCAACAATCTGCATCTCTCTGACAGATGTGTCAACAGAATAAATACACGCAGGCAGGTCCAAACTTTGATAAACTTATCGAAGGCAAAAAAGATGAGTTTTGTCGCAAGAGGCAGTCTCCTTGGATTTACTAAAGACTTGAATACAACCTTTAAAGAATTTGTCCTTTTGGACTGCAAAGCTGAAAATGCATACTAAAGAATTGAGATTAACCAAAAAAGCTTTATTCATCTCCGTAAATAAAGCATAAAAAAATATTACAATTTTGAAGAGTAAGCTGGAAAGGGGGCTTATGGAAGCGTGTACAGGGCAGTGTGTCTTAAATCTCAATAAAAAAGAGCCATCAAAATCATAAAAAAGAAGTCATTGAATAATGGTAGCAAAAAATAAATATTTGCTGAGTTAGAGCTATTAAAAAAACTGGATCATCCCAATATTATCAAACTCTATTAGGTTTTCGAAAGCGACTAGGACTATTATATTGTCACTGAATTTTGTGAGGGAGGATCGGTGATTGAATTCATCAATACACGAACAGCTTTTGACGATGAGATTATTAAAGTGATTCTTAGACAGCTTCTTGGTTGTTTGAATTACTTGCATACTTTACGAATTGTCCACCGCGATATTAAACTCTAAAATTTGGTCTTTATAAATAAATTAAAGGAAAAGGTTTCGAAATAAGAAATAGAATTAAAACTACTTGATTTTGGAACAGCATATCAAATGACGAAGGCAAAAACGAGTTGCCGTAGCTTGGTTGGAACTTTAAGCTATATGGCACCCGAAATCATCAAAGGATATTTTACTGATAAATGCGACCTATGGAGTTGTGGAGTAATCTTGCATATATTACTTACCTCAGTGTCTCCCTTCAGATGCTCAGTAAAGTAGGCTACGTTGGAGAGGATCCTCAATCATAATATCACTTTTTAAGGTTAGTAATTTAGTTATACAGAAAATATTTGGACTTAAATCAACCCTTCAGCAAAAAATTTGTTAATAAAACTGTTGGAAAAAGATCCCTATAAACGAATATCGGCTCAAGAGGCACTCCATCATCCTTGGTTAAAATCAGAAGTTTGTAAGCCAAAAATTAAAAATTCTTCCTTTATGCAGAATCTATCAAATTATTACGTACTTTAAAAATAATTCAGAGACGAAATAACCTAATATCAGTTCTTTAAACATATTTAATCTTTTCTAAGGTTAGCCAAAGTCAACGCCGTGAGATTAGCGAAATCTTCAAATCTTTAGATCAGAATTGTGATGGAGAAATTTAAGTAAATTAATTGATGCTGGCATATCAAGAATATTGCCCTACTTCTACTAAGGAATAAATTGAGTATATTTTGAGTAAAATTGATAAAGACAAGTCAGGTCGTATCGGCCTCAATTAATTTACTTCCGCTATGATTAGTCATTAGAAACTCTTTGTAAAGGAGGCCCTTTAAGAATCATTCGACTACTTTGACACGGACAAAACTGGATACATCTAAAAAAAAGAACTGGCTTAGATATTGAAGGGATCAAATAGATAAGAAGTTTAAGAGTTACTTACATAACTAGATGCTGATCAGGATAAGCGCATTTCCAAACAGTAATTTTTAGATTACTTATTGAAAAAAGGCTGTTTGTATTGAGGTAATTATTCAATTATTTTTTACATTTATTATCTGAAATAAAGAATGAATGACTTATATCAATTTATTATTTAATTTACACCAAATGAATATCTCCTTCAGAATTTCATCCAATATGAAATTATTATAATTTCAAAAGTTAATGCTCTTTATCATTAAATGAAGACCATAATTTAATTTGTATTGGTAAGGCCAAGTCGATTATTTTTTTAATATATTTTTATTGAAGTTTTATGGACTAATATTCATATTATTTTAACTTTATAAATGTCTTAATGATTTATTGATGCCAATTTAATATATTTTTATTCCTTTAAATTTAATTATATTTTCAAATGGAATTACGCCAACATCGATTATATTTCCAGGATTTTAAGTTTATTTTCAGGATTTATCATTATTCCTACATAGGAGCTATATTAAAATAAAAATGATTTAGGCGGCAGCTGTCTTCCCTAAAGTTATTGTGCTCATTGCAATTATTGGAATGGTCGACTCGCTGACTGCGACTCCCGTCCTTGGTGACACCAATAAATACGTCAATG
>Ga0302268_1000130_pt1 | contig 46452 bp, 26 predicted proteins | sample III_Bog_E2_1_FD_194554 | JGI IMG/M metagenome (GOLD analysis project Ga0302268, IMG submission 194554) | Peat permafrost microbial communities from Stordalen Mire near Abisko, Sweden - III_Bog_E2_1 | ecosystem: Environmental > Terrestrial > Soil > Wetlands > Peat | place: Sweden: Abisko... | reverse complement strand
AATGTGTAGTTAATCTGAGACAAACTCAAAGCGTTAAAAAAACTTCATACCAAGAAGAATCCCTGCAAACTCATATTTACTTATCAGAGGAAATATAAAATTTTCTTCACATGAAGGAAAGATGTTACCTTTTGTTAATTTAGATCTCAAAATTGAAAAGTAACATAGGTTTCTAGATTCTGAGAATTAAGAAAATTTCTAGTGCTATAGTAACATATAAGATGGATATGGAATCAATATATTTACTAATGGTGATAGATATATTGGCTTCTGGGAGAATAATACAATGCATGGAATGGGAGTTTACAAATTTAAATCCAATCAAAATTAAACGCAAATTCTTTACTTAGGATAATTCTTATTAGGAAAATTCAATGGAATTGGTAAATTGGTGAGGATGACCGATAATATTAATGGAGAAATCATTTATCGAGGAAGCTGGAATGATGGGAAAAAATCAGAGTATGGTATTCATTTTTATGATGGACAACAGATGTACTATCAAGGAAATTGGGTGAAGGATGAAAAAAGCGGAGAGGGAAAATTTGTATTTCCTCATGGATAGTATCAGGGACAATGGCAAAATAACTAAAGAAATGGACAAGGAACTTTACGAAAGGTTTAAAATAATCTTACAATCATTTATGAAGGATTATGGGAAAATGATGAGCTCCTCTTTGGAGATGTAACTTATATAGATTCAAATAGCAACGAATTGGGGAAATATCGAGGCCAACTTTTGGAAGGGAAAAAGCATGGGCATGGAGTATACAATTGGTTGAATATAGCATATGAAGGATATTTTTAGAGAGATTAATTAAAAGGTGAGGGTATTGTCAAAGGAAGCAACTTCATTCTCAAAGGTTTTCTCAGCCAATACAACAAAAATCATTTACATATTTAAAATGTTGAGGCTTAGATATCCTACTCAACAAATGATAAATTTTAAGGACAGGTAAGTATCGCAGCTGAAAAAATAATTCGAGAAAAAGGAGTTTATAAATTTAATATGGGAGATGTTGCATAAGGTCAATTTACTGATAACGATGAGGGCAAGATGTAAGGTCATTACTTATATCGATGGAGAAACGGATAATAAAAACACTATTGAATATCCTAAATTATAATTTATCTTCTATTTTGTATTGATATTAACGATAAGAAGATAAGTATCTATTAAAATTGGCTAATATGCTTTGGTATGAACAATTCCTGATTGATTTTAAGTACTTCATCTTATGCATTTTCGTTTATACTTATTCAAATAAAAGCTGTAAGAGATATCAGTATAAGCACAATAATTCAAAAACATTATAGAAGAAATAATGTTTCGAATTTTACTGCTAATATGAAGGTATAACTAAAAATAATAGCGAATTATCATTTTCCAATGAGAGTTTTTAGTAGATATTAGGAAACAGACTGCAAGGTAGCAGTCTCTTCCCTAATTTTGTCACTGATGAGTTTAAAACTGCCATTCTCTTTTTCAATAACCCTTAAATCCTCCATGATGTTCCTGGCCTTATCTTGATGATCGACTCCCATATACTAATAGCCTAATTGATTTAAATTATCACTTTATCTTAATAACTCGATAATTACCTTTCCAATATTTATCGCAGATATTTTGTTTATGTAATGAAAGTTTCGACTTTTTAGTTTGCCAATTTTTACAAGACCATCATAAAGCCGATGCGAATAATGTCTTGATCTAGCTGTTTTATGCTGACATCACTCTTCAAAGAGAAATTGTTTGTGAATGTCCTTTTACACTAGGATTAAATACTCTTTTCATAATTAAGTACATCCTGAGTAGTAAGTCTTACGATTCTTTTATTTTATAGGTATTTGCAAAAGCCTCTGTTATTAAGTTTGACCTCCTCCACAATTTTAGACAACTTCTTTTTTGTTGTTTTGCTCATCAGATCGACTAACTCCTCGATATAATGCTCATTAGACCCGTATCTTTTGAGGTAGTTTTCCTGAGCATGGGAAAAGTATAGTTTAGAAATGATATCTTTGACATCTTCGCTTTTTCTGGTCTTCTTACTTTTTTATATTGATTTGTTCATTTGTATTTGTAAAATTCTTCTGTGCTAAAAGGAAGAATGCTAATTAAATGGTATTTAATATTTGAAACTACTATTTATTTGCACAATGATATTCTACTGGCGTAAATATCGTATTAATACAAAAGTATAAATAAGTATAAATAAGTTCAGCAAGATAGGCAGCAAAAGACTTCATTCCGTATTTTAGATGTTATACTTTAAATTATAACTTTTTTTTGTCCAGTTGCTACGCAGGCAATAATCACCAACTCCAGGACCCTTTGATGTTTTCTTAAATCGTTATCCTCCTCTTCCTATTGAGCAACCCTTATTGTCATTTATTTGTTCGCGAGAATAGTCAATTTGCCTTTGTCTGACTTCCTCTTTGATTTCATACATTAAGTTTAGTTTTTATTTGATAGTCAACATCTTTTATTATTCTTTCTTTTCTTAATAGTGGCTAAATCTTGGAGATTTTTTCTAAAAAGGTGGTACTTCACAATTGATAAGCTTCAGGTTATGACGATTCACTTGTAGTTAAATAGCTCTTCGACTTATATCTTCTCGAGAAACATCGTACTCTCCAAACTTATTATCAACTACTTAGTCTATAAATTACTTGATTTATTCTGTTGAAATTAGCGAGGAATAACTGACTTGAAAATGGATGTGGCCTTTGCCTCCTAAGTTTTACTTCTTTGAGGCTCATAGTACCCTGGTCCTATTTTTTACAATGTAGATGCTTCGAAGAAAGGTCTTTTGACAAGACTACCAAAACATTAGATGGAAGACGTGAGAACTGAAGTTTTATAGACTTTATCACCATTATAATATCCAGGACCTGGAATTTCTTAATTTTTATTTTCAGTAGAAATGGATCTTTTTGTATCAGTATTGAAAGGAACCTTCTTTTTATTAAAGGACTGGGACTTTAAGTTTCTACACACATCATAATAAGTTGCTTTTTCAGTTTACGTATTTTTATTATTGTTTCCAAACCTTGGAATAATTGAACCAAAAGTATGATTTTTATATCGCAACGACTAAATATTTGGCTGTTGATCAGAGTTGTATGAACCTGGGGCAGGACATTCATCTCTGTAATTATTCGCCAACCGAAATTAAAGAATTTAATTATTTCTGGTGTTGTATATCAGAGTATCAAACATTGATCGAACTGTTTTGGAAGAGAATCCTACTGCAGGATTTGCCGCGTTTTAAGTCTTTGCCTTTGAGTCGAGATTATACTTCCCAGGACCAACTTCAGAAAGACATCTTTTTCCAAATCTATTCACCTTGTCTTTACCCCAAACTCCAGCTAACACTCCCTTCTTACTGTTTTTAAGATCGAGCATGAAAGTTTCATTTTTGTTTTATATGTCTTTTTCATTTAAATATACCAATTTGGAAAAAATTGAAGGAACTGTTTTTTTACGAAGGATTTTCTTTTGCTTTTTTGATTTGTTCTGATTAATTCTTTCTGCTTTTTTGTTTTATTGTGATTACAAGATATCTAAATTAGCAAAGTGTACATTAGCCGGGACCTGGAATATTATTGGCATCATTTACAAATCTTTATTTTTTGGAAAGAAAGGGCTGTGTGCCTGTTGAGTTAACTTTAATGATAATACTGCTGTTGTTGGTATAAGTTGTAATAGCAGGGTGCACTATGGTTGCTTAAAGAGTGTATTATCCAGGTCCTGGCTGATTGTTATTAGCTGATATTTAAGGTCGAACTGTAGTTGAAAAGAAAGGCGCGCAACTATGAATTATTTCTGTTTTTGAGATTTGCCCATTATAGGAGCCAGGCCCAATTTATAGATTATGCTTGACTTTATTGATATCCCTTTGACCCTAACTTACAAATGCCATTATTATAATTGATTATGCAACTTTAATCTCTATTTTATGCTTAATCGCTGAAGCTTATATAAGGTGAGACTAATTAGATCACATATTTAAATATTTACAGTTTAATATTCCATACTATGGATCTTTTAATCGATTTCATGTTCATCAATAATATCTTTCAAATTTTTCTTTCCAATAATTAAATCATCAAAAAAAATAACTTAAATAATTTCGCTAACAGATAATGTAGAATATATTATAAAAAGTTTAGATAGATTATTTTAATTTTATTAATGAAGTTGCGAAAAACCATAATGGAAAATCCTGCCATTGACCAACAATATCTCAATTCGATATATCAAAACATTCTTTAGCATATAACCACTCTCGATAAGCTTAATTAAGGCTATAAGATTAAACAGGAGGATCACTTTCTCAAGACTTTTATGAATGTACTCTAAAAAATGGGAAATGACCTTATAATAGCGCAGGAGGCCTATCGCAATATTGATATTGAAGTTAAGAGAGATCAATATTGCCTCTCATTAGCAAACTAACTTAATTTCTTTAAAAATGAGTGCTTTACTCTCCGAACTGAACTTAAAAAAGCATAATCTTAAACAACTAATTTCAAAATTTAAAAGGAAAATATTGAATACGAAATCGCATCGCTGAGAGAAAACCATGAAAAAAAGATAAAAGAGTGCCTCAAACTTTCAGCCTAAAATAAATAACTGAGAAGACAATTGAAGGGCTTTTCAATGACTGATAGAAATACAATCTTTAAGACTATTCCACTTCAATAAGGTAATTTTAGAGATTCTAGCAAATTTAAAAATTATTTAGAGGGGAGGGCCACAACCAAAGATTTCAATGTTCCTTTGAGTTATAATCCAAAACATAATATGCAACTCGCTACAACCAACAAAGATAGAGGCAGCTGTAGCGAGAGGAAACAGAGTATATGTCAAAGCTAAATGAACAAAAGGAAAGAAATTATTACGAATCATTTGTAGGCGAAGACATCACTTCGAAGATCTCTTAATAAGAGTGCTTATGAGTCTTACTTAGAGAATAAAGCTTAGATTAACCAATGATATAATAACTTCAATCTCAAACAGTATTTTTTAACAATATAACAAACTTATTTAATTATCTTATTTACATGATAATTGAGCATTTATTGATACAACACTCAAAGTTCTTGCCAGTGATGAAAGTCACCAAAGTCCTGAACAGGAACAATACCTTAAGTTAATCAATATTATTTCAACATTCTATTTAATTTATACTTATTTAACATGTCAATGTCAACTTTGATACAGGGATGCAAAATTCAGAGCAACGTCTCATCAATTGATTTTAATAATAGCTGCAGTCATTTCGCAACTGGCGGTCGAGAGTGTATCTATTACGATACTAAGGCATTAAGATATTTGAATTACGACTGCATGACGACTGCTGGTTCGAATGCAAAAAGACTATCGGTAAGTACAAAGGCACAAGCATTACCCGAACTTGTGTTAGTCAAATGGCCTGGAACAAACAGGGCGCAGACATCATCGCAATTGGAACTACTTCAGGATATGTACTTGCATATGAGGCAAACAATCCTTACAAAAACATTATGCAGATCAAAGGGCACGATGGTAGTTTATCATCCATTTAGGCAATATTAACAACATAGAGTGGAATCCTGGATCGAGAGCCAACTTTGTTTCCTCCTCGTTCTAAAATTACATCATTCAATGGGACATAAGGGAAAGCGACCGCTATATAGCCAAGTATGACTTCTCATAAAACACAAAAATTCGAGATATTAAATTCAGTCCACATAATCCCCATCTTCTCGCTGTGCAGTCATCAACAAAATTATAAATCACAGATGTGCGCAAGGATGGAGCAGTGGTTGCTATGCATGGCATCCACGACAACTAATTGCAGGGTATAGGAGTGCAGTGGGACCCCTTAAATCCCGAACAAATAGCATCAGCTATCTCCAAAGAAATAAATATTTTTAACATTAGTTCAGAGCAACTATAGGTTCGAGAAACGCTGTCTCATTACTCTTTGATAAAATCATTTCTTTGGATGAAAAGCAAGGAAAATCACTTTGGAGTGCTTGGAGAACACCCATAGAAAAATATTTTCTTTTATGATATCGAAGACAAAAACAGGATTGCTTATATGTATGGTGGGCACGGCCGCTCAATTGACTGCTGGCGTATGGACTTGAACGAAACTATCCTACTCTCCGCTTCCAATATCAAAGACAAAAACACTCGCAATGTTAACAGTGCCACGACAGGCACTTGTGCCCTTCTTGTTGCTCAACATACAGACAATTATTTTGACCCCAATGACATAAAATTTAATTTTCCCATAACTTTTGACAATGATAACCATATAGCATTCTGCCTTAATCTCGAGGAACCACCGCCCAAGCGTAGTTTTACATAAATAACAAGAAAGAAAAGTTTAAAGAGCAAACAAACAGCTCCACTTTTTTACAGATTGTTTGATACCATTGAATGGTCTTAAGCTGATGGTAAGATGCATTCAATCAAAGAGGAAGTTTAATATTTGCACAAAAATTACCTTATTGAAGGGAGGAATGAAGATATCTCCCAGAATAATAGCCTTGTAGCTTATAAAATAGGGAAGCATAACTGTTCTGAAATTTGGAAAAACTTGTTTGCTTTAGCTTTTCCACCTGAGCAGGAATAGCATACCATTGACTCCATTTTTTAAGAAAAATTGCAACTGGACATCTCTGTGATAGAAAGCAGAGTTACTCTATACAACAAAGAACAAATTGTTAAACCCATCCGTAAAATTGAAGTTTGCTAAATTTTACAATGGTTAGTCGATGAGAATGAGTTGCAAACTGCTGTGCTAGCGGCCATCTGCTTGATGAATAAGCAGTCTGAGCTTATCGACTAATCGTTTTTTAACAAGATATTCACGCCTTATATATAAATATTACGCAACTTCTAACTCTATTGCATTGCAGCAGAGACCATTAACCTTACCAACCAACAGAAATTTACTGCTAACATGGAAAAGGACACCAGTTACAACATCACTTGCGGGTGGTGTAAGGAATCAGTTTCTAAGAAAAACTGTAAATGTGACTTGCACTGCGTTCTTTGCGAAAAAAAACTCAATAAACGAATGGTAATTTGGTGTAAATACTGTGGGCACGGAGGTCATGCCATCGAATACGAGCAGTGGTTTAAAGAGGACAAGAAAGAACTATGTCCTCACGGTTGTGGGCATGCCTGTTTTACGGCAGATGATTTTTGAAAGAGTTACTCTTTGTATGATAATATTAATTGATTATCAGTATCGTATTTAATCTATCATGCATGGAGATTTTTAATATATTATTAGCTTGATCGATGGTGTTGCTGAAAGCAAGTGCACTCCTTCTCCTTCTTGTAAGTATTCAGTCCCTCATCTACCCACCCCCTGTCTTTGAAGAGTACGGGACTGAATTTCTAACCTTAAATGGAATCTGCAGCATTTTTCAGTTACCCCTCCAGCAGGAAGATATTGACTCTCAGTACTATCTAAATAAAATTTTGAAGAGACTAAACAGCAATATGGATTGTTAAAGACCTCTGTCCTACAATGCCAATTAGCATACACTCCTTAATCTTGCCAGCAATTCTGCCATTAAAGCTGAAGGCTATTAAATCAAAATTAATGAGTAAGGAATCCACCTCCAATTTTCTGACTACTCAGGATATGTTTATGCTCTTGAATCACTATCACAGATTGTCAATGGAAACAAAGTGCCTTTCGCAATCATAAAAGATGAACCCCTCGTTGGATATCGTGGGATTATGATTGATTCATCTCGACACTTTCTTAGCTTGGCAGCCATCAAGAGGCTGATTGAATCGATGCCACTCTCCAAACTGAACATTTTGCATTGGCACCTTACTGATGATGAGGCCTTCACAATAGTCCTAAAATCACATCCTGAACTTGCTGAAACTGGCGGCTATAGTCCCAAGTAGACTTATTCTCTCGAAGACATGAAATCCGTAATAGCCGCAGCCAGTCTAAATGCCATTCAGATTGTCCCAGAGATTGATACTCCTTCTCATGCTCACTCTTGGGGACTGAATCCTGTGTGGAGTGATTTAGTTCTAAAATGCACTGATGACAAAGGATTTGATGGACAACTTGATCTCTCCAAGGATGACGTTTATACCTTTACTAAGGAAATCATCAGAGAGTTCGATGAAATTTTTGCAAATTCACCCTATCTTCATTTTGGTGGAGACGAAATCTGGGAAGACTGTTGGGACGCGCAGCCACAAATTCAGGATTTTATGAAAGAGCATGGCATAAATAATTATGGTTAGCTGCAAATGTACTGGCGTTCTGAACTAAAATCAGTTTTGTCTGCAGACAGAAAAGTGATCTTCTGGCTCAACGTAGCTGTTAATGTAACCACGTCTGGCAATGATATCCTTCAATACTGGGGAGACCAAGCCTCTGTTGCTGACAGTATTTATATTCTCATTCAGTTACCGCTGGGTCTGATACACCACTCATTCTATCCCCAATAACTCCCTTGTACTTAAATTTGGGACAAGGAAATCTGTGGCTTAATGGTACTCAAGGAGTTTACAATGTCTGGAAAACTATATATTAAACATTTGAACTATACCCAGAGGGAGTTGACAAGAACAGAATTTTGGGAGCAGAAGTGACTCTTTTTGCATAAGTTTCCAACGAAGACACTCTTGAAAACAATTTATGGATGCGTGCATCAGCTTTTGCTTCAAGGGTGTGGACTGCGGAAATTTTACCACTGCATGAGATTGTAGCTTCTCTTGTTAAGATTCAAAAACATTTAGAAGCGATGGGAGTTGATCCTTCTCCCTTGACTAGTGAGTTCTGCTAACACAAACCTTAAGTGTGCTTCCCTCCAGAGAAATAAATCAAAGAAACCAAGACTAAACCTACTATTGTTGAAATGTGATGGTGATGAAAATTCAAAATATTAAATTCTCATTAAAAAATTGAAAATTTATCGAGTCCTTTTCGTTTATTTTTCAATAAAAATATAACTATCATGATTGAAGATTCCTTGCTTGTAGATACAACATCTTAAAACAAGTAAATAACGAAAATTTTAATAATCCAATAATGCATCAATATCAACATTATTTAGCTTTCGAATACTTTGATGTTAAAATATTCATGAATGCTTATTAAGTTTAAGCCTCTGATTAAATATTTTTTAATAGTTTGCTCGATGTGACAATCTCAACTGTCAATATTATCTGAAAATTTCAGGCGATAGTTTTTTAAACAGTATTTAAAAATTAAAAAAAATGATTTAAGATATTTAATGATTAGTTGATATTGAGAGTTATAATAATAATCTATGAGCAAATTTTTATTGATTGCAGTGAGTCTGATTGCTCTTTTTATTTCTGCTTCCACCATCGAGTGCAATGTCACTCACTTTGATTTCACAAGCAAATATTCATTGGGCAAGCAAGACTAAATCAACCGAACCTTCATAAAAGTACAAGAAAAAATACAAATTCTGCCAAAAAATGTATCTTACAATTCTTCATCCACCAGAATGTTTACCATTTTTAACGTAAAGCCCATATTTTATTATCTTGACTCCAAGCAGAAAGCAACAGTGCAAGTTAATGATACCATCGTAATTAGTGGAGGCGCAATCCAAGTAGATTTTACTTTTAATTGGACAAGTAAGGGTTCAACTACCATTAATGGATTTGGATCTGCTTAGGGTATCAGTGAAGAGGTGATTGAGGCTAAAAAATTAGTGGTGGATACAGGATTTTATACATATGAACTGCTGTCGGCATTTCCGATAACTTGGTCAACAAATGGTACCTTTAAGCTGACTAGAATTGATCCTCCCAAGACAACAGAAGAAGATCAGGCAATTCTATTGGCTATGATAACTGATATTGGTGGCAAAGACGTCAGAACATAACTTCAAAACTCAATAGACTAATATTATGAATTCTACCTAAAATCTAGTCTTCGTGATGAAAACATGCCAGTTGATAAGCATTTTAACTATACATGGATGCCATCTACTTCCGGACGGCAAAATATAACCATACCATTTTCTAGAAGACCTGTCACTGTTGATATTGAGAAATAAGGCATTTAAATGACTTTTTAAGTTCAAGTTTAAAATGATACCAATTGGAAATGTGGAACTCGACTTATTCCTTCCATACATCTTGATACAAAGTAAGAGAATTTTTAATTTAGATTATTTGGAGGAATTCAATAATTTGTTTCTTTTGACCTCTACTAAGGCATTCTAAGATATGCAATTGATAGGAAAATTTTAGATACTCAGCTTAACAAACAAAATTGGGAAGGCCCAATGTTTCAATTTTTTGCAGGAGATCTTTATGATCTTTTTCCATTAGTTCAAAGTAGATATTATGCAACTCAAATCGTTGACGGACTATGCTCAGCTACTTTTAAGAATCTTAGAGTTTAAAAATAGTCAATCGATACATTCGATACATTCAATGTCTATCTACACTATGATTGTGAACTATCGATAGCAAGATAAAAGATAGTTGATTTTGGAGTAGATTTAAAACTGACAGTTGGAGGTCATCCTAATGCTACATCGATTAATTTCAGGTTGAGATCCCATAATCAAACAATAGCATTTTATCCTTACGGAGAATATAAAATGTAAAATAAGGACCTTGGCTAATCAATGATTAAAAATAGCTTAAATAGGCTGTACTAAGGTCATTTATTCGGTTCTGGATGGCCTACTAGTCCACCAAAAGATTATCCTCATTTTCATGTTGATGCGAATTACACAGTCCTATATGACTCTAGTCATGTTGAATCATCTTTTACTAGTTGATCATTAATCGCCCTTATTGTGCCTGAATAAATTTTAATAATGAGTTAGTTATATGGAAACAATAAAGATTGCATTATTATTTATTTATTAAAAGTATGTTACCTAATTTAATTTGGTCTCAGTAAATATTATTAAGCATTAACATTGAATGACTATTTATTTATTGACAGTTTTTAAAGATTAATTCTCATAAGAAGGAAACAAAAAATACTTACAAAAATACTCAGCTATTATGATAAAAATTAGTTTAATAATAAAGAGAACTTCAAATTTAATCTTTGCGTGCTCTCTTATAGACTCGCGATCCATAATTAAACTCTCCCTCGAATTTTTATCCAGATTTTTCAATTTAAATTGCGAACCCGTGCTTAAAATCACGCTTGAAAGAGCCTTCACTAAAGTAGCTAGTAAATTACCTTTGTAATATGTACCATTAGCCTATTTTAAAATACCTTTTCCTTCCCGGTAGCCTTGTTTAAACTAGCCCTCATAATAGCTCCCATCACTCCAGTCATAACGACCATTCCCATGAGGCTTACCATTTTCGTAGAATCCTTTATACTGATCACCATTGGAGAATGTTTATTCACCACTTCCATGTTTTAAGCCATTTACAAACTAGCCTTAATATGTACTATTTTTATGCTTATGAACTCCCTTTCCATGTTGTCTTCCATTGATCCATGATCCCTAGTAGCTGTCTCCTGCTGGAGACACCCAAACACCTTTGCCATGTTTTTTGCCTGATTTCCACTATCCTTCAAATATTTAGCCATTGTTCCACTAAAACTTACCTGCTCCTTCCCGAAGTCCTTCTTTGAAAAATCCTCTGTAAACTCCATCTATATTTTTTTAATAACCCTTTAATTTTTGATTGTTATCAAAGATTCCTTCAAATATTGACTGTTACGTCACAAACACACCCATTCCTTTTTTTATTTAATCTATCACCTCTCCAAAATAAACAGAATCTCTGTATGGAATAATTTGAAATGTATCCTTATAGATCAGCTGCGTCAAATTAAAGCCTGGGTTCATCGGCTAATAGCTTTCAATATACTATTTATATTGGCTCTTTTTAGGAATAATATATTTGGTGTCTTCGTTGCTACTCAGATCAGTGCCTTTGTTGTTGATGGGGTTTAACCGTCGGCTAAATTCAGTTTGAGCACTGGTTCCTTTTTTATAACCTTCATATAAATCTTTATTCGGAATAAAATCAGTTTTTAGAGATAAATTTTTGTTGTCAAGAGATTTGTGAATATTATTTGTTAAGCCTTTAGGTGTGTAATGTTTTCTTATTAATCTATAGCTGGACTATTTTGAACTTGCTTCCTCTTGAATCTATTGAGTCATAATCATCTTATTTCGATGATCACTGAATTTAGGAAATTCAGAGCTAAAGGATAAATTTGATATTTCTATTTATTTTTGACCTTTTTATTTTGTTGGTTTACAAAAATAATCGTTATCAGATGAAAAGAGCTGCGTATTTTGTTATGGAGCGACAAAGTTGGCCGTATTGAACTTTACCTTATGCCTAGTTTCATTATCATTTCTTCTTAAATTCAACTATTGTATGTTTTTGGGGATAGATCTATTTTAATATCTATTTAATGATTCTGAAAATAAGGAATAATGTTTCTAATGTTTCATTACTTTTCCTTTTCTCATTTTTAAATCTTTCACTTTTACATTTCCTAATTTCTTAAAGATTCCTGACTCTTATAATGAAGAAATATCCTATTCTGTTTCAGTTCTATTTATATTTTTGGGAAGATATCTTCTTTGCATGTTTTCATAAAATTTTTCTTTGCTGAAAAGAATTCTTTTTTTGATGGTGCCATAAATTTTAGGAAGCGATTATAATGTTTGCTGGCAGATGGGACTGATATAATTAGTTCTGTTATTAACTTAAACGCTTTATGAATATGGATAATTATTTCTCTTCATCAGTTAGTTATAAATAAAATAATTAGCATTATCAAAAATTAACTTGTTTTAATCATGTCTTATTTGTTTGCTTTTCTCTTGAAGAAGCAACTATATAACAGAAAAAATACTCTTAAAGAATGTAAGGTTACTGTTTTAAAGCAAAAGACCCAATTCACCCTTACGAGGAGGCTATCTCTTCGGATCAAATACTAGTAGAGACTGTTATCTCTTACCAATAAAACTATTAGATTTGTTAAATTTATCAATTTCTTCTTTTTGCACATTTTCAGACTGTCCCTTCGTAGATTGCTTGACATTTTAAATGAATTATTTATTAGCCACCATGATATTGGCGTGTGCTGCCAAATCTGCTTCAATTACAAAAGCATTTTAGTAATTATTGATGGTTAAAGCACGCAATTCTGATTAAAATCTACCTTGTAGTTTAAAATAATAAACGGGCTTTAACGATTTTTATTGAATTTTAATAAAAGCCTTTGTCCATTCAATTTTCTGATTGATCATATTTAACTCAATTTCATCTGATCGTACTCGTATTAATTTATCCTTGAATAATGTTTCAAGTGTGCTTAATGCTTTGTCAAACTCTTTCATCAATTTATCTTTTACTGTTTCGTAGTTCGCTTGAATTTATAGAGATCTGTTGCTTGAATTCAATAACAACTTTTATAATTTTTATTGAGGTTGAATTGGCAGAAGATCATTATTTTACCTTTTTTAGTCATATAGAAATTCAATTGGTTTGACAATATGCTCGCGGTTTTGACTGTGCAATCCTTTTTGACAACAGATATTGCAAACATATTTTTAGCATTTCAAACAATAAAATTCATTCTTCACGCTGTGAATTTCACAGAGAGGGAGAGTATTGACTCGATTTAATTTTTATAACTAGTGTTTAAATTTGGATTTGGGATTGTTAAGCTACACATGATGATTCCTACCACAGTCGTCGCAGAAATACATTTTTTCCTGCACACAGTAAAGGGTCGATGGATGCTTTTAGCAAATACTGCATCGAATTTCGTTATTAATAAACTCTTTTTCGTCCCCAATTTTGAAGGACACTTCGTATTTCACTTAATATTGTTTGTGAGACTTTACCAAAAAGCTGTAATGAAAAGGCTCATCTTATCTCTCAGGCTCAATATAAATTGAATCAGTTTAATATTTGGCATCTTCGAAAGTGCCAATCCTACCTAATCCAACTTTGCAAATCAAATAAGTGAATATTTTGGATGGCAGCATTGATTGCGTTTGAATGTTAATATGACCACAAAAAAAGACTACGTCTTGCAGAGGAATAGTCTTACTAAAGACTTTTTCTTTATACTACCGTTTGAAGTCTGTTATATCAACTAGTGAGTCTACCTGTGAAATCTAAATGGTTTGAATGAATACATCGGAATGATTTGAGGTTGGCTGTTAGTATTTATAAAGATTAATGATCTTCAAAGATGGTTGTCCTGACATGAGTTGGAGATGATAAAGAGCCTGATTCCATTCTTCTGTATTCTAATATATCTCTTCTTTCCTTGATTATCTCATAATTTTATCTAAAATATTAAAAATAAAAGTTATTTGATGAAAGATATTTATATTAATATTGCCCCAGTTAAAAAATGTTTCCCTTCTTAATTATTTATATTCATTCATACTTATAGAGGCTTATTAAATTTTCCTATTTAAATATAAATCAGTTTATCTTATTTATAAATAGATCTATTTTGTTTTTGTTAATTATCTGGCTCCTTTATTTCGCAATCACCTATAGGTCAGTGAATTATTGTTGGTAATATATAATACTAATGATATTCCTATAGTTCCCTACATCTGCTGAAATATTATATGTAATAGCAAAGTATTTTTTATAATTAGTAAGGTTATTCAAAAATGATTCTACTTATTCAAAAATGAGTTTCGTTTTGATCTTGATAAAATGATTTATAAAATGAAAAGTACTGGCTTTTATTGTATCATAAATTTTAAACTTTGACTGCATTAACAAGTATTTTAAGAAATTATAAATAAATTAAAGAGAAAATTTAAACATTCTTAATAAAAATTAAATTAACAAAACGCAATCTTTGTTTTATTTATTTATTGAAATTTTCTCATAATAAACTATTCGGGTAAATAATTATAACCTAATAAATTAATCAAATTGCTTCATTTATTTTAAGAAAGATACATTTTTTATATTATCTTTTCAAGCAGGCTATTTTTCTTGTTTAAATCACAGATCTAATTTTATACCTTCCGCTTTGACTCTTTCATCCTCGCATTAATTCTATCTTATCTTTTACTACTATGAAATCGTCCATCTTTAGATGCTATCATTCCATAAAAATCTATGATTTTATTACCTTTTTCATCTTCCAAACTTTTCTTAATTTATATTGCCTTTTCAGGATATTTTGTTTCGTTGCCTTTTTTAATTTCTAGTAAAGGATCCAAAAATGTATCTGTGTGAGTACTTGAGCTTTTGTTGATCTGTCTTTTGAAAGAAGTGTTTGTTGAATTCAATCTGCCTTTACTATATATACTATATGGAATGGTTTTATGTTTATTTAAAAATGTTTTTCTTTTAGCTGGCGAAAATTTGGAGCTAATTTAAAATTTTAACACTTTCTACTTATCATTATCAGATTATTCCGATTTTTGTAAAATATCATTATTATGACTGATCTAAAATAAACTATTTATTTTTTTTATCACTCCCACTTCCCCCTTCAAATATTTTTTTATGGTTCTTTCTTTTTTCATCTCCAGTTTGGTCAGCTTATCTCTTAAAATTTACAGTAATTCTTAGTACTTTAGAATCATTTGAGTATCTTAATATTTTTTCGACAATTTTAATCCTTAAAGTGAATATTTACTTGATTAAACATATTTGCCAGTTGAATGGAGTAGCATTGAATAATTATAGAACAAAAATATTAAATTTTGGTGCTAGTTGAGTTGCTCCTGTCTTTTAAAAAGTTAAATGGCAAATTATACGCTGCTAATAGCTTTAACGTTATCTCCCAATTTCGAATGGATAGCACTCAAATTGGAGTAAGTTGTAGCCATTTTTAAAATAGCATGTATTGGTATCGCTTCATCCTGAAATTTATGGACGAATAAATAGTTTTATAATTTTTCTGCGATTTCCAGGTGGTAAAGGCTCGATTTATATTTTCCTTTTCTAATTTTGGTTATATTTACTTTTCATAAAGACAAGCAAGATTATTATATATGGCAATTTGCATTTCTGATAGCTTATCACATTACTCGATCTGATAGATATTGAGATAGTCGCGAAGATCTCTCTATAAACTTTTTAATATTGCTAATGATTAGTTTGTAGATTGTTTTTTCATAAAATCAGAGGACAATTTGAGTCTTTTTTCAAATTCTTCAATTTCGTGCATTAATAATTATAATAGGTTGAGTAAAGGAAAATAAATAAAATAGATAAACATGAAATATATTCAAATCTGTCTATCAATTAAACAGATTCTAATGTGTAATATTAAAAGAATGATTTTTAAAAATTTGTTCCAAGTTATTCAAACAATTCTTAAGTAATGATATTAGAAATGTTCTAAGATTTCAACAATTATTAGATATAAAAAAGCACTTCATTCTCGATTATTACTTTTTTGATCCAAGGCAATGCCAATTTTTCGATAGTGTAAACTTAGCACACATATTTTCTGCACCCATGCTTTCTTTACTGTGCGAACACGCTCCCCATTATACTCCAGCCAGTGGTTCTTGTCTCGAATATAGGTGAGGTAACGTGCGTCCATCTGTGATCCTTCGATAGAAGTTGCTGTGACTAATTGATATAAACTACCGTTCAGCTGCATTTCGTCCATTTCAAAGTGAATATACTTTCGACTTATGTGCTTATAGTTTTGATCTTCTTCGATAACTCGGTCAAACATAATCTTTATAAATAAAATTTTACGACAACTCTCTATGGATTGGTAAGTATATGCTCTACGCACTCTAGTTTTTTCATCTGAGTAAAACTGCAACAGCATTAATCACTTTCCCCATGGATTAGTCTATAGTTGATACACTCTTATAACTCTGATACACTGTTTTTGCGGGCTGATCTAGTAACTGTAAAACTGGTATGATCAGAAATGCAAGGTTTTACGGAGGCCTCTGAAGATCGCCAGTCTACGCACACCCGAGTCTGATAAGGTCTGATTTGCCAAAATATAGGTAACTCAGGGTCCACACTGCATCCGTAGCATGTAAACTCCTCTTCTTCTTCTAAGGGCTTACTCTTATTAATTTTGTAACAGAGTGCACAGCGCCCATTTAAATCAGTAAATTTGATTTCATAGGGAACGTTGCCTCCATAAAGATATTATTTGAATTTTTTCATTTTCTCCTTCTTATTGATCTTGGATAATCCCTCTTCGGATGAGTAACCCTCTTCAATGATGTTAAACTTATAATCGTCATGAATAAGCGTTCGAATTTGTTGATAAATAAGAAGTTCTAACTCCTTCATTCTCATCCAACTTGTGATTATAATCACAAAAGGCATAGTGAGGATTTACATTTAGTTGCTAACTTCGTTGTGAAAACGCTGCAACACTCGAATATGATAATGATCAGCGAAGAGATACGACCGAGTCGGAAAAATAGCAATATTGTTATTTTAAGGATTAATTGTGGTACACACTGTATCACCTCTATTTTCGCGGTGCTCCACCTTCAGAATTAACTTATGAGTATAAGATTCTGTTTCAATGCTAACAATTTTGCCGAAGGTCATTACTGTTTCATCAGTTTTGTCACCTATTCGCTCTGCCTCCTGTCTCATTCGATAGTGATTGATGCTGCTTCGATGTTGATTGCTATTCTTCTTTGGCTCTCCTTCTTTTTCAAAGTCAATAAGTTGACCCACTTTGAGATTCCTCAATTTAACAACAGAATCGTTGCAGTAATGATCGTTAATAAAGTTATCAATTTTAAAGCAGAGTTAGAAAGCATAAATATGGTCATCTTCCCTGAGAAGTAAATCTTCCAATGTTGCATCATTCCTTGCATTCAAGTAATTTTTTATGATGTTATCTCCATGAATTTCAGTCAGTACATATGGTTTCTCCTTCAGATCTGCAACTTTCTCAAACATCTCTTTATAGTCTTTCTGAATTATATTTATTTTACCATTGTGGACCCCTTGAGGAGAGTAAATCCATATCTTTTCATATCAACACTTTTCAAACTGTACGCGAAAGGCACATATATAATTTAATAGTATTTTATCTCCTCTTCAGGGATAGATAAAGTGAGAGTGAAAAATGAGTTTCTTTCTGAAGAATTCTTATGGCAATGGCTGCAGATGATCACTTTCTCAGATTAAATAAGATAATCTTCTATGGGATTGATCATCAATTCTTCTTATTAAAAGCATCGGTATATGCTACTCATGAATTCCTCTACGAACTATGTTAGTGTATGATAATACCAGTTAGCACATCGTAAATTCAAAATCAGTGAACTCTGTGAAATAATATCTAATCATATCTGAGATGATAATAGTATTGATATGATAGCTGTTGCTAAGCATGTGAAAAATAACTGCCAAATACCGTAAAAGAGTCGTGGGTTTCTCACAATAATAGTTCAATAGTTCAGAAGTGACATTTTCATTGCTGAAGAGTGATAATAGAAGAGAGTTTATAAAACCAAGTCCTTTCGAGTTGGGTAGACCAATAAGTTATAATTCCTCTATGCAAACTTTGTGACGACTTGCCTCCATGCCACGCTTATTAAGAGTTGAGCGTAAAAAGAACTAGTCCCTATCAATACAAATGTCATATATATATGAAAGGCCTCGGAAATGAATAATCATCTTGTACTTGTTTCTACCCATAAAAACTGCTTTGATAGCCGTTTTTTATATAGGAATGCAGTACAGAAATTAATCTCCAATATGAATTTCTTTTATGGATTAGGCTACTTTACAATTTATCTATCTGAATTAATCAGCTTTACTGACCGAAACTATGGCCATAAACACCATTTGGTCTGAATTTACCTATGAAGCCATCAATGCAAGGTCTGTTAGCTCTTCCCACTTATAAGTGCTGACACTTTTAGTAAATACAACATAATCTTCTAAATCTTTAATAGTCCATTATAATGCCTTGGAAATGAGCTGGTCCATCTGCATAAATTTAGAAAATTCACAAATTTTTTACTCCTAGTAATCAATTTTACCACTATGGAATTTGGTATAAATTTTAAATAATTTAGGATATATTTATATCGTCTATTCACCTGTTCTTCGAAATTATGGATAGGCTCCATAAATCAATTTCAACCTTCTCCATACTTATTACGAAACTAGAACATAATTGATGTTTTACACCAACTCAGGCATCAATATTTCACTAAATTATCCTTACAGCAAATTATTGTTGATTTAGAAAGGTTTATCACCTATGTTACTGCAAATTAGGTTATATTGAGTGATATGGCTGTCCTCTGAATCTTTGAAAGTGTTGACTATTTCTTTTAGTTTTGGATATTCAACAGTCTTTTTGTTGCTTTTTGCTGAGTTGATAGACTTTGAACTTTTGAGACTTTTCGCACTCTTCATACTACGAATGGTTTTTTTTGTTTTCATGGATTTAAAGGTTTTCATGGATTTAAGGGTTTTCATCGTACGTATGTAGGTTAAATTATCTGAGAAACCGTTGACTTGAATATTATGTTCCTTGTATATGTATGCCTTCCATGATTAAAACCATTTATAATTAACCACATAACCAATATACTTATTCTTCTACATATTGTAAAGAGTGTTAATTTCGTTAAAATTCATAGCCATATCTTTTTCCATTTCCTCCTCCTCGAAAATATTGAATAATTTGCGAAATTGTTGATAGTTGATGTAAGCTTGGGATTTTTCCATCCACTCCTAAAGTCCAATGGTTTCTCTTCCATTCATCAGAGAAGCCACAATTAATTAGTCATCAAGAATATCTGTATAATCTTCTTCCTCCTTTAAGTACTTTGAATTTTTGCTTAATAAATCTAAAAGCTGTTCCTGATTTAAATAAAGCTTCAAATTTGTATCGAATAATGCAAAAAGTACCACGGCCAAAATTTCAATTGGTGCAAACTCGCAGAGAGTGAGTCCAATAAAAAAATTATGCCAAGAAAGATAGCCTATATTTTCACGATCGAATAGGTCAAAGAGTCTTTTTTTGTTCTCCTAAATTAGCACAATATACCTCGCTGTAAGTGTTAAATTTTTATTAATCAAACTCTAACAATAGTTTGATGAATGTTGTTTGGTTTAAACAATTTTATTTAGTTCGTTGGTGGGACTGACAATTAGTTTAGAATATTTTTTTGAGGTTAAATAATTTCGGTAGTGACCACTGCTATTTCAGCTAAGAAATATTGGGAACAGTGAGATAAGTGGCTAATATTAAAGTTGAATTATACCATAGGTATTGGCTGGAGTGCTTCTGAAGCAAGAAATTCCCATTATTATAACAAAAACCAAATTTAAAATTACTTTAAAGAGAATGACTAATTTTGGCGTTTTATTAATTTAAACTTATTCCAGACCATAAAAGGCAATTTGAAATTAATCTTAACTAAATGGTGATTGATAATTAATTAAAAATTAAATACACAATGTTTGAAACTAATCCCATTCCTTCCTGTATTACTGAAACGTTTTATCTAAAGAAAAAAAAGATGTTTCATCAGGCCATCCGTCAATAACAACGTGACTCTATTATTTGTAGGCTCAGATAGTAAGCAATGATTCCAGCCCATTATATTTAATTAGTGGACAATCTGCCAGCCTCTATATCGAAGATAGTGGATTTAATTTAAAAAGATTCATAAGATAAGGCCTTCAAGAACATCATTGCAAATAAAATAATAGCAATCATTGAGAAATAATTAACTTCCATTTTTAATCTGGACATTCTATCTTACATTAAGCAAGTTGTTCTTTTTACATTCTTAATCAGAATAATGCCAGATTAAATCTGTCCATTATTTAAACAAATTTTCTCTGTTTTAAAAAAGGATAAATAAAAGACAGAAGACCTTGCTGTCCTATTTGTACCTCTCACCTCAATGATAAAAAGAAAAAATGATTGTGTATTATTACTGGGAAAATAGTTAATAGATGAGATGGATAGCAATATATTCTATTACTCATAGCTGTTATTTTATAATGCTTTGCTGCACAACTTTAAATAAAAAGCAAAATAAATGGGATTTATTAATTAAAAGCTAATGACGAGATTAAGTAAGCATATATAGATTTAACGTTATGATCATAAATAGCGTATTAAGATGATTTAAATTCTCATTCAGATATTGTTTCACAGTCCTCAATTGCCACTCAGCAATATTTTTCATCTTTAATCATTATACGCGACTTTTGAGTGGTTCATTGCCTATTCCACAGAATCAAAAATATTGACAGATCGTTGCCTTATACTTATATTAAACATTATCATTGATCAGGGCTCGTAAGAGTTTTCGCGCAGTAGTAATTATATTCCTATAATAGGATGTTGGCTGACCTTGAAAAATGAAATAATAAACCCTAATACTTCAAGTAAACTTAAAAAATTAATGGGAGAAGTATTTTTGGCATCTGTCATCAATTATCCCTCATCATAGTTAATGAATTACATAAAAAGAGAAAATAATAATATATTCTAGATAGTGGAGTATCTTTTATAATAGTTTATGTATGATCAGGAAATGATGGCAATAGTCACTGATTTTTTGCAAAATTTACTTTTGATTGGAAGTTAGAAGTAGGAAAATATAATCAAAAATTAAATTGCCTCACGTCCTGAATGTTTCAATTCTCTCAGAAAAATTGAAGATGATTTTCATTTGTTAAGCGAATGGGAACTTTTGTGATAATATATCCAGTTCATACAAATAATTAACAAGCAAAATATTGACGAAATATTATATGAGTAACCAGATCATAAAATATGTATTGACTCTTTGCTAACGGGTTTGCTATCCTTGATAATAGAATACAGCCATAATTTGCCAAAGCAAGAATATAATGCAACTATAATTTGATAAATAATTCTATACAGAAGTTAATTACATTTAAAAGTCATCATTATTTTCATTGGCAATAATAATTTGATCATAATGGGAGTTGAAAGATAGGCAGGCAAGATAAATTGGATGACTTCACTCGCAATGGTTGTTATGGCAGGGACCTTTTATCGCTTAAGAAATATGACTAAATATTTATCGAAAACGCAAATTAATGATTTGATGATGAAAATGGGATTAAAGCATCCAATTAAGCACGAACTACCATCAATAATACCAAGACCTCTTAATAAATAATCAGGCCAATGGTAAAAAATTATTTAAAATCGTAAAAGATATCAAATTTACATGAGAATATTTACTTTTTTATAGGGTGGCTTTCGTAAATGATTATCTCATTCAATTATTTTATAATATTTGATTGTTGATGGAGAAAGTTTAAGAGCCGGCAGGGTAACCGAACGAATCTATTGCCATCACAGTAGAATTAGTAACTGATTTGATGGAATTAATGGGTCATACAAGTTTGGAAGTATTGCATGGCACTATCAGCGCTATCTTGCAATATACTCCTCAACCCAAAGATAAATTGATGTTTGTAAACACCAATTTAATTGCACTTTTACGCAAGCATCTATTCACTCCAGCTCTTACTACTATATGTTTGTCAACACTCATTCACTTTGCCACTTAATCTTAATTTTTAAGTTAATATTTTCCACTCATTGAGCCTTTGGTTCTAAAAATGCGTGAGTGGAAAAATCTTGAACTATAACTGAGTCTGCTTCTCCTTCTAAATATATCAAAAGAAGAAAACGTAATAGCCAAACTCATAAATTAATAAGAAAAGCGAGGATATTTGATAGAGGTTCTCTATGGATTATTAGAAAGTCAATAAAAATTGCGTTGGATTTTGGTGAACATTTTTACAAACATCACTTCAATAGAGAGGGGTCGGAAGTTTATGGTTTAAGATAAAATATGTAATAGATTCATTGGATATTTTCATACTTTTGATGAGAAACTTCGCGAAGCTAGTCTTAAAATAGTAAGAAACTGTTCTTTCGAGTGGGAAGATTAAAAGTTCTCATCTTAAATTTTATCTAAGGAACATCATTTAATAGATAAATTAGGAAAACTTATGGCATTTTTAATTTATAAACAAGCTTTAGTGGGAGATTCTACTCAAAGCTAAAGCCTCATTAAAAAATATTTTGTCTTACCTGGAGAGTATGAAAAATGGGAAAAATAATTTAAGTCAAGTGACAAAGTCAAGGCGCTTAAATAAGTAGAATTAGCAATTGATATCGTATTAATTTTATCTAATTGTGATTTTCGAGAGCATAAAGTAGAAGCTGATATTCCTGTTTTTAAGGATCTGTTAACAATTCTAAAATTCACTGGTATTAATGAGGAGACAAAAGATAAACTAGAGGCCCTTGAAATATTTGGATTTTGACATTGATAATTTATTTCACCTTAATTTGTAATTAAACTTCGATTATTATTCAAATAAATAGAAATATAAATATGAGTGGTATAAGTAAAAGATGATATTTTGTATGATCAAATTTTGGGATTTATGTACATTGATTAAATTTAAGCTTTAAATATCTCATGGACTACTTTTCTTTTGATTTTCATGGTTGGAGTCAATAGGCCTGACTCAATGGTAAATTATCGTGGCAAAATTGTATATTTTTGTACTTTATGAGCATTGGAGATAGCTTTTTAGTTTGTTTATTTTAAACCATTCATAATATATTCGTTAACTTTATTGCATTTAATTGCTTGAGATATAGTCTTTGCTTGAGACCCATGCTTTTTAATTAATTCACAAACTTCATCAGTCAATTCCTCATTATTTTTTACTTTCAAGCACAACAAAACTGTAAGATATTTCTTAAAATCTCCAATAACTACAGCTTGAGATACTATTGGTAGGGCTGTAGTGATTTCATTTTAAATCAAAACAGGTGGAATATTTTCGCCGCCTGCTGTTACAATTAATTCTTTTAGTCGGCCTGTAATATACAAATTATTGTTTTAGTCCAGCATACCTTCGTCTCCAGAGTGTAAAAATCCATTTTTGTCAAGTGTCCTTTTAGTTTCTTCTTCATTTTTAAAATATCCCATAAAAACATTTCGACCTAAATCAATAGAATGTTACCTCTCAAACAAATTTATCCTTTTCCCTCTTAATCTTGATCTTAAAGTCCAATTTATCCGCCACCAGTTACTGACCCTGCCTCTTTTAAAAAATTCTTATTATATGATTTCCATTTATTTATTTGTGTAAAGGTATGGGGTCCACTAGATTCACTCATTCCATAGCCGTTATTTATTAAAATGTTTAACTACAAAAAAAATTTCCTTGTTTTTTATTTCATTGGAGCGGCTCCGAACATAAAATATTCACACTGATCCAATCCTAAATTTTATTTAATTTTATTGTAAAATATTTTCTTCGCAATACTCCAACCATGCGGGGTAGGTTTATTAAGAATTTCTGCGAAAGATCCCTCAATGCCAATGCTCATCGCCCATTAAAATATTTTTTTCTTAAATCCAGTAGCATCTGACAAGATTTATCCTAACTTTTCTTATATTTTTTCCCAAACTCTTGGAACTCCGAAGAATAGAGTTCTAAATTGCGAAATAATTACGGTTTGGCAACATTTAAAAATTTCAGTAAATTTGCTTGAAGTACTGAAGAATCAGGAAAGTAAAGGTTAAATCCAAACTTAACTGGCCCAATTAAATCAAAAAGTTGTGCAGCTACATGACTGAAAGGCAAATAGCTTAACACTCTGCCCTTCCCCTATAAACTAGGTCTACCCATAGCAGTCATTTAATTATGAATTCCATCAATTTCAAAGATATAATTGTCGTGACTGGCCATAACTGCCTTGGGCATGCCCGTAGTTCCACTTGTATATATAAGAGTAGCACAATTACCAGGCTTTTGAATAGATTGTCTGTATTTAATATCGTCTTCTTTCTTTGCAGGAGTAAATCTGAATAACAACTTAATTACTTGTCACCCAAAGTCATAAATTATTTCCAGGTAAATACTTTTCCTTTCATTCTTTAAGGAAGGTTTGACGAAATATTTTCCTTATAAACCACAAAATATTTAATTGTTGGACACTTATCAACAATATTGTAGTATTTTTTTAGCTGAATTTCATTTTAAACCACAACTAGTTACCCCTCAGAATGATTGGCAATGTATTAGCAGGCGTCACTAGAATTTGTTGTGTAAATGCCAACAGGTAAATATCTAGCAAACATTGCTCCGTAAAAAGAAAATGCCCATTCTGGTGAATTAAATCCCATGATCATGACGATTGAGTAATTAGTTAAGCCCACTGAAATACAGGCCTTTCCAAATCGAAGAGAATTGTTATAATATTCTTGAAATGTATAGGATTTCCAATTATTAGGCTAGGATTAAAAAGTGAGAGCAGGCCGATCACCAAATTTGATCACTGTTTAGTTCCAAACATCTATTAGAGTACGAGGTTGTTTCGATCCTGGCCCACTTTTTTTTAATTTTATGGGTAATTCTACTCGATAATCAGAGACCCAATTGAAATTTTTTTGTGGATTTTAAGCATCAAAGTGATTAAGAATATATTATAATCCTTCATTAGAAATAAAAAGAATTTCATCGTTATGAAGTTTAGGAAGACAAGAAATTAAATCTGCTCTTTTTTCAGCAGAAATTTTGTTCTCTTTTTCAATTTGTTTCAACTCTGATTGTTTGTAAATGGTCTCTTTTTGTAGCAATTAAGCCGAGTTTGAAAGCTTTGAAATGTTTTCATTGATTTCTTTTATTTGGTTTATGCCCTCTTCCGATCTTTTTCCATTTGTTTCAGTTAATGTTATGATTTATTTAACTTTATTTCTTAATTCAAATAGTTTTAATTATAAATTAACTAATTGTTCCTTTTTTTCAACTACTTGCTGTTTTATTAAAATTAACTATTTGCCATATTATTTTTATTTTTGTTTGTTTGAAGATTAAGTGCCCTTAATCGTATTTTCTTATTGTGAAATTTTATTAATGTCATCAGCTTTTTATTGTAAAATTTCAATGTAATTTTGATTTATTTTCAGTAATTTACTTATTTACTGGATCTATTTTTCAGCAATAATGATCTATTTGTGAAGTTCAGACAATTGTTTTGTAAACTGATTTCTTTCTTATCTTAAATTATCAATAGTCAACTGAAATGAACTTGCTTGCTTAACAAGTTTTTTAATTTTTTTGTTAATTTAATCTTCTTTACTTTTTATGCCTTTAATTTCTTACAAATTTCGTTGTTTTTTGCTCTATTACTCTTCAAGAAGAAATTGATGTTACACCTTTAACTTCTCTTTCTTCTTATAGATTTCTATTTTGGTTGATTTAATCATTAAATATATTTATTCCTTATCGAGATAAAATTCAGATATATCATTTACGGTGAATACACAAAAAATATATATCCATGATATGCATGAATATAGGGTATTAATTATTCGGGTCTTGCTAATTATTAGTAACAATAAAGATAACTGATAAAGGATCAATCATGATTTATAAAATATAAAAAATATTAAAAGATCATCAGCCTAATTATATATTTTAGCTCTTCTAAGTAATATATTTTTAATGCAAGATCAAACAATTTGATAGTAGTAAATATGAGTTTATCCAATAAACATCGGTCATTACTTAATTAAACTTAAACGAGCGACTTCATATTCTTGAGTGTAACAGCAAGAGACTGGATTGAGTGTCTGTGTTTTTGACATCAGTTTTATCAATCAATTAATGTATGTATTATACTTAATGCAACTCCAGCACTAAGTTGGTACATGATTGTTTATAATTTATTATTTATATCATTTGCCTTTTTTAGTTCTTTTGCAAAAAATTTGTAATTGATAAGATGTTATTTATGAACAAAGTTTTAAGTAAATTGAACAATGGGCAATAAGATAATTAAATATAATATATGAGGCTAAGAACATAAATAATCGACAGAGGCAATCTTATTTATGGTATAAATTATATAAAACCAAATTAAAACAGCAGTCAAAATACTTTAATAATTCATGCATTTTGCAATATTTAGATAAATTGAAATTGTAATAGAAAGTCAATGAAGGCGCCTAGCTTTTTATTCATTATTTTATAGGTATATTTTCAGGGTAGCTGAGGCATGCTTTATTATAGCTGTTATTTAAATAAGTCCGAAACTTTAAATTGTATAGTCAATAAAACAAATAGGAAAACGAGGGCTCTTTCTACAATAATTGGATCACCATCTCAGTCCACCTACAAATTACAACCAACAATCTTTTATTAATCCTCCAAGCTCCAAATATGGCTGCAATATTAAAGATACTAATCTTTCAACTTATCTCAAGTCGTAATTCATTTTAGCGCATCCTTATCTAATCAAAGAGGCTTGCCCCACCAAAAATTCCCTCATAAATCAGCTTTACACAATCCTAACAGGACTTAATAAAACAATTTTCAATTTTACTTCTGAATCTGCTCTAAATACGTGTATTCGGAGTCAGAACTATCGACTGAGAACTTACTGGTTAGGAACATATGATGCTATCAGCAACAGATTATATCAGTACTACAATGTTTTAAGATAATTATAAAAGAATTTGCTCTGACGGCTAAGAAGAAGGAGTAAAATATCCAAATTAAAGTATATTTTAATTTTAATTATTTTGAGCAAGAATTAAATAAATTATAATATTTAAGATATCAATCAACATGCAGGAAAATCTAAATTTTAGAAATGCAACAGAATATAGCAATTACATGCGAGGAAAACGCTTTCTCATAACTGGATTAGTGAGTGCCAAAGGAAGTCGATTAAATGGAAAAATTGGGATTCATGTAGGAGTATAGAATTAGCCTCTTCTCAGAACTCTTATTAAAATTGGTGATGATGAAACTGTTTATAAAATTCAGCCTCGAAACCTCATTCCGTAAGGCTATTCTTTAAAAACAATTCACGCTCCATATGATGTTATGCAACTGGCAGAATAAGAAAGAATTGATTAATTAATTGGAGCTGCTCAGAAATGTTAGATAAAATAAAAATAATGGAAACTATGTTTTAAATATGTTGGGCCTCAAACTAATTACTGTTTTTCTTGCCATTTATTCGGTACTGCTTGTTATGATTACTGCAGTCACTGTGGCGCTGATTATTTGCGACTACTTCATGTTGATACAAACAAACTTATGATTTTTTACAAAAGATGTCATAGTTGCATGACAAGTGGAAAGGATTTAAATTTAGTCGGTGACTGTTAAGATTGTTGGAATAGAAGAAAAATAAATTATGAAACTTCGAATTGATTGTTTTATTTCTTTGTTTTTGTTCTATTGGACTTGTTGTAAGTTTCATTAATTATATATGTCTCATTCCCACGTTTGCAACTTTCAAAAACCTGTAGAGTGATTAAATTTAAACACAAATCAATAAACCCATCAGCGATGTAAATATCATGCCAAAAACTTGTCTATAATGCAGAAGGTATAGCATTCTAGGCGTCAAAAGTTATGCAAATATAGCATATTCCATCAATCAAAATAATAATTATTTAATTGGTCTAATATATCATTTATATATGATTGATCTTACTATCAAAGAATCATTTTGTACGTTATAGTATATATAATGCCTAGTAGTGGTGAGTCATAGGAAATAGATCGAATCCCTTCATAGATTTAACAATAAACTCAGGAGCCTTTCGTTTATCAGTTACGGGAAGAGTCAATTGAAGCAGGTTATCTTGAATAGCACCTGCATTGCAAGCCACGTAGATAATGTTGTCTAGGCCACGACATCGACGCAAGGCTATCATCACTTATTTATTAAAGCCTGCTCGAGGTGGATCAAGGATAGCTACTATTCTATTACCGCGATAGGTATCGCATATTTATTTAACTTTATCCTCGGCCCGACCCAAATGAACTTCATATGTTTCCGAATTTTTCTTGGCATCCTCGACTGCTTCAGCGCAAATCTCGACGCCTATTACTTTAATATTCGGTATTTTTTTCTGAATAGATATACCAATGGTCCCGATACCACAACCCAAATCCAAGACAACATCACAATCCTGCACGGCCTAAATAATATGAGAGTAGAGAATTTAGCACATGTCAATATGAATCTGCAGAAATGCAGTAGGAGATACTTGATACACATGGTCAAATATCCGCTATTGATAATAGGGAGTACCGAAAAGACATTATGGCTTGACTGTGGGAATGCTATCAGCTTCTCCTGAATAAGATAAGAAACATAGTCCTACCAATCCGATTACTGATTTTTTCATGTATTCAACTAATGTCTTTTTGACCTCAGCTAGTAAAGATGGATCAACTCCTTCTGTGTTAGCTACCACCATTACTAGTGATTGCTTCATTCTCTCAGACTCCCGAACGACGAGATACCTCCAAAATCCTTGCTGTTTAAATCTCTCATAGGGTGTTAATTAGGCATAGTTTTTCTTGATAAATTGCTCAAGCAAAGCAACAATAAGTTTCGTATTCTTGCTGATAATTTTAACATTACGAGGTGATTCAATGGTAATTGTCTGATTATGATAGTTGCCTTTGTTGAATCCAATCACAATTTCATTAGATGAGTTGTACCCGATAGTTAATTAACTCTTACTGCGGTATCCCTAGCGGTGAGTTTTGCATTCTATAAATTAGTCCATCTTTAATTGTTTTACATCAATTTTCTATGACTGCAGCTTTAGCACTTGTTTATCCTTAAAGAATTGACGATTGTAATTTTCAATAACTCGGCCCAAATCAGTTTTCTTCCACTGGATCTGCTCCTCATAAGGCATCGAATGCAATGGTTATACAATATCTTAAATTTTAGTATTTTTCACCTTCTACAACTATTGTTCACTAGCTTGCACTTCTTTTTTTTATGCAGGTCTTGTGCATTATTCGAGTGGGATAAATTCCTCCTCTGAGTAACTCATATTATTTTGTAGGCTTTTTGCCTTGATCCGCTTATTTTTTGCAAACTTAGTGTTGAACTCATCTACAACTACAGGGGAGCTAAATTTAACAATAAAAAAAGGTCGGTTATGCTGCTTGAGTATGTGACTGACTTCAGGATGTTAGCCAAAATTTTTACAAAAATACTTGTAGCAGCTTTTAGGATCAAAATACCTCTAGATCCCCCAGATACAGAGGCGGTCAGTTGTGGTTTCTTTTTGAACCTCTTGTTCTAACTACTGCAGATCAGATCCCTCTCTTTTGAGTGATGCTTCCATGCCAACAATATAAAATGAAATGAGAATATCCGGCATTAAACAAAGTCAAGATGAAAACTAAAAACATAGAATTAAATTAAAAAAAAATATCAAAATCAGAGTTAATATTTTTAATACAGTTTCAATTTTTGGTGATTCTGTTTTTAGTTTAGACCTTAAAGAAGTCTTTAGCTGAGTCAATTCATTAATTGATTAAAAAAAGAATAAATACAAACAAACTTAAATATATCCAATCAATGATAAGGAAGATGTAAAATACTCGAACAATTGTCTTACAAAAGTATAAAGCTTATAATTCGTTTCATGGGTAAACAAAAAATTCATTAAAATTGCTTGGGAGAGAGTTCAAAATAGAATTAGCTGTTTGTTATAATGAATTATTACTTAAATGAATAAAAATGTTCAGCAATAATTTTGTATGGTCTCAATAATCAAGCCTCAAATAGCAACCTCAAAGTTGGAGCATGCTTTATAAGATCTTCTCCAACAGCCATCACTAAAGTGAAGTCCACAAATCCATTCAGCTATTCTTGTTCAAGTTATTCGGCGAGGATGTCTTTCACTGATTTGCTAAGCAGTTTTTATTTTTCAGCTTTCTTGCTCTACAAACCAAGCACAATGTCAGAATAAATTTGTCCGCCTTCCAGTAAAGTCAATCCCTTGACTATTATACCATATTTTTCTTGAACAGCTGCCATGAGGGCCCCAAGTGAAGTATTTTTGGGCAAAGGACCAATTGTCCATCTTTCCCAAGTGTTAGTAATAAGATTGTCATGGACTTTTATCTTTTAAACTGGCCCAGGTTCTCCAAGCCTAAAGATAGGCACTGCTAAATTTAGAAAAGCGTTTCTCATTTCCTCTACTGTGCAACCTTTGATATATTTAACAAGTTAAATAGTTTGAAGTGCAGCAATACAACTAGTGGTAGTTGAAAGAGCAGGCATGATTCGGCCAGCCTTCAGTTTTACGTTAATCCAATCCATTTAGTCTAATTTGTAGTTGCAGGAACGAAGGTTCGCCATCGAGTAAATGAGATCGATGTGACCATTTTGATCTTCATCCTTTTCAAACTATTCAGGTCTACATTACACTGATTCTCCCCCCTCTTTCAGTAAAGTGATAGCTGCCTTAAATTTCTCATACAGAGCTACTTATCCTTATTCAGATGATATTTATCCTTGCTATTTTTATTGACTTTCTTTTTGAATTTCACTATTGACTTATTCAGTCATTTATTTCGCTGTTTTATCAGAAGGAACGAAAGGGTCAGCCTTGTAACTCATTGCAGTGCGAGTGATTTCTTATCTTTTTTTGGATTCACGGAAATCTTTTGGATAAGGGATTTTATAAATTTTGCTTAGCAAGACAGCATAAGAAGTGATAAATGTAGAATGAAGAGAATTTTCAGGAATTATGATTTCGATTGGGGTTGGTGGACGTTTTGGAAGTTTCCAGAATGGCTTGCCGTCTTTAGTAATTGCATCTAATGGATATGTGTAGAGTAGCTGCATGATGTCGTTTCTAAAGGTTTGATAAAATAATTTGGCCGCAAAATCTATGGCTTATTCAAAATTGGCAGGCCTGTGCTACAAAGTTTTTAAGCAATCCTTCAGCATTTCAATATCTGAAGAAACAGGTACATAATTTTATTTTAGTTATAGCAACTTTGCCAATGCCTTGGGTGCAAGGGTGAACTATTTTCCAAAAAAGTCTCGAGCCCACTCCACGCAATGTAAAGTTTCTTCGGGAAACATTTTAAGGGTACAATGAGGAATGTCTCCATTTGCATCATTTGGATCCTGTTTATTACCATAAGTTTAGGTTTTATAGGGAATGATGACCTGAACATGCCCTTTAGAGCTGAGAGTACCACTTTATAACAATGCTGTCTTGCAGTCTACACAGCGACTGTCCACATATCTTCTCGCTTCGACATTATCTAAGGCATTGGTTACGATTGTGAGGCCCTAAAAGAATTCATTACTATAAATATCTTTCGTTGCTTAACATACTTTATCAAGCCGTGCTTTAATATGACCTTTTAATCTAGGGTTCATTTGAGTCACTGCAGCTGCTGCTGTTGCACTTTTTGGCTTTCTCAGATGCTTCTAGCGGAATAAAAATTGTCTATTCAAATTTGATGTTTAAATATGGTCGGGATCCGTAATAACAATGCTTCCTTTTCCAGTTTCACTGGCTCCAACTTCAAGCATGGCAAAATTTTTTAGAAGTTCACATCCGATAGCTCCAGAGCCTATCATAAATACTTTCATGCATTAAAGCTTTTAGATCAAATTGTTTCCTATTATTCTGCGAATTCCTTCTTTACGATCGTTCATTGGTTTTCTTGCTGCAACAAATTCATCCCAAAGATCTGCATCTTTAGGTGGGGTTTCAACAACTTCAGAAAAATCAGCGAGGAAATATTGGTGAATTGGAGTATATTTTCCAGTAATAGCTTTGAAAATTTATTGTGAAGCTAATCCGCCGAAGAAAGCACAAACCGATCCAAAAGTACCTGAGCATGTGTAACTGAAGATATTGAGATATTAAATTTAAGTTTAGGATAATCCAGTCTTTTTTTATTTTACCAAGGATACAAATTCAGCGGCATCTTCTTTATTCCAGCTCAGAGGCACTCTTTTATGAGAGTTGTAGAATTCACTTAAACCTAAAAATGCAAAATGAAGAAGTTTCAAGTTCCCCATTTTGATAAAGTCATAGTCCTCTAAGTTTTTATCAAGATTTTGCAACACAGCTGATTCAATAAGCGATTTAAAGTCGAGATACTTGGGGGTTTTTATATTTCTAGCAACCCCATCTCCCTTATAAGGAGAGTAATCTAAAGTATTACCAATATAAAAGCTGCTTTTGTTGATTACTTAAATTTTGTGAAGGGTTCCGTTTATTGATTGAGATTCATTAGATAAACTGGTCATGCCTTTTACTCTAGACAGTTGAATAGTTTCACCATCTTCAAAGGGATGACGCTGTCCTTGTGAGACCTTTACGACTCCTTTTTCAGCAATGGTGATTTAATCGATAAGTACCTATGTTGTTTATTCTCCATTGGGATCTAATATCTAAAATTTATTTCCAAAATCGTTAAAGATTTGTCCATAAGGGCCGTAGCAGTCAACTGCCAAGAAGTTTATCTTATTTTATCTGCAAAACTGGTCGATTTTGATTAATTCTTAATGATTTCTTTCAGTAGCAACAATAACTTGGAACTTAGACATACTTGTGAGATCTTCAATTTTATAGTCAAATTTAGTTACCTTTACATAATGATTTAGTTCCTGCAGTTTATAAATTGAACTCTATAACCTATTTTTGCCAATATCTGACTACCCAAGGAAAAATTGCCCACTTAAATCCGACCATTCAACTTACTTGGAATCCCAAAGAGATAATTATCTGCATCCGCTCAGAACCAAATTTTTTGCAATTTCAACGCCTAGTGCACCCAAACCAAGTAATAAAATGCTTGCTTTGCTTTGTTTAGAAACAGCCTAAATACCCATCGCTCCGATATATCGACTCCATCTATCTTTTACTTTTTCATCATTGATATCAAGTTCGGCAAGTTGCTGATGAGAATCTCCGTAACTAACATCTATTTCCTCGAGCGTGGTCTCCTATTTATTTTTTTAAAGTTGCGTATGCTTTTTCTTAAGTTTAGTTGGTGAGTTTTGCTTTTTCAAATCTTCATGTGTGGGTGGAGGAAGTTTATTGATTTATATTTCAAGTTCTTTAATGGCTTTCTCCATCAAGGTTTTATACTATCCCTTTGATTTTTTGAAAGTGTTGCACCAGTTATAGTTGTGATCACTTACGAGTCCGTTGTACGAAGCCTACCTTTTGTCAGCCAACTTAAGCCATCTTTGACACTCTTATAGAATTTCATCCTTCTTCAAATAGAAATGCCGACGGATTATTGTTTAGAAACCTTTGGGAGGGTTTTTAATATTTTAGAGCATGGCAAATTTGATATTACCGTAGCGCACTATATTGGCATATGCTTCATTCTTTTTTTCACCTTCCACAGTTCCTTGCTCGTGCTCAAATCCAGGCTAGTTAAAGTAGATATCCTCACTCATAATGATTGATTGAATAGAAACTAGTACTTGAAGTAGAGTTGAAACTTTAGCATCCCAATTTTACATAGCATTACCTCTCCATGTCCCTAGCAAACTCAGGCATACCTTTCCACAGGCATAAAGATTAGGATTAAATCTAATTTGACCGCTGCCAGTAGTTGTAAGATTGACTTTGGGAGGACCATTGGGGTAGGTATCCTCGAAGTAAATATCAAAGAGATAAGCTCCATGACCATATGGAGTGCCATTGGATCCCATAATAAGTGCTTGCATGTAGTCGACTCTTTATTTATCGCATCTAACAAAGATAGCATTAGTATGATCAATAGGAAGGGCATGCGAGACATCAGCTAATTCTTGAGCTAATCTAATGGTCTTTTCGACAGGAGGCTTATGTCCAGGCAGATAGTAGCTTGAATAGTGATGCTTGCTAATTTTGCCGCTACTGTCCTTCATGTCCATATAATCAAATCTCAAATCTTTCATGAGGATGGGATATTTTTTAGCCAAAGGAAGTTATAGAATCTTCTTTTATTCTTACTCATCATTGTGACTTGTAGCATAACCAGATACAGCCTCTTCCACAATCTAGAAAGTAGATATAATTTTTCTTGCTATTTATTATGAAACTTTTTCTGAGGCTGAACCGGTTAAGCAAGAAGTAAAGATTGTTGAGGTGTTATGCAGTGTCTTCAGCAAAGAATGTAATGATTCAGGTTGTTTGGGTTCATAATTTTTAGAGACGGGCATTAAAGTGGGAATGAGCTTTTTGCAGCGAGCCAGTACTTGGATAAAACTGAGTTCACCTTGAAATAGTTCGGCGTATTTTGATATTTAGAGTAGGGATCCTCCTCTTAGTGAAGATTCTATGATTGGTAGCAATGAGCTTTATAATGTTTGTTCAAGTATTTCGTCTGAAAATTCGAAATCTTTATAATCTAAAAATCTTTCTAATATTTTAAGAAGACCCAAAATCTGTTAAAATTGTTATTTTCTAGCTTATTATTGTCCTGTGACGTCCCACTTTTGATTAGTCGAACTATCAGTACCATACCCAACTCCTTTCTTCTTTTGGATTTTAGCTTTGTACTATTCTTACAATGTTTTTTTCTAAAGTGTCGGGATTATCTCCTATTCTTATTCTGGCTAATCCACTCTGTGTCGTTTTGTCTCTTTAGTAATGAGGTGAAGTCTATTGAGCATAGTGGCATAAAATCCACTCTTGAGAGCATAGTTTCTAACTATTACAGCTTGTTCTCCCTATACTGCAAACACGTCCTTTATAATGGCATACAGTTAACGAACAGACTCCTTCTATTTTTGCTGCCATTTCTTGCTGTCTTGCTTGTCGGGCAATCCCAGCAGTAGATCAAACAACAAACTGACATTGCTTTGCTTTGTCATGTAGAGTGAACTAAAAACTGGGAAACATGAATAGCTTTCGAGTTATTTTAAAAATTGACCCCATATGCTACTTTGTTCTGTATTAGTCCAATTTTTCACACAGCCAGTAAGGACCTTAATCAACTTCTACAAACCTTTTTTCTATTAGAATGCTCTAAAAATTGTTTATTGAGCTACAAATGCCGGGAGATGAGTTTAATTGTTGGCCAAGCTCTCAATAGTAGTACTCTTAAAGATCTGTGAAGCTTAAATCTCGAATTTGATGAACTGTAATTTTTGTTGAGTTAAAATATCTTTGAGTTTTATCTCATGGGATAGGAATTGACTGGTGGTCCAATTTTTAATTTTTATAGATTACAAATCTTGAGAGTGGATTCGCAGTCCTGAAATGTTTATATGTTTTAAGAGTTCACTAATACTCATCTCTTGTGGTAAGCAATAGCAACGCTCAGAAGTTGATTATCTTATGGGAAGAATGCTTCTATATTTCTATTATAAAATCCAAGGGTTTTGGAGATTAGTAAGAGTAATATTAGTCAGCAGATTTTATTACCATCGACTTTCTTCACAAATTTAATATTTTTAATTGGGCAAAGTAATTGCGTTTGAGCCACCCTATAGAATGAGCTTATTTTATTTGAAAGAGTGCGAAATGAGTTTATTTGATAGCACTTCAGTTGATCGCTATTTAGTAATTTGATATAAGATTTGATTGCTTTATTTTTATACGATTATTAGGTTGCTATTTGTGTAGTACTCATCCAGTTGAACGATTGGGCTGTAGTATTTACCCTAATATGTTATAATTTTAGAACTACTTTTTATTGGCTTATTTTTAAGAATTTAGGTGGGCTGCCAGATATAGGTAGATTAATCTTTCCAAACAAAGAAGAGAGGAACACCTTTGAAAGCGTTGATGAGGGGGAAAAAGAAATGTTAAATGAAATATTGATGATGGATTGCTTCGAAGTCATTCAGTGATGTCATCATATTTATTATTATTTCGCTAAAATCATCCTGACAAATTGAACCAATGCATGTGGCCTGGAACAGACTGATAAATAGTTTCATAATCTAACTACTGTACTTTAATAACAGACTTTTTGAACTCTTCAGCATCTCAACTATCGTAATTGGAGCGTTTCTAGAAAGCAGGATTTCTCTGCAACTATTATTGGATGTCAAAGTGCAAATAAATAGTAATTAATTGTAAGGTTCTCTCACTACTGAGTCAGCTGTTTTATTTGATTCCAAAGCTGCAGTTAATTCATCTAATATATGGAGGCAGTTTCCATTCGAAGCAATATTTTATAGTTACTGAGGATAATATGGAAGTATTGCTGCTAATATCGGATAAAGTTGTTTCCTTGTGGGCTTGTTCCATATCAAATTGACTAGTTTGCTAATTTCGTATTGGTAGATATTAGGTACCGTCAATAGGGAAGTAATGATAATCGAATAGAGATGTTTCTTTTCATCTTCAGCTTATTCATATTTTTACAAGAGTTGTGTGATGTTAGATAAACTAGCAATAGTTTTTGAGGCTGTGTTGTTGGCTTCACTGTAATTGGCCAGTCTAAGAGTGAGAGTCACTATATTGACATATTCGACAGCAAGATTGTCAAGAGTGTAGCTGATAAGTTTATTGATATTATCTTTAGTGAGTCTTCCCAGAATGAGTAAATTCACTAAATGAGGATTGGCTCCTTTGGATCTTAAAATATGCTCAAGCACATTTTCTCCCTCCTTATTAAAGGCCAGCAACAGTTGTTCTATTTGAGGGTTGGGCAATAAATCGTTGAGAACTTGAATGATGAGTTATAATTTTTGATCGAATTGTTGGGAAGCCGCAACTTTTTTCAAATCTTCGCGATACTTGGATTGCCCCAAAAAGCCTAGTAAAGTTATATACAGTTGGGTATAGTCTGGCTATTCTGTTGGCTGAACATCAAATCCACTGACATTGATAAAAGAAATATTATAAGTGGCCCCTTTCTTACTCTTTTGTCCGTTCTCCAGTACTTCACTCGCTGCTGTTAGCAATGACTCGTGCAATCTAATTTCTAATGATTTGACTGGGGTGTTTCCCATCCAAGAAAATGAGTTCAAATTTAATCCAAACAGTCGAATTCCAAGAGATAAATAGAATTGATCTTAGATAAGTTGCAAATCGCCAATTTTAATGGAGGACTTAGCATTTCCTCCAAATAGTTATACTTTTTTGGGCAAAATTGCATTTTTATTTTAGAGGTGGTCGTTCATAACAAATCCAATGATAAATTTGCTTGGCCATTGAAACTATTCACTCGATAATAAAACACTTTTTTGAGTAATGGGAAGTTTAAGAATGGGCACCTTTGTACCACTCTTTCCAGTTTGAATATCTTTGACTTATTGTCCAACATTTTCAAAAGTAAATCTTTAAGTAATGTCAATTTATTTCGCGTTCCATTGGCTCTTCTTCCTTTCATTTCTTAAAATGCTTGATTTTAATTCATTAATCACTGTTCCAAGAAGGGGATTAAGAGGGCCAATGAGGACATCTGAGAGAGAGCCTGAAGTTAGTGTGCTTTATAGTAATTGAGTAGTTCCATGGTGAAGCTGATTGTAGGCAATATGTCTGCTAGCGAGGCTCACTCGACGAGATCCTTTAATTTTTTGTAAAGCAGTTGCATATTGAGATAACACTTTGGTTGGGGTTGTACCTTTTAGGAGTTGAAGGATAAGCTAAACTAATTGTCTCATCATATGATACCCAGGCGTTTTATTAGCGGGATTTCCTCCAATTAATTCATAATCATTGTTACTTAAATACCATTAGATAAATAGCTATTCATTGGGCAACTCTGCGCCTTCAGGTATTTTTTGTGCAGCCTTGACCATTTCCACTGCTGCTTGCAGATAGGCAAGACCTTCTTCGCCCATCAAACGAACCCCTTCTACTCCTCCCAAATTGCACGTTGTGTGTATAAAACTTGCAATTGTTTCGAGGAAATCGTAATGAAGAGTATTGCATTTGCCTACGATGCTCAAGAATACATCACGAAGAGCTTTTGTATTTTTTTAGTATATTTTCTCGAGAAAAATGGCAAATTCTTATGCATATTTGGGAGAAGCAGCTGTGACTAATAGAGCATTATGCTGACTTGCAAGTGCTTCGGGATTATCGGACTGCAAAAATTGATGAATTATAGTGTCCATCGCTTCAGGGCAGAAGCCAATGACTTTCTCCAATTGCTACCACCTAATCTATTCATGTTGAAAAATAAGACTAACCACATCCAAATCGATAGGATTCTGCTCGGAACCTTTATCCACAATGATCTAAAGCAAAATTTATAACCTTGGCTTAGCGCTGGGGGTCAGCACAAGTTTGCAAAGTTGAGGATAACTTAGAAGTGGAACAAAGTTATTTAAAAATAGCTAATCTGACAATGAAGCAATGTATTAAAGGATTATTTAATTTTTCAGCCAATCTTAATGAGCAGTAAAATAAGCAAATATCTATTGATGAACTTACGTGCAATGCGACATTTTGATGAGAAGTTAAGCCCATTTCTGTTCATAGGCCACTCCTCTTAGAATAAGTCTTGTTAATGACTTACATAGTTCAGTATTCGAGAGATCTACTTCTGCTAATAGCTGGTCATATCCAAATTAAACTTTACCAAGGCTGGACAAATCAGCTTCGATATACTGCAGACTTTTGATAAGCAGACTTACTCGATGAGAAAGAGCCCTAAAAGCCACAAGTTTGGCAGGCCCACTCGCCACTTGCACGACTGACTTGAACAAAAGATCACAAATGTTTTCGTCGAGTTTAACTGATCGACTTTCCAATTCATTAAGAGTTAAGATCAATAGAGTGTACAAATAATCCAAACATACTTTAAAAGAGTATTTTTTAATGTTTCTAAAGAGACGCCTTTGGAGACCAATTAATGATTAATAATCATTCTTCTTTATTTTTTACTCGATACAGCGTTGCAAAGCATTGGGCTATTCGTGTTGTGATTTATAATACAAATACTCAACTTGACGATCTTTGCTGACTGAATATTTTTAAAGGGACGATGAACCCATTGTACTTACTGATAAAAAGAACATTTCTTCTGGGTTGAAGGTGAACAAATTTTATATAGAGGCAAGAGATTCATTTGCTCCAGTTGGATAACCATACAACTCAGGAATTATGTCAATTTGAGGAACTCTGCCAGATTCAATGAGATGATTGACAATACCAGTTTCAGTGAAGGATAATTCTATTTACAAATACTGAGCGGTGACAGATTGAACTTAAAGCCCATACACATTCAAATACTGACTGTTTATTCCGAAGAATGCCTCAATCTCTGGCTTATGCGAATATTTGGTAATTTGAGCCCACTGGTGCTCTAAAATTCTACCTTCCCCAATTGCTACCTTTCCTGACTTACTTATTGCGAAGACACTATAGTTAATTTTGCAAGGTGTCTCACATCTTTAAATTCTCAATGTTACGTCACCAATATAATGGGCTGATGGTAATTTAATTAGTAATCTCCTGGTGAGTTAGCTTCTAAATACAGCTATTTCTGCTTAGATGAGGGGCTCATTAAAGAAAGGAAGTTGCTTTTCTTCAGTTTTGGGTTCAACCAAATTGAAATAATAGTCACTATAAAATTGAGTTTCGAACAATAAATGGGTATATTTTGTTTCCTTGAGAGACTCATACTGCTTAGTCCGATGCAGGGGAAGCACTTTTGCAATTGCTAAAAGCGTATTGATATGATTCTCATTACTTAGCTATTTAATGATCAACTTGAGATAAGGTAAAGGGATGGTAGGTGTTTCAGCGATATTTTAAATAAAAGTCATAATATACTTCTTTGCCCACTGATTTTGCCAAATTTTAGTGAACATGTTTAAGAAATACTATTCTGATTAGATGCTGCCCGTATAAAATAGTACCAGATCAACAAATTTATAGACTTCAGTTTATGAAAAGCCAGTAAAATCAAAAATATGAGATCTTGATATCTGCCTCAAAATATTTTATAGTTTTCCTGACGTAGGAATCAGATAGCTGATCAAAGTACTTGCATCTATAAGTTAGATGGAAGTGTTGTCCTTATCTTACTGTTTCACAATTATTGTCTTATCACTCACTGTTGCATTTTAATTTGATAATAACTCTTCCATATTTTAAGATGAACCATAGTGAGCCTAAACTTGGGCAAAAATATCTGAAATTGTCTTAATGCTGCTGATTGATATTTTTTTTAAGTTCAGCAATTGATAAATGGCCTTGAAATACATCTCCTGATAGGCGTCCTTTGGCAGGCTGCGTCCTTTGACTGCAATAAAGCCAATCTCAAAGGGTAATTTTTTAACCTCACTAAATTTAGGTACAATTATGATATACTTCCAGTATTGATTTTCTCTGATGGGTATCTCTATTTATTCCTCCTTATCTTTGAAGCTGAAAGTATAATGGTGGCTGATTTTATTTTGTTCGTTTCTAAAATAAACAACTCCTTCACTAATTTCATTCATGTTTCGACGATGAATTGATCGATGCAACTTTAGTGAACTCACATTTATCAATTTGTTATGCAGCTGACGTAACACTATTTGATGGGGGTAGTTGGCTAAGAACGAACTATTTGGTTGCAGAATTGCAGAAATTGAATAATTATTGTTGCATCCTGGAGGACCGCTTTCAACTATCATAGGAATCCACTATTATCCCTCACGATTACCAGCAATATTTAAGATTGGAAATTTAGATTCGAGAGTGAACTTTATTATCTTGTTAGGATGCGATTAGTTTTAAGACGTTTAATTGATATTGGTCAAAGTTGACCTGAGTACAATCTCTCCTTTTGCATTTTTATAGGTTTCCTCTTTAGATTGAAGAGGACAATCATTAATCTCATCCTCCTCTATAATGCACGGTTGATGATCAAAAAGTAATTATTTATTGAATACTATCTTTTTCTGTCTCAGACTATTTTCGGTCAAGGTTAAATAATAAACGTCATCTTTCTGTTTAAACAAGTATTCAGGAAACAGACTAGTTTCAAAGTCATCAAGAATGCTTAAGGTTGGATGTCTGCCCTCTGAGTACCAATTTTGCCAGTTTATATTGTCCAACTTTTACTCATGCTTGAGTGTCACCAAATCCACATACTCCTTTTCACTTTTATAAAGCCAATTTTTTATCTGACTGGGTACAATTCCTAAGATGAACAATCTATTTCCCACTTGCAATATCAATTTTGCGAACATATTGGTAAGTTCCACAATGCTAATGAGTTCTACTTTCTCTTCTTCAATCTCTTTTAAAGATTCAGCTTTTTCCGACTATTTTCTGTCGCTGTATATCCAAACAAGAGCATCCTCTAAATGACCCGTCTTCTGCAGAGCTGCTCTGGCATCATTTTCAGAAATGCCATAGTCTCTAATGAGCTACTTTAAATCGTTCTAGTTGACTGTGTGTATTTACTCCTTTTTCTTCTCTTTTTGCAAGCAGCCAGTTAAAATTTTATACAAAAAGAATTCTTCACTTTTAAGACTGCGGATATCTCCTTCTTCAAAATTTTAGATTAATGCTTTTTTGGAAAAGGATATTCTCTTTTATAAGGATTATCTGAACACTTATTTAACACAATCTTGAAGATTATAAACCATTACCGTTTTTTAATTTCTGGTGACCAAATAATTTTAAGTCACATCCAAGATATCTCCTTCTATTTTCCACTGGGTATTCGAGTGAAGGATTGATGAGTTCAATGAAAATTAGTAGCTGGGAACATTAAAGTATTTAAATACTCTGCGATAGTTTTGGATATCAAAATTAGAAGAACCTATTAGGTTAGGAATTCTAATTTAACGATTGCGAAGATAGGGTCGAATTAGAGTCAATTTGGTGAGTAGTAATTTGTAGACATTTAGCGGAGGAGATGACTCTTGATCTAGAACAGAAATAAGATATCTAATCCACTCATAAATTTAAAATAACAAAATTGACTTACTAAATCCGAACAATGATTTATCTGCTCTCCAGTCTTTAAGGATATTATATTCAGAAAGAGTGAACAGATTGAATGCCTAATTATTATGTACGGCAAAAGAAGAGAAATCAAATTATAAAGTCTCAGAGTTACGACTTATGATCTTTACAAAATTATTAGACCAAACGAGTAAGATTCGATCATCGGATAGTTGGAAAATTCTTTTTAATTCACTTGAGGGGAGCTAGGGAGATTATTTATGAATTTGTGCAGGTTCATTTAGATATAATTTCCCAAAAGGATTATAGATACTGCTTCCGCTGGAGGGCGCCAAGGTTGAGAATGGCAGATATATGATAGTATTTCCCTTTTGCTCAAGTTTAACGCAAGGATACCATTTATTCTTCAGAGAGTCATACGTAATAGTCTTTGAATGAACTTTGCTGGGCTTGTTACCATTGACCCACACTCGTAACTGATCACCATCGACTACAAAACTCACAGTCCTGGAGGTGGATGAATTGAACTCAAAAAGTTAGTAAGCATACTCTTAAGATTATTAAACTTTGCAAATGCCGAGGTGCACTCCCTGCAAGGAGAGAGGAGCGTACCATTCCCACCGGCTGCCATCACAAATTTAGAATGGGCTTCTGAGGATTGATACTTCTCCATCGGCTGAGATAATGGTTCGATCAGTGTTGGCCACCACTCCTCCTGCTACAAGAGTAAGACCTTGAGGTGGCGAATTCTATGCTGCTTCAGTGGATAAGTTCAGCTATATTTATTCTGTTTCGAGAGAACGGAAATTTTGAGAGTAAAGCTTTCCTTTGAGCAGGCGATAAGTGCGCTGGTTTATGGTATCAGTAAAAGAAAGAGACTGATCAGGCAAAGTCTACCCTATGTTTGTGGAATGCTACATGGATACGTAATAAATAATCAATTAGTCACAACTCTTCACTATAAAGCAAATAAGCAAATATGATAAATTACGATCGGCATAATAAATCAAATATCCTGGAATTGGCACTCGCTACTCTCCACCTCTTTTACCTACTATTTTTTATCACTTAAGCCGGTGATCTCGCTGGGTGTTTCCACATCTGCTTATATTCTGTTTTATTGCCGTTGATCTTCAGTTTATTTATGGCTGGAAAGCAGCATCTCTCCTTCTCCGCCATAATCCTATTTCTACTTTTATATAAGTAGCTTCATCTCCTCTTATTCACTGATTTTTACTTGTTGCTCTGTGTTTAACCCTGTATTGGCAGTGATAAAAGAGTTGTTTGAGAACATCGACAAATATTTTGATTTTCTACATACACTATCCCTCAATAATCTTTTATAAGACTCCTCAACTGTCATTGGTTCAATCAAACCGGCATTATTTACTGGAAAATACTTTGGATGTTCTTCTGTCTTTTCCTTCTGCTGTCCAATTTGTAGAATGCTTGCTATTTTAGTCAATTTTTCTTTGCTTGGCGCATTTTATTAAATAACATTCTATATTTCCCTAAGTTTTTTACTGGATGAAGTCATCTCCAGTTCACAAAAATCTTGTTTGGTGATGGCTGGCGGTGGTTCCTTTTGATAATTGATAGTGGGAGGTTGTTCAGGCGGTATAATTTTAATTTTCTTGAAATTGTTGTTTTTCTAGGGTTGATTCTTCTGTTGATTTTCCTATTTGTTCTCGTTGGCCTGTTTGAACATGCGGTAAAGAAAAGAGGCTAGATAGAAATTATCCTGATATTTCATCTGCGCTAGTTTATCCATCTACTTATCTCAATAGATACTTCAATTTTGTAGCCAAGTTATAATTTCTCAAAGGCTGACGCTAACATCTTTAAATTACTCATTATTTAGTGGCCGGCAACGGGGTTTTTAATGATTTTTTAGGTTCGAACTGACCCCGCCTTCAGATGATTAAGTAGCAGCAAAAACGCGGCCCCATTCCCCAGTTCTTCAATCTTTCGAACTGATTATATCTCTTTTGCAAGGGTGCTGTTAATCCAAAGCAAAAGTTCATTGCGACTGTAGGATGGCGCTTGCTTCATATTAATTTTAAAATATAAACACTTATTCTTACATCATTTGACTTCAAGTCAAAGAGAGTCAGAATATTGCTGAAGAAGTTTTTCGAGGTCGATCGGCGTCAATTTTAAATTTTATTTCAAACGTTCGTAGAGACTAAGCTTTAGTGAGGCTGCTATCTTGGGTGGTACAATTGTTATGTCTATTGTTTTGCAAATTTAAAGCCAGTTGCTGCCTAGTAAAATTCTCGAGCCTTGGTAATCGATGGCATAAACAAGCCTGCTATTTTTTTCTGGTTATCGATGAATCATATATAGTTCAAGATATATTTATAAATCTTTACAAAATGATTTGTGCCTCACAACTATTACGAAGGACTTTTTCATCATTGAGTGCACTCTCCCCATTGGATGGTAGATATTTAAATAAGACCACGTCGCTAATCCCTTACTTCTCGGAGGCGGCATTGATGAAGTATAGATTAGTCGTGTAATCTCAATGGCTATTACATATTCTGAAAAGTGGAATTATTACTCCTGATCCTCGAATTTCTTTGGATTAAACAACGGCAAAATTTGAATACTTAATACAAAATTTCAATTTGCAATCTGCAGAGAGAATCAAGCAAATTGAGGGCACAACAAATCACGACCTCAAATCAGTTGAATACTTCATCAAAGAAAATATTAGCCATTATAATGAATATGTTCATTTCTGCTGCACCAGCGAAGACATTAATAATTTGTCCTATTCTCTTATGCTCAGAGATTCATTGAAATCTGTTATTATTCCAAGAATGACTGATGTACTACAATCTCTCATAGGCAAAAGCGAAAAGTGGGCATCACACGCAATGCTGGCCCATACTCATGGACAGTCCGCATCTCCCACCACTTTAGGCAAGGAGTTCGCTAACTTTTCATATCGTTTAGCAAATTCTTTAAGCCATTTGAAAAAAGTAAAAATATTTGGCAAATTTAATGGAGCTGTTGGTAACTACAATGCTCACTATTTTGCTTACCCAGACCTAAATTGGAGATAAATATCTCAATCATTTGTGGAAACACGACTTGGCCTTACTTTCAATCCCTATACGACTCAAATATAATCTCATGACAGTCTCTGTAGAGTATTCACTGAAATTGGAGGATTTAATACCATTTTGATTGGACTCAGTAAAGATTCATGGGAATATATATCCAAAGGATATATCCAACAAAAAACCAAATAAGGATAAGTTGGATCCAGCACAATGCCTCACAAAGTCAATCCCATCGATTTTTAAAATTGTGAAGGCAACTTAGGAATGGCTAACAGCTTAATTGATCACTTCAGATCTAAACTTCCAATTAGTAGACAACAGAGAGATCTTTCAGATTCCACAGTGTTGAGAAATCAAGGAGCTGCCTTGGGATATTCTCTAATTGCCTATGACAGCCTTCTGAAAGGATTAGGAAAGGTAGATTCGAATGAATAGCTAATGAAACGCGAACTAAAATAGCATCTTGAAGTTATCACTGAAGCCATCCAGACATAACTCAGAAAAATAGGATATCCAGAGCCCTACTAATTGCTCAAAAAATTGAGTAGAGGAAAATCTTTTGACAGCAATACTATGAACAATTTGTTGAAACAGCTTCATGGAAATATACCAGAGTAGTCATTTAAAAAACTGTAAGCATTGCGCCCCTAAAACTATTTAGGTCAAGCTGAGATTTTATCTAAGGAGATTTCATCGGTTTGCAAATTGTTGATTAATTGATAAA
>Ga0302268_1000129_pt1 | contig 46669 bp, 32 predicted proteins | sample III_Bog_E2_1_FD_194554 | JGI IMG/M metagenome (GOLD analysis project Ga0302268, IMG submission 194554) | Peat permafrost microbial communities from Stordalen Mire near Abisko, Sweden - III_Bog_E2_1 | ecosystem: Environmental > Terrestrial > Soil > Wetlands > Peat | place: Sweden: Abisko... | reverse complement strand
TTATTACAACAAAGCAGTAATATGTCTTTACAAGGACCATAATCCATCTTTTACGATTTACTATATAATGCAAGTAAGGATTGTTTAATGCTTGAAAATATGGATCCACAAATGAACTTGTTTTCCATTGATTCGGCCAAAAAGCCTTCTATCGTGACAAGTCCTTAAAATGTTTGACCATTCGTTTTTTAATTAATGCTGCCACCACAAAGATCAAATGGCATGAGTAATTCTAATTAGACGAGTTTTATCAAGAGAAATTGATAATTGATAAAAATAATGATTGATATCCTGCTGATTAATATTAGATATTACTTATTGAAAAATTATGGATTAAAAAAATTTATCTAAATTAAAAAAAAGAAGAATATCAAATTAAGAAGATTGATTTTTTTTCTTTTTTTGATCACTAAACTTAAAAAAGTATATATAAAATAAAAAAATGTTGATCGATCCACTTTATTTTTATTTTATCTTCAGAATTGGGAAGGTAAACTGATTTGTTAGTCATTTTTGGAGGTTATAATTTTTATAATTATGATGCGACCGGGCAGTTCGATTACCTCAAGAGTTCTAACACGATAATTTCCAAACCCTGATGTTAATAAATCAAAATTAGCAAATAAGTGAGTTTTACCAACCATCAACTTAATACATGCAAAAATAGTTTTAAAATGTAAGTTTACGTTAGAACAAAAAATAATCCCTTTCAACAACTCCTATTAAAGGAGAAAATAGTATGTGACATAAAAATATTAAGAGATCACTGAATCAAAATAGAATGTAATTATTGAGTCTATATGTTAATCCCAAAGGAAGAAAATTAGGCAGATGGATTCTGCCAAATTGACATGACCAGTGTCTAGCTGTTGTACTCCAAACATGGACGCCGTCAAAACGACTTTCCCTCGTCTTTTTCGCTGATCAAATCTCAGTCAATCGCAGATGCAAAATATGTGTCACTGCACCACATGCAGCAACGTCACTTTCCAGTCCTGCAATACAAGGTTAAAGATTTAGTTAATTTTGCTGTGAAGCTAATAAAGACCAGCTCATTTGCTAAGACTAAAATTTCAGATCAAAGCCTACACAAGATGGTTGCTGTTCTAGCCAAAAGTTATAACCCTGTTGCCTATCATAACTTTTCTCACGCCTTCACTCTGACAATGGTATAATATATCCTTATCCAGCTAAACTATCAATGCTTGGTGAAAGATCATTCTTTAAAAAAGCTATATTCAGAAGAAGAATATTTCTATATAATGATAGCTGGGCTAGCACATGATCTTAATCATAGTAATAAGTGACTAATTTAGATGGAACCAACAACAGTTTCGAGGTCAAAACAGGCAGTGATTTGGCTAAAATATCAGCAAATCAATCAGTACTCTAAAATATGCACGTCAGGACATTATGGAAGATATTGTAGGAAGACACAGATATAAATTTTTTAAAGATATCAACTGACCAAAAGAATGCAAAACATATAATCACGAGACTTATTCTCAACACAGATATGGCTTTGCACATGACTAATCTTTAATTGTTACAAAATTTAAAGAAAAACAATCAATTCAATCCTAAATCAAATGATTAGCAAAAATGGGTAAATTTTTAACTTATTTAGTTTCTGATGGAGCAAATCTTTCATGGGTGTGACATTGGAAACTCATTTCAAGAGTATGATTTGTATATAAGTTGGGCTGCATTGCTAACTCACGAATTTAATTAGCAAGCCAAACTATAAGAAAAGTTAAACTTGAAGGTGACCCAGTGTTTTATCTACAAAGATATAAAAAGTTTATACAAAGATCAAATATGGTTCTTATAAGATATAGTGCTTCCAATGTGGAAGGAAATCAGTTAAATTTGTCCGGCTTTGAGGTATTTTGTGGACAATATCTGCTAAAACAATAAAAAAGTTAAATAATAGCTACGTAAATTAACTTAATGATTCATTTTCCTTATTATCATTCTGATTATCTTAGGTAGCGTTTCATTTTTCATTTGGAATATCATCTTCATTTAAACATAATTTGAATAAGTTATAGGATATTGTGCTGGTTTCCTATCCGTGAATACTTAATTAAACGATTTATATTTAATCTCAATAAAAGCAAGAATCATCGTAATAACTTAGTCTGCTCTTGTAATTTCTTTTAGCCACTGAATCATTTAAACTGCAGACTTATGTTTTCTCTTTTATATAATATGGTATTTTAATTAATTTTGATTATTGAATATTAATAATTTTGAAATGCAAACAATAAATTTAATGGTCGAGGGCATCCATCTCAATCATATTCCTTGCCAAGAGCAGCCACGTAAAAATATCAATAATATTATGAAAAATGGACTTCATATATTTGAATAGCGACTTAAATTAAAGACCTCCAATATTGGCAATAAGCATAAATAAAGCAGCACAATTAAGCGAATTTCAGACAAGCAATTACAATTGAAATAAAAAAACATTTTATTTAGTTTTAGTTCATTACAAAATTAAAAAGTCGCAATTCATAGGGCTGAATTATCGTTACAGCCATCCAATGCCTTTGTTGATACAAAGAAATGTCCATTTGAAGACTAGCAGCTTAGAAAATTTTGCCTATATTAACAAAGATCAAAGAATAAAAATAAAATAAAATCTTAATAAAGCAAACCTAAAAAAACAACTTAGTTCGGAGATAACTTCCTGCCAGTGAAAGTTTTTGATAATATTTCATCACATATGATTAAGCTTTACAGGTTTTATATATTTAATTTAGAAGCCGCATAAATTCTGATCTAAAATAAAGAATCAAAACCGAGAAGTCTCTAAGATAATCAGACAGTTTGAGATCATCCGACATTCTATCTTTTAATTGCTCTTTATATGGGATAAAGAATAATTAACAAACTTGTCAGTATGATGGGTGGGTTGATGATCTTCAAAATGAAACTAATGAGTCAAATTTAGCTTCAATTAGATCTTTACTACTTCATAGAAAGCTCAAATAATCTGCAGATAAGCAAAAAAAGACAACAGTAAAAGCATCAAATCTTTTTAAAAATCAAATTTATCAGACAATTAATCATCGTATTTCATTTTTAATGCAGCTACGGAATAAAGTCAGCATAAGCGCAGAAAATTGATGTCTTTCAATACAAAAATTGATCAGGATATTTCTATGGAGATAAAGAATGACAAATAAAAAGAGTTGCAATTGACTCATACTCTGTATTTGTCGAAACTAAAGAGTAAGAAAAAAGGGGTCGAACAAATTGAAATTTGTAACTGATGATAGAGTTGAAATATTTGAATAGAATTTTACAGTTATTATTTATCCACTATAACTAATGGGTCAAACATCAAACAATCCTTTCAAAGAGGGAGGGCAATTTATTTCAGACTATACCGTTCAAGGAAAAAATATTGACCTTTGCCTTACTTACCTCATTCATAAAAAGACACAAAGAGAGTATCTGCTGCGTGAGATAACTTTTAACGATTTGAGGTAGTTTACCATCGCTTCTGAAAAAATAAAAAACAGGAAAAATATAAGCAATGACCACCTCACCAATCTATAAAGTAAAATTTCTTCGATATAGAAGTGTATGAAGCTAACGAAGATCAAATGTGCTCAAATATACATAAAATTTATGCTCTATGGGAATATCCAACCAAAAGTTTAGCTGATGAGATTAATGACCGAGCTCTACAGAAGAAAAAATTTGATCAAAAATAATTATCTTCAATTCTTGCGTGCTCTATCATGGGTCTTGCCACATTTCAAAAAAATTAAATTAAGCATGAATGTTTAACATCAAAATCAATCATGATGAGCAAGGATGGAAACATAAAAATAGTGGACCCCCTTGCTATTGGAGCTGAAACTAATATCGAAAGCGTACACAACAATCGAAACTTAAAAAATATCTATCTATCTCCCGAACAATGCGAATCCATAGAGTCCCAAAAACCAATTATTAATAAAAACCCCTATAAAAATGATGTTTTTACTCTTGGCATGATTATGATGGAGTGTGGACTTCTTGAGAGAAAGGACGAGTGCTATATGGACGATTGTTCAAGGATTAATTGGCAAAAAATATAAAAAAATCTCAATAGGTTTGGTGATATCTATGGAGAAGACCAGAAAAAATTAGTGGAGCTTATGCTCAAGAGAGATATTAGGGGAAGACCTGACTGGATGGACCTCAATAATTTTGTTGATAGCCAAAATTAGATGAGTAATCTTATGCAAAATGATACTCATGGAGAAGCTTCAGTCCGCAAAACTACAAAAAGATAAACATTTATAACAAGAACTATAGCCAATCAAAATGCACCCAGAAATACTAGCCGCAGCCAGCCAAAAGTCATTTCTCATAATGAAAATTTACATAAATTGTCTAATTAACCCCAAAAATTAGGAAATCCTTTGTTACTACATAATAATTAAGTAAATATGTACCCGTTAACCTAAAATTCAAATGATAGAAATGGTATTTCTCCACAAAATATAAATCATTTTGCTAAATCATTCGAAGAGCCAGCAAAGTATATCAACACAACAGCAAATAGCATCTATAAACAGGCCCCTAATTTTTCAGGAGCAGTCCCTTATCCACTGCATGAACCAAATAGAGTACCTCAGCAAAGCTTTAGTAATATTTCAGCTCCATCAAACATCTATGCACCATTATCATACCAAAATATCACAAATAATCAGAATTCAAATCCTTCGTCATATAATAGCTTTCAATTAATTCAACAGCAAACCGCTGATGAAGCAAGTAGAATAAATTCAGCAAATTACATGCCAATTTATTCAAAAAATAATGTTAATTTCAGTCATCAAATGCCTTTCACTCAAAGACCTGAATATGCATTCGAATCAAATTCAAAATATATTTCTAATAATTAAGAAAGAAAATAATTTGCTTTTCAAAAGTTAGGAACAATTATTCAACCTACGCCAAAAACTGATAATAATGCGTACTCAATTATACAAGGTCTCCCTTCGAGCTTTGAATCCAAATTTCAATTTAGCAATTCATATATTACATCATCTCCTCAAGTTCTCAGTACTTATATCAAGCCAACTGAGTCTTTCAACTATGAAGTTATAAAACAGGAGACGCCTCCATAATCAAAACATTCTGAACATCGCCCAACCCACACCAATGCATTCGATCTTCAATTTACTAAAACACCAGAAATAGTCGATCGCAGTGAACTTGAAATACACCCTCAGTATGTTGAAGAATTCTTTAAGTTGGGGAGTCGATATGAGGGGTATAAACTCAATGGTATGCGTCATGGAAAAGGAAAATTCTATTATCAGGATGGAGGCAGTTACGATGGAGAATGGAAAGAAAATAAAATGAATGGATTTGGTACTCTTTACTATCAATCAAATTTGAAAGCCTACGAAGGACAGTGGATTAACGATTAATTTTATGGTGAGGGTATTCTTTATAACGAGCATCCAATCAAGTTATAGGATAGCTTCGATTATAAAAATTTTGACTAAACTGACGATTATTGGGAACGTTATTAGGGTATTTATTGCATAATATAGGTCATTTTACTGAAGATCTTAAGAATGGAAAAGGAAAGTTCTTTTTTTCCAATGGAGAAATCTTCGAAGGCATCTTCAAAGAAGATATGGTTGAAGGAGAAGGAATTTTTTATTGCCGGAATGGACGCAGGATCCACGGAATATGGACTTAAAATGTTTTGGCCTAATAACTTTGATGGCATCAATGATAATATATTCATCTTATATATTAATGGTCAAATAAATATCTTTGTAATGCATAAATAACTAATTCTAATTTGCTTATCAATTTATTTTTATTGGATAATTTCACTTTGCTATAACATCAATCCACTATCCAAAGAGCCATTTTATTCTAGATTAAATTGCTTTGTATTTAAAAGTCTAGTTATTTTCTTTGTACATCTAAAAATCATTTGATAATGATGCTTCGCAAAATCGACTAATTTTTCCTTTTGTTTTGTAATTCTTTAAACTGTTACCTTAAGGTAATCCAGTTTTACCATTAATCCATTATTATTCAGAGTCAATAATGATGGCACAAAGCTAAAATCCTTATTTATCCCTTGAATGATCTTCATTAGCCCTTTATAATATATTGAGGATGGGCTAATTTGATCTAAACTGCAAAGATATTGCTTTTTCTTTTCCCTCGATAATAATATTAAATATTTGTCTATGAATTAACTCTGGTTTTCGGCCAAGAAGAAGGTGCAATCTTTTTTATAAGTTAATGCTTTTTTTTATATTTTCATCAAATGTAGAAGGGCAATCCATTATTATTCTTGATATGTAAATTGGTTTTACTGCAGAAAACAATTTTTTGCCTTGAATTCCCAGAATATTTGACAATCCTATAAGATCAGAGCATGAAAGCAACGGAGATCTCTTTGACATTGGTAAGTCTATTCTTCCTGGCTTGGTTCTGAGGATGTTTGACTCGTATCTCATATCAGCATAAGACTACTATTGCAAATATTTTAAAGGTTTTGCTCCCGAAAAAGATTGAAGCTCCTTATTTATGCATGCATCCCCACATAAAATTTCCGAAACATACAAGATAATTTCATAGCAATCTTTCATCTGATATTTTTTTTTATGTTAATTCCATTTAAAATACTGGCTTGATTATTTACATAGTTCATTTAGTGCAAATCTTTTGAATCCTTGGATGGCCAACATCTACGCATGCATGTCTAAAATTAGTTATTCTTTATTGTCTTAAGTTATTACAGATTTTGGTAATGATTTTGTTCCACATCCAATAGAAACCACTTTAAATTATTATTTGTTTGTTATGCTTATAGATGATAGAACGATGAATACATCGGAGCAGTATTATTTCTTAAATTTCCTTTTAAATTTGTCTTTAAATTTCAGCCATGTTTACTCTTTTATTTTTCTGTTTAATTCTTAAAAATCTAAATTATGGTTTGGCTTCATTAAGTAATTATACAAATTAACCAAATTGACAAAAATGATAAATATTTTGGCTACAACAAAAAACTTAGCATAAAATCTATATCAAAATATTATTATCTTCAATTTAATTTGGATTGAATATCTAATGTTTAGAATCTTAAATCATGTTAGCACTAAAAGATCAGTCAATTGAAGAGAATATTGAGTTATCTTATAAATAAATACTTGAGCTGAAATCAATTAAATGATCACTCATAATCGAGCATAAATAACTAATTCATTCTAAACGTATAACCTGGATAAAACTGTTAATCACATTCCATGCATTATATTGAGGAAACATTAAATTAATTGAAAAGAATACTAATCGAGATATAGCATGGATTCAAAATAACTAATAAAAAGTTATTCTTCGTGCATGCAAAAGAAACCCATAAGTATTCAAGTGTTAATAAATTTGCCATATAAGATAATGAAAGGGATAGCTATTGTCTGGGTATATCCTGTAAACTGACATCGTGGTTGGATGGGCTTGATAAGGAGTTGAGGACTTGATGAGATTTCTCGTTTACCGGATGCCCGTATCAAGTTTCTGGTAGCTATAGGGCTCTTTGCGTAGGCAGAGGGCTCTAGGGCTTTGAAAAGATCTGTACGCCCTAGACTGGTAACAGAGCAAGGAAAAGGATCTGCCGAAGACAGTGATCGGATAACATCTGCAGGGAAGTCTAGTCTATCGCTTCAAATCAAGTTCAGAACAACCATTTTTTACTACAAGTTTTATTTATACATTCCTAAAAATTATCCATCTATTGTTAGCTTTGATGAAATAGTTGACAATGAAATTTTAGGAAGTATGTTAATTGATAGCAGTCAATTTTATCTTTTAAAAATTCATGGTTATCTCTTTAAACGTTCTTTAATACGAATTGGAATTGTATTTATTGACTTTAAATAATTTATAATTGATGAATTAGTAGGAAAAAAGTTAATGTAATGTTTCAATTAAAACACAATCAAAGCATCAAAGATGATTGAAGCTTTTTTCTAGTCTAAAAATATACAGTATAAAATTACTTTCATTGGAATTAAAAATAAGTTAACATTCATTGTGATCTAGCGTTTGAGGAAAAGTAAATTCTACACATTCTACATTCTAACGATCATTATTTGAATAAAAATCAATTTTAGAATCAGAGAGTTCATATGATCTAGATTGGGTGAAGGATATTCGATTAAAATTAAGTTATTTGAAATTAAAGTATAAAACTTCTTCTATTCGATTATAATTACTTTATAGCAAAAATTTACTTCCATGGAATAAGGAGCATAAATTATCGCAAAGGTATTAAAAAAGGATAATACCTTTGTTTGCTTTACCGAGAATCAGGTATTTTAATTGTCGAATCCTAATAAATAAGTTGGTATTCCCAAAAAGCAATAGTTTACAAAATAAAAATCCATATTTAATCAATTAGATCCAACCAAAAAGCTTCATCTTAAGATTATCAACACTAAAATTATTAAGAATAACATCAGTAAATTTATAATAAAAGTTTGGGATTATACTAAATGTATTAAAGTTGAAATATAAGGGAAGGAAGAACTTGAAAGATTGTATAAATTAATTGGGTATTATTCTTTTATAATTGGCTTATAGGAAGTGACCATATCGCTTAAAAACATTGGAGAGGGAGCATTCGCATAGGTCTATGAGGTTATCACTAATTATCAAATGAGGTTTGCCATCAAATGTTTTGCAAAAAAAACATTGGAGAATAACTAAAAATTAAAAAAATCTTTTTAAAATTAAATTTTAATCATGAAAACATTAAAGAGCAAATATATAGTATCATTTGATTATGTCTTCGAGACCACACAGAAATTATCCCTGAAATTATAATATTTTGAGAAAACTTTATCAACCATAATATCGCAAAAGAGTATCGTTAAAAAGCAAAAAAATATAATGAAGCAATTATTATTGGCACTTTTGGAACTAAAGAATAAATGTATCATTCATAGAGATCTTAAACCTGACAATATAATGATTAGGAAAACTTAAAAAGGGGAAGAATAATGCGTATTAATTGACTTTGGACTTGCTACTTTTGTCGATAATATACCTTATCTCTATCACAGGTGTGGAACACCAGGCTTTATCGCCCCTTAAATTGCAAATTTAAGTAGTAAAAAGACTAAACAAACTTGTTCTGTAGATATGTTCAGCCTAGGCTGCATTTTCTATCAACTGTAAGATTAACATAACTCAGTTTGAGTGGCCATCACTTATTTTCCGCCAAAAAGGTAAGCTAGCTTTTGGAAAAAAATAGAAAATGCGAATTTGCACTTTCTGCTTTGGACAAACTCTCAGATCAATGTACATGTCTGCTGATTTAGAAAAACATCTGCTTCTTAAAATGATAGATCGATCTCCAAACTCTAGAATTACTCCTTAAGATGCTCTAATTCATCCTTACTTTAAAGAGGATATCGATGATGATGATGAAATTCCTGAATAATAGTGTCAAATCTCTAAAAATTTGCAAACTATGGCCCGTCACATTCAAATTAAAAATATGGAGGATGTTTATTCATCTGCAGGCTCTATATATTAGCAGTCGATCATTTCTTAGGCTTATCGTAGATCTGATAATCGTAAATTCACAGTGAAGGATAGCTGCTTAACATTTGAATTTGGGCCAAAATAAAAAGGATAGATGTAAGAAAAGAGACAAAAAAGAAAAAGAAATCCGACAGTTACAGCAAATAGTGGCAGACAGAGTCGTTTTTCAACAATTAATAAGCTAGATATATCAATACTTTGATTAAATAAAGTAGGCATGAATATAAACCTTAAGCTTATCCAATGGTTCTTGATTATGAATGATTCTAATTTTAGGTGATTGGACTTATTGATTATAACTAATGGAATAGAACAATTTATTTTCTTCTTAATTATTGTAATTCATGCTTAAGAGAACCAAAATTGTTAATATTAGTATCACTTCTCCCAATGATATATCGGCGAATCACTTTCATGAAAAGAGAAATGAATACTCACATAAAATGAGCGATTGTCATAAATAGTAACTCATTCATAATTGCTACGAAGCCATCCGCATAATCGTCCAATCAAAAAATAATCTTCAGGAAATCCTCGAGAAGGAAGGCAGAATGACATAAATATTTCATTAAACAAAAAGTAAACAACAAGCCTATACAATAAGTCTCCCTTTATCCATTGCTGAGTCCGTTCTTAATGTTCTCAAATAATTTTTAACTTTTAAAACGGAATAAAAGCAGTAGCAACTGAAGAGCCAATCATCCAAATGTAAAATAACTTCTGATAAAATAACTAATATAAAATTGCTGATAAATCAGCTAAATAAAGAAAATGGTTTATAGTAGATGGACCAATCAAATGCTGCTGCTTTTCGTATGATTAAAAATTCAAAAATAATCTCATAGAAATTTGAGGCCAAAATTAAGCAACTCTAAACATAGTTATTTCTATTTAAAGAAAAATTGGATTAAAAAAATGCAATCATTTCATAACTAATATCTAAAGAAGTAAGCTTAAAGAATAAGTACAACTCTTAGCTTAACAAAATTATTAGAAATAAAAACATTTCCAATGTCAACTCTAATTTTATAAAAGGGCTGGAGAAAAATAGGAGGGAACACAAACCGTTATTAAACATTATTGGAAGAAATGGATTTTAGAATGAAATCAGCAAATAAATCGAAGATAATGATAGCAAAAATACTAGTCAAGGTGAACCTTTAGATTATATAAGCAAAGATTGCACAATCAATAATTAAAAGAATGATTATGCCTCAATTTAGAAAACTTCTGCCACTGACAATCTTTTTAAAACCACTGATTTCAGTAAGAAAAATACTGAAAGAGGTGCAGATAAAGTGTTGAGTGCATCTTACTCAATACCAAACCTTAAGAAGAACAAGAAGAAGAAAAAATCAGATTCTACTTTTAGATATAAAAATAACAATATTGTGAAATTGAAGGAAGAGTTAAGTGTTCTGATGAAACGAAAGAATATAGCAGTTGATTAACTTAATGAAAACAGCCATAAGATTGAAAGATAATTATAGAAGATAGAGAACGAGATTGCTGAAAAGAAAAAGCTGATTAATGAGGTGCACTTGAACTTAGATGAAAATGTGTAGCATAAACAAACAAACCATGAATTTGAAGCACTTTAAATGGATGGATTTTATCACAATTAAGCCCGTCCATTCAAATAAATTTGATATATTTGATTGAATTTCAAAAAGTATATTTAGCAATCATTATTTTTTACATATTTCATTCCATAATTTTATTAAAATATCTGCTAAAAGACTATTTACGATTCTATTCTCCTGATTTTGAACAATCTTCTTTACTTTGCAAATTTTGCTATCTTTTACTGATTCTGTCGCTAACTTCGAAAATTAAATGCTTTAATACCATTTCCTCATCATTCTTTTACAGCAAATTTTTTATTGAATTGCCCCAAACATTTATTGCTATATTTGGTTATCCATAAGATTAAACATAATGCCACCATCCCCTTGGAATGTACAAGCACTCTCCTTTATTAATTTAGCATCGACTGCAATTCTTTTGATCGATAAATGAAGCGAAATCATCTATTTTTGAATGATTATGATTTAAGTCAAAAACTCCCTTACTTGTATGATACTGTGGAGACGTTATATTTGTTTTTCCAGTAATTTTATTTGGCTACATCAGATAAATAATCTTCTTTCCTTCTATTATGAACAAAAAATTATCATGCCCATCATAATGCCAGCTTGAGATTCGATTTCCTTTGTAATGCCAAAGATTGATTGCTTTAATTGTTTCTTTAGTAATTCCTCTCGTAGTTTAGGTAAAATAGCGAGTGACAAAATCAGGAAGGTGAACTAAATTCTTTTGCAAACCCATTTGTGCAATTGATAATTAAAGTTCTCCTTAATATTCAAGATATTATTAAAGAGGAATTTATTCGTATAGAGTATTACTATGCTAACCATCTTCATAAGGGATAAAAATTTGGGTTGACTTTTTAGATTTGTCGGGCTTTGAAATAACAACTTTGACTTTATTAGGATATTTATAAGTAGGCATGGGGCAATCAATTAATTTCAGAGGAATTAGTTTTGCTAATTGCCTAAACAATTAATTATTTTAATCTGTACATGTTAAATATTTGAGTGAATAAACTATGTCAAATTTCACATTTCCAATAGCTTATATTTTGTTATTTGTCTTCACTGTCCTTGAATTTGTTTTAAGATTAAGCTTATTTTTGCGAAATTATAGTTATTTTTTCTTGATTTTTCTGGTTAATCTTGTGATAAGAAACCGCAAATAGGATATCTTCCTTCTGCGAATCATTTATTATTAATATTGCTTAATAAATATATATCTATGCTACATTAATAAATCATGTATATAAGTGAACATAGATCAGATAGCGCGAAATTTATCCAATATTCTTTGAATTATATCGAGAGAAATCTTTTTAATATTTTTTTGTTTTGATATTTTTAGTAACCCCAACTATATTTTTTAACTTTTCAAATATTGAACACAGCCATAGCTGTCAGCGAAGTAGCAAACATAAAAAATATGTTTCTAATCGTATTACTCTAAACATTCAATTTCTGCCTTAAAATTAATCAATAATTTAATAAGAAAGGCATTATCCTAATCGATCTACATATTTTTTTAATTTTTAATAAGATCTTTACATCCCTTATAGCAAACCAGAATGCTAAATAACTATTCTTCACTATATTCCTATAGTCTTATCCTCCAGGCTAAATTATTGCCAAATATATGCGTTATTAATTGAGTAATGATGTCTTTTTTACTTGTTTATTTGTTGGATAAAAATAAACTAACGATTTAAACAGCATGCTTGAAATTTTAATTTTATTTTTGTTGCTATTATTCGCTGAATTCTATAATAGTCTAAGACTTATCGATTATCTTTTCAATAAGAGCAAAAACAATATTTTAATTAGATTTTGAAATTAGATTTTGATGCTTTTTTGCAGTTAATATATTTTTTAGTAAAATTAAAGATTATGACAGACTGATTCCTTCAATAAGAGCCGGATTTCTAAACAAATGTTATTCATATATGGCCTAAAGCCCTTCAATAAGAGCATAATTCATGGCTTATATTCTTCTTGATTTAAGCTAATCTTAGCTTTTAATGAGCTAATCAAATTAGTAATTGCAGCTTTCAAAATCTGAAAAAGTCATCGATTTATGAAATAATTGTTGAACATCCTGATAATGAAAAAAATGCTTGAGCATGTGAATAAGATGAATAGGATCATAAATTATCTATTTTTATGACTAAATATGACCCTATTTATAGCTTTCGCCTTTTTTATTAGGCTTTAAATTGTAGTGAATGTAAATTTTATCCTCAATTTGTGGATAAACCATCAAAAGTAAAGCAATTAATTCAGAATTCGTATGAGTAGCATTTTCTATTAGAGGTAAGGCGGGTGGAGAAAGAATTGAACGAGGATTGCTTTTGATTTCATTTGCAATAATTCTATAAAATTTGGTGATAAAATTTTAATCTAAGCTGTTAATATTTGATGATAAATGTCGATAAATTGGTTATATTTCCTTGTCTACTACTTTTCCACCCAAATTGATGTACTTGTTCATGATGATAAATTTGCAACGCATGATTTCTGCCATTTACTAATCATACTTGTTCTGATCTGCATTTTAAGGTGGAAATCGATTGGAATATTTTATGATGTAAGCTTTTAATTGATCAATATTGTCAATTTGCATTATTTTTAGACTTAATTGGATTTCTTCTTTACTAAAAAAATCTTGCCCATCTTTTTAGATATCTTACAAATTGTGATTGGTTAATAGTTTTTTAATTTTTTATACTTCCTCTTCTGATACATTTATTTTATTGATTGTTGAGTCATCTTCAGAGGAAGAAAATTCATAAAAAAGACGACTGCGTTGATTGATTATATAAATCGGACAAAAGCTAATTCTTGTGAGAAGGTTCATTGTTCGGAGATACTTTGTGATGTTTGATGCAATCATTAATCTTTGGATTTAATGTAATTAATATTAAATTATTCTGTTCAACAAAGTATATCATTCATTTATATGAATATATTTACAAACAATATTAGGCAAGCAGCATGAATCAGCGACGGCCAAGTTGCAAAGAATCTCCCCAATCAGAGGTAACTGACCCTCCGAATGTTTGAGGTCGTTTTTGTTGTGATTGTAAATTTATCGGAAATGGTAATGGAGATGGTCCATATTGATGAGATATGGAGTTTTTGAGTGAATATATTGGTTGTTTGATTGCAAACATTTCTCGAGATTATTTTGGGTGTTGTAAAGATTGTAATTCCTTTGAAGGTAAATAGTTAAATACTATTTTTGGTTTTGTCATTTTTTATGGAGGCTGAATATTTTTTTTATTCCCATTTTATTGATTATTTTATGAGAAAGAACTATCTTTATTATAGTCGCCACCGTATTTTTTAATGGTTTCAAAAGAAGCTTCACTCACTTCTTAGAAAGGATTTCGATAAGTTATTTTTTATACTTCTTTCACTGTGATATTAGAAGCAAAAGTAGTTGGTAGAGGTCCTTTAGGTTTACCCATTTAAGATATTAATTTCTCAGAATTCTTTGACAACTGAGGAAACGGGTTATTTATTGCTATAATTTGACGCTGATTGTTGGGAAAATAATAGATAATTTCTTTTCGAAGCCAACCTTCAGGTTCATTTGTTATCTCGTAAGAATAAATGCGACTGTTCAGCTGCATACAACTATTGTGGGATTTATTTATCTTTTCGGCTCTGTTACTCTCCTGACTGGGTATATCTACTTCGCTAAACCTGATAGTATTTTCCTCAAAACGTTGTTTCATCGTCTCCTGCTCGTGGGGAGAGTATGTTATTACTTCTGAATTTTTATGCAAATTTTTTGGCATATTAAACACATAATTTTTGGGCTCAATCTACTTTTGGGTTTTGGCTTTGATTGAAGTCATTTGTTGGGTCTGGCAACTATATTTACGATCCTTCAACCTGACCAAATCATCGCCATCTCCATTGATTGCTTCTAAATTTTAGCTCGGGTCACTATTCTATTGATCAGGATGTGTTGATTATCTCTGACTGCTATGTCTTTCTTCGATACGTTAAAGTTATTGATTGTGAATTATACTTGTTCTCATCCTAATGGGCTGAGATGATTCCTCCATCACAACCTTGTTACTAAGAGAATTAATTTATGGATGTGAACTATTTTGTTTTTCTTCTTTCACCTTTTCGTGGTTCACGTGTTAATTGTGAATTATTTGATTCAAATCATGGCATTCAATAATTTCACTAAATGATATCCTCCGGTTTTGTCTACGTTAGAAGTTGCTAAGAAGCTCTGGAGTTAATTCTATGGTTGATCCCTTTATGCCAATTTTTTTATTATCGATAATATCTTGAAAGGAACCTTTGTTTATAATATTTGAGTCCATTTACTTTTCCTATATATGTTATGCACAGCTTTCGACCTCGTTTGTGTCAAAATAATCCGAAAGAACCTTGTTTTTACTAACACTCAGACGGTGGAGGCGCTGACTTTGCAGATGTAGTAAATCTACCTAAGAATTTATATACCTCGATATTGTACCACTTATAAATCTCCACCAAAACTGTTTTTGTGGCTCTTTTTATGATATTTAGCCTCACTATTTTTGAACTGTGGTGTGCTGCCGTCTGACTGTATAAGGGTGGACCTACCGGTTCGACCTCAGCTTGATCCCCTGATCCTTCTGATCCCATGGATTAGTCGTCTACTTTGATTTGGTTGATGTCCTGTTGAAAGTCAATCGTGACTAAAAAATAGTAATCTTGCTATTTGATAATATAAAAGTGATTGTTTGCCCCTAATTTAAAGCATTAACTATTCTTTTCGGATTTCAGAATTTGCATATCAATATGAAATTTATTTGCCAATTGCTAGTAAACACTGGTTGTTTCCTATTTATCTACTGAATTTTTTAGCATTATGATGCATGCCTGCTCAAAGAGAGGTTAGGTTAAGATATACTCTTCTGTTCCAACATTTTCATCTATTTGCTAAAAATAATTCAGACATTTTTCAAGCATTACTTACGATTGATCGATTTCATCGATCTTTGTTGTTGGATCATCGAATATATTGGGTTTATAAAATTGTTATCGAATAAGGGTGTTGAGGTGAGGATAGTTGTTGTGTTACTAAACTCCTATGAGAAGCAAAACATAGAAAAAAATCTTGTACTGAGCATTTTGATCACACCCGACAAACTTGATATCTTTGTCCTACTGGTGAAGCAAAGACTTGACGATGTCGATTGATCCAAAAGAAATCATAGGCTGGTTTTATATGAGTGATTGTAAACTAGAAAGGGATGGTCCCTATAAATTCAACAGTTCTGCCTATAGATAATCAATGTCTTCCTAGTCGAAGGAGTCGCACTCTTGTGCCCCCATAGTCATCATCATTATTTGCTATTCGTTATTTTATTATAGTTATTTTTATTATTGATTCTCCATCCATTTTTATTTTTTCTGCTTTTATCTGCAGATTCAGCAATCAGCAAACAAATTTATCAATATTTAGATATATCCTTGATGTATAATGATCAGGGATTTAGGGAGTTCAATAGAATAAAGGTAAAAATAAAACATGCTTAATTAATAACACTACTGCTATTGATGAAATTGCTGGAAGGACGAGTGAGTTATCTATTATATGATTTAATCATTTGGTTGGCCTTTTCTTTTTGGGCTTCTTGGTGGCAGCCTCTTTTTCCATACGCGCTATTTCCTTCTGTCTTTTAATTTGTTCCGATATCAAAAATTAGTTCCATTCCTCGTCTAATTGCGCCTTTTTTGTTTTTATATTCAATTCAATAGCTTCGCCTCTCAATTTTTTGGTTTGTTGGTTTAGCAGTAGGACTCCCGATATATCTTCCTCTCTTCTCATGCGCTTACGTTAAATAAACTCCATATATCGCTCATCATCGTACTCCTGTTTGTTTTTGATGAGTGAGTCTTGAATGGCTAAGATATCGTCGATGTTCATTTCTGGATTGGCTTCTAGGTCAAGTCTAAGTCAAAAGAGTTGTACTGAATCAGAGTTGAATTCTATTCCATAATTTATCTTAATTTCTTAGAACAATAAGAGTCTAAGCCTGTGTTATTAAGATTTAGGGAAAGCAAAGTGTCATTACTCGCAAGGGCTTACACTAAATTATCGATGCCTGAATTAAAAATAATCGTACCTTTGTAGTTCGGTCTGTCATCTTGACCCTTTATTAGACGATTTCCTTCAAGATCTATAAGCCTAATACAGTCATTCTTTGTGAGCAGTGAAGCGATGTGAATTAGAGTTTAAGGGCCTAAAAAGTTACCCTCTAACTAAAGTCTCTCTAAAAATTAGTTACCAATCAGCTTATCTGCTATTTAAATGCCTTCCACTTCAGTAAGCTTTTTTCGACACATCGTAAGGCCTTTGAGAGAGGAATTATTTTGTACGTTAGAGATGAGAACTTTGATCTGTGCTGGCCGTAGGTCCATTCCTGAAATAGTAAACTCCAAGTTGGTGCTATTCGTGTTGAGATCATTGATCATATGTCCAAAGCGACCTATGATAGATTGAGAATGTACCAGTAAGCGTATTGGATTCATTCTCTTCTTCACGTTTGCGGCGCTCTTCTTACTCCCTGCGTTTTAATTAAAGTCTTTTTTCGTCTTATCTCATTCTCATCAAAGAAGCATTCTTTCTCTCTTCTTCTTCCTTTAATTTTCGTTGTTTTTCTTCAAGAGTGCGTTTCTCCAGATCTTTGAGGGCTTTCTGGCGACGCATTTCTAGAACCCTGTTGGTGTTTGGTTCTATGACGTTATACACCTTTTTTGGTCTTGTCCCTTAGGTCAAATCCATATTTGAAACTTAATATAATATCAACCAATGATCATATCTTATAGAATATGGTTTGATCAATTTGTCAATATAAAAGATGAAAATCAAATTACCCTCTCAACAATTTCACTTCTCTACTTTGTCTTTTAGGAATCTGAGAGCAGCATTATTTTTCTCCTCTGCTATGGCTTTGTCTATTTCTATTTTTGTTATTTTACAGTCGTCAGTTGGCTTGTAGAAGGTATCAGCAGATTTATTCAATATCTTTTTCCAGTCAAAATCCTAAAAAAATGGATGTTTCTTCAACTACTAAAAGCCACTCCCAATTCGATGCTGAGGGCTTCTGCTCAACAGCTTTTAGATAAAAGCCTTACTATATTTGGGACAGTTCCTTGGATACTTAACACTCGAGTTGATAATTTCCTCGTAAATTGTAAATGGATCTTAGGAGTTTTAGCCAAATGGCAATTTGCCACATAAAAGTTCATATGTGATGACTCCGAGAGACCACATATCAACAGGGAAGCTATATCCCTTTCCAGTAATAATTTCTGGAGCCATATAATGAGGAGTCCCAATAATTGTGTTGGTTCTAAATCTTCTTTAAATTTTTAATCTTTTGGCAGTACCCATATCAACAAGAACAAGATAGCCATCAGTACTCATCATTAAATTTTCGGGCTTGAGATCCCTATAAATGATACGATTGTTGTGCATATGTTCCATCATAAGCAAAATTTGACTGGTTATAAATCGAGTGTGCTCCATTGTAAAAGAGACGACTTTGGTGATCACATCAAAAAGATCCTAGCCCTATATAAACTCCATTATAAAGTAAATAAAGTTGGAATCCTTTATCAGCTTGTTAAACCCAACAATAAAAGGAAATTTAGGCACTGTTCTTAGGATTTACTCCTCATTCATAATGTATTGAATAATCTGGGATCTTTAGACATAGCCACGGTCTAATACCTTAATTGCGTACAATTTTTAAGTCTTGTTATTCCAGCAAGCGTATACCTGTCCGAAGTTGCCTTCTCTTAGTTTACGTACTACTTGAAAATCATTGATTTGCATCTTTTTTTATAAGACTGACTTGTCATGATTGCTAAGACCATTCGCCTGATCCTATTTGGTTGGTTTTATAGAACTTCTAGTGTTATGCGGTGGTTCGATAGTATACTTGAGCTTACCTATAAATCCTTCATCGAGAGCCACCATATCTTCTTTGATCTTTAAATTTTTTTTATCCAAGATCTAATTGATTTCAATAATAGAATTGGCTTCATATTTAATAGAGGGGCTGTTTAATTAGGTATTAAGTAAGACATAAATGCAGCTCTTGTGCTAACTGTTCTTTTTAAAAACAATTTCTCCCTTCTTGATGGAGATAAAATCGCACGAATCTGCGGCTTCTTTCAGCTTTTAAGCATCAAGTTTGTCAAACAATTTTGATTCTTGTATTATCTTCCACATCATATTCCTTTTAATGACGTTTTTTAGATTGTCACCCAGACTAGTTTTAATATTCTAGCGACTCATTGAGATTATTTTACAGTGAGTTTTAGCTATTAAAGTATTGCTTCTAGTTCCTCCCTCCGTGAGAATGGAATTTTATCCAAAACAGTCCATTTCCTTAAGCTATTGATTTTTTTATTTAATCGTCACTATACCTTCTTTGATAACGTAAAAGGAATTGGCATCATCACCCTGGTTAAAAATAATTTGCCCCTCTTCGTACGTTTAAGTTAAACAGGTCGAAGCGACTGCATTTTTTTGCTCTTCTGTTAGATCTTTAAAGAAAGTGAGAACTGATAAAAATTTCTTGTTTTCTTTTTAGTAGAGCTGGTTAATATCATCCATGACCTTTTTGAATATTTTACGGTTAATTTATACCAGTTCGCAATCAGTGAGAGCAAGAACCGAAGCTGATCTTGGAGCACTGTAAATAATACCTAAATCTCCAAAGGAATCTCCAAATGTAATGGTTTTTTTCTTTTCGTTATTGATCTCTATCTGACAGACTCCTTAGAGGATAATATAGTACGATCCACTCTTGTCGCCTTGCTTAAAGATGTAGGCATTACGATGAGCATTACAAGGCTTCATTTATTTAATAAAACATTGAATTTCTTATGCGTTGAGCTGAGAAAATATGAAATGTTTCTTAAGGGCTTTTTTTATTTCAGTGACATCTGTAGAGCTAATATGGAACTCCTCGTCATACTAAACATTATCCTGCATCTCGGCAGTCTCATTGTTTATAATTAACGCTTTTTTGCCCCTTTTCTTTTCTCCTAATTATTTCTAAATTGACAATTAATTACGTTTTAAGGCTTAGATGATGGTTATTTTCCTTCTATTGTTGGGTTTTCATCCTTAATTTAATGATTTTATTCTTCGGCGATAATTTTTGCCGAACTGCAACTGCAATTTCCCATATTCTATATTCTAAAATAATATCAAGGAAAATTGAGAAGTTCCAGATAGGATGAATTTCAATGTTTATATTTTTTTGCGTCGTTGATTGCTTATGATCTCTTTCTTTTTGCATTAGCTTATTCTTCAATTAATTTAGAGAATGAATATAAAGTTAAATTATGATATTTACGAGATCAGAGCAAAAATCAAAATTATCTGTTTTATAAACGGATATAGACTTATTTAGTCATTCAGATATTTAATGATGAATTTTTGCTTGATCTAAAAACTTATAAACAAATTAACTTATCAAAATATATAAAGTTTAGCATAAATATATAATTATTGCCATTTCGCAATTTTACTCAACCAGCAGAAAAATAGGATAGTTTTGAACTCATAAAGTAACACTTTGTAAGAGATAGGGAAAATCATTAATAGTTAATATCTCAGATTAGATCATTACAAAACGATGGTTGATCATTAAGTTAGTTGGCACATTGGCTGAAAATATCATATATCCTTAATATAGTTAATCTTTATCATCAACTTCATCTAACCAATTTATAAACAAATATATGGTATTAGTTATTACCAAACTCACCAATCAAATGGATCAACAAAACTATCAAACCTATATTGTTACAGTTTTTTTATTATAAGTCAAAAGTTATCCATCATATCTCGATTCATTGCTCCTGTCCAGTTTGTTCTCTCAATTTACGAGCGTTTGAAGTCGGATCAATGTTATTAGAATGCGAATTGCCTGCCTGTACTTGTTTCAAATGAATGTAGTAAGCAATTGCGACATGATAGCTTTGACGCTTGAATGGCTTTAATTACTCCTTTGTTTATTTTCGGCACCCCTTTATTGCCTATACCGTAAACTCTCGCTTCTTCTTTTCTTTTTCAGCTTTATCAATTTGCTTTTTGACTAATCCCTGCTGTTCTCTCAGCTACTTGGGTAGTCCGAACTGCATTAAGATATCGGCTGGCAGACTATTCGGATCATCAAAATTTGACTTAATGTGCTGGCTCAGCATGGTTTGGTAAGAGAGATCCGAAGGAATTCCCTTTGCAATGTTAGCTACTCCCTTCCCTGCTACTGTTGATTTCTTTTCATTGTTCTTATATGTTGCTTTGTATGCTTCGCTGGCAGCCCGCTCATTGTTATCCTTAACCTTCTTGCTGAGTAGATTGGCTTGGTCCATGGTGTTCGCCCCATTTTTCCTATCGCTATTTCTACTGAATTCATCCTTATTTTTTTAATTATCTCCAGGTACAGTCTGCTTTCCAAGAGGCCCATCAGTCATCTCCTGTACTTGATAGTCCCGAAGTTCTATTTTCCAAGAGGGCTACTTTGGTTAGATGTTTGTAAGAGTTTAACTAATAGTTTTGCAATTTGGTTGGCCTCAAGCAAATTATTTCGAGTTTCCTAACTATCACAAGAGGTACCTTGGTATCAGTGGAGTGAGCTCCGCCGTAGATTCCGTATTCAATTTCCTACGTTGAGTGTGCCTTACTTCTTGTTGCAAGTATCTGGGTGGTTTTTTGAGTCGTGTGCTGTTGCGTTTAGATTGTTCAGTCATGACCTGATATTACTGCCGAATCGATTAAAATACATGGAACCATTTAAAGAAACAGGAAAAGTCATCTTTCATCAATCAAATACTGGATGTCGCAGAACTTAACTCTGAGTGTGGCTGAAATGGTCTTCATTGATTTGCTATTCTAAGAAGGTAGTTGTTAGTAAATAAAGTGATTTATTAAATTCTGACTTTGTTTAATAAAGTCTGTATCTAAATATATCAACAACAATTTCGTAATCAAAATTATAATTGTGATTTCTCTTCTGTTTTAGAGAATTAGTTATTTTTATTTTGTAAAGGCTTTTCTTTGTAAAATTGTTGTTTGTAATTGAATGTAGTTAATAAATTTAACTTTCTTTATTTTGACTTTAACGCATCATGCACTAAAATTTTATCAAGAAAAAAGTAGTATTGACGATATGAGGTCAATATGATGACTTTCTGTTTTTGGCACGTTATATTCATTTATTAATTACTGAGTATAGGTCAACATTATTAAGTTTTTTAACAATATATGAAAGTTTATAATCAATAGAATTTACGAAACTGTTATGGAGGATTCAGATGATCACCCGGTAGAGAAAGAGGCTGAAATATATAAGCGCATTCAATTGTTGGGTTCAGGTTCTTACGGAAGAGCCTTTCTTGTTCGATAAATTAAGGATGACAGCTAATGGGTCATTAAGCAGATAAATTTGGTCGACCTATCTCCGCAGGAACAATAAAATGCCTTAAAATAAGCTAAAATATTGGAGTTGCTCAACCACCAAAATATTGTAAAGTTTAAAGAAGTCTATCGCACTGCCAAAATGAAACTAAACATCGTGATGGAGTACGCTGAAGGCGGTGATTTGTTCCAGAGAATAAAGACAGCCAAACAAACCATGTCCTATTTTTCGGAAGAGTAAATTTTGAAATGGTTCATTCAAATTTGTTTAGGAGTGAAGCACATCCATGATCGGTATATACTATCTTAAGCAGGAAAATAATACATCGAGATCTCAAGGCACAAAATATTTTTTTGACTAGTGATAATCTAGTTAAAATTGGAGATTTTGGGGTTGCTAGAGTGCTGGAAAATACAGTGGGCAAAGCCAAAACTATGGTTGGTTCTCCCTATTATTTATCTCCCTAAATTATTTAAAACAAGCCATACTCATTTAAAACTGATATTTGGTCTCTTGGCACTCTTCTCTTCTAGCTCTGCTCTCTGAATCCTCCCTTTACGGCAAACAATCTCCAATTTTTGGCTTTAAAAATTGTCCAAGGATCATATTCGCAAATTCCGAAGCAGTATTCTTAAGGAATGAGGAACCTTATAAAGTGGATGCTGCAAACCAAGGAAGCAAACCGCCCAAACATAAACCAAGTCATCTTTTCCAAAATAGTGGCAACAAGAATTAACAATTTTTTAAACGAGTCCCAGCAGGTTGAACAAAACCAACTCAATTTGGTCAGCAACCATTTGAAAATGAATACTTTAAAACCACCACCTAATTTAATTGATTTGGAAATTATGGAGAATCAGAGTTAGCTTATAACTAATAATACCAAGGAAGATTTACCTTCTCCAACGAAACCAAAAGCTAAAACTCCTCTACTTAACACACGAAAGGGGGCAAACAATTTTTTTAATAGGCCAGCTTCTGGTCGAAGGAAAGTGGCTGAAGTAAACGATCTTGCAGACCTTATTCAGATCAAGCCATCACATCTGTAAATTCATGAAAAGTATGAAAAACCATCACCTCACATACCAGCCCTTCCTAAAATCCCAAAACCGCCAAGCATGAATATAAACTTTAAAAATGAGTTGGGAAAATAAAAAATGAAAGTTTTCTCTCCTCCCAGCTCAGCCTTTTCTAAAAACAGGTCTTCTTTTCTGGTTGTTGATGGAGTAGCAAAGAAAAAATAAGGATAAATAAAACCAGAGCAACACATAATAAAAAAGATATCTGCAACTAAAGTGCATGAAAAGATATAAAAGGTGTAGCAAAAAGGTAGTAAAAAAATTCATACAAAGGGACAGTTTCCAAAGAAATTATCCAAACCAATCAAAACTAAAAAATCTCCAAGCTAACAAAAGTTATAAATATGCTCATAAGAGGTTAAAAAAAAGATTGTTGCGGAGAAAAAAATATAAAAGAAGACTGAACGTACAAAAAAATAGAAACCAAAACGTCCTTCAAGCAGTGAGCAAACCAACTAAATTAAACCTATAATGGAGGAATAAAAATGCAATTCTGATCAGGATATCAGTTCAAATCCCTCTTTGAATTACTACGATCAAGCTTTTGACAGCTACTCCTCATAAGATGATGAGGAAGTGAACTTGTCATTATCCGACACTTTAAGTGGGAAGGGAAATAATAAGGACTTTCAAAAAATGCTATTGGAATTTTAGAATATTAATGAGATGGTACAAAAAGCTGATGGAAGTATAAAAAATTTACCAATGCTAGGAGAGTCTATTCCCGAGTTAATAAACTTTTCCGCAGAAATACGCGAAGATGACTCTGACTTGGAATCAAACTACTCGTCAATAATCTAACAAGGCAACAAGAAGGCGACTCTATCTCTTCCTACTTAAGATAATTTGGGTCTGATTTGTTTTCAAGATAATGCGTAGCTGGAAAACATTAGAATAAATTTGTAAAAGATCTTTGGGTAAGAAAATATAATTTTTGCTTATCACAAGATAGAATAAAAAATGAATGAATCAGGACTTGATTTTGATGAAGAGCAAGTAATAAAGTAGATCATAGTAAGCAGTGCAAATATAGATGAATGCTGTCTCAGAAAATATTTCCGTCTTATCGTCACCATTCTCAGCATATAAAAACAAATTAATTGATTTAGTCTTCTTTTATTTTAAAAATATTTATAGAGTATGATAAAAATGAGTAAAAAAGACTTGATTAATCATAGCTTCTTGCAATTATTAGAGGACCAAAAAGGTGACATCACAAACCGAAATAATCTCTTTTCTGGCTTCTCCATATTCAGGCATTACTTGCAGGAACATCGAATTCCGCACTTCTCATTGAGTTTATAGCACGGGCAGTAACCTTTCATGCATTTGGAACGTTAACATTTACACTATGCAGGACCATTGAGGATCATCTAAAGCTTCGGTTATTGGATCTAATTTTATTTCTTATCGTCCCTAATTGAAATAGGGAACTAATATTAAGCTTTGTCTTCCTATAAAGATGATTCAGCTTCTTCTATTAGTATACCGTTGGTGGAAGATTAATGTTCAGCCTTGGAAGAATCAGCTATAAGTTAATCAAAAAGGGAAGTAGATTTCTTCTGGGAGTCTTCTATTTACAAAAGCTCTTGATAATAGTAGGTTTCTGCAAAGTCGGGGTTGTATTCAGGGTAGCTCATTGAACTGAAATTATATGATAAGAGCAGTTATGGGCAATTTTAATACCATAATACAACTAATTAGGAAGTAGTAAATGATAGTTCAATTATTTAAAAATAGCCTAATAAAGACATTTTGCCCTTCTGTTTGACATTCCACCCCCAAAATCATATTCAACATCCTGATTAATACATGAATTATGGTTTTAAATTGTTTAAACAATAAAATCACCAAAACAAGCTTGATTGCTATAATTATTGAGTGAATTGTTTGGAATATCAGAATGTTAAATTTCATTATTAATTTTTAGCAAACGTATGCAAAACGAGATATTATCTCAGACGATGCCTCAAAGTTAAATTTTTCAAAATCTACCCGCCTTAAGTAACAACTACTCTTTTGCCAACTGTCAACGGGTTAAAAAATTAACCACTCATGAGTATGTAACTGAGTATACAGTATCTACAGATTTGTCCACGAAGGAACGCCTCTCATAGTGAAGGTTTTTCCTCTCAATTGCCAAGAGAACTATCAACTTGAGGTGCGTCAGCTTACTCGTATTAGTCATCCAAGCGTGGTTAAGATGATGCACCATCGCTAAGCGTTGGATCGGTCTAGTAGCAACAAATTTGATCAATCTCACATAATAGTGATAAAATAAGCTACAAGAGGCGATCTCAATGACTATCTGCCAAAATATGGTCGTATGGATTAAAAAATGGCAAGAACTTACTTTAAGAAAATGATAGAGGCATTTAGTGTACTCCATAAAATGAATCCAATAGTAATACACCCAAATCTTCTGGCAACCAGTCTGCTTTTGGATTCAGAGGGTCAGTTGCAAATTTGTGGATGGTCGTAGTTAAATCTGAAGAGTGAAGCTATAAAATTATAAGAGTGTATATTCTCTTGTGGATAGATACTTGTATGCTTGGTAACTTCCTTTTTACCTTTTTATAAAAAGTATTGTTTAACTGATACTTTTTATAAATTGATAAATTAGGATGATATCCATAAATTTTGGAATGAGTTAACCAAAACTATGAGAAAAATGGATAAGCAATTTTAATTCTCAAAGTCTTACAAGGAACTGATAGAGGATATATTCTTAAATAAAATATCAAACTTTGATCAGATCTTATAGTATCCTTGGGCTAACAGTTTAGATATTTACTCTGATACCGAGCTGAAATAAATTCTGGAGAAAAATTAAAAAATAAAGGACTAAAAGTTTGAGGCCAAAAAAAAGCAATAACTTGCAATCTAAGAGAAAAGTAACAGTATATATTATGTAGGAAAGAAAATGATTCACGATTCTCATCTGAGCTTCGGCCTACATCGCTGTCAAGGCCAAAATATTTAATTTATCAACGATTACGAATAAAATATGATCAGAGTGAACGAAGTACCTTTTACCGAAGACTAATTTTCCTCGAAGATACAGAGTAACTCACCTTGTTTTGTAATAGCTTCTCTCAGATAATTTTTTAATTAAAAAATTGAAAAGGAGGCACCTTTCCTTTCTCAGCAATTTATCTTGAACAGTTTTAACATAGAAAAGAAAAACAATGAGGTTTTCATTGAATTAAATTTTGAGTTGATTGTGCTTGAGGAGGAAGAGCGGCCTTTGTAGTCATAAATAACAAATGTAAAATTGGATCTAATTTTCACAAAAAATAGTAATAAAGAGTTCCTGGTGGATATTTCCGTAGTATAAACTGGTTTCAATTATTTTTACACAAACTTGGCTTTTAGATGTCTTCAAGAAAAGATCCTACTTTATGAATGTAATAAAGAAATGAAAAAGTAGGAAAAATGATATGCTTAGTTAGTTATCAATATCATTTATATTTCTTAAAATAAATATGATAATATATTTTTGCAAAAGCAGACAGATACAACAACCTTTAATAATTGAGTGACTTGATAAAATGAGATTGCATTTATTAGATGGAACTTGGCCAGAACAATATTATTTTAAGGAAGAGTTTATAAATTAATTATTCTTAATTTTATTATTATCTCTTTATTGGTTTTAATATATTTAGGAAGGGTATCGCTGTTTTTATAAACCATACCTCTGTTTGGATCCACTCAATAATGGTTAATCAATAAGGATCAATTTTTAAAATCATCATTAATAATAATAAAATCAGTCTTGTTTTAGTGTCAATAGATGTAAATCTAACATTAAACCTTTAATTGCATTCGCATACTCAGATACATAGTTCTCCATCGAAACCTATTTATCCTCACCATTTTCATTAACTTCCTGGACCTCGAACAGCTCGAGTCTATAGTCCAACTTGCTCTCGAACAGCATAGATAGTAACCATTTTACAGGATCGTAATTGCTAAATTGTTTATGGGTAAATACTTAAATAGGGTTGATCGTAGCATTTTCTTCCTCTTCTATGAGGAGTCCGATTTTCAGAGTATTTAAAAAAGTATGATTAACTCCCTCGCTATTCGGCAATATCCCTTTCTTGAGAAGAGTTATCATTAGTATCAAGATATTTTAATGGCATTGAGAACATAAATGCAATATTTGCAGACACAACCATAATTTCAAGATATTATTGAAGTACTTTTCTTCGAGCCAGATTTGCCTCTTCCTAAAATGAAGCGGGAAACTATAGGTATGTACTGTGAGTCCGCCTATCAAGAACACTTAAGCTTGATTAGATTCCCAAATGATGAACTTTAGGAGCTATGGATGGAAGAGCCTATTCTCTAGCTAAAAAATATTCTTGATTAATAACTGGCGATCATAATGGCCAACAGTACTTACACTTACAGCGAAATACATATTCGACATAAAATACAAAGATTACGTTATCGGGGATTTTAAATAACACATTAAAACTGGAAATAACAATTGATTTAGGGATTTAAAATGCACAACCTTCTGGTATTACTCCTTGGGATGTGCTCGTAGTTAATATTCACCTATTAGAACTTATTGAGCAATATCCAAGATCCTTTCATGCGTTTTATCGAATTTCAACTACGCTCAGCCATTTTTCGCAACATTGTTCTTGCTATATAAGTAAACTCTATCCCACCATATAGGATAAGCTTAGCTTTTTGATGGTCAACTATAACACATTCTATTAAGCTACTTTTCACCCTCCTTCGAATCATCCGCCGCTCAATTTCTACCGACCCTCCCTTTCCATTTGGGCCAGAACAATGAAGCATTTTCACCCTTGGAATATAAATGTTTATAATTACATAATAGCTAAATTAAGATAATAAAATTTACGACAATTTCTTATTGAAAAAACCCAAAAATTACCTTCTTTCTATACGTATTTGATTGAAAATTTAGTCCCTTAAAAGAATAAGCTTTGCTGCAGACTTTCAGTGCCCCAAAAAAGTAGCAAGCTTATCTATAAAATCAGAACAAACTATAGATTGAATCTTTTTTTGAAAATAACTTGGAAATGTATGAAATATTAGGTAAGGATTACCTATAGTATATGGTTGACATATCAGTCAACGAGTTTACAGTTCACTGGTGTGGATACTCAGAACATTAGATCAAGTATTCCTCTTTTTTTCACGACTTTTCAGAAAATATTATAAAGTAATCAGCCAATTTTTATGAATCAATCAGAAAGATTTTATACAACACTATTCCCGAATAACTAAGACTTAGCATTTTTAGAGAAGTAGTCAAAGAGGATTTACAGTTCTTGAGTGAACGTCTTGTTAAGCCAGTAACTCTGAAGGGGATAGTTGAAGTTGTGAACAAATGGATAAAATAGTAGGTTTAAGATATGCAGGGGTATGCTGTATTTGGGGAAGAGGGCTTCGCAAAATTCAGGATAATCATGGATTTCGAAGAGAAGGACAATATGCTTACTTATTTCGGAACTAAAGCCAAACTATAATTAAACTGCCCTGAAAATTTAGCATTCTACTACAATATTCAAGTTGATGACAGCATGGATATCGAAAAAGATAGTGATGAAGAGAGCGAACAAGGAGGAGTGATGCTGTAAAAGTATGAAAGCGAAGGTGAGGGAGATGGACAAATGGACTAAAAGCTCAAATGATGGCATTCCCTTTATTTTAAAAATTAATTGTAATATAAATGGAATTGTTTTCTAGTACAAATGGCTTCTGTTGAATCTAATAAATAGTGTAAAAAGTATTAAATCATTAAGAATGAGATAATATTATGATGTAATGATGGTTGTAAATTTATTAAGTTAATAGTCATGTTTTTGAATTTAAAGAGTAAAAAGATGGTGGATTCTACGCTTAACATACATATCAAAAATCAAAGTAATCTGAACTCGTACCGGGAAGGCACAAAAGAACGTCAAAATCGTTAATCTCGATAAATCAAATCCACCCGACAGCATCACAACACAAATAATAAAAAACCTACAATAAGTACAGCTATTTCTACGCTTACAGCTAATCCCAATAGCTATACCACTATCAAAAATCATTGTAAAAATCATAGTCAAGAGTCGAAGTAAAAATAGTTAATTGAAGAATGTCATCAAAGTCGATAAAAAATAGATTCAATAAGAATTGCCAACGTCTATAAAAAAATAAAGAAATTCGAGACACCAGAAAATGTCGTCCAGTTTGATAGTGTCGAAAAAGAACATGATAAAATTAAAAAATATCAGAATGGATCACAACGTATTTCAAATAAAAAGGAGCTGCTCAACACAATTACCAACAAGTTTATGTGCACTGAGGCTGACGAGCGTGATAATATCAGAATTTAGTAGGAAATTGAAAGACATTCTAAGAATTAGTTTGCTATTATGCTGGAGCCATTTGTGGAATTATTCAGCTGGGAAATGGATTGCAAGGAAACTGTATCTGTGCCGCTCAGAACTCGAGTGCACTCAAAGGAAGGTGATATTCATCGTTCCATTTAGAATTCCCATAGGAACGCAAGTAAATAGGGAAAAAAGAAATCCAATGACATTTTGATTCGATAAATTAACAAAAGCGCAAATCAAAGCTCACTCACAACCATCCATGATTCCATAAGTAAATTCATGTACAAAATGGAGCAGACTCAATATAGAATAAAAACCACTGAGAGCGAATCAAAATATAAATACATTGAGCAACCATGCTACAAGATAATGCAAAAATTATTAGGAAGCATCGAATATTTTATTTTGTAAATTTATGAAAAATGTATCAAGGAAATGGACACATGTCATTAAAAATTTGAAACAAGTTTAGCTGATGTAATCAGAGAGCAAGATATCATAGAGAAAAAATGCGAATAATTAGAATCATTACTGATAACAGAAAAGTAGAAAAGCCATAATATGTAAAGGATGCTGTCAGAAGCCAAAAATAAAAACATTTTTGCAGAAGCCATTATTGCTGAAATCTCACATTTAGTTGATATTGATAGCTTCATTAGGGGCAGGCTAGAGGAGGAGTTTGACGCTCAATATAAAGGAAACAACCAGCACCAAAATAATTAATACAACAATGGTAGTTTTTATATTGCAAGCACAAAACAACAAAGGACAAATACGAATGATGAACAAGCAAGATACAAGTTGAATATGGGTCTCGGGAACTACAACGAATTTAAAAAATCAAATATTATCTTCGGTTAAAATGGCAACCTATCCCAATCAGTTCAGATTTGAGTTCTTGCAATTAACAATTTTGGTGATATTTTTTCGTTATTAAAGGATATTATTTGATTAAATAATTGATATCCTTTTGCGATATCTTTTCAAATTCATTGACAGAAGTGTATTGAAAATAATTTAGCAAAAGATATTTATTAAAAGTCAATAACAATGGAATTTTCTTACATAGACTTAAAATATGAATGAATTATCAGTATTTAGGATTGAAGTTATTTTTATTAATGTTTCCATGATTGAAGTTATTTATTTAAGTTAATCAATTTGTATTATTATATTCACACGTAGGAGTGATGAACAAAATAGGCTGGATTTTCCTACTATTAGCCTTCATCTTTATCGCTGCCGAAGCGGCAACCAAGATGCCTGATCCTTATAAGGTACTGGGAATACCCCGAGATGCTGATGATGATCAGATTAAGGCAGGCTTTAAGAAAAGATCTAAAAAATATCATCCTGACCGCAATACAGTCGATCCTAGAGCCAAAGAAAAATTTGAAAAAGTTGTCAATGCTTATGAACTACTCAAAGACCCGTAAAGAAAAAGGATTTATGACCTGACAGGTGGCGATGAAGATCCTCAACAACAACAATTTAGACAGCAACAGGGAGGAGGATTCGGAGGAGGGTTCCCTGGTGGGTTTGGCTTCCCTGGGGGAGGTATAAACATTGAAGATTTGATGCGAGGAGGATTTTTTGGAGGGGGACATCCTGGGCAACAGCAGCACCAACAAAGACAAGGAGGACAAGGAGGACAACGTCGAGCAACGTATTCATTCAGTTTCGGTGGAGGTGAGGGAATGAGATTTTAATTTTGATAAATCGTAACACCTGCATTTTAGTGCTATTGCTTTCTAAATTAATTGTTCATCTCTAAATAACACTATAATAATTTCCAAATTCTAAAATCGAAACAATGACATATCCCTTTCCGCTATATTCACAAAAAAGAGTGGCGTAGCGCATGAACAAAACGATGGGCGAATCCAAATTGAGTGTGACTCAAAATCAATAGAAAGGCAAGCTCGCTGTCCTCAAAAAAATCATCATGTATAAAATCACTAATTCAGAATTTCCTCAGTAAAACAGGAAGTTAAGAAGATATTCCTAAAATTTTTGGATATCGGAAGTAAGGCAATGACTGAAGAGAGTAACGAAACTATCTTGATCTATTCGAAGAGTATCCTTGACAATGATAAACAGAAGCAATTGAGTGAGGATTTAAACTCTCTTCTACATTCAGAAGGCTAGCAGAGCAGTATGGTGTTCAAAATCATAAAGGAGCTCATTATATCACCCCTCTAAAAATCATACATTACAAAGATAGAAAAGGAGCTAAAATAAGATGAGGAACTAGATGAGGAGATTAAGAGCATAGAAGGATAATTAGAGGAATAAAAATTGAAAAAACTCAAGGATTATGACCTACAAAAATCAGGTATACACTCCTCGAGCTCTAAGGTTATCAAAACTGCAACAACATTCAAAGAGGTCGAGAATTTCGAAAACAAGCTCATGAGGGCTAATCAGAAACTCAATGAACTCTCTTCGAACAATAATAAGCTTAGGGAAAAGATCAATCAACTAAGAAAAGAAAAGAATGCTATGGAGGATATCTACGCCAAACTGAAAAAATAGTTAGAGTCTAAAAAGGAAAACGTGGAGAAGACAATCAAATTTGCAGGGGAAGCTTATTGTTCCAGAAATAAGGCTGAAGAAGACCTTCGTAACTTGAAGGAGCAGTCCGAAATGCGCAAAGATCAGTTTAAAGAGGAGTGTGAAAGACTAAACAATGAGATCCAGCACGATCTTCGATTTAAACAATTTATAAAATCAAAGGAAATATAAAGATAGCAACTCTAGAAGTTAGAGAAGTAAATATAGCAAAACTAAACAACTATCGAGCTAAAAAAATAGGAGAATTACAAGATCGATCAGGAATACAAGAAAAGTTTGTAAAAATAGATGTAGATAAAGAAAGCTTTCGAAAAGATCAAGAAGGAAATAGGCTATAACGATAATAACAGTTAAAACAAGGAGCTTCTCAATATTTTCATCAATCTCTATGAGAAGAACATCATTATGAAGGAGTTTGTCAACGAAATCACCAAGGAAGTAGAATAGTTGGAAACCAAAATATAAAATAAGAAAGATTAGATACAGAAAATGTATCTCAAAGGTACTGCCGATTAAAACGATAAAGAAAGACTTGATGAGGACTACAAAAAGAAGTTTTAGTTCCATTAAAAGAAGAAGAAAATCCTTGATGTACAGTACTAAAAAAGTGTTAACACTATTCAAACAATTAAAAAATACCTCTAAGATATCTTTGAGGAGATAGGAATTGATGCAGTGACGATTGATAAGCTCAGTAAATATATTTTTATTTAGAAAACTGTAATCTTAACGAGGAGAATCTCACATAATTCTTAGGATAGCTCGAAAAAAAAGGTCTAGAAGCCATTTCACATTACGGAAAATTAGTAAGTGAGCAACTTAGAGCTGAGAAGGGCGCCAATTGGTAAATTCAGAAACAAATTGACGAGCTAAATAATATTATCACCATGGAAAATGTAAATGCCATGAACAATGGAGGCTGCCAAAAATCAACTGAATATCCCAGTGAGTTACTTATCAAGCTTAAAGAGGATAAAGTGAAGGAAGAAGAGCTCGATAAGCCGTTGAGCATTCAATAATTTAAGAAATATGCGATTGAGTCGCTTGAGCTGTATCAAAAGCGGCAGTTGCCAAAATAAAAGCACTTAAATAAAAAATACAACATTGCTCCGATGATGATGATGAGCAAGTCCAAAAAGAAAGAGAAATGATGTTTTTATGTTAAGAGTTCATTTATTTTGGTTTACGAGATTACACGGTTATAACTAAGGCTTATTCTATACTATCTTGGCTTAGTTTTATTGTTAATTATCTTTGTTTTTTATTGTTTGCTCCTTATGAGTAACAAATCTATTATTTTATAAAATGGGCGCTGATTTTTTTTAATATTATTGTTGCTGTTATACTTTTACTTATCAAATTTTTCATTATAAGGACTTCCTATTGATTTACAAAACTAAAATAAGGCATTAATTATTGAAAATATGACGTGTGTCATCTTGAAAATATAATTTAATGTAATGCCTTGATATTTTTGCTTAATCGGAAAAATTATTTAAAAAGTTTTGATTCTTGTTTTGAGTGTTAGAATGTCTTTGGTTAACTATATTTTTTTCTGGATTTTAATTTTCCTTTTTAGCGATTTTTGCTTGACAATGTGATGATGGTTAAAGTACATTTATGTTTTTATATTAAATACCATCAATTTCATACGATTCTAATGAGAATAAAATTATTTTACCAGCAAAATGTCATTTTTTCAAAGGATGTATTGATAATATTCCAAATAATTATGTTTTAATAAAAATTTGCAACATTTTGCATTAAACGCTTCCTCAATTTTTTGATGTCGTTCCGAAATTGAGCTGATAAGTAATTTTGAGATAGTTTTGGACATTCTTTTTCACAATTCGAAATCATAATCATCAAGAAAATCTTTGACTTCATCAAAAAGGTTTGGTTGAATGTTAGATTCAAAAGAAAGTAATAAAACAATAAAAGCAAAAATAATATTGACCCTGAGAGTTAATTTTAGACTCTGAATAAAACTTGAAGGTATTTAAAAGATTTTTGATTTTAAAGAAAAAAATTGTTGAGGATATTTGATGTAAAAATTGAAAATACTGAGGCTCCTGATGGTAAAATCAGATGATTGAAGTAAAACTGTCTTAGAAAAATTGTTTTGGAGTTAAAAAAACAAATAAAACTCTTACTGATATTGATGATTTACTTATCATCTTCCATTTTACCAGTAAACCAATTAAAAATTGATGATAGATCAGACAACAACAAAAAATGAAATGAGACAGGCCAAATGCTTCAATTATGCAGAAATATGATTCAAATAAATGTTTTAATATATATCGAAGTCATTTTCGAAAAGGATTGTATAAATCACTGACCGTTTATTATTGGGCTATAATAATTGAATAATGAAGAACATCACATTGTTGTTGATCCTCGCTCTGGCAATCTTTGGTACTGCCCAAGTTCCTGGAATCCCCTTCTGCACCTCAGCTCCCAGCGGAACCTGTGTCAGTTGTAGTACAGGATATTATCTTGGCGGAGTTAACACAACATGCATCCCAGTTCCTGCCGCAAACCAATGCCAAACTTATAACATGAATACAGGAAACTGTCTTACTTGTTGGGCTAATAACTACTACATTGCTAGTAGCGGAGCATGTACACCAGTAAGCTCTCTTTGCGCTACTTGGGATCAAGTCACTGGTTGGTGTCTGTCGTGCTGGTCATCAGCCAATCAAGTCAACAGTGTAGGCCAATGTGTTCCATCTCCTGTTTCAAACTTAAACTGCGCAACTCTGAATGCAGCTGGAACAGCTTGCTCATCATGCTGGTCTACCTCTTCTTACATCAATACCTTAGGTGCCTGTGTTGCAGGAAGCGGAAATTGTGCTACCTACACCAACACTGGACTTTGTGCAACTTGTTGGCATTCAGGATTAACCGTCAATGCTGCTGGTGCATGCGTCGCAGCCCCTGTCTCAAACTTAAACTGCGCAACTCTGAATGCAGCTGGAACAGCTTGCTTATCATGCTGGTCTACCTCTTCTTACATCAATACCTTAGGTGCCTGTGTTGCAGGAAGCGGAAATTGTGCTACCTACACCAACACTGGACTTTGTGCCTCTTGCTGGTCCTCATCTTCAGTAGTCAATGCTGCTGGTGCATGCGTCGCTGCCCCTGCTTCAAACTTAAATTGCGCAACTTTAAATGCCGCAGGCACTGCATGTCTCTCTTGCTGGTCTGCCTCTTCTTACATTAACGCTGGAGGTGCTTGTGTCTCAGGAAATGGAGGTTGTGCTAGCTATGCCAACATCACGGGTCTATGTGCAAGTTGCTGGGGGGCATATTACGTCAATACCCTAGGTGCCTGTGCTCAAGTGAGCCCTACCTGTGCAACTTGGAACCCCGATGGAACTTGCGTCACGTGCTGGATTGGAACTCCTAGCCTATCTACCAACCTTTTTACCTGCGCTTGATTGATTTATGCAACAATATATTCATATTTCTGTTTCTAATAACAATAAATAAAATTTCCTACATTTGACTGTCTGATGAAGTTACTAAAATATTGGAATTGAGTAATGCTCGATTATTTTATGAATCTTGGCAATTATGCTCGAATATTATCGCAAGCGTATTAAAGATTTTTAATTATTTGATTTAAGTATGAATTATTTTATAAGAGAAAAAAAGATAATTCAAAAAAGCATAAAAATAGAAGATATGACTTTCTCACGAGGAGAAATAGTAACGAACTCAACAACTAGCCAAAAATAACAAAGTCTCTAATTAACAGTAATTTCAAAGGAGCATGAATCAAAAATGCAAATTAGCAAAAGAGATGGCATCCAAGCCACGCAGAAATAAGTTGAGCTTTTTCATTCCTATCGAATAAGTGGGTAGTGATCCAATGTGATTAATATTTTTCAGAAGAAGAAATATGAAAAAAGAAGGCAAAAATTATGATTCAGCAAATCCATTTTCATGGCCCAATCAAAACAAGACAGCATTTGCCTGCAAAGAAATGATTTTAATCAGAAACAAACCAAAATTAAGAATTTCGTTTTGGTAATTTTTCCTATCCTTACGAGCCAAAGGCAAGTGAAAGGGTCCGAAATGTTATAAAAACCATTTACAAAATAATGTGATAGCCGGATACTAAGGACTTACTGAGATATGAATCTGTCACGAACTCATCCATAATATCGCTACAAAATCCCTAACCGCAGATGGTAGCAGAATACCACTATAAATAGCAACCGATATAATAGAAGATATAATTATTCGAATGAAGACAATGACAACAACTCTGTTGCTCCTTGTGGTTCTCTTGACCATTGCATCCGCTCAAGTCTCCCTCACTGACCCCTACTGCAGCGCAGTCTCCAACACTACTGAACTTTGCACTGACTGCTATCCTGGATATTATCAGGCAGGGGTTGCTGGTGGACCATGTGTTCTCCAAGACCCCTTGTGTGCTAGTTATAGCTCTAGTGAGGTGTGCACCTCATGCTACCTTGGCTACTATTTCGCAGGAGTTGCAGGTGCCAGATGTTAACTTCTCCCTGCGAACAGCAACTGCGCTACTTACGACTTTGTTTCCGGAAATTGCCTTAGTTGCTGGTGGGGAGCGCCTCAAGGGCAAATCTGCGCCTGATTATTTATGCCATCATCATTTACCTAAATCATACTTTTTCTTATCTCATAATTGGAACGTTTAATTTTATCATTAAAATTGATAGTTCTTTAATTCTAAGTTTGAGCGAAAGGATTTCGGATATTCTCGTATCTTAGTATTTTTTGATTTAGATATTTTTAATTTGATTTTAAAATCACTCAATATCTTTGAATTGATTAAAGCTCGATTATTTGTAATTATACCAACTACCAACTTCAATAAAAAAAAATATTCGTTCTTCCCATAATAAAAGGATTTGATTGTTTTTTTTGCGAATTCTGACAAAACTGATAAAATACTTAAGCTAAATGAAAAAATCGATAACTTTAGAACCAAACTTGGTTAATACGTAAGTTAATTATAATATTTTTTAAATTGATGGAAAAAAAGTCGGAATCTTCTTTTGCGCAAGTCAAAAGCAAGATCAAGGTTGTGTTTCTGGGATAACAGTCCACAGGAAAGACCTCTATACTCACTCGCTTCATTCACGACAAGTTCGAGGAGGGCCTAGGCGTACTTTGATAAGCATTCAGCCCACGATTGGTATCGATTTTATGGCAAAAAACCTGCATATTGGAAACAATGTTTTGCGCATGCAACTTTGGGACACTGCCGGACAAGAACGTTTTCGCTCACTGATCCCTAGCTACCTCAAAGATGCACTCATAGCTTTTATTGTATTTGACCTCACCAGTACATGCAGCTATAATCAGAGGCCAACGATCGTTCGACAACCTTCACGAGTGGATTGATCTCTGCCAGAACAACAGAAGCGAAAAGACGATTGTGATACTGTTGGGAAACAAATCAGATTTAAAACAAGCACGGGAAGTTGACAACTAGGCCATAAGAACGAAGATAGAAGAGACTAGTTTACCTTACTTCCAAGTAAGTGCTAAGACTGGGGATAACATTAAAGAAGCTTTTAATTTTGCTGGCAATGAGTATTCCAATATGCAGGCAAACAATGCATAGCTTACCTTTACGACAGCTGTTAACGAACAATAAAAACCAGAAAAGGTCGAATTGCAAAAATCCAATCTATCAGCGACACAATCAATAACAAACGAGGCTCGTAAAGAAGTGGTTAATTTGAGCAAAAGACCTGAGCAAATAAGATTATAGAATCCAAAGGAGAAGAAGAAAGGAAGTGGTAAGACCAAGTGCTGTTGAATTGTTGATACTAGTATGATTCAATATTGACGATACAGTTATTAAGCTAGCTATTAAAACTTATTGAAGGATTAATCAGCTGCTTTATTATTTATTAACACTTCAACATCATTACTCTATTAAAATTAAATAGGATGGAGTGTCTTTTACAAATCATTCGGTTCGAGGAAAATAAAGTATTAAGCATTAATAATACTTAACAATGAGAGTATCTCTTTGCAAAAGAGTAATGCAAGCTCACAATCAGTCACTAATGATTTTGATTAAAGGTGATAGATCTGGAAAGGAGATTAACAAGCCGATCATTACAAATATTCGAATAATTATGTGAAGTTAATCAGCTGACTCATCTTGCTTCCAAAGCAATAAGACACTATACTAATATAGTCATGGGTGTAAGCCCTTAATAACATGCTCATAGTCACATTCCCTCTTATTTTGCAAATGGCTATTAGTTATAAGGTTTGTTGAAGCATCAAACCATAACATTTTAAATTAAAAATGGTACTAATAGCCCGATTAAAAGTATTTCTTTTGTCATCAGTAGGTAATCCTTTCCTTAAAAGGAATTTGATGAAACGAGCCCTTTTTGATGACCTGAAAAGAATGCTCATTGTTAACTGACCCCTATAATCAAAATTATACATACCTCAGTCACTTGATACCTAGTATTTTGTTTAATGACTTTGTCTTAAAATTCATATTGAAGTGCAAACTGCCCAAATATTTTAGCAATAAATTTCAAGGTGATGAAATCACTCAGCGTATAAATCTCTAGACATATTTAACTGATGTTCAAATTAATTTGCAAGTTAAGATTAGCTAATTTGGCTAATTATAAAATTTTAAAAGTTTCAATCTCCAAAAAATATTAAAAAGCTAGATATTTCCATTTTAAGTGCACCAGCACATTGATCTTAATTTATATTATAAAACAACTCATTTTTTATATGATCAAACAATAGGGTTATTGCTTGCTATCAACTATGAAGCAGTCATAATTTTTAGTATTGTTTAAATTAATATAGATAAAATGCTTGCTGAATACCAATATCTTGTAAAAATCTAATGTAATACTATCAAGTTCACATATTGTATTTTTTAATGTATTAGTAATTTTGCTTGAACTCAGAGAGGAAATTCGGAGGTAGATTAAGGGTAAAGTCAGGAGGATTCAAGCCTTTTTAGTGAGAGTCCAATAGTTGCTTCTAAATTATAAAAGTAGTACTGCATAGGCCTCTCTCTCTTTTTTTGTTCCGCCGTTATGTTTCAGTTTGATGTGAAGGTTCATTGACACAGAAGAGCGATAAACTCGCTCACAATCGGGATAGGTGCAGTGATAGACCGAGCCATCTCTCCTGATGTGATGCCTGCGGTAGATCCTCTTAATTTTGTCCTTTTTCTTTTTAATGGTTTGTCCTTTTTTGATGATCGTTATTTCCTAGCTATACAGGTTTTTGTCATTTGGGAGTGGTGAGCCTATTGAGGGCTGGGTGGGTATGTCCTCCTGCATGAGTTCAATTTTTTAATTCATTAATCTTTAAAGTTATTGGTAGAGCGAATTATTCTGCTCTGTGACACTATGGTACTGGAACGCTAGAGTGGAGTATTGGAGAGCAAGTTGCACGTACATACCCTGCCAGCAAACTTATACCTCCTCGGGAGAACTCATCCAATCTTATATTATTGTAAAAATAATATTAAAGTATTATATTATAGGGGCTGCATCATTATTGCCAACCACAACTTATCATCCAAAGTCAACAGAGTAACTCAAATTATTTGTCTACAATAAATTTGACTTCAAATTCATTGCATGCTGTTTTGAAACTTTTCAGTTTCGTTTTACCTCGAAGGAATAAAACTTATAGATATTATATTCTACATTTGTCAATATCCAAGTAAATTTAGATAAACTTTTAGCGCTAATATTTAAAACAAAAACAAGATAACATCAATCCTTATCACTTTTAAAATACTCAGATCTTGTGTTTGCTTGTATTGAATTAATATCAAGAATGCTCTTGCTTCAAGTTTCGTCGATAGGAAAGTAGTAGAGATACCACAATTACAACGGCAAAATTATTTCTTTCTCAATGATTTTATAATTTTTACAAAGATATACTTCAAAGTTAAATCTTTCAGTCTATGCTAAGCAAAAATAAATAAATAATAATAGAACAGAGCAAAACAAAATGCCAAGTTCTTGACTTCCTTGACTTTGTACATGCTGCAAATAATTTAAAGTTTGAGAATTGTTAACCATTTATGAATCAAATTATCATCGATTAAAGGGAATAATACGAACTGCTCATGATCCATCGAGTCAAATAAACAAATTTAACAACTGAATCTCAATATAAGCAATTTGCAGAAAAATATTAGCTCCGTGAAAATTTACATTGAGTAAAATGATCTTCGATAAATATATGAAAAATAAAAAAAGAATGACAATTTAAGAATACAGAAAGTACAAAATAAATATTTTTATCTCAGGCAACGAATAAAATGGCAAAATATTGGGTAAACATATGATGAACATCGGAAAATCTTAATGATTATAATAAAACACTTAATTTTGAATAATATAATGGTAAAATACTATTCCGAAGGAAACTAAGATTATTCTAAACATTTAGTTCGTTGTTCATTTACTAATCCAATATTCAATACCAAAGTATGTATAAATACAAATTGACTAATTATCTCTGAGTTCGTGCTCGAATAAGCATCTTCCAAAATCAGTAATTGGAGACGATCTCCGCCCCGTTATAATATCCCAATACGTTTTAGAGTTTATTTATCTTACTGTGAAGTCTCGCGATGCTTTGTTTCAGCTCCTCAGTTGAATTTGATAGTGATTTGCACTTTTGCCATAATTGTTCAGTACGCTGGTCATTTTCAGCAATTCCATAGCTTACCACGCGCTCATATTTTTTCACTTCTTACACACATTTGCCCTGGCATTCGTTCAACTCCTTATCAGCCACTACTCTTCTCATTTGTTCAACCACTCTCGCCGATTCCTACTTTAGAGTACCTATACGTGCCCGGCCTGTGTAAGGGCATGCGTTTCGACCTCAATATGTTTGACTTGCTATTCAATTGATCCGAACTTGCCAGTGAGATTGAGTTTACTGTTGCCTCCTCCGCTGACGATGCTACTGCCTGTCCTGTTGAAGATGGAACTCTGCATCTGCGCATATCGGCTGCGTGTAAACTCGTCGAAATTGCTCATAAAATAATGTAACTAATAAAAATGTAATAAGTAAGAAAGTCCGAACAGTAAGACCTCTTTTAAAACAATATTTTTCTCCCTTAGCAGTGGTAATTTGCAGTAGTAATAAAAGCAGAACAATACTGTTATATCGATTTGTGGAACATATAGGCTTTAGTAAAAGGCCAACACCATAATATTTTTGTCTATCTGCAATTGCAATCAAGCAATTATCTTCATGGCTAAAGTTAGTTTGAGTACTGTTGAAAAAACGCTTATCTCGTAGAGAATATGTAGGTTTTTTCCTTCGAAAGTAGTTTAAGTGCAATTTTGGTAAATAAATTATAAAGCATTTAATTATTAATCGACAATTAAGCTAAGTAAAAAATGATACAAGTCTTTGCAGTGCCGCATTTCTCTCTACCCTATTCTCAAAATATTCAAGTTCCTTAAATGGAGTAATTCTAGTGTCCCAACTCTCCAATTGCAAAACCTCAATCGATGCCAGATCGCATACTAAACAGTCAACGATAAATTCAATTGAGCCCCGTCAAACGATCACCCCAATTCAGTGAACGATAAAACCCCAGGGTTGGCGCTGCCCCTAAACATCATTCAAAGACTTCTCTCTTCGCTTTTCTGCAAAAAAAGCAATGCCTTCATCATCACAAGCAATAAAGCTGATTGATCTCTGAATCCAATAAGATCTTGACACATCAATTTTGAAAATATTGGTTTAGCTTAATGAGATGAAACAATAAATTAAGAGTGCAGTTGTTAAATAAAGTAGTTTAAATCAAAAACAGCAAAAGCTACGCCGATCTCTCTTGCTTATCTTTTTTTCGATCGGCTTGCATAATTGAAAATCAGACCTGATGACTGTGAATTTGGCAGGGTTATTAAATATAAGACTTTGTTCAATTTCTTCTTTCCGTTGTTTTTCCTTGAAAAGGAATAGTGATTCAGACAGTGCTGATTTTTTTGTTGAAACCTAAGAGCGTATTGATCCCAATTCACTCTTATCTTATTCAGTTACTTTATTATTGAGTTCCTCCAATACTTTCTCAGTCTTCTGTATAATCAGATATATGGACTATTCGAGAAGATACTAAATAGCTTAAGCATTACTAATCGAGAAAGCAGCTGTTCAAAGCTATCTGGAAGTAAAATTGAATAGCTCTACATCGTCTCTGTCAACAGAAGATATAGGGAGTATTATTGTGGATTTTTTGCAGCCTATCTTTGATCAGTGAATGGACCGTTTTCTATCACAAAGGAGTCAATGATCTATGTTAAATTGACTAAATCGTTCTAGATTAGTTTAATGTTTTCAAAGATTTCCTTGGCAAGTGGATTGATGTTATGTGTCAAGATAGAATATGGTTCCCTGATGATTCTTCCTTCTGCTCTACAAAGTAAGCTGATTTCTTCGTCCGTTTTTATCTATCTCAGATAGTTTAACAGCTGGGTTCTTAAAATATTTTCAGCATTATCGTTATTAATGATCAACTTTAAGATTTATTCTGGAATGAGATTTTCATTTTAAAGTTTTTCAGTCAGTTGATTAATTTGTTATTTTTCTCTACTGCCCACTTCGAATTTCAAACTAATGCAATCTTTTAGGCAGCATTTAATGTGTTTAAGTAACTGTTGCATGATATTCTTCTCAGAATATTGCTTGTTGAAAATTTAAAAAAGGATTATACACTGAATTATTCATTTTTAAGAGCTTACAACCTCCAATTTGACAAAAAAAGTAGATACAAGCCGAGAACAATTCGATTTGCAGGGGTGTACACCATTTACTATATAAATATGTTGCTTAAATTAGTCATAAAGTAAGATTTTCTATCTATAGAAGATCTTAACGGATTAAATTTTAATATAGTATTTTTTGATGGAAGGACTAACTAGAGAGAAGATGAGCATTGGCTTAAAACTGGATTTAAAATTAATTAAATTATAGTCAATGGAGCTTTACTTTTGATTTTCTCTGTTGATCTTTGAGTTATTATTGTGCCTCACCCATTTTTAATTATTTTACAATTTTGAAGATATATTGGCTTTTTCTAATATATTCCATGTTATTTTGCTCTGATTAATATCAGCTATAAAATTATGTCAGACATGATAACCATTTATAACAACCCCGAGCGGCATATTAATTTTGAGGCTAATGAAAACTATGAGGATGATGCCATTGCTCATACATCATCATAATAAATCTTATAAACAAACTAAACAGCTCTACAAAAAATTGACAGTTAATAGCTATCACCAGCCTAAAATGAAGACATCAATACCATTTGGAATACTCCAAAAAATAAATAAACTGAGCACTCAGTTTAATTAGATGGGAAAGAAATGTTACTAATTCAATAGAATCTTTAAGAGAATTATGAATTGTAGATCAACTAAATTCAGTAAAGGTCGATGCTTATCGAATTAAATGAGCGTATCAAATCTGATGAGGTAATTATAAAGAATTATAAAGAATCAATTGACAGATACTGTGTAGATTTGAGCATCTTGAACTTGAAATAAAATTAGCTTGAAAATAGAATAAAATAATTGTTGGTTATTTTGTAATAAAAAGATTAGGCATTAAAAGATATGCAATAGAGTTTAATGAAGTCATAAACTGAACAGTAACAAAAGATAATGCAACTAAATTAAAAATATAAGAAATTATATCTTGACAATAAGGAGCAGGCAGACAAAATTCGCAAATCAAATACTTAACTTGAGAAGGAAAAAAAGATAAATAAGGAGTTGAGAGGCGAAATGACCGCAAAAATAGAACAGCTGCAGTCTAATAAGTAGTTCTATCTGACTCAATAAATCGAAAAGCTTAAAGAAATTATCGAGAGCAGCAAGGACTAAAGAGAGATCAAACTAGCCAATGATTTTGAATTGGTCACTCGGAAAGCATATCTGTTTTAAAGATAGCTAAGAAAGAAAGATATAGAGATAACTTTAATGGAACGTAAAAAACAGCAAGCAGTAAACGAAATCGCCGAAAGGAAAGACAAAGAGATAAAGATCCAAAAAACACTTTATCGAGCCCTCAATTAAAAATACAACAAATTACAATAAAAAATTAGATCAGGCAAGCAGAAAAATGCAGAAGTAGGTAAAAGTAATAGGCTTAATAAATCCCATGAATAAGAAATCATACTGTAGCTGACTCCTGAAAAAAATTGATTTTTTATTTCTATACTTTGAATAGCTATAAGTTTAATCATATCACCATGAATCCTTGAAAAATAAGTTCAGAAATGTCTGAACTTTCCATTGTTTTCTATCTAAGAATTCTATTTTATAGAGATTGATCGGGATCTACAATTTTTATAGTAAAAGTTTAGCACTTTAGAATTAGAATATTACGAAGATAGCCTCTTCCTTCCACAATGTAGATAAAAGCTGCAAAGTTTTCAGTCTAAAGTAGCAGTCTTTTAAATGAATTTGATGTAATTGTGAGACTAAGGATATAATAAGAAGTAGGGCTAAAATCTCTACATGTTTCTAAAAGACAGTACATCTCTGCTGGTTTTTCTTTTTTTTCTTCCACTATCTTAATCTATCCTAAATAGTAAGGATATTGAAGAGAGCGGATATCCAAAATGCTGCGAATATCTGATTTCACATCCTTGAGAACAGTTACCATTTTGAAAATAAATCGTTTCCACCCATTAATGTCTTCTTATTTGCTCAATTTTGCAGTGAAAATGCGCTATTATTCTATTTTTGATATATACTTAAAGCCAACCTATATGCTTGGAGTGTCCTTGACTGTCACTTGTATTTGGTATTCTTTAGTCAAATCTAGCCCTTCAGGAATGATAACTCTTAATAGTTTTATTGTTTCAGATTTTACCAAAAGGCTCGATCCTCCCACAAATGAATGATTGAAATCAAAATCAGTTTATAAGGGATGATTAATTACATGAGTATGGGGATGATCGAAATCAGCTAAATAATTATAAGTTTCTTGCCTCTTTAATCCTTCGCTGTGAAAAAAGTCGCCGTAGCCAACATTAAAATAGGTATGAAAAGGTTCACCAATAACTACTTGATTCAAGGGTATTTTATTGATCCAATGCTTTTCTTTCTCATAGATTATGACGTATATCCTTTCATTTTTAAAGTGCGGTCCATAATGGCCTGCCCATTTTTCTTTTGATCGCCCCATTTCAATTATTTTTACAGATATTTGATTTTTACTTGTTATTTATGGGTCAATCTCCAATTATTCGACCTTGAATGTTTACTCTTCAGGCGTTTTTTTATAATTATTGAAATTGTGAGCCTAGTTTTGCAGAAGGATGTTGTTGGAATTATCAAGGACTTGCATGACAATTTTCTAAGTAAAATTACAGATACGTAAGGGCTATCGGCTTGAGGAGTCATAATATCAAACATAAATTGTATCTTTACCTTGGCATTTTGATCAAAAGGCGGAAATTTTATAATGGCCGTCCTCTCGCAAACATCATAAGAAGTAGCAGCCCAGTCGCCTTCATTTTTCCAGCCATTTCCTTTGTTGACAATATCTCTCCATTTATCAATTGCAATAAGCTGAGACCTCATTCCCTTGTACAATGATAATTCGTTGAGATGATAGAGATGTCTGTTATTTCCTCCAGTGCTTTCATAGGTGTAGGCTGGTGCGAAAAGGGCAATATTAAGTTAGCTTTTGTACTCGAGGATCTTGTTGACTGCTTTGTAAATATCGTATTTTCCTCCCCCAAAAGTGTTTCGACCGTAGCAATCATTTCCAATATAAACTTTTTTTGTATTTACGTTCTTGTATTTAATAGATTATTTAAGAAGGGCGTCGTTCCACCAGTAGTTAGTAAATATGCCATCAGTCATGCGATAGAACTAAAAGTTGTGCTGGTTGAGAGCGTTTTGATAGTTAATGACTCCATCCCGTGCTGAAATGCTGTCGTACCAAATGACCACTGAGTTCGGCAC
>Ga0302268_1000126_pt1 | contig 47322 bp, 39 predicted proteins | sample III_Bog_E2_1_FD_194554 | JGI IMG/M metagenome (GOLD analysis project Ga0302268, IMG submission 194554) | Peat permafrost microbial communities from Stordalen Mire near Abisko, Sweden - III_Bog_E2_1 | ecosystem: Environmental > Terrestrial > Soil > Wetlands > Peat | place: Sweden: Abisko... | reverse complement strand
TTACAAGATTTCTTCTTGTTTAACGTTAAAATAAATTAAAAATTATTGAATCTATAAAATCATTTCTTCCAAGCAGTAATTTAAAAACAACACAATTTCCCCAATAAATATAAGTTAAATATCCAGATAATTTTGTTATAATGTCCTTACTTTTTTTTTTCAAAAATAACAGGTAGATATTTTTATCTTTTTTTCAATTGTATAAAATTGGAGTGAAATAGCATTCGCTAATATCCTTATCAATTAAAATGCAACCAATATTCAAATAAACTAGAATAAAATAACTGATTTTTGAATCTTATGAGTAATAATTAAATCCATCAAATCCAAATATAAATTGTAAAAATTAACAAATGTAGGTGTAAAACAATCATCCATTTAATGAAAAGATAACAAATCTACCTGTCAAACCTAACCAATTATCTCGTGGGCTGAGACAGGCTAAATCTCTGTTAAATGAAAAACTGAAGGCTTTGAACGATTTGAGATCTCCAATAAAAAATACTCATAAATTGAGAGCAAATCTTTTTAAAAGTCAAAACAAAGGGCTAGGAGCCTAAATATTTTCACCGAACAACAGACATTTTAAAAAATATTCCTCAAACAACCTCAAGGCCTTGTGCAAAAACAAAATATAGACAAAGAGCAACTAAAAGTAAGACTTTGACTGTTAAATCTAAGAGAATTTATTAAAAAAAGGAAAATATAAGTAAAACGCTGAGCAGAATATCAATGCAAAGGGAAATGAAAAAAATGAATAAAATTTGATTGAGGAGAATAAAAAATAACATTTTCAAATAAAAAGGATGAGAAATAAAGTAAAAATTATTGAAAAAAATGATTTCAGTTAAAATAGGTTTAAATTGTCTCCAAACAAATTGGAAAAAATATCAATCAGCAATGATGATAATGCCAAATTGTTTGAGCATTAAAAAGAAAGCTAACTATAAACCAGCTATGATGATTATAATAGTTCAGAGATCAGTCGCGAAAACAGCTAACTCAATAATTTAAACCTCGAGATTGAAAGTAGAGTTAAATCAAAAATGACAACTTCCATGCTTCCTGAATATTTTCCTGCTTGGAATACCTCCAAACTATCAACTGTCTAAAAAATATAAAATCACTTAAATATCCTGGAAAAGATGAGTCTCTTTGTTGACTAAAGCCGTAATATCTATGATATTTCCGAATAATGGCTATAGTTAGATTTTCTTATCTACAAAAAATATTACTTAGAGAGATTCAAAGTGTTAAATTTCCTTAAAAAATATCCCATGAAGAATCCCTTCATAATTTAGAATGTATAAATTAGTTCAAAGGAAATTATTCAATTCATGAAAACTGATGAAGGTAATAAATTCAAGACAGAACTGTAAATCGAAAACAAAATGATTAAACAAAAATTACTGTGCTATTACAGCAAATTCAGCAAGGTCAAAGTGGGTGAAAAAATCAACCTTCACGAGCATGACAATTTCTCACATTGGATTATCGAGGAACTCTGGGCATAGTTTGTCCTCACTGAGTATAGTACACACTACTCTTATTAAAAAATCAATATTCGCCTCTGTAAAATTATGCAGATTATCTTTCTTGTGTCTGAATTGAATGGGAAACCTACACTGTCTTTCCAAGAAGGATAGTATGCTCTTAAGAATAATCACGAGTAGGAATATATACAGGAGAGTAAACTGGTCTTTTAGAAGCAGCTCCTCTACAAATAATATTGATTTTTTAATATGTTATTTCTAATATATGTTGTTTTGAATTCATATGCCATCTATTTTGACTGATGAATTAATTATCAAATAAGATTCACGAATATTAAGTTTAGTATTTTATCATTAAAAGCTTATATCTTATTTAAAGAAATTTTATTAAATTATTAACTATTGATATCACCCAATTTGGCTATTATTTTCAATCAGTTTTAGAATGGAGAACCTTTATCCTTTATAATAATCCTATTTATATGTAGATAATAAATTCTCAAGAAAAACAAACTACTTATCGTTCTGAACGTCAACTATACCTGATTGTTCTGAATATATCTCTTTCCTCCTTTTATGTAGGATATGTGCTCTGCTATTTTAACTCAATAGCCTTGGCTGATACCATGAATATTTTTAATATTACCTTAGATCCGGCATTCACTCAAGGCTTTCTATCATTCTGTATTCCCATTGGAGCTGGAATTGGAGCCTATTTAAGTAAATATTTGCTAAGAAATTCTTCAAGACGCGGATATATTTTGCTGGTAAATTACTTGGTTATTGGATCAACTATTTTACTGCAAATACCGCATTTTATGGTGCTTTTCAGTTTGAGATTATTGCAAGGATTTTGTTTAGGCCTTTATACCTGTATATGTAGTCTTTATATAAAAGAATTTGTACCTGTTTAAGTTAGCGGAAGGATGGGTTCTGTTCAGCAATTAATGAAAGCATTTGGTCTCATCTATGCATTTGCTCAAACCTATGTTTTGGATAAGTTTATGGAACCCTAAATATATTGGAGAATAGTTTATATTGTTCCTTTACTGATTACTCTTCTCCAGACTTATAATCTCCATTATAAATACAATTTCGAAACACCAAAATACTTACTTTTAATGGGCAAAGATGGAGAAGCGCAATAGCTGATGAATAAAATTTATTTTCCTTAATACATAGATAATAGACTATAAGAATTAAAAAGAGCAATCAGACTTACAAGCAAAAAAAGTGAAATTTAGAAATAACTCCTTACTTAAGATGATCAATCAACAATTCATTCTTAAAAGCAAAGTGTGGCTTCTAATAATATGCGGAGTTTGCAAAGCAATTCAATCGCTGTGGTAGCTGCAGTTCATCTGTCAATTTTGCAATAAATGGCTGGCATGCAGATTGTAGTTGTCTATATACCTGATTTAACATCACAAATCTATCCTGATTTAACCAAATTGATTCCCGTGATGATTCATGTGATGGGTGCTGCATGTAGCTTTTTGGCGGTTTATTCTATTAAGTATATCGGTCGGAAGACTTTACTTCAATTTGGAACTTTTACTTGCACTTTTCTTCTCCTTCTTCTTGGGTACCTCTTTTTGAGCAGAGAATAAGGCTAATCTAATGCAGTAAGAGATTTTATAATAATGGTTTCATTATTTTTGTTTCGAGGAATGATAGCTTTTACTTTAGGACCAATAATGTGGTTATATATCCCTGAAATAGTCGAACAAAACGTAGTTTCAGTAACTACTTGCTGTAATTGGTGCTCTGGAGCTTTGATTACTTTCATTTTTCCTATTGTTTGCGAGATGATGGACAACAACCCAGGCGGCATCTTTATTATTTTATCTGTCTACTGTTTTTTGAGCTTTATTGCAAATACCTATTTGCTAATTGAAACTAAAAATAAACCCTAATTTCAGATTAGAGAAGAGTACGACAAAAAACTAAACTATTTAAAAGGAAAATGATACGTATCATCAATTATTGACTGTTTTAATCATAGAACGACATTAAATGATATTGATCTTTAATTTTTATTATTTTAAGATTCAATGCATAATATTTTGATGTGCAAGGGAAAATTATTGGTGATTTAGAGAATAATATCATTTTTTTGCAGTTTTAAGAGCATCCTATTTCAAGCCCTCTGTTTTTATATCGATATTATTGATATCATTGATGTTGGCAGAAGTCATTTCTGAAATATGAATGGTTTTTGGTTCAGGTTATGATTATGTATTGGAAGTGCGATAGAGGGCATAATTAAGAGAATAGTATCCAAGAACAGTTCCAGCCGCTAAGGATAAGAAGTGAATTATTGGATAATAAGTTGGCTTCATTTATAATTAACAAATGTTTTAATAATAGCAGCAAAGATAATATTTTTAAAAGATAGATAAGTGAGGAAATTGATAATTATTTAGTTTAATTTTACATCTGCATTTTATTAATTCCATTGTATGGAATTATTATTATTAATTGAATTTCAATAAACAACATTATTCAATCTGATATAAACCTAAAATGATAGACTAGATTTCAAAGAATCAAAAATTATCATTTTGGGTATATAAAAAATATGTTGTTAAGAATCTGAATAATAGATAGTTCAAATTATAATAAAATATATTAATGCGCCGGGGGAAACAAAATTCAAAAAAAGAGATATAATAAAGCATAGAGAAGGATATTTCACTATAAAATCATAAGGATGAGGGCTCTAAGATCATGAGGATTGACAGCTAGAACTTCGTAATGTGTAGAGTAGGATCTTTTGATTCCCATTATACTATTATTGGAAAAATTGGATAGGGATCCTTTGGAACCGTTTATCGTGTAATGCACCGCACATTAAGAATTTAGCGCGCCCTGAAAACCATTAAAAAGCGTAGTAGCGAGCATTTCTCCAGTTTTTAAGAGATTTAGGTCCTAAAACGACTCGATCATGCAAACATCCTTAAAATTTATGAATTTTATGAGGCACCTGAGAGTTACTATATTATTACAGAAATATTTGATGGTCGCGAACTGTTTGATGTTATCCTTGAGTACAAAAATATTAACTTAGGCAAAATCAACTCACCGAAGGAGATGCTGCGAATATTTTAAAATAAATTTTGAGAGCACTTAATTACACTCATTCTTTGAGGATAGCGCACAGAGATATTAAACCAGAAAATATTCTCATTCGTCCAGTTGGTAAAATGTATCGAGTCAAGATAATTGATTGGGGTCTTGGCACACTTATGGGTGATCAGAATGCTCAAAGAATATGTGGAACCCCATAATACTGTGCTCCTGAAGTATTGCGTGGGAATTATTCTTTAAGCTGTGATATGTGGAGTGTTGGAGCCATTGCTTTTGTAATGCTAACGGGAGAAATGCCTTTTACTGGTGGAAATACTCAATAAACAATTGATGCTGTTAAGGGTGGAGCTTTAAACATAACTTCATCTTTTAAAAAACTTCCAAGCTAAGCTAAGAAATTTATTACTGCTCTTATGAATAGAAATCCAAAAAATAGACTCACTGCTGAAGATGCTTTGTAACATCCTTGGATTAAAAAGCATTCAACAGAGTAAGGATAACCAGTGTGCCTCCGCGAAACCCTCTAAAGATTAAGATAGTTTAAATTAGGTAACAGCTTCGGAACTGCAGTAATTAGTTTCATTAATAACCATCTTTCCTAGGAAAGTTAGAGATAAAAATTAGAGGATATCTTCAGGCATCTCGACAAAAACAATGATGGTGTTATATCTCTTTAGGAATTAACTGAAGGTTATCAATAATTTTATGGTAAAGAGGTAGGACTTCAAATTGCGGAGGAGACTTTCAGTAAACTCGACATTAACCATAACGGCAGTCTATAGTTTAGTGAGTTGGTCACTTTTGGATTGCAGCAGCAGAAACAACAACAGGAAAGTCGATTACGTGAAGCTTTTAATCTTTTCGATCGTGATAAAAATGGCAAAATCAGTAAATAATAGATTTCATTGGTGATTAGGGGCAAGGCAGATGCGTCAATTGAACCATAAATTCAAAAGGTCATCGCTGAGTTTGACAGCAATGGTGACAAATAAATAGACGTTGAAGAGTTTATGAAATCAATTTTCAAAATTTAGGAAGATAAAAAACCATCTATTCTATAAAAAAGCAAGTGTCCTTCAAAATCATAGAGACCATAAAATCAAAAACAGTCTAAAACCCTAAAAAACAGTAAGGTAAAAGAAAATTAAAAGGATAATTCATTGAAAGTATAGTAAATTACAAAAAATAGTTATCTTAAATAAACTCGAGGATCAGCAAAAAAATCTTTAAATGGCAGTGGCCTTTGATATTGATATGTTGATATTTATTTATAATTTATCATTGTTCATTCTTTCAATTCCAAATTTCATAATTTAGAACGAAGCAGTATTTATTGGTGTCCATTGTGATGAAAAGCAGCAAATCCACAGTATTTTATGTCCGAAAGATAATTTGGGACTTGATTCATGCGCCAACTGAGTTATCGCACCACAAATCCATGAGTAACAATGAGTAGACATTCTCCTGGACTAGGAAATTTTATTTTCTATTTAAACATTCCTATTCTCTTTTGAAATATCACATAATTTTCAGGAAAAGATAGTGGTTTCTCTAAAAGATCTTCTTACCATTACCAATTTATATACTTTTTTAGAAAAGGAGAATGATAGATTAATCCCGCAAGTGGATATTATTGAAACCAGTCGGGCCGAAAATACTCTGAGAGTTCATTGTTTATTATTTTGGGATCTGCGATAATGATTCCCTCATTGATAAGTTTCTTTCCTATTTGTTCAGCCGTCATTAGACAACGTAAAAATTTAGAAGATACTATTCTGACTGTCTTGATATTGTTTGCTTTGAATAGCTACAACAATTCTGCTGCAGTATCTGTTATTGTTTTTTAACTATCTGTTGTAATTGGAGGATCATAGCTAATTTCTGACTATTGTCTTGGAAATTAATTATCTCCTCTTTCAGCATGTCTAACGTATACCAACATTGTTGAATCTCTTAAGTCTTTTATAATTTATTGATTCAATATAATTTGCAAATATGATAAAAATTATTATCTTGTCCTGAAACGTTCAAACGTGATTTTATCTATAGTTCTAATAAATATTTAGCAATCTAACAGAAAGGTTTATCTCCAAAGATTAAAAGATGTCAGCTTTTTTTATAAACATTATGTACAAGGAATTATAACAATATATCCCAACTCCAATCAGAAAGTGTAAGCTGTTATCGTTTCATAAGTATTACTGTCGAACTCTATCTAACAGCCCTTCTCGTTCCCTATCGGAATAGCGGCCTTCCTTTATTGATGGCGCCTTTATTTAAAAGATTGATAGTATTGTCCCTCGCAAAATTCACCGTCACATCAGTAGACAGTCTAATAAAGTGTAAAAGTTCCGCACTGAGCAATCGACTACGATTTCCAATCATTTGCCTTAGTTTGAGCAGATATACTAAAAGCTGCGTCGCAAATCTCTGAGAAAAGCTGAGTTAGATGTGAAGCTATAGATAAAAGTCATGAAAAAAACCCTTGGAAAAAAGAAAAATGTAGAGGCAAATTTTTTTAAATACTAAGAAATGCCTTGGGTGTAGAAAAAATGGGGTTTTAGCGAAAAAAAAGGAAAATATTCATAGAAATTGCATCCAATGTGCAATATCTATGAATAATTTGCAGAGAGAGTTATTTCAAATAGATTGCATCCACCCAATCCTTTCGAAGGTTACAATCCAATGGAATTATGATACAATTTTATTAACAGTCTTAAATTTGCAAAATAATATTTATTGACGAATAATTGAGTCTTTCATTTGGTGAAAAATCTCCGCATTTTATGGCAAAAACAAAAACAATCATAATAAGATTCAAAATCACTTCAAATTTACGAATTGAGTTGATTTATATTCATTAATAGCCCTTATAAGGCTTGAGGCAAAGGGATGATATATGTCTTTCTCATAAAGTAAAACATCAGTTTCGGAACAGTAGCTCAGTTGGTAGAGCGTAAGACTGCAAATCCTAAGGTCGCAGGTTCAATCCCTGTCTGTTCCTTTTTAATTATTACTTAATAAATTGATAAGTTGAACGTTTGAATCACAAGGGTTTACCAAGAATATAGTTTGGAGTTCTTTGTGGAATTCCTAAGCCGAGCATTCCTGGATACAGTCCATATTAAACAATTATCACCTTTCCCAGCATTGAATTGTCAGTGTTGTTGAGATTATACTATTTAGAATCGATTTATTCTCCCATGCTGGATATTGATCTTCCACGAGAACGGCTACGAGAACGGTTGGAAGCCGAATCAGATTCATCTCTGGGATTACATCCTGTGCATGAACATATTTTGCACCCTTCTGAAGGTAATTTCGTCTTGCGAACCTCTTTAGGGACTTGACAAAGACATGATTTTCCCAATTTCGAAAAGGCTTTCATACATTTACGGCAACATCCGTTCTTGCCGTCAAATTTTTATTCCTCTAACTTATCGTATAATCTACGATCAGATTCCTTTGTCTTAGGCTTATATTCTGGGTCTTCCCCGCGATGAAGAAAATCCTCAATAGAGCATCCCTTGCATCCGCAGGTCTGACATCCTTTATCTCCTATTTATGTTCTTCTTTGACTGAGGGGAACGACACAAACACAAGATTTGCGTCCACCTTCTGTATGCTTGCAATTTCTGCAGCAATATTTATATCGTTTCTTGCCATCGTTTCGATCACTCCTTTCAGCGGACCTATCAGATCTTGGAGAATGAGATTTTTCACTCATATTTGATATATTGAAGTAGATTGTTATAAATCACATCAAATATTAGGTCATGAGCTTAAAGCTTATACGACAACCATAATTAACAGAAATGTCGGCATAAACTCATAGATTTATCTTTTAATAAAAATAGAAGTATTCAACAAATATAAATAAATTCAAAAAATTAGACTATGATTACAAACTGATCAAATAAGAGCCTTGAAACAAACTAAAATTGTGAGATGAATGTTGACTGCAAATTTGTTGTAAATTTAATGATTCATAATTATTTGAGTAAATATCGAAAATAATATTTAAATCACTATTTTTTATTTTATTGAAGAAACTCATCCATAATGTCAGAGTTTTTGTCATGCTAATTTTGAATTAATTGGCACTGAAGGATCCATCTTTTCATGACTTTGGCTTCACATTTCCGTAATGCTTTAATTTTGTTGATTCGGGAAAAAAATAAGAAATGTTCGCGGAGTTGCTGATTGTTAGCAATTGCAGTAATAAGCTCGTGCTCGCTTTTATAGATCTCCTTAATTTGGGACAGCAACAATCCGCTTTCTGAGAAGCTTTGATAAAGCCATTTTTCAAATAACCCCAAAATCATTTTTGAGCTGAAGGAAAGATAATTTTTCTTAGCTTTGGATGGATAAATTTAGAGGGGTGTCGAGTTGGTACTGGTTTTTGTTTTGTTGTCCTCCTAATGTGGGTCTCGTTTGATCATCAATCGGTCTATCAAAGTTAGCAACTCCTTGCCAATACGAATATAGGTGACTTTCACCAGTTGCGACTCCTGCCTCAGACAGAAACGATTCTCAATAGAAAAATCCCCAGAAAGAGTAGAAGAGTCAGGAGAAAGCGAAGAGAGGCAGAGTTAACTTTGCATAAGCATCTGCTGTTGAGCAAGGGTTATGCTATGTTATTAAAAAGCAGGAGGAAGATGTTATAGAATGAAGGAGTTCATTTATTATAACTCAGAAAAAATAGCATGGATTAGAAGTTAAATAACCGTAGATTAATAGTAGAATATCAAAATTCAAATACTGTTAGATCACATACTAAATTAATAATTACCATTTGGGATAAAGTTAAAATTGATTTGTTTCTTTACAAAAAATAGTTAAAACAGTTTGAACACTTGAGGAATCGACAGACCTGTGACTGGCTTGATCTTTTTATATATTGAATCTATTGAAAGGCTCTTTTAGTTTCTGAATTCATAAAAAACATAGAATACTCATCAAGCAAATAAACCTAATATTGGATGAATTAATGAGTCAAAATTTATTGTTAAAGTTATACTCAATCAATTTCTAGCCAAATAAACTTTTTTCAGTCATTTTGGAAGTAGCATTGCTCCATAATCCTCTATATTCTTTATTTATTAATTTTGAAGGATTTAGCTTTGTCTGCAATAATTAGTCATTTTATTAATTCTATTGGCTCATATTTAGTCTAAATGAATCGCTCTATGATAATTTTTGTAATTTTAAAACAAAAAAAAAAAAAAAAATAGAGAAGAACATGAATTTTTACATGAAGTAAATGAGCGATTCTCATTCTTAATTTAAAACCTTTTTTAAAATAATTAATTTTAAATTTAGTCAAAGCAAAATATCAGCAAAAGACCATATAATATGGCTAAAATATCAATGATTTTGTTTCCTTAAAATTACAAGCCAATATAAATAAGCAAAAAATGTGAAAGAGAAGGACTTAATAAGAAATGTATTTAATTATTAAACTGTATTAAAGGTATTAAGTTATGTAATATATAATTAGAGTTTTACAACATTATCAAATAAAATTTGTATCAATCCATTGATAAAATTAATCAGAGAAGGAAATTAAATAATTCAGAATGTGAAAGGCTCAATGTTTTATATTGTATAAATGGTTATTCTTTTCGCAATTATACCTTTTTTACTTGCTTTTACTTTTAATTCATTTTGTTATTATTTTATCAGCTTACTTTAGGATTTAAAATCTTTGTTACTTAAATTTTTCTCTATTACAGTATCTGATCTCTTAAGTGGAGAAAATTATTCAAATATTCTTGTTTTTCGAAGACTGTTCTTTTTAGGTGATTATCCTTTTAATGAACGATTCATTATTAACTGCTTTTCCGGATTATAATCAATCTATTCATTCTTCAAATCACTAACTTATTATTTTTATAAACTTTGATTCTTTCTAATAGGAGGCTCAGCAAAAATTTTATTTTTGCGTTACCATTTGGGAGTAGTTGATTGTTAACTCTCTCTTTTAGTTTTGTCATGTATCTCTTTTTAAATTGTTTATCCTTATTCGGGTGGATTTAATAGCTTAACTGGAGTCAAAGTATTTTATTATCTTATCCTGGAAAGCAAAGCAGCATGAGAAGATCTATAAATTTAATTTTAGTTGTTTTTAAAAATGGGATATTTTTTAGGACTGACAGTAGCTTTTTCCTTTTTTTAATTTGCTGATTTAATTGTATCTATCTTAGATAACTCATGCATCTCCATGTTTTTCTTAGCAAAAGTTAACTAATTTGGTGATATGTTTTAGATAATAACGCATGGCTATGTTTTAATAGGAAAGGAGATAGTTCTAAGTTATTATGGACGCTTTCGAACGACACCATAGGCTTTCATTTGGAAAATAATAAAAATTATTATTTCGTTTATTAAAATCGAAATCTATTCATAGTTTATAAATTACTAATATTTTAAATTAATAATCATCAAATAAATAGACATTTCGTTCTTTATGAGATTTGTAAAATTATCTGGTAAAAATTTATCATTTATCCTATAATTATAGTTCATCACTGATTACGGTCTTATTACTTAGACTCAGCATCCTTTATATCTTAGATGATCCATATTTTTAAAGATGTTTTTCAAATATTTAAAATTCACATTGTATTACTTTTATTTTATATAATTCGCGTCGTTTATTCATGCTGGCTAACAGTCTCAGTTGTTATAGCTGTGCTCTTATACTGATTAATTTTGCAGTTTACTTTTAATCAAACTCAATTACAGGTATTTTTTGATTTTTTGTGTTTTTTTTGATAGGATAATTATTCTATATCTCCTTTAAATGATATAGACTTTCAAAATAACTGGCCTTTTGCAATGTTTAGATATTTCCACCCAATTTAGCATATATAGTCTTTAATTTCATAATAATTCCATTTCTAAGACAACGAGAACAATTGCAAATTCCTTGACAGTAGGGGCAAAAATGATCAATTTTGAATCGATGATAAGCCTTCAAACATGAGTTACAATAATATCTTTCGCAGTGATATTGTCCATCTTAATAAAAATAAGCCTACCCATGAGTTTATAGTGAAAATATGAATTTTTGAGTTAGTGGCGATTATTTATCTTCTTGATGAATTCAGGATTATAATGCTAATCTGAATAATTCATGAACTACATTTGAATATTTGGAAGATGTAAGAATCATAATAAGCCATTTTAGGCAGAGGCTATCCAGATTATTTTGATGTATATGAACATTTTCTTAAATTTACTGGAGAAAACAGCATTCTACACTGATGACAAATCTCCATCTTGTCAAACTAAACATTAAAATTTTCCAGTAGAGGATCACCCTAGTGCTACTTTAGTGTTTTTATCGAGATATTTGATATTTGGGAGGTTATTTGATGCTATTTTTAGTATATTTGCTTAAATCCCAAGTACTAAATTATAATATTTTTACATTTTGAGAAGTGAAGTTAAATACACTTTTGCAGCCGGTGTAATAATAATTGAAGAGAGAGTACTCTCGTAAGCTATTGAGTTTCATAAAATCTTTTTACGATATTTGTTTGAAATGAAGATCCATAGCTGATTCAAAATCAACAATCACTTTAAACTGGGAATCACTTCCTTATAATTTTCTAATTTTAGTGATGGATTCAGCGACTTGTTTCATTTATAGATTTGTTATTTAATAACTAAGGTAAATTATTTCTGCTTTGTTATTGCTCAATATCTAAATAGATGACTACATTACATTATTGAGGATTGTCTTATTATTGCATGAAATAATATGTTTTTCCTTGGTTCCATTTACTAATGTCTCTTCGAAATGTTCCTATTCTCTGAGTTGATTCTGAATTTGTGCAATTATTCTCTAACCTTATGCTAAGATATTTATCAATTAATATTATAAATCTTGTATCTAATGAGTAATTTAGTCTTCTGAAATTTCAATATGCAACTATTAGCTTAGAAATTGATTTTCAACTATCATTTTCTCATTGTAAGATATGGATTTTTCTCTTATTTGGACCAACTTATTTTTAATGATATTAATCTGATTTTCTTGTTTTTTGTTTAAAGTTTTGTTTGAATTCATAATTTTCCAGTAAATATACATAACTTTTAACCAATTTTGATAATCAAGAAGATTTTATTGGATTTTCATCTTAAGATAATCTGTCTTAAAGATGGTTTAAATCTCTTTCCAAAATTAAGGTTCTAGCTAAATTTGCTCGATTCCTAAATTGTTTGCATCAATACCAAAGTCATAAATATAAGAGGATAAATTCGCAAAGTAGTGAACGCCTTGAACATCCATTGGCAGTTCATATTTGAAGTATGACTCATCTAACATCCTCCAAAGTATTCTCATAGTATCTTCATAAGTATTGGGCTCTGCTTTGAAATAAGTGATTTTTTTATCGAAGGTGAAACTAAATTAATGAAGAAGTAGATGAAGTAAACATTTAAAAATCTTACCTTTGGATTTAATCACCATAACAAAATTTAGTCTGCCTCTTGAGAACTTGAAAAAGCTTGTACAGATTATTGATGTTGTCAGAATATCCCTCTTCCTCTGATTGGACGCGATTTGCTAATTATTGACTCATAGTAGCCAATATTTATAGACTAACTTAACAAAATAATTATTATAAATTAGAATCTCATCATTAAATCAACTCTTGATATCTTTTGATGTTTGTTTTCATGTTCCGGCAAGGTCTACAAGTATCTCCTTCTTCACAGCCATTTGCGCCACAAACAAAATCATCTCCTTTTTTGTAACAAATTTGGCCAAATGAATTTACCAAATATCCCCGAGGCAGGCCTAAACGTTTTATGTCTAATTTCATGCAAAGCAAGCAATTTTAGCCATTGTTGGGTCCACAGTACCCATTGCAACAAGTACACCTGGTTTATAGTTTCCCCTCACAATAGAATTTTCCATTTTATCCCAATCTTGGTAATTTATTGACTTTCGAGAGATATATTTTACTTTCGTTGATTACCTTCTTTGCCTCAATGATAGGTGGAGAATTTTCATATAAAAGAGTTATTATTTAATGTATTTTATCAGAATGCATTTCTTTTGTGTGTTTGACTATTTTTTCCTTAGAAATATACTTTTGACAGAAATGGCATATTTTTCTGTCCAAATATGAGCATTTAAATTTATAATGAAATTCTTCCTCAGCGAGGATAAATTTCTCTTCGCATAATTAGCAAATAATAGTCTTTAAATTGATAGACTCCCTATTGGGACTTGGTAAGCATGAAAGTGGCTCCATTCGGCAAAAAGGACATTTACTATTGACTTTATTCCTTAGGTTTTGTGGGCAAGATTCACAAAAGAGTTTATTGCATCGCTAGTTGCTGCAAACAAATGCATTTTTTGCATACCCAAAGCATATTTGGCAATAAATATTTTATTCCTCTTCTATTTTTGTCTTTTTTTACAAGTCCTTGACCTATGGATTTGAAATTAAAATTTATGATTCAACCGATGTCATATTTTATTTGTTTTTTAAATCTTAAACTTCCTGATTTTAGACAAAAACAATTTCTGAAGCAGAAAGTTCGTTTTTTATTAACTCATTTTTCTATACTTGTTATGCACATGTTTTCTTGTTTTACCGGCTCTATTTTATTGTATTGAAAATAGATACGAGCATAGACGGCCAAGAGAGCTGACTTGAGTTAGTGTTGTTTACATCTTCTTCGATACCCTCGCTCCAATCCATAGTAGCTAAATAATTAGTATTGTGATGTAATCAAAGAATTGTTTAGTATTATTATAACCTCTTCTTATCTAATCAAAACTGAATGATTTAAATATAAATATTAGTTAAATTCTCTTCCTATTTTGTAATGTCAAAATCCAAATTTATACATTTTTGAAATTATATCATATTTTTGTGGTTATGGTGCATTCTTAAAAGAATAGTTTGCAGAATACCAAAATATTTTTTTTTTAATAATAGCATCATCAATACAAAATATATATTATTTGTCTATGTGAACTAAATATGCATATCTTCCATATTTATTTATTGTTAATCCAAAATTTAAATTATAGTTATGAAATTTAATTGTAGTTGATGAGCATCAATTCAGATCAAGCAACAGAAGCTTCAATCTTCTTAACTCTTTATCAATAAGCAATTACGACTTTAAAGTACAGACACTGATAGCTAGAATCTCTGCGATAAGGGATCACGACAATGAAATCATCGAAGATTTCACTAATAGAATCAATCAAATATATTCAAGCAAAATCTTCAGAAAAGTATGAAGTGAATCATTCAGATTTGCAATCCATGGGATCCAAATATAAATCATAATAATTCTCAAAAGCACATACAACTTGTAAAGGATGTTCGAACTTTTCAATATTCACAGTACCTTTGAAGAGACTCAGCTATATTTTTGCCAAGTATTTGCCCGATTTTCTAAATTTTAAAGGTTCAGGCGAAACTTTAATTCCTTATTTGAAACAACAAAATGATCGACTTCAAAAAGATGTGGAAGAATATTGAAATTGATGTAAATATTTTGATAATACAAAAAAATCTACCCATTGATAGCAGATATAGATAATTCACTGTTCATTATAAATTAATAAGAATTTACCCCTTCCATAAAAACTTTGTTTCTATTCTTTCAATCAATAGAAGTTAAAGCTATACTTAATTTGTCAATATTTAATTCTGAAAAATAAGATAAACAAATAACATTGCAAAGCAATTTATTTATGATATTTTTGTTTTGTTCGATTATTTCAATCAGGATTTGACCAACGAGCCAAGGGATCGCGATCAAACATAAGATAATTTTGTAAATGGGGATATTCATTGATGAATTCATTTCTTTGAGCATTAAATTAATAGTCCTCTTCTTCTGGTTCCAAATTATTATCAAATACAGAATCATTTTGAAGAATATTACATACAAAAATTTAAAGCCCATGATCTTTGTAAATTTCCTAGAAAACAGGAGGAAGAATTTTTTTTTCAGGTATCATCATGCCCTCATATATATTGTTAACAAAAAGTTAGTTTTCATTATATCTGTTCACTTGCTATTAATTTATTTCCTTCAAAGATTGCTCTTCTTTAGAGCTATTGCTACTATTTTCATTATTCAACATATCATTCTCTTTTTCAAAAAAATCCCTTTCTTCATGAAGTAGAATTTGATTCGGATCTCCCATTTATACATTAGCTTACTTAGAATATTCTTTTTTCAAGGATTGCTCCAATGAATCCAATCTCAAATATGCCTATTGAAGATATAAATGTTCATCTTCATATAGTTCTCTTAACCCAACTAATCCTGCAAATACCAATATCTAGCTCCGTAATTCCCGTAGTTTCCTTTGAGCAAGTGAAATAGTCTAATTATGTTTGCTTACCATGTGATATTGTTGCAAAGTATTTACTTTAGCTATATTTATGATATTACAAAGATAGAATGATTGTTTGCAATCTAAAGACAAATAAATAATGTTAAACAATAAAAATGAAACGAATAGCAAGGAGCTCAGCGATCCCCACCTTTAAATTTACTTATAAGAGTTCTACTTTTGTTGATTGCGCTCTTCACTCTACTCTAGAGCTCGGAAAATGCTACCTTCTCAGTTGCTCGAGGCTAATCTTGATGATATGCAATCGCCATCATCTTTCTTTCAGGACGACCTCCTTTTGGTTTATCATCAAGAACTGTAAAGAAATCTTTAAAGTATCCGTCATTAGACTGAGTCATTTGTTAATACTCCTTTACTTTTAAAGTTTCATTCTTTTTTAATGGAAGTCGCCGACCCAATTGCTGGCTTAAATTCTTCTACAGCTTTTGAAATATCGTCTATTCTTGGTGCATATCTCTCAGAATTCCTTTACAAAATGCTGCAGAATCGAGATGTCCGGGTACAGGTTTTGGAGTAATTATTCTTTCCGAAGAATCAAAGTTAAAAGCAATGGCATTATCTCGCTTCTCCACACTCTGCTATTGATGCTTAAGGTAAAGTGGCTCAGGAGATGATATATTCCTTAACTGATTCTTAATGTCATCAATGCGACGCCCCAACCGTCCGATTTTTACATGAGAAACCGAAGATAGAACTGATTGCTTTCTATTTCTGTCATTAGACAGCATCATCTAAAATTGACTTCCTGAAACATTAATGCTTTCATTTTTACGTTATTTTTGTAGAGCCACTGCTTTTTCCCTTAAACGGATGGTGCTTGATGCTTAACTAACATCACTTCGAAATCTATCGCCCCCAAACTTGACTAAAGCACTCTGATTTTGCTCTTGCTTAAAACTGCCTCCTTTTGTGCTGCGACTTGCAGTGTAAAATGTTGGTGAGCTTGGTTTATTTTGTATATAAGGCCGAAACATAGCAAGTACTTGTTGTTCATAACTGCTTCTCAAAGTGGCTTTATTTAAACCCTCATCGATAACAAAATCTAGATCGAGGAAGTACTTTGGCCGATAGTTTTAATCCATACCTACAGCTTCAAGTTTAAACTTAACTTGTATGTAACATTTAGCTAAATAATCCCCCAGCTACGTTAATTGTCTACAGAAACCTTCGATGAATTTTTAGTTAATATTAGAGATCCACTGCTGCATGCGAATTGGTACATACTAATAGAATAGTTGCAAACAGTTGTCTTCTTCCTTTATTTGTTATAATCTCACAATGCAACTCTGATTTAATCTGCGAAAAAATTGGCATCGCGTAAGTTTTTACTCACGATTGTTTGCATCACAGTCAATTTGCCGTTGTACTAGTATCCTCACTCCATTATCGTCTTCATCGCATTCACCGAAAGGATAATTTGTATCCATTTTGATAACGATTTACTTGGGCATTTATAATTATAATGATGCCTAAGTTCAATAAAATTTAGAATAATTACAATTCATCACTAGTTCAGTCAGTATTTATTCTGTGAGCATTCATGATCAATATTTTCAAATCTATATCATTTAATTATCCAGCTAATAAATTGTTTGTAAAATGAGATTAAAATAAATAGCCAATCATATTACTCACCAAAACTAGTAATACTCCGATTATACTAATTCAAAATATTTGTACTATTATAAGGAAATCAATTATCAAGCAAAGGATTCTGGACGCTCTTTCCATCGTAATAGTATTCCAGAAATAAATCTAAATCAACAAACTTTTACTTTGAATCGCTTATTTTTTCAGAAGCAGAGTTGTTTATGATGGAATTGGAACTTATTGAATCCCATTCAACTGTTATTGATACTCGTCAGCATTATATATTGGTGTAAAAGGGGCAATTATCTGCTTTCTGCGCATTCTTTACCAACTGACATCCTTGAACCACGGATGAGCCATTACTTCTTCTGGTCCATTATTGCCTAGTCTGTTTTGGGGTTTTCTTTGAATCAATTGATTTACAAAATCAACTGCTTCTTGAGACCAACCGTGAGGAATTTCCTTTTTTCTGATTTGAGCCTGTTTAGCTAAGATTTTATCCCTTATTTCCTGTCTGTTTGCTCCCATATAAGGCCTAAACCCAAATATGCACTCGTATATAATTATTCCCAAGGCATAGTAATCAACAGCTACTCCATGATTGCAACGGCACATGACTTCAGGAGCCATATATCCTGGTGTTCCGGAAGTATCTGTCATATTCTACGGTTTCCAAATTCTGGCCACCCCCATATCAGTAATCCTCAAGTACCCCTTTACATCAAAAACCAAATTTTATGGCTTGAGATCCCTATGCAATATGCCTCTATTATGCAAAAATTCTAGTCCAAGAACTATGCTACAAGCAAAGAATTCTATATTTTTTCTATAAATACTTGTCATTTGTTCATTGAATTTGGTGTTCTTGATGAGGTGGAAGCGGAGATCTCCCCCGTTTATTAAATCCATGATCAGGTATAAGTTGTCACGGTCCTGGAAAGCGTAAAGTGCATTTATCAAAAAATCATCCTTGAGACATTTCAGCAGATTTAACTCATTCATTACGGATTCCACGCTTTTTTTAAATAAAACTCAGTATAAAAATGTTTGTACCTGGCCTTTGACATCTATTTCAATGCAAATTGCTTACGATCTTTTTTATTCTCAATTTTCCATACCTACATCATTTTACAAGTACGCGTCCAAATCCTCCCCGTCCTATCACCCCTATCTTGTTATATTTTTTGAGGTTCAGAGCATCGGGTAAAGGCGCTGCATCTTTCTCCTTGATTTTTTCATTTCCACTCACTGGGCGCGTACTATGTTAACTACCCATTGCTGTTCGTTCGAATGTTATATAAATATTGTATTAGATATTAGGTGCAAATCAGCTTATGAATGAACTTTTTGTGCGTATGGGAGAGTCCCTTCCTCCTCGACTGCGGAACTATCCCTTATAGTTTAGGACCTACTTCTAGTGCTGATTTTTTAAGTCTTTATGTAGGTTATCATATTTCTGAAGTAGACGCTACTACTCAATTTTGCGTTCACGAGATAACTCATCTAACTCAGTTTTAACTCGCTTCCTTAAATTGGTCAGCTACACTGCTTGCTTTCCCCTCAAAGTATTTAAGGCAGTCTCCATTTTTTAATCCCTTTTGTCCATCCAAGAATCTTTTTCCCCCTTTTCCATGTTAAAAATCTGCTGTTGAACCTTATGTGCTTCAGCAAAGCTAAATTAGACAAATTTTACTTTTTCTGTTTGACCATATGTTCCTACATCTTTCGAAGGTTGAGTAATTACGAACTCTCTTTTACCTTCGGTGAAAGATCCACTTCTAGCTCTTAGCGGGTTTTTTGCAACTCTTGTTTGTGTCTGAGGGTCATATCGCTTTCTGATTGAGCCCCCTAAGCTGCAATATCACTCGCTTTCTTATTCCAGTAATCATTGAAAGCAGTGAGTTCTCCATTATTGGAATTGGTTAAATCCCCTTTTTCCTGTCGATGTCTGCGTTCCATCTCCAACAATGTCCTGGCTTCTAGATTTCTCTTGAGCTACTCGATGTTGAGTCTACACTTCTCCGCATCAAGATAGTTTCCATTTTTTTAGTGGACAAACATCAATTTGTTCGCTTGGTCGAGATCACTCTAGATTTGATCGACAGTTCGACTGGCACTCATAAATCTTAGCTCAATAAAATTAATAGATATGGATTCAATTCAATTGATATTTCAATAAATATTATAACCATTATGCGGCCAAATTTAACAGATTAATTCGAGTAATTTTTGCGAAAAGGAAGAGAATAAAACAATTAATTCAATTAAAAGGTGTTTTACATGTTTGGATTAGAATAAAGGAAAGGATCAGTTGGAAATTCTAGCCTTCTACCACTCAGTTAATTTGCGTTTGCTTGCCAACCCTACATTGCGCTCTAGTATATCCTCTTAGGAAAGCTTTCCTCCGTTGAAAACATTATCAAAACAGTTATAAAGGTCAGTTTCTTACCCCATTTCCTGGAGAAGAGGTCTGTTAAGAGTTTGAGTTTCACAATCAACCATTTGTATTAATTTTCGTTACTTACGATTGAGTTACTGGTGGCCCAAGCAATAACTGTCTTTCTTGATGACCTCACCCAAATCTAAAGTTGAAAATTACAAGGGCTAGATCATTGGATAAGCAACCGATTCGCTTGAAGTGCCCGGAGACACTGCAGTGGGCACAGATTCATTATTGACTTTTGTAGAGATAAGAGTGTGCTTTAGAATGTGAGCATCAGGCTGGTCGGAAGGAAAATCCGTACCACAAACAGGACAATATACTTTTGGAGAAATTTGCATTGGTGGCGAATATCTAGAATACTCTGGCGCTAGACGCAAAGCAGTGCCTTTGATCATTGAGATATTGATTAAAATAGTTATTAAAATTAGTTGTATCGATGAGAGTGATAAATTTAAGTGATTTTAAAAAGCCAAAACTGTTTGTATATTTTTGGCTTGACAGAAAAGAGGACTAACGATTTTATTGATTGTTTATATGTGGCGAATTTAAATCTACAAATAATTTATTAATCCATGGACCAAAACATTTCAAAGCGTAACGGCCGCATACTGGGGGTGCTGCTGTTCCTTTTCGAAATCGGAATTATGTTCGCCTATGGCTTTGGAGGATATTTTACAGTTGAGACCAACACAACGACAGTTGGTGGTGTGACTGTATACTTAGATCAATCCAACATATTTATTCTCTATATTTTTACTGCTATTCTGGCCATTCTCGGATATGGTCTTCTCATTGGCTACTCACAAAACTCTGCTATTGCAGGTCTAACAACAACGCTCATTGTTATTTCAATAACAGTGCAATTAGGTCCGCTAGTCCTTTCCTTTTGGGACCAAGTTTTCAACGGCTTCAATGCGAAAGCCTACTTAAGCTTGGAAAGTTAGCGCTAATCAATGGTGTTGTGCACATCTTTACTAGTCGCGTTGACCAGTTTGGCTGGTCGATTGGGTGGTCTTTAAACTGCGTTAGTCACTTTCACATTTAACGTGGGATGGGCTTTGTCCTATAAGGTTACCGAAAAACTCTCAGTCAGCCAAGGTCCTCAATCCCCCACATCCCCCCCAACTTTTGACGACAACGGAACTAATTATGTCTATGTTTTCGCTGGATTTTTCGCTTTAGCAACCGCAATTATACTAAATTGCAAACAAGGAAAGGTCGCACCGCAAGGATCAAGGCACTCTGCCTACATAGGTATGATTGGAACAGGATTCATCTTTGCCACTTTTCCCTTTAGTGGTATTCTCTGGCCATCTTCAGCCGCATCCAATATCTATCGGCGATTTGAAAGTCCCCTCAATATCTACTTTGCTCTGACCGCAAGTGTTATTGTCACATATATCAGTAGTACAATTTTTGGAAAGCTAAAAATCGGAGTTCGGGAGTCTCTTATAGGAGTATTGAGCGGAGGAGTTACAATTAGCGTGGTATCTGGAGTAATTAACAATATTGGCGCATGCATTGCTATCGGTGCTTTTTCTGGAGTAGTCTCAGGCTTTTGGCTTGAGGTAGTTCATCCTCGTATCAACCGAAATGCCACCTTAGATCACATGGGTATTTTCGGTCCCATTCTTATCTGCTCAGTGTTAGGTGGACTTGGTTTATCGCCAGCTTTGTATCAATCATTTATGGACCTATCTTTAAACCAAAACAACTTGGGCAATATTTTAGTGACAGATAGTCAAATAATGAAATATCAATTGGTGTATATAGGCATCGCTGCTGGATCTGGTTTAGTATTTGGTTGGATAGCTGGATTATTGAGCATATGTTTCCGAAACCCTGCAGATGACTTCGAGTTTAAAAAAATAATCAATACTGATTTTGGACTCTATAACTAGGAAAAAGCTGTGCTAAACAGAGATCAACCAAGTAACGATACCAATAATGTCCTAAACCCCGGACACATATGATTACCATCAATATTATTGTAAATATTTATTTTAAAATGCCAGCACTATAAAATTATCCATTGGCGAATGATTATATCAGCAAATACCATAGTGAATTAAGATCATTCTTCAGTTTTTGCCTCTTCCTTCCTCGGCTTGGCGAAATCTCGCGTAATAATTTTAGAATTATTTCATTCGTTGTCGGGAGTTTGCAATAGAATTTCCTTATTTTTGCTTTGAGATGCTTTTAGAATCTTAGGCATAAGACATGTTTTTGACGTTTGATATGTTTAAGCTTCGAAGTTATCTCCCTTCATGTTATTCTATTTGAAATCCTCTCTGCTGCAATTCTCGCTCATATTGCTTAACCTTTTATCTTAAAAATTTCATTTAATTATTTCTTTCCTTTATAGTGCCCATGATGATTGACCTTATGGCTTATAGCTTTGTCTTTGGCTCCAAAACAGAAATCTTTAGTTGGTTAATGATCTCGAAAATAAGCTATTGAAGATTCTTATTCTCATTTATCTTCTTTTCCATCTATACATTAATTGAAACGTCACCATTATCTTTTCCATATTTCACACCTGCCTTCAGTCGAGTCTTTTACTCTCTTTCCTTGCTCAAAGATTCTACGATAAGCATTTTTTCATTTTTCAAAGCATTTATTTCTGCTTTTAGTCGATTAATATATACAGTCTTCTCATCATTGGAATTGGCGATAAATGGACCCTTTTTCCCTTCATTAAACTGAGTTTAGAGTTGATTATAATCAAAAGTAATCTTTTTCAATCTACTTTACAGTTCTTCATTTCTCTGACTTAATTTTGCAATGCTGGCCCTCAACATTTCATTATCATAAACTTGCTTTTCCAAAATTCTCTTTTATTTCAACAACTTCTATTGCTTGTTTTATAGCTAAACATAATCAGTTTGTATCTACTATATTTTTTTATGCATTGTAATGCAATAAGTTTAGGATTTGGTTTCAACCTATTTCACATATCGATCTTTCTCCTCCAAATCTTACCTGAGTTGGCTAGTTGCCCTTTTGTATTAGTCGTTCTGTCTTCGAAGTTAAAGTTGTTCTGCTCTTGACTTTTAAAGCAGATCGCTTGTCTTTTGATAATGTTCTGAGCTCATTGCTTTTTTATTGTCATTCTAGTTTTTTGCAATTTTTTCCACAAGCTTTTTATAAACTGCATCTTTTTCTTAGAGGTCAAATTCAAGTTGAGTAATCTGTGTCTGTAAATTATCAATAAAAGCTTTATAATTATTTTCATTATCTCTTTCTTGGCAAAGTTCATTAAACAGCTTTGAATATTATTGCTGCTTAGTATCAAGTTCACTCTTCATCTTTTAAATCTCATTGTTTTGAACTTCACTTTTCTACTTATAAACTGATATGCTTTAGAGTGAATTAGCTGTTTTATTCATAGTTTCAGAGTAATTTGAAAGCTTCTCATAAAGTGATTTATTTTCAACTTATAAATCTTGTATTGCTTTTTCTAAGCCAATATTTGCATTGGTCAACATTTATTTTTATTGCCTTAGGCTACTAATTTAAGAATTAGTCAGGCTATCAATTTTAATTTGCTAATTTCTTTCTTCCCTTAATTACTTTAATTCACCTATTACATTGTTTCTTTCTTCTTCAATCATTTTAATTTGCTCTTCCATAGATCTTTGAGTAGTAACCATTTAATACATGGACTATCTTTCTTTTTATAAAGCTTTTGTGAGTTAATTGATCTATTTGCTTGATTCAACAAATTGTTATTTATTTTCCTGTTCATAATTTTCCAGTTGTTCTTTTTAAAAGCGAAGTAATTCATTTTAATTATCTAGATTCATTATCCTCAGTGAATACTATCTTGTAATTCTTTCATTTTCATTGACAAGTATAAGAATATTCTCTGTAGCTTGCTCGCTTTAGTCTTGGTATTCGCTTATTTGATTCTTCAAAAATTTCAACTCTTCTTCGCAATTACTCATGTATTCTTTGGTACTTGACGATTCCTGGTTTTAAATATTTAATTCATGATACTTTTGATTGCTTATTGCTAATTCTTCCTTTAACTATTTTCCCTTCTTTAATAATTCGTTAATCTTTTGTTTCAGTTCTACAAGCTAACTGTTAATGGTTTCATTCTCATTCATATACGCTTCTATCTGCTCATTCTTTTGGTCTATTTGATGACCATGAATTATTTATAATTCTTATAATTATTCATTGTGTGATTACTTTAACTCTTCCATTTCCACCAATTTCTGTGATAATTAGGCTTATAGAGATGCTATTTTTGTAGTCTTCGCAGTAATTTCTGATTCAAGACATGCTATATCAGAAGTAATCTTTTCTATTTTGTTGATAGCTTCAGTTTTTTAAGCTGAGATTATTTTCACCTGATGTTCAGTCTCTTGAAGCATGGTTTTCATTTATATTAACTTTTTCTCTTTGGCTGTCAAATGATTTTCCATGCTTTGCTTAATTGATTCTTCATGATTTTAGAACATCTCTTTATTTTTAATTAATTCTTGCTCTAACTCTAAAATTTATTTAGAAAATTTAGCTTTGTTTTTATTTACCTCTTTTTCTAGCTGCTCAATTTGTTGATCCTTCAGCACAATCTGACTGTTTAGGGCTTAAATTTAAATTTCACGATTTTTTTCAACAACGATCAATTCATTCTTTATTTACACGATGGCAATTTTATGATCCTTATCTTTTTCTCGGAAAGCTTACAGCTAAGCAGATAGTAATTCTCTTTTTTAATTCACTTCTTCAAGTTCATCTTATAAATTTTAAATCTTGTTACTTAATTTCATTATTGTTTAGGACATCTCTAACGCCTATCTTTTTTTTGATTGATAATCTTGATTCAATTTATCATAAAGCCTCACTTTCTAACTCGCCTGAATCTCTAGTAGTTCGCATGTACTTTTTTAGCGGCTTAACTTTTCCTTTAGATCATCAATACTTCTTTTGAGCTTAATTTAGTTACAATCATTTTCTGAGTATTTGTTTTATAGTTGAGGAGTCTTGTCAAGTGAATAGGCCATCTCATCGTAATCAACATATTTTTACTGTACAAATTCGATCAACTCCATGCTGTTTTCCATGCTATTCAATGATTATTCAAATTCATGTTATTTTAGCATAAAAGGCATTTTCAAAGTATTTAATTAATCAGTAAATTTTGCAAGGTCTGCCTCTAGGGTAATGATCTTTTCATTTTTTTCTTCCAGTTCCGAAATCAAAGAATTTTGCTTTTCAACATAAGCTTGAATTGCAGCTTTCTGTCGTTGTTGTAACTGTTAAATCTTAGTTTTATTTACTTTCTTTTCTTAAGTAAATTGTTCATTAATCCGATTATAAGATTCTTTTCCTTCATGGTTTTCTTTCAAAAGAGCTTATATCTTTTCCTGCATGATGGCAATTTCTGATTCATATTTTATAACCATATTTTTATAATCTTTCATTCCGTCAATATTTTGAAAGGCCATCTTGTCCATTTTGTATTTTTACTCTTCCAATGCGTGGAACTCTTATTTTAAAATGGTCTCATTTACCAATGATTTTTACAGACGATTTTGTAAGGTGACAATCTAATTTTTTAGCATTGTTATTTGTTATTTACTGGTAGACAACTCTTATTTCAACTAAACTATGATCTAATCACCTTTGCCTTGGGCTAATGCTATCTCTTTTTCCATGTTCTTGGCTTTATCTTTGGCTGTTTGCACCTAGCTTATCCATTTGCCTATTTATTTTTAAGCCTCTTTTGCTTTTTATTCTAAAATTATCTGAAACCCCACTGTTTCTTCAAGCAATTTTTAATTTTATTCATTTCTATTTTTGAATTCATTTAATTATAATTTTAGTTGCTCTATCCTTTCACTGCTTTCTTCTTCTTTTTTAATAAATTTCCTCTATAATGCGACAATCTTCTTTTCCATTTAGATGTCTGACAGCTCTACTTTCTTTTATTAGTGAATATCATTCAGCTTCGAATGGATTGATGCTAAAAAAATTGTGTTTTTAGACAGTAAGTCCTTAATGCTGTTATCTTCACCTTATTCTTTGATGACTTGAGCCTCTTTCAGCAATTCCCTTAGAAATCGACTTCCACAAGCTTGTTTCTTAAGCGCATCAATTTCTTTTATAAGACTAGTTCTTTCTGCTTTAAAATATTCTATAACTGTCTTAGTATGTTCATCTCCGTAGCTCAATAATTCTACCTTCTCAGCAAGAATTTTTTAAACTTCCTTGAGTCGATTTATCTTATCTTCATATACAGTAATAATCATTCTTAAATGCGTGTCACTGTTACTGTATTGTTTTATCCCTGTCTGCAGTTTAACTATGCGATCATTGAGCTTAAGTATTTAAATTTACAGTTTCGTTTGTTTTTCAATCTACTAGGATACATATTAATGCATAATAGTTGTCATTTGACTCGGAGTTTCACTAGGCTGCTGATTTTGATTTTAACTTTGCTAGCTCATTAGTGTGATGATCTGCTGCTTTAATCTCTTAATTTCATTTTTCATCGATTCAATGTTGCCAGAAGAATCTTAGTTGATGCAAGCCTTATCCCTTTTAATCAGTTTAGCTCTCCTAGCAAAGCCCAAGGTAGAAAGAGTTTCTTGATAAAATGAGGTTGCAGGACTAATGTTTGCAATTAAATTAGTTCTTGAGTTGCCACCAAGTGAGTCTTTAAGCAGAAAGGTGAGCTTCGAATTTCTATAATTGACATGCTGTGATTTTCCCTCGCTAACTTCTGAAAGCGCATTAATCACAGTTGCAAGATTCATCAGAGATTTATTGATATTACAACCCTCTTTTAGTCTTTCTCCTGTGCTTTGCTTAGTTCGCTCGGATCCAGCCAAGTCGATAAAATTAAATTGCCTCAGTCTTGTGTTTATCACTCCGTTTTTAACATGCCGAGATTCAATCTGCATGGTGAAGACCGAATGAGAGCGCGAACTGGCTTCGTTGTAAAAAGTCGACCCCACATGCCTACTTTTGGATCCTTTGCAAACAATATCCATTGCTTCTTCGCTTGAAGAAACCATTTCGTCGGTAAGGCCTTCCACATAAACTCCCTTGCGAGTATCCTCACGTAACTGCAGATTAGTATTGCACTTATTAAGCAAGTCAATTATCTGCTCGTTGTAAATTTCCAAAAAGGAGCAGTGGATAATGAAGTTGACTCCTGCCTCACGCTATTCCTAGATGCACTGAAATAAGAACTACATTGTCCGTGGGATCAGCCCACGTTACTAATAATACCTTTCATGTTAGAAGTTCACTCCCATCATAGTGTAGGTCTTGCCGGCACCAGTCTGCCCATACGCAAAAATAGTGCAATTATAACCTAAATATAATGGATAGTACCTTCGAGGCAGTCCAGAGTGCATTTTCTGCCAACGCGTTCAAATATTTCCTCCTGTGATTCATTAAAGCAAATGGTGTCAAAGGTGAATTTGCGAACTTCTCCCGCACCATGCAACTGCAAAGTGTGAGTCTGATCATGTGTAACACAGGTTCTCGGATCATCATTTAGTTCCCTGCGTGGGAAAAGTATTACTTTTCGGAGAGAGGGCGCACTCGAACAGTGACCTGAATTGATTATTTTGAATCTTTGTCTTTTATCATAATTCAAATTATTATCCGTTACTTAACAATTTATCAATTCCAATTAATCAAACAGATTTGGCTTATCAGATAAGAATCAAACTTACCCAAGGGGATTATTAAGAGAGGGGATATAATAATTTTAATTTAGTAGATTATGTAAAACAAGTTCATTTTGAGGTGAATGGAGTTGTGTTGAAACTCCCACTCTTTTATTCTCGACAGCTCTCATTATTTTACAAATCATTCTAATCCAGCTTTGGAGTTTTAGAGTTACAATTCATGTCAAGAAGTGAATTGGTTTAGCTACATTCCGCTGATCTTATTTGTAAAGCCTTAATTCCTGTCTTCATTTAGAAAGTTACTCTCCTTCTCAGTTTAAAAAATTTATTCCCCACAGGTAAACTGTTTGCCATTGGATTTCTTGTATTGTTCTCCTACTCCTCCTCTTCATCTTAATTTTCCATCTTCTCCCCCTGTTTTCGTGACTTCTCTCTAGTGCTACGCTTTCTTTTTAATATTTCCACTGAATCCATAGCCTTAGTCAATCTCTGTGGATCTCTAACTTTAATAGGTGTGTGCATTGAATGATGTCTCACTTCTCTTGATAATTTTACTGAATTTTCATGTATTTGCTATTCAATTTTGAGTTAAACATTGTTCTCATATTAGTATTTTTCATACAGCCAAGATTTTGGCAATTTCTATCGTTTGACAAACTCTTCTCTGTCTTTCTCCCTCAATAAAGCAGAGTATTTTTTTTCATAAATTTCCAATAATTTTTCTCTTTTTTTATCTAATCTTCTGATTTCATTCATGCCATTGTATTCCTCAACGCTGCGTTTCGATTTCAATGGAAATTTTCTTATCTCTTCTTCCAATTTGAGGCATAGACGATATTATTATGTTTAGTAATCAATCTATAGTTCCGGACTCCTTTGAAACGACGATTGATCGTTATCTTCAATACCGTTACGACTGCGTGCTTCCTACAAACATTCAAAGCAATTACGATAATCGCCGCATTGAGCAAGATAATGAGCTTTGCTGAGCCAAAAAGCAGGCAGAAAGGTGCAAATAACCTTTTCCTCCATATAGCGATAAACGTTGAGTGGATCGCTACAGCTTTAAGCATATACCAAAAAGCGAGAAAGTATTTATTTTTCATTAGCGCCGTGGTGTTTTACATCCTTGGTGTATTATTCGAGCTGAAACTGGTTCATATTTCAATGGATAATGCTTGTTTAATTCAAATCAATGTGATTATAATGGGTAACGAATTTCAAGCAAAAGATAGTCAGAAGAATCCTATTTTCATCTCCCCCAAACAAATAGCATTAAGAACGCGAAAAGCTGAAGAGGATATCGTTAAAGTGTTTGGAAGTGAGATTTAAATTGTTGACGAAGGCAACAGCATTCACCATAGTCAATCATCAACCTCAGGAAATGTACTATCGATAGAACCAACTAATACATGCATTGAAAATAAATTAGAAGATTAAATAGTCAGTATTTAGAACAAAAATTCTCTTGGAATAATCAGTCAACTTGAAGAGGAAGTTCTCAGACTAAAAGCCTATTTACTATAGCAGCATTAGAGGAATTTTAGAAGCCCTACCTTCTCTCCAATTAAGTAGGAGGAAGATATCAAAGGCAGTATGAAGATTGAGTCAAGCAGTCGTAAGCCAAGGACTCATTACTTTAGATTAAAGGGATGTGAAAAGTCTAACTACTGATTTTTTCAGAAATTTTTTATGGGTTTATACCAATTGAATTAGTTTAAATATGGATCAGTCAAAAAGACTACCTCCCAAATCGAAATCTTCCTCATCGTCAACCTTGGGCTTAGGGGCTTCTTTCTTTTTTTGCTCCTCCTTTCTAGGGACTTCCTTAGTGATGGGTTTAATAGGTGGAGCAGTTTGAACGGATGAAGTAGGAGCAGATCCAGAACAACCTATCTTTGATTTTCCCTCAGCAATGAGTTGATGGACACTTTTTCCCTTAAGAGAATTGATCACACGTGCTGCTTCCTCTTCGCTAAAAGCGACATTGACTGAAGCGAGTGTATTTTTAAGATCATTGAGGGCTGTATAGCTGATTAGTTACTGACTTCCTTCTTGCCAGAAAGTGAAAGAAGGGCATAAGCAGCGATGTATTTCATGTATGGCCAATATTAATTAAATATTAAATAAATAACATAAGTAATGCAATAGGCGAATGGAGATGAATTAAATATATTATTTTTAATGCTCCGGATCGATTAAAAAGAATTTAATAAAACCTGCACAAGAATGTAATAGAATCACACAATAAGCAAAAGTAATATATTTCGATAGCATATATATTTTTATTTTATGATTCTTTAAATTAATACTGTTTTTTGTCTTCTTTGTTTCATTTAAGGATTTTTTAAATTAGTAATTCATTATTTTATTATTTTAGGTTTTTATAGTAATAGATTGATTAAAATCAACAGCACACATGACAGAGGAAACAATCGATTTCGGCAACTTCAGTAGGAAAATTATTGTCAACCCTATTGTTCCCCTTCAGATGCTTAACCTCAAGTGCAGGAACGGTAGTCGTATGCAGGCAACCATCCTTGGCAAGGTTTACTCTGGACATATTGACATCCTTTAAATTATACCTGTCGCAGTATGCGAGGACAACAAAGTAAATATCCTCCGACTCAGGTCAAAACCATTGATTTTCAAGAGCATGCTCGCAGTCTTGAGAACATTATGACAGTGTATCCGACCTTTCAAATTTTGGGTGTAGCTGTGACTGACCTCCAACCAGATATTAATCTTGCTGTTCTGCACACAATGTATGTTAATAAAGAATCTGGTTTTAAACCTCAAGGAATTCTTAACTTCCCAATTATCCTATCAGTTGGTAGCACTATTGTTCCTAATTCTAAAAATTTCAATCTTGAAGCTTACTCTTTTAACCAAACTTATCGCTTTTGTAAAGAGATAATGGAAGTGACAGCCTTCGAGAAACTAGATATAACCATCAGTCTTGGCGAAGCAGATTTTGAATCTACAGCACCATGGTTCTAAGCATTCAATGATCAAGAGAAGGTTATTCCAGACAGCAGGGCTGATGAGATGATGAAATTATTGTCCTTGCGTTTGAAAGAACTCAAACTAAGTTGTGAATCGGAGAAAGGTGAACAATTGAAGATTAAATTACGAGAGACCCTTTCTCGTGTAAGTGCCAGGCAGTGTATTTCTACTGATTAACTATCTTATTTGCTCGATCTTACAGGACTGCAAAAGCGGATTGCGCTTAAGATGAACAAGTTCATGTGATGTTTGTATTCCACTCTATTGACAAATACAATACTCATTAAATACTTTTATTTTCAAAATATTTTTGACAAGTAAGATACACCAAATTATTTTTGTGAGGAAAATGATAAATTAATAGCCTATAATTGTATTTAAGATCTAAAGCTTTAAATAATAATTAGTTATGATTGGCAGAGTAATTAGATCGGCTTTTGGAAGTATTAAACAGTTCAATTAGTTAGAACTACTCAATCAGTACTTGACAGTTAATCGCTACCCACTTGTAGTTGTTTATTTCAGAGCACAGTGGAACCCTCACTGCAAACTAACCGACTAACATATCAATGAACTGGCTAACGCTTATCAACAGTTAGAAATTATAAAAGTTGACAGTGATGTTGCTCCAAAAATAGCAAAGCACTACCTTGTGCGAGCAGAACCTGAATTTGTCTTCTGTCTTCATGGTGACTAAATAATTAGGCAAACTGGACAGAACAAGGAAGGGCTACTGGAAAAAGCACAAAAAATGATTGATCTAGGCGGTAGTAGTGAGTAAAATGATCCTAAATGGGTTCCCTTCGGCACCAGATTTGAGGGATATTATAAAAAAGCATATGGTAAAAAACCCACACCAACTTCATGAACATTGATTTTAGGATGGATTTTATATTCTGACTCGATAAATATTTCTTTTATTTAATATCGCAAGTTCGCATGCCTTGGTATAACTTTTTTTGTCCACCCTCTAAATAGTAACAAAAACTGTTGCAATCAGAATAATCACTGAAACGACCAATGGGAATGTTTATCGATCAATCAAATGAGATTGATATGCCAACTGAGTATTGGAAAATAAGTATATCTTCTGTAACTCAGCTTCTATAAAATATGTTTAGTAGCATTGGGATAAGGCATTTGCTCAAGTTTAAAAAATTAAAGCACGCTATCTTGAGATTCGTACTGCTTGACCCACTTAGATCATCCACAGAGCATTAATTTGATTTCGGAAATTAATCATCTCACTTGCAGCAATTTGTACTCGCTATACCTAAGTATATTCTTTAAGAATTAGGTGGAAATAATATTATTTCTGTTTAAGGGTTGATCTTCTTAAATGCACCATTACTAAGCGATTTAGATCTTCGTACATTATAACTAAAATAGGGCAAAATTATATTACAAGTATTCGAAGTTTAAAAAAATGTTCCTTTACCCTCGATCATTTGTTTTTAGATGATAATCCCCTTGTGGAGTTTCAAGGGCTGTCACAAATTAAATTTAATAAAATAATAAAGAGAATATATGTTACCAAGTATACTTAGTGCTATAAAGTTACTCTAATTACCCAGGTTTTTCTAACACTAACACGAAGCAGATGCTAATCTCTTGCCTTAGTGAATTTGCAAAGGCAGAACCCAAATACGTTTTTTAATCATTGTATATCTACAATGCAATTAAATTATATTCGCCAATAAATACTCTGCAAAGATAGAAGCTTCAATTTGTAGGAATATGATTGCTTTATGCAAATAAATTCATTCAATGAATGAATGTTTTTAATAATGAATAAAATCATATTCGAGCAAATAAAACACAGATATATCATTACTTCAATTTTCTAAAATTACCAGCTTTTATTTTTAATAGAAGTGTCTTGTTATACTCTTTTAGAATGCTATTCTCGAAGATGCAACGATCCATGTTTGCTGGGAATTTGTGGGTTAATAGTTAGAATTAGTTTTTTTAGGCAGTTGGAGCTGCGGTTGACCATCCGAATTTATTGCCTGCTGTACTCTTTTTGGTGGTGTCTTTGTTTAAATTCAAGTTGTATTTTTGCCATTTATTGATTGTCTCCTCTGGGCAATGCTCTTGCAACACTGTACTGCTTGAAAATTTAGTCATTGCCCCAAAGTCCATATCCATCTTCTTTGGAGTTGTAAATATGTGCTAATAGGCTTGTTGACGACTCATCTAATATTTTTGATACTACTTTTGGCAAGCCTGCTATGTTTTTTATTGCAAGTCGGTGACGATTCTTTAAAATTCTACATTGTATAAGGATTACCTTTGATCATTTTGTTTTTATTTTACAGCTATTTCTGCATTTTATGAGCATACTTGCTAAAACATAACTCTTTTTGCACTAAATTGGTTTATAATTCAATCAAAAATATTTATTGTTTTGAAGCCCATCGCTGCCATATTTTGCACTGATAACACTCTTATTATTTTAAAGGGATTTCAATCTCGTTCATACTTTCACAATGCTTAATTCTACTTATTTAAACTCTAGGCTATTTTTTCGACTACATCATCTAAATCTATCAACTACTACATCTAACAAATTAAAAAAATGATCATCTTCTTCAGGAGTCATTATCTCCCCGCTTCTAAAGAGTTGATCTTCTGCAAGAAATATAATCTCCTCTCGACTTTCGACGTTGGTGATTGGTAGATCAAACATTATTTTATATTTATTTTAATACGAAATGAAACTTTAGCTCAGTTAGTCAGTTAGCTATAACCCTATCTTTTCATTAATTACAAGGTGATTAATCAAAGAACATAGAAAAATCTTTAAATTAATTAGGATTAATATTGATATTATTGATTTTATTACAAAGAAGCATCATCACAATTAATAGCATGAGAATCTATAAAAAAGGATTTTTTGAACACTTTCCTTATCGTCAATATCTTCCCCCATACACAGACTTCGTAATTTATTAAAATTTGTTCGGAGCAACCCCTTAATTTCATATATTTAATTATCGTCTAATTGATAGACTCGTACATCCAACTAATTGGTATACTTCAGGGCAGTTCCACTCCTAAATACCATTCATAGCTAGAAGATGATTGCCGACTGCATATTCTTATAACTACCGAAAGAAGCAAATTTTAGCTTTGGAATTGAACATTTACGTAAGGAACGCAGAGAAGTGAGTTGATTATGAACTAAATACTTAATTAAGTAGTACACAAATGAAGTTATTATAAATATGGTAAAGACATTTGCTGAAAGGGCTCGAGGGAAATAATATTGTTATAGCCAAGATTGAGAAAGATTAATTTGCTTAATGATATTGAATTTTAAACTATATCTCTGATTAGAGAATCGCTATAATTTAAATCTTCATAATGAATTCAGTACGTAACTTTAAGTGAGTGACCATCTACTTCTATTTAAGTTTTTATGTGAATCGTTCAGAAGTAAATTATTGATTTGCTGCTTAGCATGTATCTTACATAGTTAAATCTATACAAGCATTAATATTATAAATTAGTCAAGTAAGTTAATTTAATTTTCGCTCTTGTTCAAATTGTATATCATTGATTATCTTATTAATGATATTCATTCAGTTTATGGAATTGATGAGGAATATTTCTTTTTCTTTTCTTTTCGTTTCATTGATTTATATTTTAAAATCCAAGACTTTTTATAATATTAAAGCTGTACTTTTTATGAGCAAGAGGATAAAACTAGAATAAATCTTAAAGGACCATGAATACGAATATTCTCAATTAAAAGAATCTATCCTTGAAATAAGGCAAAGAGAAAAGAAGGAAGTCTATTATATTACCATTTGCAAAAAATACCATTATGTTTTTGAAGATTATGCGTTGATTTTTATTAGGCAATCAGCAAAGAAGACATCAATAGGACTCATTTACTAGTGTAAAAAAAACATTCAAATCCCTTTGATAGACTTGCCGGAATCATAGGCAGAATTAGAAGTCGACTGCATTGACAGAGTGTAAAATAGTTAAAAATAAAATCAATTATTTATATATTTTAAATGTAAAGAAGCTGAAATGTGGAAAGTTAAATTCTATAGTTCATAAGTGCGTGAAAAGTGGTTGTAACTGTTGAACTATAAAAATAGTATCCTAAAATAAGAGTACAATAAACATTATCCAAGCACTTTACCTGCAAATTTCACAGATTTGTAGAGCAGTAACACTGTCACCAGAACCTTTTTGATTAAAACTAAAATGCAAAAACAGTTTGAAAGCCAACTGTCGCAAATGAGTTTTTCCTAAATTAATGAGGTACTTGAAAAACAAAATATCGATTTTGCTGAAGACAAACAAAGACAAAGAACCATGGCTGAATATCTGTAAAAACTACAACTAAAATATGCTTAATTGGAATAAACGAAGACTTGCCAATAGCAATAATTCAAAGAAAATAAGCGTAAACTGTTGTTACTTTGGGAAGGAGAAAAACACAAAATAGAGGAATTGAATAAAGAAGAAAACCTGAAAAAGGAGTTACTTTGGGAAGAAGAGAAACGCATATTCGAGTAACTGAGGAACGAGGAAAATTAGAAAAAATAATTACTTGAGAGGGAAAACACTGACCTTAAAGCAAATCTATAAAGTATGGAGAATTAACATATTCAACTCCAGTTAGAAATGAAGCACTTAATTTAATAAAAAGATGTGGTCATCCAGAGCTTAACTTCAAACAATAATAGTTTAACTCTGGCTCAGCATTAAATCACATACAAATTGAACTTGGCTATTCAATAAAATACATAATGCAAGTAAACAAACACTTTATTGGAGGAGAAGGTTGCAATCTATTAACAACAAATTCTCAAAACGCAAGAAAAAGAAAAAGAAATGAATGATCAAATCTCAATCCTGCAAACACAGTTAGACAATAGTAAGATCACTCACTAAATAAAACTGAATGAAATGAGGTAGTTGCTCAAAGTTAGCGAAAAAGAAAAAGAATATCAATATCAAACCATTTAGAGTTTAAGTTCATAAATTAGATTAAAATCGTCCCTCATCACAGGGCTCGAGTAAAATGGGCTGCTGCACATCTTCGAAAGAGAAGCTCTAAGCGGCCAAAACGAGGCTAAACGTTATCTAATGAATCAAATTTAATCATTAACCCACTCCAAAATAAACAACACCAAACTGCTCTTTTTCAAAGATGACATTAATAAAATTAATTTTCATAGTTACATAGATAAACATCCAAACATCTGCCTCGTGGTTCGCACAATTCATAACCATCTCGTAGCTGGTTTCAGTATTCATCCCCTTAATTCAACTGAGGCTGCTATTGAAGGAGGAATATTGGTTTCAATGACCAATCATTTAGCTTACTCATGCCGTGAATCTAAACGGGCTATCACTTACGATGATTTTTTTTTAATATTCGGCAATTCATAACTACGCATTAGATCGGGCGAGACTATCCTCTTTTCAAATTTTGGTATTGCCAATGGTTATTATGAAAACAAAGGCGATAGAGTCTAAAAACTAATCGGTGCGCATAAAGATCGGGAAGTCTAAATGTTAAACTATGAAATATACTAAGTGATATTTCAATAATGATTATCTGAATCATCCAATATTGTGAATCTTGATGCAATAATAAAATATTAATCAAGATAATTCAGATTAGTTTATCTTGAATCATATAATTAAGTTAATGCTTAATAACTCTGTCTAATAGAAGAAAAAGATATAAAACTAACCCATCAGGCGGACTAAAAGAAAGATCAGTTTGTTTAGTGGCTTCATTAAGAGAGATACTGGAGTATTTTCAATCTGGAGGTAAAGAAAATTTTAAATTTCGCAAGCTCCCAACCAAGAAATAATGATGGCGATATCTAAGATGGAGCACGATTAAATGGAGGAAATTATCAATTTATCATTTAGTAAAATTTCAAAATCATGTTGGTTCATAGAGATATACGCATGTTTTGAAATTACTGCTCCATCAGGCAAGAAATATCTAATTGCATCTTTAAGTCAACAATAAACTACAAAGGTTCATAAGTCAATTTTGTTGTTATACAGCAAAATATAAAACATGTAAGAGATCTCCAGTCAAGATTAGATGGAGAATATTGAAAACAACCTAAAACCATAAAATGATAAACTTAATAGCTCTGAAAAAATATAAAAAACCAAAGACAGCTTCAATCATTACGAGTAATTCTAATTTTAAAGAGAGAATAAGTAGCATCAAATTTAATTTTAAAAATCATCAATTTCTTGCTCTATAATCAAACCAGAACCGATATAAGAGGAAATGGTATTATCTCCACCCCCTCTAATCATAGAGAAACCTCTTTTCGAAGATGAACTCAAGTATTTAGTAAGTGATGAAGGTTTTAAATTGTTTTGTAATTTTAAAGAAGGAAGATTTTTGGTTAAAAACTTAGATGTCATGAAAAGCAATATTTTACTTACATCCATTCACAACTCTAAAAATATTATAGAACGCTTTTTCCATTTAGATTTGTGGAATCAACAAGTGTCAAAATTTAAAATTATTAATCGGATAGATCAAGGAATTTATTTAGCATATATCGAGTTAAAGCCAAATACCTTCTTTGAGCAATCAAAATACGCATATTTAATGGTTACAGCTTGGGATTTAGGTAATTCTGTTCTGCTTTTAATGAGATCTTTGGATAAAAACCACTTCTAAAAACAAAGCGGTCTCACCCCAATAAACTTTAATTTGTCAGTAAGAATTCAAGATGGAAATGAGACTGAAAAATTAATGACAATCGTTTTGAAATACAACTAATCATAAAACTATAAGCTTTGGCTGTCTTTCATGATAGAATTAAAACAATATCTGTCCTTTCTTAAGTCACAAACTCAATTTACGCACTACCTTCGCTAATGGAGAGAAAATCGCTAATCGATTATTTTTTCATGATATATCTTGCATTTTCAATCTAAATTTAAACAATTATCCTATTAAATTTAAGTATATACTAAAGGGATGTCGATACTACCTCAATCTTGACCATAAATTTAATTAACTAGACTCACACATGACATATTTATGCTTTTTAAAGAAGCATAAGTTCAACAACCCGCCAAAAATAAATAAATTCTAAATTCATTATGAAGTCACGATCACCACTCATCGTCAATTCCTCGTCGTTTAAACTAATTTAATTAAAATTAACAGTTATCTTCTGCTCGACTTTTCGTTCATTATCCTTTTCCAAAAGATTGACTAATTCTGCTTCTGTCAATCTGTTTTTAATTAATCCTGAGCGAGCAGCATTGATGAGGGAATTTTCGATTCCCATTGCCTTTTCAGGCTTGACGGTTTTAATTTTCATCACTTTATAAACCTGAAGATACATCTTTCCTTCGCTTCGAGAGTGAGTATCTGGGTCAATATGGACTGTCTCTGTGCTTCTGCCTCTCTACATCGATCAAACAATATACTATTTTTGGGCCTGCTCTCGCATCTGCTTTTCGTATTGACTCTGCGAAGCTTCCATGTTTGTTTGTAACTATGTAAATAGGTATAAAATATCAAAAAGATAACTTGATCATTAAATTCTGTAGGATAAAATTATAGTGAGTTGAAATTTATCCTGTAGATTCTGATTTACGAATATTTAAATATTAACCATTTTACAAAAGGTTATGATAGTATAACTGATCGCAAATCAGAAAGCATAGAAGTAAGTAGGTGGGTAATTTAAGAACACTGAAATGTATATTTTTAATATTAATTTGATTGATGAAATATCAATTAGTAGCAATACTTCTGTTGCTGATTGTTATGGCGCAAGACAATATTGAAAAGGATAATCATCAAAATCTTCAACTTTAAGACATTTTATCTACTCAGGAAAGATAAATTAGTGATAAAGTTTAATCATTAGTAAAGGACATTTAAAATACTTTAGCCAATTAAAAAGCCAAAACAGAAACAATCACTCCTCCCATATAACAAATTCCTCACGCTGTACAAAAGCAGACCAATTCTCAAGAAAATATCAATATTGTCGTGCAGCCTTCCAATGAACAGTATATAAAACCTGATGATTATGAAATTATCAAATAATCAAGAAGTAAGGAGAGTTCACCAACTATTGTCCAAAGTAAACAAAAATAAATTACATCAATTCAATAAAAAAACAGCAAGCCTTTAAAGATAATGATATAGACTCCAGAATTTAAAGGAAAAAAAGAGTAGCAGCCAGGATTGATTTAAAAAATATCATAAAAAGATTAATAAAAAAAAGCCACACTCGAGCCAATGGAAAAAATCTCACCAAAAACTAGAGAATAAGAGTTAATGACATAAATAAAATAAGATAAAAAAGTACTGAAAGTTAATCCTCTTGTTAAAAATAATTAAGAAGTTGAATTTTCACAAAAATTGGTTGAAGTGGCAAAAAAAGATGAGTAAATTCCTAAGGAAAGATAATTAAAAACTCCACTCATTTCTTCACCGGAACTACCAGTAACAAAGATGGAAGAAAATCAGCAATATGCTAATAAATTTTAGCAACCCCCCATCATAACCACAGATTACAGAGAATATTTTCCTTCAAATAAAGCGAAAACTGATTCTAATTTAGCAATGCCAAGATAAATAGCTGCATAGAAAGACGTTAAATTAACTAACATTAAGTAAATGTAATAACAAGAACCTGTTAATCTCAATGAAGGCCCATTACCACCGCAATCGAAAAAGTTTATCAAAGGATAGTTTGATCAATAAATTGCAAAAACATAATAATAAACTCATCTTTCTTCCTTGCCCTTAACCGTGAAAAATAAACAGTAATTATCTTAGAAAAAAGTAGAAAATATATTAGATAAATAACAATAAAATTATTTTCCAGTAGTAAAAAGTAAATAAATAAATTCTCTTCAAATCTCTGAACAACCAATTAAAGAAAAAGAACCAAGAATCAAAAATTCTCAAATTTTAACGGATCAGTTAAGTTCAGCTAAGTCAATTCCTATAAATAATATTAATAACAAATAGAAGGTTAATAAATAAATACTTGACCTTGATCGTTAGGAGAATAAGATTAATAAGCAAAATGTTGTTCGTCAGAAAATATCAAATATTGATCTTCCAATTGTATCCAATAAACCAAGAGACTAAAATTTGATAAATATGGAAAAAGAGGAAATTAAGTAAACCCCTTTTGTGAAAGAAAAAGTTGTTGAGCTTGGAAAAAAGAAGAAAATAGTTATGACACCTGATCAGGAATAATCTCCAAAGATAATCAAAGATAAATAAATTTCACTGCAAGCTAAATCGGTTCAATCATAACTGTCAACAAACCCAAAAATGGAAGAAAATCAGCAATATGATAATAAAATTTAGGAGCCCCATATCACAGTCACAGATTATAGAGAATATTTTCCTTCAAATAAAGCTAATAAAGCCAAAAATGATATTAGTTTGAAAACTTCAACATAAATAATTGCATAGAAAGACATTAAATTAGCTAAATAGGAAAATATAATTCAACAAGTAGAAGAGCCCATCACTACAAATAGAGTCATCAAAAGTACTATCGAGTCTTAAAAACAGATAAACCCAACAATTTTGACAAAATAATAAACTGAAAGACCATTAATTAAAAGAAATTAAGTCGAACAATCGCCATTACTGATTACTAATCAAGTAAAAGGGGCTATTCCATAAAATACTTTAAAACAAAAATAGATAGGCACCTTACTTTAAGAAAAAAAGCCTGTTAGATAATATTTTGTACAGCCAATTCCAGGATCATAAAATTATATTAATATTCCTTCTTAGACCTCAGTAACCAAAGTGAAATAGCCATAATCCTATAAATTAATATAAAATTAATAAGTTTAAAAAATTGATTTAGTCAATTAGGGAAAAAAGGTGAGATAAGAATCCTAATCAATAGTTAAAGATAGAGATATAAGCAAAAATAATGGAATAAAATAAATAAATATTAATAAAATAGTCACCCAAACAGAGCAAGGATCTCATCAAAATGCATAAAGAATTGAAAGCTTAGAAAATAAATTAAAAGAGTTGATGGATATGTTGGAAAGATAAAAAGACAAACAAAAAATAAACAAACCGGAATAAATTCAAAAAGTTGTTTCAAAAAATTAAAATCGTTAACAAATGGATTCAATTCCTCAAATATAATACGCTAATGAAATCTCAAGACAATCTGCAAGAGAAGAAAGTTAAAGAATTTAAAGAGCTAATTTATAAGATTTAACTCCATCAATTCAAAAGACTGATGAGATTAAATTACCTCTCTTAGGGTAAAATTCTAAAATTGAATTAGATCTTGTTCCAACAAAAACAGTTGATATACCAGAAATGACTTCTTCAATATAAAATGGCAAAGCATTATCATCAACTATTTTAAAAAAGGATTCAGTTGAAAACACTCCTCAAATATCAGAAACTAACATCATATAAACAAATTTAATCAAATAAAATTCTCCAATGCAAAATATCATTTAGGAAGACATTTCTGTTGAAGTTCCGAACATTAATTTAAATGAAAGAAACTCTTAGTTATTAAAAGATTACACTATTTTAACAACGGCATAAACATAAAAGACTTCTGAGAAAGCTCTAAAAGCTGATACAAATGAAATACCTCTCTCTAAATTAAATGATAATTCAATCAAAACAATTGATATAAAATAGGTAAAACCTGATAAAATACTCTAAGATTTCATAAAATAAAAGGCTAGCATAGTTGAAGTCCCCCCGATAAACTAGTATGTTGATACAAATAAAGAGATTTTCACAAGTATTAAAACAGATTCAACGGATCCAATCGCCATAATTCCTCTGAAATAAAGTGTTAACAAAGTATAATAATCTCCTCAAAAATCAAATATTGAGCAAATACAACCGATTACTGACATAATTAAAAAAGAAGTATAAGCATCTGTGCCTACTAAAGCAAGCAATTAAGAAAATGTTGAATAAAAAAAAGTGTAATAATAATCCAATAAAAATATTTAACTCGAATAACGGCCATATAATGCATATCAAACACAAACAAATAAAGAAGAAAAACATAAATACAAAAAGAAAAGTAACATTAACGCTTAACAATATCAAATCGACAATTAAAACTAATAAAAGCACAATAATTAAAAATTAAAAAGAAAACAAAAGAAATAGCTAAAAAAGAATAAAAAAAGTCTTCGTTCAATATAATAATAGAAAAGCTCATATGATGTTCTTTAGTAATACAGAAAATTGCAGCATAAAAAATAATCTTTAAAAAGTTAGTCAAATGCATAAAGTATTTTAAACTAACCCAAAAAATAAAATGTTGAGATACATCCTCCAGCAGTTAAAGTAAAGTCTATATTTATAAGCACAAACCAAATGATAATTTTCCTGTCTCTCTTGGCTATACTAGTTGTTAGGATAATTTATAAATACCTTCAGTAGAACAGAATTGCAAATGAAAAGCTTAATAGAACTTAGCCTGTGAAATAATAATAAGATTTTTCTAAATTAAGCGTTTAAACAGGCTTAGAAGTAGCTGATAGACTTGAAGACGGCTAAGAATAACACTGATTCTATTGATTAAATTTATAGATATCTATTGCTTATAAAATATTAATTGCTAGTTGGTCTTTTATTAAAAATAGAACATTGTAACTCGATCCATTCCAGTGAAATCAAAGCACCTTTGCAATTATAGATATAAGGATCAATGAATTAATTTAATATTCAATATCTTGATCAATCATTTCGCTTCTTTTTATTTATTTGGCGGATCCTCCCTTGCTAATTATTCATAGTCAAATTATTCAGAGTTGTCGACATTGACAGCTTCAATATGTTCAAATTTCTCTCTCACAGTCACTGCTTTCTTTTCGGGTTATTCAAGCAAGCGACGTTCTCTTTCTTCTTTCATCTCTTTCTCTATAATTTCATCCAATCTTTGACTGGCTTCTCGTTTGAGTTGATTGAGTTCCTTGATGTTAGAGCCAAGTTTCTTGAGATTCTGAGTATGATGATCTAATCCCAAAGTCTAAATAGTTAAATATTTACCAATAGCGCCTCTTCAAGGTGTTCTGCACTGATAGTCTTCTTGTTGTTTTTCTCGCACATGTCATTGGCCTTGTCAGACAATCTGACAACAAAGGCTGAATAAGAGAATAATGACCTCTGGAGAGTGACAGCATCTTAGTGATAAACTCAGCGCTGTAGTGCATGTTGGTGTGACTCTTGATAAAGCTGTTCATAGTGGCTTTCGGTAATTGCTCTCCCTCCATTTTTCAGGTTCAAAATTTACATTTTATTATCTCAACTTGCCTTTATAGTCAAAGAATCGCTGTTTATATGACTATACACTTAAATTGTATGCTTTTAATTGACCACTCCATAAAGAAATTAGATATATGATGGATAAATCATAAATTAAGAAGTAATTGATTCTAAAATATCGTAATTTTAAATAATCTCTTGAAATAAAATCATATCCGTTCTCAAATTTAGGAATTTGGGGCTTAATCTGAGTTTATATTTATTTGTTCTTTTGCAAGTTCATTCATTTATTTCTCCTATTCTTCAACTCTTTAGTGATGAGTCAGTCCAGCAAATATTATGAGTAGAATTATCAAAGAAAGGATACCATATCTAACAAACTTGAGAGTTTTAATTTTACCGGGAGTATCGATCATGATATATTCCTCATCTTCTTGTACCTGTTCCCTGTTACCCGATTAATTTTACTATGTACGCATATCTAAACTCAGTTTTAATATTTTTATGAAAGGAAATTTAACTCTTTACAAGTATTGATAGCGACTTGATGAATAAACTCTGAAATTGTTATTTCTCAGATAAAGCAATCTTGAGAAAATTAAACGTCTACTATCTGTATATTACTTACCTATACTATTTAATATTTAATATCACGCTCAAAGAGTAATTTTATCAAAAAAATCAATCCTTTGAATTATTAATTCTCATAAAAGTCTGTAGATAAGAAATTATCAAAATTTATCATTTTTGAAAAAGACCTTTTAGACCAAAATAGTTATTAGCTGACATTTTGCTTCCTCCATTTGCTTCTCGATTTTTCTACTACTCCTATTTTTTTCGAAGTAAATCAATGTAACCCTAAATATTGCCGATCACATACCTGTTTTTCGTTTCTTTCTGTGATAAGGGCATCTTTTAACGATCGTATTTCAATTAGTAATGCTTAGTTTTTTTATTATTTTTTCTTGTTTTCACCTTCGTACTTTTTCAATTTTTATATGCCGCCATGGAGCTCATTTTCTAAGTTATTATTTTTGACTCGCTCTGCAAAGACCGCCTATTTCAAGATTGATATTTTTTTTTTCAGCAACTTTACTTCATCTTTATGACCTAAGTATCAAGCAGTGTACTTATTTTGGTTGTCATATCTTGATCTTGCTTGACTCGTTTATCGACTTATTTTTATTCTTCCGATTTTTCCATGATGCAATGAAAATATTTTATACTATATCTATTAATTGTGTTGAAGAACAACTAATAAAAATTCAATAATTAAAGTCGACAAATCATTTTTAATATAACAGGACATATTTCTAACCAAATTAAAAGTAACCATAAAAATTGACTTGGTGTTGGTAGGATAATACAAAAATCTCCCAATTATATTAAAATCAGCAACAATTTTTACTCTTTATTTCGTGTGTCAGTGGCTCATGCTATCCGATTTTGACTCCTCCATTTTCATCGTTCATATCTATTTCTCCTCGTCCTATTTTTTATAGAACAGACTCACTCAACAATTCAAAAGTGTAATCTACATTGTAGCCTGATTTAGCAGAACATTCAAGGAAGATCAGCCCATTCACTTTGGCAAAGTTAGCTCCCTCATCGTATGTTACCTATCTTCTAAGTTATTTTTAGATTACCCGTGATTAATATCAATTTTATTGCCTACCAAAACAATGCAAATTTTCTCTGTGGTAGCAAAATTGCGAGTCTATTCCAACCACTTTTCGATATTTTAAAATGATTTCCTTGAAGTGATATCATAGACTAGGATAGTTCCAATTGTGCCGCGATAGTATGATTTAGTTATTGATCTAAATGCTTCCTGGCCTGCCTTGCTTTATAAAAATAGTACTGTGTCCCAAATCTGCAGTTTAATTATTTTATTTTGTAGTTTGATGGTTTTGGACCCAAATTATACTCCGACAGTCGGATTAGACTCGAAGCTAAATTGCTTGTCAATGAAGTTCATTAGGATACACGACTTGCCCACACCTTGCATGGATGTTCACTTACTCTGGTCCCCGATTATGATATACTTGAACAAGTAAGAGTACCCCATCAAAATATTATAAAGCTATCTATTATCACATAACTTTATGGATTAAACAATTCTAAATTACTGTTCAAGTTAATATGGTTTGGAGTGGTTTACAATAATTGTAAACTTGACGCCTCTTGCGCATAATCTAATAAATATCATTTTCTAATCATTTCATTGCCTCGCATAAATATCTTTCTTCGAGCTTGAAGTTTTTTTATTCCTTTACGATAATTTTCACCCATAACCTTTCCTAATACCATGATATGTCTCATTGCGTCAGCCTTCCTTCGCTAATCTCGAATAAGTTCATAGGTGCTATCTGCCTATTGACGTATAGGGTCCTTACGATTCCATGCTAACAGCATGTTTCTACTTGCATTAGTTGGCAATTTATTTTTGTTTACTCGAGATAAAAGCGCACATAAATTAGCCCTCCTTTATAATATGGAATTTCCTCCTTATACTTCTGTTTTATGACGAGGTGAACGGTTGGATAAAACACTAAAGGCTCCACGTTTTGACTCTAGTGATTAATTTAGTTTAGATTTTGATTTGTTTTTACTATGATCTAAGCGTCTTTCGCTTAGCTGCGGAAAGGGTTTATTGTAAGCTGCGTAATCAAATCCAGTAATTCTTAAATCTTCTTGCTCATTTTCCGAGCTATCGTTGTCAATACGACTAAGATGATGAATGGACAGGTCTAGATCACGATGGATTTGTTTTAATTCGCAACTTCTCTCTTATAGATAAAATGACTAATGATTGATTTGAGATCCTCCGCATTCGTTGATGATTTGTCTAAGTTGATGATCTACAGCCAACATATATTATAATTTTCTTATTCTTATTGTTCGCTATTATCATTTTGCTTGCAAATAAAATATGTACAACGGAATCAAATTTATTCACAAACTGTTCCAACATATTTAAATCCAATCGAGACACTATAGACAAAGGAAATTTTAATTTTGTACATAACTAAAGCAATGTGCATCTAAGATATTGTAAAATATAGTGGAAGGATAAAGCAATCTCTTTATCTGAAGCTAGATTAAACTTCACCTGATGATCTGTGAATTCTTTGTAAATTCTTTCATTAAAATGCCAAGTAAAATGATATGAAAATATTTTCGATGAATTAAAATCTACTGATGATAATTTTTATATGAATATTTGATGATTGTGCTACTGATTAAAAGATTTGTCATCTATTTAAATAATGTCAAAGAAACCACAACCAGTTAAAGAGGCACCCAAGATCAAAGAAGTAGAAGAAGAGAATGATCCCTTCCTTAAAACTCTTCAAAAGAAAGTGCGGAACATCAACAAGAAGCTGACAGAAATTCAGGAACTTGAAGGAAAAGACAACCTTAAGCCTGAACAGATCTAGAAGGTCAACAGAAAATAATCACTTCATGAGGAAAGGGCTAAAGTTTAAGAGATTGCGACACTCTTCCGTGAATCCTACAATGAAAATGCTGCTCTTTATCGTAACAATCAGCTTAAAGAACTTGAAGTTCTTGCCAGATCATTAGTTATTTTCCAGTCAGGACTTAAGGTTCCTGAACAAGATAAATTATCTTTATTGTGGAAAGCTATAATGAATAGTGGAATAGTAGAAACTCCTTTAAATGAATCTATTGCGACCCTTACTTCTATTTTTAAAGATTTCGCCAATGATCGCAAATTGCAAAAAGGTTTGGCAGCTCATGTTGACACACATGGTCATGCTAAAGTTTAAACTGAAAAGAAGGTTTAAAAAAATCCTGTTATTGTTGCAAAAGAGGAAGCAAAATTATAAGTAAAGTAAGAGCCTATTAAATAAATAGAGGCTACTAAACTTTAACCAATTCTTCCTGAGCCTAAAATCGAACAAAAAGTACTCGTGTAGGAGCAAGTAACAGCAATCTCGCAAGAGGTGACTGCCACTAAAATACAGCCAATTTAAGAGAAAAAATATAAAGAGGATAAATCTTCCAGGGCACCCAAAGATCAAGAACCTCGAGAAAAAAAACAGTTTAAACCTAAATATGAAGCAAAGAAACCTGAGTAAGATGATGAAAGTTCAGAGGAATAACCTTAAGTCAGAAATTTCCACCTTGATTAAGTTCATAAGCTCGAGGAGGAGGGCTTTATTGTAGTCAGCAAAGCAAAACCTAAGCCCAAACCTAAAGATACGAAAGAACTATTAAATGCCCATAACCAATAACATGGAAAAAAATTCCATCCACACCACCATGCTTCAAACCATTGATTGTAATGACTAAATGAGATATTTATTGCTTAAGATGATTAATTAGGAAGGTTTAATGTACAAGTCAATCAT
>Ga0302268_1000124_pt1 | contig 47521 bp, 36 predicted proteins | sample III_Bog_E2_1_FD_194554 | JGI IMG/M metagenome (GOLD analysis project Ga0302268, IMG submission 194554) | Peat permafrost microbial communities from Stordalen Mire near Abisko, Sweden - III_Bog_E2_1 | ecosystem: Environmental > Terrestrial > Soil > Wetlands > Peat | place: Sweden: Abisko... | reverse complement strand
CCCGATGGCCATCGGGAGGAAAGGATTGGTTGATATTGAACCTTGTTGGGAATAGTATAAAGTCAGTTACAAACTGCACAGGTTTTGAGCACAATCCCGATAGCTATCGGGACGCTTCGCTCAAACTGCGCTATCCACTTACTGCAAATTTACAAACTTGGACGATAAAGGGATTTTTAATTATGGAAAATTTAAAAAAAGCTTATTATCTATTTTTTTATAAACTTTATCTTGTATTTAATTATTTATCCGAAGATAGTTGGGGGTATTGGAAAGCAGGTTTAGTTATACAAACCTTACAGTATTTTATCTTGTTTGTAATAATAATGCAAATTGAAATTATATCAAAAAATTATGTAATCCCAGATTTCGACCCGAAACTGTGGGAAATACCATTGGCAATAATATTAGCAGTATTTAATTATTATGTTTTCTTGTATAAAAAAGACTGGAAGCAATATATAGATGAATTTTCAAGATATTCAAAGAAAAAAATATAATAATTAATATAATAATTTTCTTCATTGTTTTTGGTATTGTTTCTTTGTTAATTTTTACATTTTATCAATACAGCCAAATTGAGTGGATTAAAAATAAAATATAAATAAATGAATGTGTTAAATTAGCTTTGATAAAACATGTAAATGATAATATACATGTTCATGTGGATATCACATCTCTTATCAGACGAAGACTACAATGGGAAAGAGTTTGTCGAAATGAACGGGTATGATACCTATGATTACGGGGCAAGAGGGTATTATCCGGCAATGGGGAGGTTTATGAGTGTGGATCCACACGCTGAAAAATGCTACTCGATTTCTCCATATGCTTATTGTTTCTATAATCCTGTCAGATTTACAGATCCGGATGGACGAGAAGTCTATGAATTCGGTTTTAGTTTTTCTAACTTTAGTTCAAGTTTGAGCGTAGCATAACTTGGACTGGAAACAAAATAAGTTTTTAACTTCAATAGAATCCGTTTATAAATGGTACATTTGATTTATCAGTACTGAATTTATTATCAGTACACTTAAAAATCTGTGTAGACTTTTTGTCGCAGGATTCGGGGGGATAGAGTTCCGACTCTGTCAATATTTGGTGATATAAACAAGAATACTAATCTAATCGATAGAATTTATTAAATTTGCCACAGAAAGTGCAGTTCCGTAACGGGACTACGAACGCGTACGTGTATGATGCATCAGGCGTGAAGCATCAGGCTAAATACAGTTATTTGATTCAATCAACACTTTAAAAAACCGGAAGTTATACAATTCCTTCATCGGTAACTTCCATTGGATATGGTGCTTTTGGTAGATCCACCGCCGGTTTAACCTCCATCACAATCCCTTCTTCAGTCGATTCCATTGGAAAATATGCTTTCTATGTTTGTACCGGTTTAACTTCCATTAAAATCCCTTCGTTGGTTACTTATATTGGAGATTATGCTTTTGGGTATTGCACCGGTCTAACTTCTATTAATATTCCTTCATCGGTTACTACCATTGGAGATTATGCTTTTGAGTTTTGTTCGGGTTTAGTTTCAATTTATGCCTATCCTGTTACTCCTGTTGATTTAAGTTCATCACTCAATGTCTTTTATTTTATTTATAAAGAAACTTGCGTTTTGTATACCCCTGTCAGTTCTCTAAGTGCCTATAAGTAAGCACCTGTCTGGGAAGACTTTATTTACTTCAATGCATTGACATCAGTACAAACGGAAACGATTGATGCTGTGAATTTTTATCCAAATCCATTAAAAGATGGCATCCAAATAACGGGTCTGGAAGGAACAGGAATATTGACAATTTTGGATTTAAATTGCCGCATATTGCTTACCAAACACATATCGGGTAATGAATATATATCATTAAGCATCTTACCTGAAGGCATGTATATTTTGAAGCTAATAACTTCCGAGGGTACAGCGGAAAGAAAAATAATTAAGAAATAACCTCGATTTATTTGTTTGTTTTCTTAGGTTCTACGTGTAAAGTTAGTGTTACACGTAGAACTCCTGAAGAAATACAACAGTTCGAAAAGCAATCATTGCCGGAAGTGAAATACAATATGTTGTAAAAATGGAAACTAAGAAAACTCATAGAAACACGTTGAACTCCGAAGAATTCAGTTACTATGACAAATTTCGGAATAAAGTTACAATAACCAAACTAAATGATGGTAGTTATAAGAAAACAACCCAAACGAATTAGAACACTCAATTTGAATTCATGGGAGATACTTATTCTTACGACATGTTGGAAAGGTCCGGTACGTTAAAAATTTATTGGGACAAATCTCATTCGGATAGAAAACTGGTAAAGGATATGTATGGACGGCTTTTCCACTACCATATGATGAAGCGATGAACTTTGAAGGTGTTCGGAACGGGGAGATATTTTATGGACGCTTGTTGCTGACGAAAAAGATTCGGATAATTTAACCTATGTCGGTAATATGTCGTTATTGCGTGAACCTTTTGTTGCAGCCGATGAGACAAATTGGGTGGCTGCACATGAGTATGTGGATCAACCTTTTATTGATAAACTGAATTCTATGAATAAGTCTAGCATAAAACCATTAATTGGTTATTTTAGGTCATTCAGTCATTGACTGTAAACAACATTTTCGGCATGTCATTGCAATTAATACTGTTTTGATTATTAATATTGATCTGTTGAACGTAATAGTCTTTAAAATATATTCAATAAATTTATAGATTACATGTTTAAAAATTCTATTATCTTAAAACAAATTAGTAATTTTGCATTTTATTTATAGAGAATTAAAAGCAACTACCTTTTCCAACGTTTCATAGTCTTGGATAAGTTAAATTAAGTATTTAAAATTATCCTAACATTTAGTTATGAATCGTTTATTCTGTTTTCTATTCTTTTTTTTTGTTTCAAATATTGCGAATATCTCAAACGCAAAGGATTTTAGTGTTTATAAAAGTGAAATCTATAATTTTTCAGACCAACCTTCCCTTCAGGAAAAAGCTCCTGCTGATATTTCGGCAACCATCACCGGCCCAGCATCGGTATGTTTGAAATCAACCAACGAAAACATTACTTTTACAGGAGCAGGAGGAAAACCGCCCTATACTTTTATTTACCATATTGATGGTGGAAGTCAGAATTCAATAAAAACGACAGGATCAAACTCTTCACTGACAATACCTATAACTACTACAGCCCTAAATACATATATCTTCAACTTGGATAGTGTATTTGATGCTTCAGGTAAACAAGCTCAAACAGGAAGTGTGACTGTAACCGTAAAGGCTTTACCTGTATTTGATTTTACCTTTATTGATAATCAATGTACAGGGGCAGGTGTTCAATTTACACCCTCATTAACAGGCTCTACTTATACGTATGCATGGGATTTTGGGGATGGTAAGACTTCAACACAGGAAAAGCCGACCCATTTTTATAATGCTTTTGGTGCCGGCACTCAAACTTTTGCAGTAAAACTTACTATAACAGACAATTCGACCACTTGTCAAAATACAACTACAAAAAATATAGTAATAAAACAGATACCAGATGCTTCATTAGACTTTAATGGAAATAACGGAGCTACACTTTTTGATCCAACTCAACAAATATTTATAAATTGCGGAGCCACTACATCGAGCCCGCAATATGATTTTATTGCTGTAAATGCAAGTACGACGAGTCTGACAAACTCAGGTTATATTATTAATTGGGGTGATGGATCAACTGATAACTTGCCCAATTCTTTTACGAGTATAAAACATCAGTATCTTTTATTAGGCTATTTTAATATAAAAATAACTGCAAACTACGCTTTAACGGGCTGTACAACAACTAAAACCTATAAATTTTTTAATGGAAATACTCCAGGAGGTAATTTGCTTAGTATCCCAAATACACAAGACTGTGTACCTTATACTTTAGTATGGCCGGTTCAAGGTGTCAAGGATAATACACCGGGAACAACCTATAACTTTTCTGTAAATGATGGATCTCCTGATTTAACTTATACACAATTAAACCTGCCTGATTCAATATCACATACTTTCACTAGATCTTCCTGTGGGTTACCAGGTAGTCAGTTTATAGTGACGTTTACAGTTACTAACCCTTGTAATAGTACTTCACCTACACTCCAGGTGCAGGCAACACAGAAGCCAATTGCATCTTTCAATATTAGCACGGGGTTAAATGCTTGTTTGAATAATTCTGTTAAACTTACAAATACGTCCATTGGCAACTATCTAATTGGTAGCACTTGTTCAACTAATTTTAATAAGACTTGGTCAATTTTTCCAACTACTGGTTGGACTGGTTCTTTGTCAAATTCAGATATAGTTAATGTGAATTTTAATATTCCTGGCGATTATAATGTGAAATTAAAAATAATCAGACCGAATTCCCCTGAATCAAGATGTACAGTTGATTCTATCACACAGACAATTCATGTTAACCCTTTGCCAACCGCCACTATTTCGGGTGGTGCAACTGTTTGCAAGAATTCCGCCTCACCGCTTATCACTTTTACCGGGGCAAATGGTACAGCTCCATATACTTTTACGTACACTGTAAACGGCACCCAAAAATCAGTTTCCACCACTTCGGGCAATAGTGTAACTGTACCGGTATCAACAGACAATGCAGGAACCTTTACCTACTCTTTGGTAAGTGTGCAGGAGAGCAGTACTTCCGCCTGCTCACAAGCACAAACCGGAACAGCCTTTGTAACAGTCAACCCATTGCCGACAGCTACCATATCGGGCAATACAAGCGTTTGTATCAATTCAGCTTCTCCGTTAATCACCTTTACCGGGGCAACCGGCATTGCTCCTTATACTTTTACCTATAACATAAATGGGGAAGCAAGCCAATCAATAACCACCATAACCGGGAAAAGCATAAGCATACAGGTACCAACAGATGCTACAGGCACGTTTAAATATAATTTGACTAATGTGCAGGATGCAGGCACGACGGCTTGCAGCCAGACACAAACCGGAACAGCTACCATTATTGTGAATCCAACTCCGGCGGCAATGATCCTGCCTGACTATGAATATTGTAATGGGGTTAGAACATCCGTTATAAGTTTTAACAACACGGTGACGGGGACAACTTATTCATGGACAAATTCAAACATCTCCATTGGACTGGCTGCAAGTGGAACCGGTAATATCCCTCTGTTTACTGCCAAAAATAATACTGCAAGTGCAGTTACCTCAATCATTACTGTTACGCCTACCGCAAACGGATGCCCCGGGGCAAGCCAGACCTTTAAAATTACAGTGAATCCATCGGCTGCAGTCACTTTTTCGGCAACCGATCAGACAGTGTGTTCGGGCGAAAACACAGCGCAGGCAATCCTGAACAGTTCAACAACAGGGGCGGCGTTTAGCTGGACAGCAATTCAACCTGCAGGGATTACAGGAGTGACAACAAGCGGTACCGACACTATACCGGTGCAAACATTGATAAACACGACAAATGCTCCGATACCTGTAATTTACAGAGCAAAAGCCACCCTGTCGGGAGTTACAACCTGTGCCGGAGCAGAATATGATTATACTATTATTGTCAATCCAAAGCCTGTTATTACAACTGTTTTAAGCAATGCGATTTGCAGCGGCAGTACTTTCAACTTTACGCCCGTATCAGGAAATGGCAATGTTATCCCAACAGGAACAAAATATACCTGGATTGCACCCGTAATTAACCCTGCCGGAACAGTAACCGGCGGAAGCATGCAAAATACAGCTCTGTCAGGAATTAGTCAAACACTCGAAAACGTCTCTCCGTCAATAGCCACAGCCACTTACACAGTTACACCTGTTGTAAATGGTTGTTCAGGATCAACTTTTGATGTGGTCGTTACCGTTTATCCCAAGCCGACGGTGATTAAACCGAACAATATCACTTTTTGCAATAAAGATACAGGTGCTGACATCGTATTCACGGGGAATGCACCAGGGACAGTTTATACATGGGAAAGTAATAATACAAGTATTGGCATAAACAGCTCCGGTACAGATAAGATTCCAGCATTTATTGCCACGAATACAGGAACTTTGCCCGTCACCTCCATGATAACCGTCACTCCGACTTATAGCAATAAAGCCCTGAGTTGCATCGGAGAAACCGAACAATTTTCAATCACCGTAAACCCTACAGCACAGGTAAACAGGCCTGATAGCCTGGTGGCTTGTTCAGGACAAAATGCATTGGTGAATTTCAATACCAAAAACTCCGGAGGACTAACAACTTACGCGTGGACGAATAACAATACAGCTATTAACCTGGCGTCGGGTGGCAGCGGAAACCTGTTATTCAGTGCTGTTAACGCTACAACGGCACCCTTAAAAGCGGTTGTCACAGTTACACCTACCTATAGTAACGGAGGAATGAGTTGTGCAGGATTACCTGAGACTTTTAAGATTATTGTCAATCCAAAAGGGAAGGTAACCAACCCCGGCAATCAATCGGTTTGTAAAGATCAAAATATTTCGATCAATTTTGCCACTGTAAATACAGGCGATACTACTAGTTATTCGTGGACAAACAGTAATAAAAATATAGGTTTAGCTGTTTCAGGTACTGGCAATTTATCATTTGTAGCCAGAAATACCGGTACTGCACCAATCACAGCCTCCATAACGGTAACGCCGACTTTTGGAAAAGGGAACCTGACTTGCCCGGGTGCTGCCGAACAATTTGATTTTACTGTTAATCCTTCGGCGGCTGTATTATTTTCACAACCGAAGCAAACTGTTTGTACGGGTGATATTACTACATTGGTCACATTAAGCAGTACAAGTGCGGGTGTAACTTTTAACTGGACTGCAGAGCAGCCTGCCGGCATCACGGGTGTAATAACTTCAGGAACCAATACCATTCCTCCACAGACACTGATAAATGCCACCAATAAGCCCATAGCAGTTATTTTTAAAGCAAAAGCTTCTATTGCAGGAGTTCAAACCTGCGCAGGTCAGGAATATAACGATACGATTATTGTCGACCCAAAACCTGTTATATCCAACAATCAACAATCAACCATTTGCAATGGCGATACATATACTTTTTCGCCTGCCGAAGGCTCGGGCAATATAGTACCTACAGGGACAAAATATACCTGGACTACACCCGTAATCAGCCCTGCTGCTAGTGCATTAACAGGGGGAAGTGCGCAGGGCACACCTCAACTGACATTTACGCAGAGCCTGACAAACGCCACTCCGGCATTAGCTTCGGCAACCTATACCGTTACGCCGACAGCAAATGGTTGCACAGGAACTCCTTTTGAGATTGTTGTGTCGGTAATTCCAACGCCAACGGTCACAACTATTGCAAATACAACTCTGTGCAATGGGGCGAAATACAGCGAATTCGTGTTTGCTGGGAATGTGTCGGGTACAGTTTATAAATGGTCATCCAATAATAATGCTAACATTGGCGTGGCGGGTTCGGGATTAAATAAAATACCTGAATTTACTGCTACGATTACCGGTAATTCACCTATAACAGATACAATAACCGTAACTCCAACTTATGGAAATAACGGGGTAAGTTGTGAAGGAAAAGCGGAGCATTTCACCATTACTGTAAATCCAACGGGGCAAGTAAATAATCCGGGCAATTCAGAGGCTTGTAACGGCGTGACTAATAATGTAAATTTCACAACGAAAAATACGGGCGGAAACACCACCTATTCCTGGACAAACAGTACTCCGGGCATTGGAATAGGAGCTACAGGTACCGGCAATATTTCATTTACTCCGCAAAACCCTGGAATAACGGATTTGTCGGCCATTATTACCGTAACTCCCACTATTACAAATGATGGAGTTAGTTGTGATGGGATACCCGAACAATTTAACCTGGTTGTACATCCCACCCCAACGGTGGATCAACCAACGAACCAGACGGTATGCAATGGTTTTCAAACTGTAGCCATTCATTTTACAGGAGAAATTCCCGCAACAACGTATAATTGGAGCATTGACAATAGTGCTATCGGATTACCGGCTACTGGAACCGGTGATATTTCAGCATTTACCGCTATTAATAACAGTTCGAATGCAATCACAGCAACAATCGCCGTAACTCCGCTATTAAACGGATGCTACGGTAACCCGGAAAACTTTACAATCACCGTAAATCCATCACCTATTTTTACAACTCAACCTCAATCCATCACTATTTGTAAAGATGAAAAACTAAGTGAATTGTCTGTTTCATATAAAAACAGCATAGAAGTTCCGACATACCAGTGGTATTCAAATACGATCAATAGTACAGTTGGCAGTGTCTTAATACCCAATGCCAATACTGCAAGTTATAGTCCTACTTCGTCTAATACAGGTACAATGTTTTATTATTGTGAGTTGGCATTTCCTACAGGTGGTTGTAGTACATTACTATCAAATATTGCAGCGATTACAATCAATCCTTATCCTGTTATATCGGATTATACTATACTAATAGGAAGCGGGCAAACTTTCGACATCGACCCGGGTTCTTTAACCGGCAATATTGTTCCTGTGGGGACAACATATACCTGGCCGGCACCAGTGATTAGTCCAGTAAATTCAATCACCGGCACATCTTCACAATCAACGCCACAGACGATTATAAGTCAAACACTAACCGATACTACCCATAGAGCCGGAACGGCAACGTATATTGTTACGCCTGTTTCAGGGATGTGCAAAGGTACTGATTTCAACATTGTTGTTACGGTGAATCCTTCAATAGCTCCCGACATTACGTTAAAAAATATTGATTGTTTCGGAGCCAATAACGGAAGTATTCAGATTACCATAGAAGGTGGCATTCCATTTCCAACCGGAGATCCTTATCATGTTTCGTGGACAGGTCCAACCGGTTTTACATCAAAAGCCACCTCTATTAACGGGCTGTCACCGGGAGTATATAATCTTACAATTTCCGATTCGGGAGGTTTGCCCTTTTCAATGAATTATACTATAAGCGAGCCTGCGGTAATCAATTTAAAAACAGTTACTACTAAAAATGTAAGCTGTTTTGACGCGGCTAATGGCGAAATATCCTTATCGGTAACAGGCGGTACACCTCCATATAAGTATACCTGGACTAAAAACGCTACTCCTTTTACCGGTTCGGAGGATATTCAAAATTTAAATCCCGGGAATTACAGTGTTATTGTGACAGATGCAAACAATTGTAATCCACAAACCGCTTCTTTCTCTATAACCGAACCTGCTGAAATTGTTATAACGTTGATCCGGCAGATTAATTTAATTTGCTTTGGCGACACAACCGGAGCTATATCGGTGAATGTTGCCGGTGGAGTGCCGATAGAAGATTTGCCGGGAGTTTTGGGGTATACTTATTTGTGGATCGGTCCAAATGGATTTACAAGCGTTGAAAAAGACCTTATCAATATTGCTACCGGAATTTATACACTCACTGTAACCGATCATACCGGTTGTACCCGTAATTTTACAACTACTGTTACTCAGCCGGATGAAGTGAAGATAAATGCAACAACAACTCCCGTTACCTGTTACGGAGCAAATAATGCGACGATAAAATTAAATATTACGGGAGGTATCCCTCCCTATCAAATTTCATGGAGTAATTTGGGGAAAAGTACATATCAGGATAATTTATCACCCGGAACCTATACTATTACAGTAACTGACAACAATGGGTGCCTGAAATCTGAAGATATAATTGTCACGGAAGCCGGGTTTTCCATACAACCTGAGGTTAAGAATGTAACTTGTTTCGGAGCACGCAACGGGAGTATCAACCTGAATGTACATGGAGGGATTCCGCCTGTTTCATTGGTTTGGTCGGACAATCCCACAGCAGGATACATTAGGAATAATTTAAACCCGGGAAACTATACGGCTACACTTAGTGACGCTTCCTGTAGTTTCACGAGAAACTTTACTGTAACAGGACCACTGGAGCTGAAGTTGTCTGCTGAAATAACCCATGCGTTCGATTGTAAAAATCCAAACGGCGGCGCAATAAGACTGACTATATCGGGTGGCACTCAGCCGTATACCATTCTTTGGTCGAACGGTGAAACAACAAAGGATTTATCCGGTATTCCGGCAGGGACTTATATTGTCAATATTACCGATTTAAATGGTTGTACAGTAAGCAAACAGTACGAAGTAATGAGGAGGGATCCACTAGCATTGTCGGTGGATACTGTACCCGATTTTAATTGCCAAACAAATGTGCTGAAAGAAGTCTGTACCGCTAAAGTTACAGGAGGGATTCCACCTTATCAATTTACGTGGTCAAGCGGCACTGTTAGCGGGTTTAACGGTCCCGACACAGAAATTACCCAAAGTGGTATTGTAATTCTTGACGTTACGGATGGTGCAGGTTGTACGGCAACTTACACATTTAATCTGAGTATTCCTGCTCCCGGGATAAACTACAATATCATAAATTGTGATGCTCATATTTTTGACTTTAAACCGGTTATTCCTTATGGTATAGAAAGTGACTACAGCTTTTTTTGGGATTTTGGTGATGGAACTTCCCAAATGTTACAAACACCCGAACATACCTATTCCAATCCAGGGACGTACAGGGTACGCTTAACCATGAAGAATGCCACTTGTACCGCTGTATTCGAGAAAATAATCACGGTGGAAGCCTCACCGGTATTGGTACTTGATAAATTACCTGTCTTCTGCACGGGGGATTCAATTCTGTTGCATGTAACCGGTGCTGATTCATATCGCTGGTATAATGGAGTTACAGGTGATAGCTTGTTCATAAAACAAGCAGGCGACTATTCCGTTTCAGGAACTTCAAAAGCCGGTTGTACTTCTACATTGAATTTCAAGGCCACAAACTTTGATTCATACAATTACACTGTTCAATCGGACAGAAATGAAATAACCACGAAAGACCCAACCATTGAATTATGGAGTGAAAGTATTACCTATTCGGATTATTTTTGGGATTTTGGAGATAATAAATCGGCAACAGGCAATAATCAAACTCATTCATATGATATATTAAAAGATGGCTACTTTGATGTGAAGTTGAAAATAAAAAATCCAAAAGGATGTTATGAATTTGCAACAAAAAGAATCTGGATTACTGATGTATCTGCAGTCAATATATTTACCCCCAACGGAGATGGCATAGATGATGTCTTTTTGAAAGGCTGGCATGCTCAGATATATAACAGAAACGGCATTCTGCTGTATGAAGGTGTCGAAGGTTGGAATGGAACTTATAAAGGGAAGCCGGTTTCGAATGGTACGTATTTCTATGTTGTATATATACCAGGTCCTTCAGGAACAAAAACAAAAACATCATTTGTAACAGTCGTACGATAAATTGAAGGATATGAAAAAAACTGTTATAATTTTAATTCTCAATTTTATTGCCACAATGTTGGTTGCCCAATCAGATATCAGGTTGAATAATGATTGGACTAAAACCTATATCATCAATCCGGCTTCAATTACCGATCAATATCTTTGGGAATTCAACATGTCAGATCGTGAACAATGGGTTGGCGTTCAAGGTGCGCCAAGAACAGATTTTTTATCCGGCACGGTATATTTAGATGATTTATATACTCAGTTTGGATTCAAACTAAGGTATGATAAAATCGGGATTACTACTACCTGTGATGCCGATTTAACGTATGCATATGCGTTGAGTCTTGACAAGTATTGGAAATTAAATATGGGTCTGGGGTTGAATTTTCAAATGTTAGGTTATGATAGATCAAAGATTAATTCGCTAACTGCCAATGATCCGACTGTTTATGCCCGTCTGTTAAATGAAAACAATATCAATTCCGAAATTGGATTTGAATTGATCAATAAATACTACAAATTCGGGGTTGCCAGCAAAAATATATTCTCTTTGTTTGCCCCGATTAACAAACTGTATACCAATACGAACTATGTTTATGGAATGTATCGTGATTATACTCATGACTATATTAATCTTGGATATGGAGTTTGTGGTATTCAGTATTCAAATATGTATCAGGCTGAATTTAATTTAACCGGCTATTTTAAATCTACACCCCAAACAAATCCTTTCCAACTAGGGTTAGTTTTTCGTACCTGGGGTGAAGTGGGCGTATTGTTCGGACTCGATTTAAGTCATAATTTCAGGATGTCATATAGTTACGATTACAATTTTAGTGGTATTAGCAATGCTTCCTTTGGAACACAGGAACTGATGCTAACTTATCGGGTGGATAAAGTCTTTAAATGTAAAAACTGCTGGTAGTACCCCGCATTTATTTATGTTGCCTAACAATAGATAATGGTTCATTTCATGATTCTTAATCGTTGGCTATAATGCTGTAATAGATTGATATATTGGGGCTATTCTAAGTCTAATGACGGATTTGTTCTTAGTTAAAAGGACAAAGAGTGAAGATTGGAAGGTGATATTTGTTATGCCACCTTTAAATACGATAAGAATTTTTTAATCCGAACATACATGAATAGACGATGTCTGAGAAAGACTCTTACCGCTAGACTGTAATTGCAACATTAGCGTGTAAATACCAATAAAACTATTTTGATTATTGAAATTGATCTGTTGTTTGAAATAGTGTATAAAAAAAGGAGCGAATCAATCCGATTCACTCCTTTTTAAATTCTTATCTTAAAACAAATACACCAGATTAACTGAATACACCCTGTTGGTTGCGGTGGTTGGAGTAGGCAATCCAACAATTACAGTCGAAGTATTTTTAATACCCTGACTCATTGTTGCTCCAAATTGAATTTTCTTGAAGAATTCAACGCCGGCTCCAAAATTATAACCATAATCAAGATGATCATTGAAAGAGGGATATGATGTATTTTGAATGCTATTTGTTTTTTCATCAACTGTTTTTCCATTTAATGCATAGCTTCCGTATAAACCTGCAAAACCATAAACTCCAACTTCACCCAGTAACATGCGGTATCGTACATTAAAAGGAATATCGAGATAATTTAATTCTCTGTATCCCTGTTTGATTACACCGGCAATTTTGGCAATATCGATACTATCACTAAAGGTACTCCCTTTTTGGGATAATAAAGCTCCGGTTTCAATCCCGAAACCTGATTTTTTAGACATCAACTGATAGACAAATCCAATTTGATAACCTGTTAAGTTCGTTGTATTAAATCCCGCCCTTATATCGGATTGACTGAATGAATTTATTTCGGTCGCCATATTCATGCTGCCTTTTATGCCAAACTGAGCAAAAAGACAAGTAGAAAATAAAGACAGTCCACCTAAAATACAAAAGAGCTTACATTTCATAATCATAAAAATATTATTAAACGAGAACGGTTTTTAAACGCCTGTTTCGGTAGTATCGTATAATATGATGTTGTATTTGTCTTTATAAAACAGAAAATGAAACAATCCTGAATTCTTATTTTCGTGTCATACGTTTCCGTTCGCCTTCTTCAAGGTAAATCTTACGCATACGAATGAAAGAAGGCGTAATTTCAACATACTCGTCTTCTTTGATATATTCCAGGGCTTCTTCCAGACTGAAAACAACAGGCGGAATTAATTTCGCTTTGTCGTCGGCACCCGAAGAACGCATATTACTTAATTTCTTTGGTTTAGTTACATTCACTACAATGTCACCATCTTTTGAACTTTCGCCAACCACCTGGCCTGAATATACTTCGTCCTGTGGGAAGATAAAGAATCTTCCGCGGTCCTGCAGTTTATCCAGTGAATAAGCAAATGCATTACCACCTTCCATGGCAATAATTGATCCGTTGGTACGTTTTTCGATATGGCCTTTATACGGTTGATATTCGAAGAAACGGTGTGACATAATAGCTTCACCTGCTGATGAAGTCAATACACTGTTTCGCAATCCGATAATACCACGTGATGGGATTAAAAATTCCAGTTGGATACGATCGTTCATTGAATCCATGCTCAGCATTTCCCCTTTGCGCATAGCGACCATTTCAATGATTTTACCTGAACATTCTTCCGGTAAATTGATCGAAAGCTGTTCGATTGGTTCGCAACGTTTGCCTTCAATTTCTTTGAAAATTACCTGGGGTTGACCTACCTGTAATTCATATCCTTCACGGCGCATAGTTTCGATTAATACTGACAAGTGAAGTACACCACGTCCAAAGACATGCCATATATCCGAATCAACATTCTTTTCGACACGCAATGCAAGGTTTTTATCCAATTCTTTCATCAGACGGTCGTGAATGTGACGCGAAGTCACATATTTACCATCACGTCCATAAAAGGGCGAGTTATTGATCGTAAAGACCATACTCATGGTTGGTTCGTCAATGGCAATTGGTTTTAATGGTTCAGGGTTCTGCAAATCGCAGATAGAATCACCGATTTCAAATCCTTCGATACCTACCAGGGCACAAATATCACCCGATTTCACTTCGGCAGCACGTGTACGGCCTAATCCGGTAAAAGTATGAAGCTCCTTGATACGTGATTTTACGGCTGTACCGTCACGTTTCACAAGATTCACATCCATTCCTTCACGCAACGTTCCGCGGTGAATACGTCCTACTGCAATACGGCCAACATACGATGAATAATCGAGTGACGTAATCAGCATTTGAGGAGTCCCTTCCAGATAAAGCGGTTCAGGAATATATTTAATAATAGCATCCAGTAAAGGGATGATGTTGTCGGTAGGTTCTTTCCAGTCTTCCGCCATCCAGTTTTGTTTGGCAGAACCGTATATGGTATGAAAATTTAACTGTGTTTCGGTAGCATCCAGATTATACATTAAGTCGAAAACGGCTTCGTGTACTTCATCAGGGCGACAGTTAGGTTTGTCCACCTTATTCACCACTACAATAGGCAAAAGTCCGATTTGCAAGGCTTTTTGCAATACAAAACGTGTTTGAGGCATTGGTCCTTCAAAGGCATCGACCAATAAAAGAACTCCATCAGCCATATTCAGTACACGTTCCACTTCACCACCAAAATCGGCATGACCCGGTGTGTCAATGATATTAATTTTGTATCCCTGATATTGGATTGACACGTTTTTTGCTAATATGGTGATTCCTCTTTCACGTTCGAGGTCATTATTATCCATGATTAACTCGCCGGCGTTTTCGTTATCGCGGAACAGGTGTCCCGCCATTAACATCTTATCTACCAAGGTAGTCTTACCGTGGTCAACGTGGGCAATAATAGCAATGTTTCTAATTTTTTGCATGTAAAAAAATCTTTTTTTTTGAGGGTGCAAAGTTAGTCAAAATAATTCAATATCTATTTAAATTAGAAATACTTCTGAGTGATAAGGGATAAACAGTTGTTTTTTTTAATGTGGTGGATCTTTATTTAAATATTTATATGAAAAAAGGAAGGCAATCATTTGCTTTGTGAAAAAAAAGCTGTACTTTTGCAGTCCAATTTTAGCGTAATCTCTGACAGAATAAATTAGGTCTGTGAATATTGCGCATAATATTTATTTAAACAAAGAGCAATAATGGACTTAATTAAAGTTGCAGAACAAGCATTTCTGGTAGAAAAAATTCATCCTACATTTAAAGCAGGTGATACCATTACGGTTGCTTACCGTATTATTGAAGGTACCAAAGAACGTATCCAGGAGTTTCGTGGTGACGTTATCAAAATTGTTGGACACGTAGGTAAAAAACGTTTTACTGTTCGTAAGATTTCAGGTAATATCGGAGTAGAACGTATTTTCCCATTGGAATCTCCTTTTATCGAAAGCATTACCGTTAACAAACATGGTAAAGTTCGTCGTGCTAAATTGTATTATTTACGTGAACTTACAGGTAAGAAAGCAAGAATCAAGGAAAGACGCGTATAAATATCATCTTCTAAGAAGAAATACAAAAAGAGAAATTCGTAAACAGGGTTTCTCTTTTTTTTTGTGCATAACAATCACTTATATGCCATGATCTGTTTTTAGTGAAAATGAGAAGCCCTGCAAATAAATCGTCAATGATTTAATCTCCTTAATTTTAATGACGAAAATCGTAAGCCATCCTCCCGGTACATCATTTTGAATTCAGAACGAAGTACCGGGAGGAAGGCTTATTGTATAATTTAATTCTGTGACGAGGTGTTGAAATGAGGGTGTGATGTGATAATAGGTTGATTTGTAATTTTAAAAATGAGTAAATTAATAAAATATCAGATATTGAATTTTATATTCGATATCTGATATTCTATGTTTTAAAGTTATTTGAAAATTTAATAATACATACTTCATTTTATATCTAATGTTATAGATAAGTATGCCAAATCACATGTTTTAGGAAATATGATTGTATTCTACTAAATATCAAAGCTATATAATATTATAATAACGTATATCAAATATATTTGAACTCCTTAACCTGCCATTTTAGTGGAAAATACTTCTATGAAATGTTAGTTACTAAAACACGAAATGAGTTAAAGAGTTTATGGATGGATTGATTTAATAAAAATTAAAATGTTATTTCTAACTTCAACTGAATAATTTTCAATATAATTACTTCACTTAAATTGAATTTGTAAGCATTTACAATTTAGTAAACCTGAAATAACTGTTGGTAGTAAATAATCAAATTAATTATCCCTGACACAGCGAACGCTGAACCCGTCAACCTCGATGTCGAAACTCCGGATCAGATCACTATTGTTGTAGTGCAGGTTTCTGCTCCATGCGTAGTTGGTGTAGTCCTCGGAAGAACTCCACCAATTAACGATGCTACCTGCATCGAGGAACCCACGGATGTCACGACAACCGCACGGCAGAGCCGAAAAACCTGAACTGTTGTTTATTCGCAAATCATTGCCAATAACACCTTTATCTGTGGAGGTAGCCCAATTGATTGTAGTAGCTAAAGATTTGGCATATTTGTTCCTCGAATTGGAGCCATCGTAGTTATAGCCATTTGCTGTCAGGTAATTATCTAAGGTTACCCACTCGGCATCCGTAGGCACATGCCATCCTGTTGGAGCTAACTTGCCGGTATTTACCGTGTACCAGTTGTACAATGCTCCATACGTGTTTTTATACGAGGTGGCATCATTGTTATACCAGCAATAACAGGGAGTAGTTTGTTTTCTCCATATCGTATTATCCGTTACCAGGGGAATAGCGGTGCCATCGTTATATTGGGTAGTTTTCAGGTTTTCAGCCATCCAGGTCTGGGTACCGATAGTTACAACCATGTAGTTGTTATCATCGGCATCCGTACAAGCCACAAAGTTAAAATTCGTAGTTTTGCTGCCGGTTGGCACATCGGTAACTATGGTACTATAGTTCCCTGAAATTCCTTTATAGAGCAACCAGTCGCCGGCCGTATAAGACATAGTTTTATAATTGGCACTCACTTGCTTTACAGCATTGGGTGCATCTGATAAATTCAACACGTTTCCGGCAGGAACTGTTGCCAAGGTACCTTGTGTAAGATTATACACCGTTACATTTTCTACCGTGGAGCTTGCTCCACTTCCGGTAAAACTAATAGTATAATTTAAAGCAACTGTTTTTAAAGGAAGAAACCCTAAAAACATAAGTCCCGTAACTAAACGGGAAATGTAAAATTTTGTTTTCATATTAAAGATGTTTCATACGTTTGTTTGAAATTTTCAGATTATTAATTAACAAAGATGCGGCTTTAAAAGCACATTTATATTACACAATTCCAATAAAATGTTACATTATTCACACATTTAAGTAGGAATACAGAGACCTAACATACAAATTGGTAATAAATTGGGTCGTAATCGTATTAAATGTATGCAGGTTAAAATACTTTACTAATTATACTTTACTAATATAAAGAAAACTTTTAACCTTAATATAATACAATAGAACACAAAATAGATAACCACACTTCCGAAATCGGAATTGTGTCTCCCGATAATCGGGATGTGCCATATGTGGTTAATTTTTAAATCAGGTAAAGTAGAATTATAGACATTATGAATTCTACTTTAAAAAGTTAACCTGTAATGTATAATTTACCTCTACGACAGATATAATTGTAACGATTCTAATAAACGGGAATAGAAAGTATACCAAAATAAACGAAAACTGAAATAATTGGTTTTAAATAATCCGCACTAATATTTTTAAACAAATGTAAGCCTTTCTTCTTTAAGCCTAAATGCTTTGCTATAAGATTTCTAATTCAATATGTTTGGACAACTTAAAGAATAAAATCAAAAATTACAGGAAGATAATTTGAGGTTTAATGTTATTTATGATTATTTGTATGTCCAACGATATAAAACATTTGTTCTTTCGTTTATTTGTTATTATGTTTGCAAACGAAATAAAACGAAAAATAAATAAGTATGACCGAAGAAAATAAAAATATAATAAAAGAATTGAGGATCCAGGCCGAAAAGATTCGAAGAAGGGTAGTTGAGATCGTCTATTCCGGCAAATCCGGACACATTGGGGGGTCACTCTCATCGGTGGATATTGAAACGGCATTGTACTTCCATGTTATGAAAATTGATCCTAAAAATCCAAAACTGGAAGATAGGGACCGTTTTATATTAAGCAAAGGGCATAGCGTGGAAGCTTTATATTCTGTGCTGGAGGCTGCCGGTTTTATAGAGGATGAGGTCTTGAATACATACGGACACTTAAATTCAATTCTTGCCGGTCATCCGACCAAAAAAGTGCCCGGTATTGAGTTGAATAGCGGGGCTCTTGGACATGGACTATCGGTCGGTGTAGGAATGTCAATTGCTGCGAAAATGGATAAAAAAACGTTTCATACTTATGTGCTAATGGGTGATGGCGAACAAGGCGAAGGATCCATTTATGAAGCAGCCATGTCGGCAAGCCATTATAAACTTGACAATCTGGTAGCCATTATCGATCGGAATAAACTCCAGATTAGCGGTAAAACCGAAGACGTCATGGCGCTCGAACCCATGCGTGAACGTTGGGAAGCTTTCGGTTGGGAAGTATGGGATGCTGAAGGAAATGATATGGAATCCCTTGTTGATGTTTTTAAAAACATTGATTATGGAAATGGAAAACCAACCCTGATAATTGCCCATACCACCAAAGGTTGCGGGGTTTCATTTATGGAAAAAGTTCCTAAATGGCATCACGGGTTACCCAGTGAGACTCAATACGTCGAGGCAATTACTGAAATAAATGAACGAATAAAAAAATTGAACGAAGAGTAAACAAAGATGAGTACAGAAAATATAAATACAATCCCGTGCCGTAAGATGTTTACCGACACCTTATTGGAATTGGCGAAAAAAGATAGAGATATTGTGGCAGTAACCACCGATGCACGTGGATCGGTGACCTTAGATGCTTTTGCTAATGAACTCCCGGCGCAATTTGTTGAGTTAGGTATTGCCGAACAAAATGCGGTAGGTGTTTCAGCAGGACTGGCAAGTGCAGGGAAAAAGGCATTTGTTTGCGGTCCGGCTTGTTTCTATGTGGCACGTAGCCTGGAACAGGTAAAAATTGACCTGGCCTATTCGGGCAATCCGGTAAAAATACTTGGAGTCAGCGGAGGTGTCAGCTATGGAGCATTGGGCGCTTCCCACCATAGTTTGCATGATATTGCAGTATTGAGGACTTTCCCGGGTATGCACATTGTATTGCCTTGTGACATATATCAAACCAAACTACTGGTAAAGGAATTGATAGATTATCCTTATCCTGTATATATCCGTGTTGGAAGAAATGCAGTGCCCAATGTGTATGAAAATGAAAATGTTGAATTTAAAATCGGAAAAGCCAATTTATTACTTGACGGTAATGACCTGACTATTATAGGTACCGGTGAAACTGTTTATCATTGTCTGCAGGCAGGAAAGAAACTGCGCGAACAGGGTATCAATGCCCGTGTGATTGATATGCATACACTAAAACCTTTTGACAAAGAGATTGTGGTAAAAGCGGCTAAAGAAACCGGTCGTATAATTACAGTTGAAGAGCATAGTATTTTTGGCGGGTTGGGAAGTGCGGTTGCAGAGATTGTTTCGCAAAATTGTCCGGTTCCGGTTCGTATTCTAGGCATACCCGATGAAAATGCGATAACGGGAACTTCTATGCAGATTTTCAAACACTATGGAATCGAAAGCGAAGGAATTTTTGCTGCAGCTGTAATGATGTGCAAATAGATTTTTGTTTCAATGAGTACCGGGAATTTTTATGAACGTCCTGATATAGTTATTGCTGTTTGTTTTTATTCTAATGAGAAAAATAAACGCAATAGTAACAGATCGTAATTGGATAAATTAAATTATGTATAATCAGTTGTTTAGGCAAAATTGTTTCATCTTAACCGGGTATTTACAATTGTAAAGCTATTAAGATTCTTTTTTGGTTTTGTAGAATAAACATTACTTATTTTAAATCAAATAATCATAAATGAAATTCACATTAGCCATTGACCAGAGTACATCGTCCACAAAGGCCATGTTGTTCGACGAAAACGCAACCCTGGTTGCCCGCACATCAGTCGATCACAAACAATACTATCCACAACCCGGATGGGTTGAACACGACCCGGAAGAAATTCTCCGGAATACCTATAAATCAGTTGAACTTTTACTCGAAAAAAGCAAAACAGATCCCAGTAATGTGACTTCGGTTGCGATTACCAATCAACGGGAAACAGTCGTGGTATGGAACAAACTTACAGGAAAACCGGTTTATAATGCCGTAGTGTGGCAATGTAACCGTGGAACAAAATTTTGCGAAGAACTGATTGCACAAGGTCAGGAACCTTCGGTAATTGTGAAAACGGGTCTGATTATCAATCCTTATTTCTCGGCCAGTGGTGTTAAATGGATATTGGATAATGTCACAGGTGCACGAGAATCGGCCGTGAAAGGCAATTTGTTGATGGGTACTATAGACAGTTGGTTAATATGGAATTTCACCAACGGAAAAGTTCATGCCACTGACTATACCAATGCATCCCGTACCCTTCTGTTCAATATCCATACCTTAGACTGGGATCCCGAATTGTTGGATCTTTTCACTATTCCTGCCTCCATGACAGCCACCCCTTTACCTTGTGATGCACTGTACGGTACCACTACTATGAACGGCATGTTACCCGAAATACCCATAGCCGGTGTATTGGGCGATTCACACGGTGCATTGGTCGGGCAAATGTGTTTTTCTGTCGGAATGGGGAAAGCGACTTATGGTACAGGTTCTTCTATCATGGTAAATATCGGGGAAAAAGTGTTGCCTGCTCATCGCGGTCTGGTTACTTCGGTAGGTTTTGCAGCTTTAGGAAAAGTATTCTACGCTTTTGAAGGAAATATCCATTGTACAGGTGCCACTATTAAATGGTTGCAGGATGAATTGGAACTTATTAAGTCTGCTGCTGAAACGGAAGTGTTGGCCACTTCGGTCGAAAGCACCGACGGGGTTTATTTTGTCCCTGCATTTGCCGGGTTGGGAGCACCCTGGTGGGATAATGAAGCCAAAGCGTTGATATGTGGGATGAACCGTGGAACAACAAAGGCACATATTGTACGTGCCGCACTCGAATCAATAGCATACCAGGTAAAAGACCTGATGGCATTAATTAATGATTCAGGGGTTGAACTATGTGAATTGCGAGTGGATGGTGGTCCGGTAAATAATAATTTCCTGATGCAATTCCAGTCGGACATGTTACAGGCAAAGATCAACCGTAGCCCGGTAGAAGAAGCGTCTGCGCTTGGGGCTGTTTTGATGAATGGTTTTGCGTTGAAACGATTGGTTGAATTCAGTGATGCAGCAACTTTACGAACGAAAAACGATTATATTGAACCAAAAATGGCTCAGGAAAAGATAGATTCACTTTATTCCGAATGGTCTAAAGCAGTTCAACGCACATTAATGAAGTGATGTTAAGAGACAGACCTCAGGAACAATAGAATAAATCTACTTAACATCACAGAATCAATATAAATAAAACAATCCAGTAATACTTAAAACACAAGAAAAATGGCGTACAGACAAAAACTTACCTTTGGCTTAATCATTGGTACCAGAAATTACTTTAACTCCTCCCTGGCAGCAGACGTTCGCACTACACTGCTGAAAGAAATCGAGACTCAGGGCTACGGCTATGTGATTCTAAACGAATCAGAAACTGAAACCGGATCGATAGAAACCTACGATGACGCAAAAAAATGTGCCGCTCTCTTCAGGGCCAACCGCGATAAAATCGACGGTATCATTGTATCGCTGCCCAACTTCGGTTTCGAAATCGGCATTATCAACTCTATCAGCCTGTCCGACCTGAATGTGCCTATTCTGGTACAGGCATGCGACGATGAAAACGACAAAGTGACCTTGGACAAACGACGCGATGCTTTCTGTGGAAAACTTTCAGTGTGCAACAACCTTTATCAGTACAACATTCCATTTACCGACACCACATTCCATACTTATTCCATTCACAGCGAAGAGTTCAAAAAGGATCTGACTTATTTCGCCGGTGTTTGCCGGGTTGTAAACGGACTGCGAAAAGCCCGTGTCGGTGCCATAGGTACTCGTCCTGCCGGCTTCCAGACCTGCCGCGCAAGTGAAAAAATTTTACAGGCTACAGGTATTACAGTCATTCCTGTGGATTTGTCAGAGATTCTGGCTTCTGCAGGTAAAATCGACAAAGAATCAGCTATCATGAAATCCCGTCTCAACGAAATCAAGGCTTACGCCAGGGTTCCGAAAGAATATGAAGACAAGCTCATCATTCAAGCTAAGTTCGGTCTGGCTATTGACGAATGGGTGGCTGAAAACGAAATTGACGCTACTGCAGTACAGTGCTGGGATTCCCTTGAAAAAAATTACGGTTGTGCAGCATGTGTAAGCATGAGCATGATGAGCGAAAAACTGATGCCGAGTGCCTGCGAAGTGGACGTGGCCGGTGCTGTTTCTATGTACACCTTGATGTTGGCTTCAGGACAACCTTCCGCTTTACTCGACTGGAACAATAACTTTGCAGAAGATCGTGACAAGTGCGTTTGCACCCATTGCGGAAACTTTGCAAAAAGCTTCACAAAAAACGAACTTGAACTCGGAACGCTCGGTGTTTTAGGCAATGTTTTAGGCAAAGTAAATACGTTCGGGGCAGTAAAGGGCAAAGTAACAGAAGGTCCGTTCACTTTCTTCCGAATCTCGACAGACGACAATATGGGCATGATCAAATCGTACCTTGGTGAAGGAAAATTCACCAACGATCCTTATCCAATGGATGGTGGCATCGCTGTTTCTCAGGTTGAAAACCTTCAGGTCCTGCTCAAATACATGTGCAAAAACGGGTTTGAACACCATGTCGGTATGACGCGGGGTAATGTGGCAGATATTATCGAAGAAGCAATCGACAGTTACCTGGGTTGGGATTTGTACAAACATATTTAACCGGCTTTATTAATTGTTTGTAATTAATGAATATTTCAGCATATGTTGAGTGGAAGTTAATCTGTCCACTTAACGTATCTGTTGAATTTCATATTTCACAATCTTATTCTGATACTTTTTAAAAAAATTCAATTATGATCCTTATCCAAAATTACATCCCGGCAGTTATATTTCTTATATTTAGTATGGTATGTTGGGGTTCGTGGGCTAATACCCAAAAAATGGCTGAAAAGAACTGGCGTTTCGAATTGTTTTATTTCGATTTTGCCTGGGGCCTTTTGCTAACAGCTGTTGTAGCGGCTTTCACATTAGGAAGTTTTGGTTCTGATGGACGTGGCTTTATGCAAGATATTGCCCAGGCAGACACAACCAGTATTATGTATGCACTGGCAGGTGGTATAGTCTGGAATTTAGGAACATTATTACTCGTTGCAGCCATGGCAATTGCAGGAATGTCTGTTGGATTTCCAATCGGTGGAGGTTTGGCCTGGGTGTTGGGTATTCTCGTAAATTTTATCATTGCAGGTTCGCAAGGCACCAATACAACAGTATTGTTCAGCGGTGTAGCAGCCATCGTAGCAGCCATTGTTTTTTGTATGCTAGCCTATAAAAAACTTACGGGTGATAAAAAAGGTGCTACTTCAAAAGGCATTATCGTTTCAATATTAGCCGGTATTACCATTGCTTTCTTCTACGGTTTGGTGGTAAAATCACTCGACCCGACTTATGTAAACGGTGGAAGTGGAAATCTGACTCCATTTACTGGTGTATTTTTCTTCACTATAGGTGCAGTGATCAGCACTCCTGTTTTCAATCTCTTCGTTATGCACCACCCTGTTCAGGGAGAAAAACTTTCAATTAAAGACTATTTTAAAGGCGATATGAAAACGCACTTAACAGGTGTGCTTGGTGGAATCATTTGGATGGCAGGAATGGTGATTAGTTTTATGGCTATTCCAAAAGCAGGTCCGACGATCTCTTATGCATTAACAAACGGGGCACCGGTTGTTGCTATGTTCTGGGGTGTCTTTGTCTGGAAAGAATTCAAAGGAGCTCCCAAAGGAACTAATGGATTACTTGCCGCCATGTTTTCTTTATTCGTAATTGGATTAGTCTTAATCACTATGTCCAAATCGTAAACCGGTTTTATATAACCTGATTAAAAAAAATATCTGACTATAAGACATCAGATAATTCAAAACCGAATAAATTATTTGAATCAAAGAATCAGTTCTCTCCTCAAATCTCTTCCGGTTGTCTGACAGACTCTCTACTTTAGGAGAGTCTTCGTCCAGCGAATTTTTAAGTTGTATTTCATCTTTTTGTTGCTTCGTCCCCATTCTCTTTTGATGAAAGGACCACGGATAGAGGTTATTAAGTTAAGACAGCAAGAAGCTTCATCACATGCACATATACTTTTAATCGATTAAAAGTATATTTTAAATAAACTGCAATATGTATTTATTGCAAGACTTCCTTTAAAACTGCAGACCAGGCCTTTAATATTAAGAACCCCCGCACAGCGTACATGTTTCAAAGTCGAAATAATTGATACCTGGACCAGGACTATCCAGACATATGCTTATCCTTCTGAAACTAAGAAGGATATTAATTATCGTGTTTATGACAAGTATTAAAAAAACAGAACTTCCCCTAATCCACAAATCTCATTAAGGATCAGAGAAATATCAAACTAATTAAATCAATACTAATTAAATATATTTATGAAAAAATCAATCAAATTTTTTCTGACATATACGTTTGTTTTTGTTTGTTCAGTTGCATTTGCTCAAACAAGTAGTAGACAATTATCAGGAAAAGTTACGTCATCAGATGGCGAACCACTACCGGGAGTTAATATCGTAGTTAAAGGAACAACAACCGGAACTATTACAGGGTTGGATGGCACCTTTACAATGAATGCAAATGTGGACAAAAATACTGTCCTAACAGTATCATTTATTGGTTATGAAACTCAAAAAATTACTATTGGCAATCACAATCAATTTAACATTCATTTATCAGAAGATCAAAAACTACTTGATGAAGTGGTTGTCATAGGCTATGGTACAGTAAAGAAAAGAGATCTTACGGGAGCAATTTCGTCGGTAAAGCAGGAGGATATTGTCATGAGCCCCGTGGCAAATCCAATGGAAGCTTTAGAAGGACGAGTTGCCGGGCTTGACATTACCCGTAATTCCGGACAGTCAGGTGCAGCTCCAAATGTGCTTTTACGTGGAACCCGTTCATTGACGGCGAGCAACTCTCCTCTTTATATCATTGATGGTATTCAGGGAGATATCACCCAGCTTAACCCCAATGATATTGCTTCGGTTGAGGTACTAAAAGACGCATCTTCAACAGCCATCTATGGCTCGGCCGGTGCAAACGGGGTTATTATTGTTACAACAAAACAAGCCCCCTCAAACAAAGTGGTAGTAGATTTTAATGCATACACCGGTGTTAATACCTTTGCCAGTTTTCCAAGCGGATTAACAGGTGATGCATGGTTGAATTATAAAAAAGAGGCTTACCGGGCCGCAAATCCAACTGCTGCTGAACCAACCATTGCCGACCTTGGATTGGGAACGGCAGTAACAAATGCCATAAATTCAAATCAATGGGTTGATTGGGTCAAAGAGACACTAAAAACAGGTATTCAGCAAAATTATTCAATCTCTATCCGCGGTGGTACCGATAAAACAAAAGCCTACTTCAGTGCAGGTTATAACTCTGAAAAAGGCATATATACATTGGATCGTACAGACTTATATACTATGCGATCGGGCGTTGATATTCAAATTAGAAAGTGGGTTAAAGCAGGTGTACAGGCAAATTTAAGCTGGCGAAACAGTGATACTTCCAACAGCCGCCTGAATAAATCATTGAGTACTTATCCTCTTGGAGAACCTTACACAAGTGATGGTTCGATTAATTTATACCCGATCAGCGGATCCTCTACAGTTAGTCCATTGGCTAATTACGCACCAAATGTATATTTCAACAATAACAAAAACCTTGGTGCAACGGCTAATCCTTATATAGAGTTTACACCTGTAACCGGATTATCTATTAAAAGTATTTGCGGATTCTCTTTATCGGCAGGACGTACCGGCTCTTTTCAAAATGCACAGTCGTATGATGAAGCTGCCCAGGGAGCAACAGATAGAATAGGTACTTACAATACATCCCTGAGTTATGGTTATACCTGGGAAAATATTGCAACATACAATAAGACTTTCCAAAAAGACCACACGATAACTGTTACAGGTATCACTTCGTTTAATAGCTCTCAAAACGAAGGAAGCGGACTAACAGCTTCCGGGTTTAATTATGATGAGTTTATCTATTACAATTTAGGAGCTGCAACAACCGTAAATAGTAAAAATACGTATTACTCTGAAACAACGAAAATGTCTTATGCCGGTCGTATAAATTATTCGTATAAGGATAAATATCTCTTTGCAGTTTCAAATCGTTGGGATGGGGCATCTCAGCTATACAATAAATGGGATTATTTCCCTTCCGCAGCTCTTGCATGGCGAATCAGTGATGAAGGCTTTATGGAAAAAACCAGAAAATGGCTTGATGACCTCAAACTCCGCGGAAGTTACGGAGTCTCGGGAAACTCAAATATTCCTCCCTATGTAAGCACAACGTCAATAGGTTCGATGACGGGTACGAATCTATCACTGGGCGGGGGAACTCTGCTTCCTCTGACTGTTCCAAGTCAGGCTGTAGGGAATACTGCTTTGGGATGGGAAAAATCGTACAACTATAACCTGGGCCTCGATGCAAGTTTTCTGAACAGCCGCGTTAACTTTACCGTTGACTGCTATCAAACAGATACAAAAGGAGTGCTTTGGACGAGAAATCTACCGGCTACATCAGGAAGTTTTATCGTAAAGACTCCATATCAAATGACCTCCAACATTGCCGCGACCCAAAATAAAGGTGTTGAATTTACGTTGAACTCAAGAAATATTGTGAATAAAAGTTTTCAATGGACATCCACCCTTACGTTTGCCCGCAACTGGGATAAATTGACTTCAATTGACCTGGGAAGTAATTACCCTGTTTCAAGTCTTGTTTCTGCCAATTTATTTGTGGGAGGACCTATTAATGCTATCTATAACTATAAAAAACTGGGTATCTGGCAAACCAGTGAAGCGACTGAAGCAGCAAGGTACGGGTGTATACCGGGTCAAATTAAAATAGCAACCGTAGAGAAGTTTGATGCAAATGGGGTAGGTGATGGAGGCTATCACACCTATTCCGCTTCTGATAAACAACTTCTCGGCTCTTCCAGCCCGAAATGGACATTCGGTTTCCAAAATACATTCAATTATCAGAATTTCGATTTGAATGTTTTTATAACCATGCGTTGGGGACAACTAGTCAATTCGGCCATACTTGGAGCCTGGCAATATAACGGGGACAATATCCCTTCGATTTTCAACTATTGGACACCTACGAATCCATCGAATGACTATCCTCGCCCCGACAAGTCAGCCGGAAACAGTTCTGTCGTTGAATCATGTTTGGGTATAGTTGACGGTTCCTACATGAAGATAAAAAATATCACGTTGGGATATTCATTACCAAAAAAAACCGGCAATAACCTGGGAATTAATAAACTGCGTGTTTATGCTACGATAACCAACCCGCTCATAATTGCTAAGAGTCCGCTTTTAAAGGATATCGATCCTGAAACATGCGGTGTTGGCTCCTTAGGCTCCACCGACTCATCTGACTCTTTTCCACTTTACCGACAAATAGTTGTTGGTGTTAACTTAACATTCTAATAGCTCAACGTAATGAAAAGTATATATAAATTTTTAATCTTATCTGTGTTATGTGCAGGCATGATGACAGCCTGCTCATTGAGTGAATATAATCCCAGTTCAGTACCAACAGATTTGGCATATAAGTATAAAAGCGGATACGATGGGTTGATAAACGCATGTTATGTGAATAACTACTCTTTGTACGGTAAAATGGATTACATCGCCCTGGTAGATGGTGGAGCCGATGCTTTCATTAGCTATAAAAACAATGAAACCGGACCCCTTAATTATGACCAAAAATTAAATACAACCTATGGCCCGTTATGGACAATCTGGTCTGCTTTGTATGGTACGGTGAATTATTGTAATGCTGCAATTTATTATGCAAATAAAGGGCTTGTGGATTGTTCTTCTGATTCGTTAAAATCAGAGGTTGCCGAGGCTTATTTTTTACGCGCTCATGCTTATTTCAATATTGTAGAACAATGGGGAGGTGTTTATTTAACTACCGAATCGAGCCTTCAAACAGGAATTGTGAAAAGTCCTAAGCGAAGTTCAGAAGCTGAATTTTATGACCTGATTATTTCGGATCTTAAAAATGCCTGCACAAACCTTCCTTATACCCAAACATTAAGAGGCCGGATTACGAAAAAAGCGGCTTATGGATTCCTGGCTCGAGTCTATCTTCAAAGAACCCGGTTAAAAGAAGCAAATGCCAGCGAATATGCAAGACTGGCACTTGTAACTGCCCAGGAGCTTATTAACAATCCTTCAGAATATAACTGTGCACTCTATACGAGTGATGCCACAACATCGGGCTATTCAAAACTTTGGGATGGTGCCAATAATAAAAACAACTCGGAGTTTCTATGTTTTACAGCTGTGGATCCAACAGGTTGGGGGATAAATAACCCGGGAGGGGCAAACCAGGGTAGGACCCGCCAGTATTTTCTCCCGGATTTCAGGAGTTTTACCGATTTGGGTGGTACTGAAAAGGCACTACTTTACGGACGTTGCAACTCCACATGGTACGCACCCTCTAAATACCTGTTGACACAGATATTCGAGCCAATTGATACTACACCCGATACACGCTTTGGGGAAACATTTACGTACAGATTTTATGCAAGCGCAAATGCAACCTATACACAGGCTATGTGTTCAAAATACGGGAAAGACACATCTTTGGTTGGAATGCAGATAAAAGATACGAGAGGCGCTTACACAGTTGCATCCGGTAGTCTTAATCTGGAAGAGACTAATACAACCAATATGGCTAGTGGGCTTTATCTGTTTGTACCTAACTGGACAGTTGCCAACAAACAAATGATGCCAGCATTTGTATCCGATCCTACGACCATATATGACTCAAATGGCTTTCTGACCACTACTACCTATTATAGTGATGTTTTCCCGGCATTAAGAAAATACTCATCCAGACAATGGGCATCGAATAATGCACAGTATTGGCTTGGCGATTACCCGATAATTCGTCTTGGAGACGTATATTTGATTGCGGCAGAAGCAGCATTGCGTTACAACAACGACCAGACAACGGCTCAGATTTACGTGCAGGCAATCAGAAATCGTGCTGCCGTCACGGGTCGCCAGTATGAAATGGCGGTGCCTGCAAGTCAAGTTACGTTAGATTTCATACTGGCAGAGCGTGCACGTGAATTAACAGGAGAATGTGATCGTTGGTATGATCTTAAACGTTACGGTTATATTACCAGAGACTACCTGCAATCAAAGAACCCCGGACTTGATGCGGGCTTTAGTCCTACAAAACACATTGTAAGGCCAATACCACAAAATTTTCTTGATGCGATTTCAAACCCACAGGAATTCGGGAATAACGGGTATTAAGAAGTCCTCAATCCAAGTGTTTAATGTAGTGAGATGCTAAGTTAAATGGATGTTAAAAACCCCATATCTGTTTAAAAAAATCAGATATGGGACTTTTCTTTCTTTTCCTGTGCCTGCTTTGAGTTTGAAGAGTCTGTATCATCTCCAGCCAATACTATTCATCCATCTATGCCGGATTTTCTCATGGTCAATCAAGAAACAATAGGAGTAGATAAAGAGTTTAAATGTGAAAGGTAGTCACCGGTTGATCGAATAAGTGCTCCATTAAAACATTGAAATCTATTTAATTCACCTGTTGTGCATTTATATTGAATTTTCATATATTTATGTTTGCTGTCGTTTATTTTCTATTATATTTGTAATCTGTATAAGTTGAAGCAAAAATTGCAATAATAGTAAATAAACATAAGTATTAAACACAAGTTCTTTTTGATAAAAAATTAATAATTCAAAAATCAAATATTGTTCAGATAGTACTATAACTATCAAATGACTGCATACAAGATTCTAATTAAAAGCAGGTAATACCGACAATGCTTATTGCCACTGATTTTCATCAGGATCAGTTCCCGATACTTATATAAAGCTAATTTAAAACAAAATATTATGGAAAACAAGCCTCTGATAGGATTAGTCATGAAATCGCTTCAAGCGGAATTCTTTCAGGAAATGGAAAAAGGAGCTTTGGAATTTGCACAAAAACAAAATAATTTTGACCTGATTACTCTAGGAACATCGAATCAAACAGAAATTAACCGGCAGATTGAGTTAATCGACATAATGATAGCCAAAAAAGTCGATGCCCTGGTAGTCGTTCCTATAGATTCCCGTGCGCTGGTTCCTGTTGTTGTAAAAGCTATAAAAGCAGGAATAAAAGTAATTAATATTGACATCGGGCTTGATGAAGAACTTTTAGTACAAAATGGAGTTGAACTTACGTTTGTGGGCCCGGATAACGAAAAGGCGTCAAAATTGGTGGGTGATGTACTTGCAGGTAAATTACACAAAGGGGCAAAAGTAATCCTGATTGAAGGACTTCAGGTAGCAGAAAATGCACAACAACGGAAACAAGGTTTTTTGAAATCGATTGCCGGAAATCAATTACAATTGGTTGCTTCGGAAGCCGCCGACTGGGAAACGGATAAAGCTGAAAAAGTGTTTGAAGGACTTTTTGCAGAGAACCATGATATCGAAGGTGTGATGTGCTGTAATGATGCTATGGCAACAGGAGTAATCAGGGTATTGAAAAAACAGGATAAAGCCGGGATAATAAAGGTAGTCGGCTTTGATAACGATGCTTCTGTCCAACCATTCCTTGAATCGGGGGTTCTGTTGGCAACCATTGATGCTTATGGATCTCAAATGGCAGTTCAGGGTATTCAATACGCCCTGAAAGTGTTAAAAGGCATGGAAAATAATGGTCGATATTCTACTGAATTTAAGCTGATTCAATCAAATGCATCATAGATATCTATTGAATAATATGTATGGCGGCTGAACATGATTTACTGGTCGCTATTCTTGCCTAAAGGATTAAATTTAATTGCTATCTTTGCAGTCGAAATAAAACGAAGATATTTTGTAATAATCAATTACGAAATGTCTGGAAATGAGCATTAATTTAATTTTTCAATATGTCTAATAAATTTAATTCAGTAGAAGAAGCTATTGCGGATATCCGTAAAGGCAAAGTAGTTTTAGTTCTTGATGATATAGCACGCGAAAATGAGGGTGATTTCATTGCTGCTGCCGACCTGGTTACCCCTGGCATTATAAATTTCATGTCGAAATATGGAAGGGGACTAATTTGTGTCTCAATAACCGAAGATCGCAGTGATGAGCTATTACTTGAAAGAATGGTACAAAGTAACACGGCCCCGTTGCAAACAAATTTTACCGTATCTGTCGATTTGATCGGACAAGGGTGTACAACAGGAATATCAGCTTCCGACCGGTCGAAAACAGTAAAAGCACTTGTAAATAAAGACACAAAACCTGAAGACCTTGCTCGTCCGGGACATATTTTTCCATTAATTGCAAATTCTGAAGGCGTTTTGGGTCGTAAGGGGCACACCGAAGCATCCATTGACCTGCCAAGGCTTGCCGGATTGACTCCTGCAGGAGTATTAGTTGAAGTGATGAATGACGACGGTTCTATGGCACGTTTTGACGATTTGGTGATTGTGGCAAAACGACATGCTGTAAAACTTATATCTATCAGTCAAATAGTTGAATACAGACAAAAAACAAAAATATAAGTATTATGCTTCCAAATCAAAGACGCGAAAAAATTCTTGAGTTAATCCGTGAAGATGGTCATGCCAAAGTAATGGATCTAAGCCGGATTTTTAAAGTGACAGAAGTTACGATACGTCAGGATCTTGAGAAACTGGAGAAAGATGGAGATGTCATTCGTGAACATGGAGGAGCCTACCTTAAAAATATAGACCTGAATGTACGTAATTTTAGCTTACAAAATCAGGATAATATGGTTGAAAAAATAATGATTGCTCACAAAGTGATTGAATTAATTGAAGATGGAGATACTATTATTCTTGATTCAGGGTCAACGACTACAGAAATCAGCAAACTATTAAACGGGTATAAAAATCTGACTGTAATAACAAACGCACTTAACATAGCTTTAATTCTTGGAGCACATTCCGGAATAAATGTGATTGTAACCGGAGGTGAATTCAAAGCACCTACACTTTCTCTTACCGGACAGAAAGCAGCAGATTTTTTTCAAAATCTCCATGTGGATAAATTGTTTCTTGCAACTGCAGGTATTGCTTTAAAATCAGGTTTAACATATCCTGGCATCAGTGACATCTGTGTTAAACGAGCGATGATTGATTCTTCAAATGAAATCTACTTAGTTGCCGATTCTTCTAAAATAGGCAAAAATTCGTTTGCCAGTCTTGGAGCACTTTCATTGATAGATTATTTGATTACAGATTCCAAAATTAAACCCGAGGATATTGAGTGGTTGAAGACTTATGATGTGAAATTTTTAATAGCAGAATATAAATAACAAATGCAGTTATTTACAATCAAAAAGCTCAAAATTTAATTGTTTTGAGCTTTTTGATTTTTGTACATCAAAACTTTCGTATTTAAAATCCACTAATGTCATCTGATTTATAAAGAAACTTATTCTTGTAATTTGATTCCTTAAGATTTAATTACTTATGAACCATAACTTTGGGCAAATTAAGATATTATAAGATATCAATTTAAAATAAAACGATTAACTTTAGCACCATTTTTTTGATATTCAAAAAAACAGTATATTTGCAAATTATGCAGAAAACGTCCACTTTTACAAAATCAGTCATTTACTAACTAAAATATATCATTCAATTATGAGTTTATTAAGCGAAACCGGTAAGTATTTTCTGTTGATGGAACGGGTCTTTGTCTTGCCAGACCGTCAAAGAATGTTTTTTCGTCAATTTCCAAAAGAATTAGAAAAGTTAGGATTGCAATCTTTACCAATTGTGATCATCATTTCGGTTTTTATTGGCGCCATTATGACAATGCAAACTAAATTAAATTCATCAAATCCTTTATTGCCAACATACACTACAGGCCTGGTAACCAGAGATACTTTATTACTTGAGTTCTCTTCCACTATCATGTGTCTGATATTAGCGGGTAAGGTCGGATCAAATATCGCTTCGGAAATTGGTACCATGCGGATAACAGAACAAATTGATGCACTCGAAATTATGGGTGTTAACTCTGCTAACTATCTGATTTTACCCAAAATTGTTGCATTTGTAGTCATGATGCCGTTTTTAGTGATTTTTAGTATGGCTCTGGGTTTAATAGGTGGTTATGGCGTTGGACTTTTCACAAATATAATTACAACAGGCGATTATTTATCAGGCATCCAGTATGCTTTTGTCCCTTTTTACGTGTTTTATTCAGTAGTTAAGTCATTGTTTTTTGCATTTATTATCACTTCGGTTGCCTCCTATTATGGCTATTATGCATACGGAGGTGCGCTGGATGTAGGTAAAGCAAGTACAAATGCAGTAGTCAATGCCAGTATCCTTGTCTTGTTTTTCAATATCCTTATTACCAGTTTAATGTTGAATTAATTTCATTGGAAGATAAAATGATAGAAGTAAAAAATGTAGATAAATCTTTTGATGGAAACCAGGTACTAAAAAATGTATCTGCTGTTTTTGAAACAGGTAAAACCAATATGATTATTGGTCAAAGCGGTTCGGGGAAAACGGTATTAATGAAAAGCATCATAGGATTACACCGTATTGAAAAAGGAAGAATTGAATACGATGGTCGTAATTTACCGGATATGCAAATGAAGGAAATCCGGATATTAAGACGTGAAGTGGGCATGTTATTTCAGGGTTCTGCACTTTTCGATTCTTTAAGTGTATTGGAGAATGTAATGTATCCGCTTGAAATGTTCTCTTTAACCACTTATGAAGAAATGAAAGAGCGGGCTTATTTCTGTCTGAAACAAGTCAACCTTGAAGAAAAAGCGTTCGGATTAGCTCCCTCCGAAATTAGTGGCGGTATGCAAAAAAGGGTTGCAATAGCCAGAGCAATTGCATTACAACCAAAATATCTGTTTTGTGATGAACCTAATTCAGGTCTGGATCCGAAGACTTCGCTCATTATTGATCATCTTATTTCTGAAATTACGCATATTTTTGGGATTACTACCATTATAAATTCACACGATATGAACTCTGTGATGGAAATTGGTGAAAATATCATTTTTATTGAAAATGGTGAAAAAGCCTGGCAAGGGAACAATAAGGATATTTTTCACGTTGATAATGAAGCACTGAATGGTTTTGTATTTGCATCAGAATTATACAAACAAGTTAAAAAGGCAAATCAATGAAAATTATATCGTACAATGTAAATGGGATAAGGGCAGCTTTGAGCAAAAACTTTACTGAATGGCTTCAGAGTGAAAATCCCGATGTGCTTTGTCTCCAGGAAACAAAAGCCCAGCCTGACCAAATAGACACTATGCTTTTTGCAAAGCTTGGATATACCACATTCGCTCATTCTGCAGAAAAGAAAGGATACAGCGGTGTCGCAATATTAAGCAGGCAGGCTCCTGATAATGTAATTATAGGAATGCAACATCCCGGATTTGACTCCGAAGGGAGAGTTATCCGTGCCGACTTTGGAGATGTGACAGTAGTTTGCGTGTATATTCCATCCGGTTCATCTGGTGAGATACGCCAGGCTGTTAAGATGGAATTTCTAAAGGAATTTGCAGTGTTTATTGTCAATCTGCGTAAAAGCCGCCCTAACATTGTTGTCTGCGGCGATTATAATATCTGTCATAAACCCATTGATATAAATCATCCTGAACGTCAAAAAGGAGTTTCAGGATTTTTACCTGAAGAACGTGAATGGCTTGACCAATATGAATCCTCTGGGATGGTTGATTCGTTCAGGGTTTTTGATCAACGACCCGATCAATATAGCTGGTGGAGTTACCTTGGTGCTGCCCGATCACGGAATGCCGGATGGCGTATAGACTATCACTGGGTCAGTGAACCTCTTCGTGCCAGATTAAAGTCGGCAGCAATACTTTCAGAAGCAGTACATTCAGATCATTGTCCTGTTGTTGTTGAATTAGCATAGAGCGTTGAGCATTAAGCATAGAGCCAAGAGCCAAGACAAAAGAACCAAGACAAAAGATAGGACCCAAGAACCAAGATTAAAGAGCAAAGAGCATCGTTCATTAAGCAACGAACCAAGATTAAAGATTAAAGATTAAAGAGCAAAGAGACAAACCCATGCTCAAAGCACAAAACTTAAAGCTCAACGCTCAACGCTCAACACTCAATGCTCAATTCTCAACGCTCAATACTCAAAGCTCATCGGTTTTCTTCAAAAAACATGTTTTTAATGATAAAAAACAATAAATCTTAGGAAGTGCAGTAAAGATGACCTAAAAAGTTTTTAACTTTGTCCTTTCAAAAAAACTTTGTATTATATGAAATTCAATCGTTTCAGGTTATTATTCTTTTTATCCGCTATCATTTTACTAAGTTCCTGTTTAGGAACCACTACTGTTACTACAACATCAATTGATCCAAGTTTTGTATCACTGGTATTTAAAGTGAATGATAGTATACCCGCTTTAAGTGGCGCTGTATTTACATTAACAGACAATACGATAGTTAATCTTGATTCTTTGCCTTTTAAAACACGTATTGATAGCGTTTATCCAACTTATACTTTTATAAGTACAGCCGGTGCAAAATTCTATTTCCCTGTAAGTGGTTATAAATATAATAAAGATTCGGCTGTTGTAACCGGAACTGATACTATTGATTACAGGCAACCTGTAAGAATCAGAAACTGGGCGGCAGATGCGAAAACGTATAAAGATTATTATACTCAGGTGAATGTCCATCACGTTGATCCCGAAAAATATATCTGGAGTAAAGTCACTGATAATTTGAATTCAATCAATGCTTCAAGTCAAAAAACAGTGATTCTTAATGATACTTTGTTTTACTATTTAAATGATGGAACAAATGCCTATTTATATACATCATTAGATGGTTATAACTGGAACCAGTCTACAGTAAAAGGGTTGCCGGTAAACACACCGTTAACCGACATGATGCAGTTTAACGGGAAATTATATTTAACTCATGATGGTAGTAATATCTACACATCGGCAGATGGGTTTAACTGGACAAAGAAGTCGGTAAACGCTTATACATTCAATTCGTTGTTATATGTATTGAATGGGCAGCTTTGGGCGGTCGTTCAATCAAATGGAAGTAATTATTTCGCCATATCAAACACTGGAGATTTTTTAGATACAGATATAACAACAGGAACAATTCCTGTTAACTTCCCTGTAAGTGATTTTGCTTCGGTGACTTACCAATCTTCGACAGGAAAACCGAAAGTGTTGGTTTCCGGTGGATATTCCTCAACAGGAGAAAGATTGAAGAATAGCTGGGGCTCAGAGGATGGCGTTTATTGGGTTGATTTCAGTAATGGCAGTTATTCCCTGAATAGTCATACCCTGGATACTTTGGCTGTAGGGGCTTCAATAATCGCTTATGACAGTAAATTATTTGTTTTTGGTATGCGGACGGATAATGGTGGAAACCTTTATAAAGTTTCGATTGACGAAGGGTTAAGCTGGCAAAATCCTGATACAACACACAACTTCTTCCCTGCCAACTATATTCCGCGAAGTTATCAATCCGCTGTTGTCTTTATGCCTTCAAATTTAAAAGGTGCTCAAACGATTGACAAGAAAGCCCAGATACTTCAATCAAACCGTATTTTCATTGTCGGTGGAAAAGCATGGGAAACATCTTTCTCGGATGTATGGACCGGAAAATTAAACCGGAAAAGTTTCTTACGTCAATAAGTTGGAATTGTGATATTTAAAAAGGTGTTTCTTTATCAGAGACACCTTTTTTGTTTTTATTTATACACGATTAAAGAATTTTAATTACTTTTGCGGCTTCTAACTAACCGAAAGGGGATGAAAACAAAGAAAACACATACTGCCTCATCTATTCGATTCCGTCGCTGGAGCAGGGCAGGGTATGCTGTTTTTTGCAGTCTGGCCCGGACAGTTACAATAGGCAGTCTGGCTGTTTCAATTTCGGATAAATCGTTACAAAAGGCAGTTGGGGTATCCAAAAGAACTGTATTAACATTTGCTTCCGATGACGAATCACCCGATCACTTGCATGAACTCTCAGAGCTGGATGCAACAATAAATCAAATCAGGGAAATAACTATCTTCGAAAAACTATCTGAGAGTACTGCTGCGCGTTCTCAGGTTTCAAATATTTATTCATCCGAACGGTTGAAATGAGTTTATCTCATTTCAACCGTTTTTTATTTTACACAGTATGAAAAAAAACTTTATTCTCTTTTCAATCTTTCTTCTTACTATTCCTTCTTTGCGAAGTCAGGAAAAAGCTGATTCTGTGGATGTATATCTTTCCGGATTACAGGTGAATGCCAACAGGAATAAACTCTATTCCGAAATGGGACGGGTCCTTACCGTAGTTGATAAAACCGAAATCGCCCGAATGCCTGTACGAAGCATTGATCAACTGTTGGACTATGTTGCAGGGCTTGATATCCGTCAACGGGGTACTGATGGCACTCAGGCCGATATATCGGTGCGTGGTGGATCGTTCGATCAGGTATTGGTACTGTTGAATGGCGTCAACATTACCGATCCTCAGACAGGACACTTTAACCTGGATATTCCACTTAATTTGTCGGATGTGAGTCGGATAGAGATACTGGAAGGATCATCTGCAAGGGTATTGGGCCCCAATGCTTTTAGCGGAGCTATCAATATCGTCACTGAAAACAATGAAAAACATGCCCTGAATGCCGAACTGGTAGCAGGAAGCTTTAATTATTTCAGTCAGTCCGTTACAGGAAGTCTCGGAACGGATCAATTCCATACTTTTGCTTCCATATCCCATAAAAGCAGTTCGGGTTACTCGTATAATACAGGTTTTGATTTAAGCAGTGCCTTTATTCAATCTACTTATAACACCCCGTATGCCGGTAAATTTGACTTACAGCTGGCAACCCAATTAAAAGAATTCGGTGCCAACGGGTTTTATTCCCTGGCTTTTCCAAATCAATATGAAAATTCAAAAACATTTCTGGCAGCCCTGAACTGGCAGCTGGCAAAAGGGAATTTTGAATATACTGCCCAGGCTTACTGGCGTGAACATCATGACCGTTTTGAGCTTGACTTTACGAATCCGGCAGGATGGAATTATCACTTAACCGATGTGACTGGAGGAAAAGCTGCTGTTGCTTATCGTTCTCAATTCGGGAAAACAACGATAGGCGTTGATTTGCGCAACGAACACATTTTTAGCAATGTGCTTGGAACTCCTATTGATTCAATGCGGGCTCCAATGGAAACAAACGGTTTCTTTACCCGCGCAGCCAATCGCCTTTTATCAACAGGATATGTTGACCAAACCATGACCCTGAGACGTTGGTATTTCTCAGTGGGGGCTGCTTCAACCTATACAACTGCTTTCGGTTTGAATACCTTTGGAGGGTTGGACATTGCCTGCCAGGTGAACGATGATGTGTGTGTCTTTGCAGATGCCAATTCCGCTGTACGACTACCTACCTTTACCGACTTATATTATGTGGGACCGCAACATACTGCCAATCCGGATTTGAAACCTGAGAATTCGCAGACCATTGAAATAGGTACTAAAATACTAAAACCTGACTGGAAATTAGATGTTGCAGGCTATTACAGGATGGGTCAAAATATAATTGACTGGGTTAAACTGACTCCTACAGCAAACTGGATAAGCGAAAACCTGACCAATGTCAATGCTTTAGGTGCTGATATCTCGTTCGAATACATTTTTCACCAATCGTTTATCAGGAAGATGGGAATCAATTATTCCTATTTACAATCAGATAAAAGTGCCAGCAATTTTATCTCCAAATATGCACTGGACTATCTGAAGCATAAAGTTGTTTTGACCATTGATCATGATGTCTGGAGTAAATTATCAGCTTCGTGGCATGTAGGTTATTATGACCGGGCCGGAAACTATGATGCAAATACTGTATATGGTGCTCCTTCAGTTATTAAGAATTTCATTCCCTATTTTATGTTGGATGGCCGGTTGAGTTGGACGCAAAAGAAATTTGATGTATTTGCCGGTTTGAATAATATACTGAATACAACCTATGCTGATTATGGCGGGATCACTCAACCCGGAGTGAATGTGAATATAGGCATTCGGTTGAAGCTGAACTAATTGAAACTCATGTAAAAAGAATCTTCCACAGATTATACTGAATTTCACAGATATTTCTTTCTGTGTTATTCCGTGTAATCTGTGGAAGATCTCTTATTCTACCTGATTCTTAGCAAGCAACAATAGGTTTTATTTGCTTGAAGAAATCATTTCCTTTGTCGTCAACCAGGATAAATGCAGGAAAATTTTCCACTTCAATTTTCCAGATAGCTTCCATTCCTAATTCAGGATATTCCAGGCATTCTACTTTCTTGATGTTTTGCTCTGCCAGAATAGCTGCCGGTCCACCGATAGAACCCAGATAGAACCCACCATGCTTTTGACAGGCATCGGTTACCTGCTGTGTCCTGTTACCTTTGGCAATCATAATCAGACTGCCACCGTTTTCCTGAAATAAATCTACGTATGAATCCATACGCCCTGCAGTAGTGGGTCCGAATGATCCTGATGCCATCCCTTTCGGAGTCTTGGCAGGACCTGCATAATAGATCGGATGATCCTTTATATACTGAGGCAGCGGTTTGCCCGAATCAAGCAATTCTTTTAATTTGGCGTGAGCAATATCCCGCCCGACAACAATGGTGCCGTTCAATGAAAGACGTGTAGATACCGGATACTTTGACAATGTTGCCAGAATATCTTTCATAGGTTGGTTCAGGTCGATTTTCACTGCATTGCCTTCTCCCTGGTTCCTCAATTCTTCAGGTATTAACCGGCCGGGATTATCTTCCATCCGTTCAACCCAGATACCATCTTTATTGATTTTCCCTTTGATATTCCGGTCGGCAGAACAGGATACTGCCATGCCAACAAAACAGGAAGCCCCGTGACGCGACATACGGACTATGCGAACATCGTGGGCAAAGTATTTGCCCCCGAACTGTGCTCCGATACCCGATTCCTGTGATGCTTTCAGAATCTTTGCTTCCATTTCCACATCGCGGAACGACTGTCCGAGTTCATTTCCTTCCGTCGGAAGTTCATCATAGTATTTGGTGGATGCAAGTTTCACTGTTTTCATGCAGGCATCTGCCGATGTACCGCCGATCACAAATGCAATGTGGTAAGGCGGACAAGCTGCTGTTCCCAAAGTCTTCATCTTTTCTGTCAGAAATTTTTCCAGTGAAACAGGGTTCAGTAATGCTTTTGTTTCCTGGAATAAATACGATTTGTTGGCTGAACCTCCTCCTTTTGCAATGAATAAAAAGTTATATTCATTTCCGTGACTGGCTACTAAATCGATTTGAGCCGGAAGATTGGTCCCTGTATTTACTTCATCGTACATGTTCAAAGCGGCATTCTGAGAATAACGCAGGTTTTCTTCGGTATAGGTTTGGTATATTCCTTTCGATAAAGCTTCTTCGTCGGTACCGTTTGTCCATACATTGCTTCCTTTCTTTGCATATACCGTAGCTGTACCGGTATCCTGGCAGAAAGGCAATACCCCTTTTGCAGCAATCTCTGCATTCCGAAGCATGGTTAACGCCACGAATTTATCGTTTTCACTGGCCTGTGGGTCGGCAAGGATAGAAGCCACCTGAGCCTGATGAGCAGGACGAAGCAGAAATGAACAATCGCGCATGGCGGTACGTGCCAGCATGGTAAGTGCTTCCGGCTCCACTTTCAACACTTCCTGTCCTTCAAATCCCGAAACGGAAACATGTTCTTTTGCAAGCAAATAGTACTCGGTTTTGTCCTTTCCCAGTGGAAACGGTTCCTGGTAATTAAATTCTTTTGCCATTTTATGTAAGTTTGAAAAGTTTGAAAAGTTTGTTGTTTGAAAAGTTTGAGGTTTGAAGTTTGAAAAGTCGTTGCTTCAAACAGGGTGCAAAATTAAGGAAATTTTTCTGTAATGCATAGAATTAGATCAAAACATTATACAGGATTCTAACTATCGACCCATTCGTTCCGGCAAGAGAGTCGATCATTAAAAAAGCCTGCTAAAATTAAGCAGGCTGGATCAATAAATAATCTTATACCAAACTTGTATGGTTTGGCATGATATGTTTGATAAATACGAGATTGTTTGTTTCATCATAATCGTATATTATGTATAGGTAGTGTTTTTATTCCTTCGGTACTTATACACGATTTCACCAAATTGTTTATGGATTTGAAACTGTGCCTTAGAGTGATAACTCAATTGATCAGGTTTATTGCACATATCCTGCAAATCATCTAAATAGCCGGAGACGTGATCATATTCTAATGGATGTTTTTCCCATGTCAATAAACCCCAAAATATTTCAATCAAATCATTCTGAGCGATTTTGCTGTAATAAACCATTTTCCTGACATCGTTTTTTAAGTTCTTCTTTTATGCCTGTAAAAAACTCATTCCCTGTCATATATCCTTCAGGTATAACTCCCTCAATGAAAGGATCTTCAAACTTCACCTCTTTGTTGTGTTTGCGTAATTCATTTATTAATCGCTTTCCGGTGGGTGTTTTATCGTCAATTTTTATGGTGTGTATCATACAATTTACGGTTTGAATTGTTTGAATGTTGAAAATACAAATATACAATCTTCATTTTAAGATCCAAAAAAAATAGACCTCTATTATTTCAAAAACTAACTGATATTAATAACAAAATTAAGGCATAATTGTTATGAATTATTTGAGACAGCTTTTATATTTATGTTTGGATCATATCGTTCTTCAAGGTTAAGAATCATGCGTATATACCTGTTTTTATTGCAGTAGTATAAATTGGCTGTTTCCCTCTTAATGTTGACAGCTCATTTATTGAAATAAGGTGTACATCAATTACAATATTATATTTCAAGTCAAGGTCATAGCACAAATCATATATTTTATTTTCATCCCTTGCATCATATTCTTTATCCAATAAAATCAAAATATCATAATCCGAATCCTCATTCGCTTTTCCTGTAACTTGTGAACCGAACAAAATAATTTCCTTTACAGAATTGTTATAACCTTTCTGTAAATGGGCCTTCAAATCTCGTAATATGATTAGTTTGTCAGTCATTCTGTGGTGCTTAATACAATATAGTTGATTACAAAGATACAAAAACATTCAAATAGTCAATATCCGTGAAACCTTTTTTAAAGATTTACAAAATATCAATATGTCTATTACTTTACCAACCTGATAGATCTACCTTGTGTTTGTAAAAATACATTTTTTATATTAAGCAGACTATTTATTTCTACTTTGACAGATTCTATTTTTTAGACAGGATTTACAGAATTAACATGTAATTATGGCCTAAAAGAATGATAGATTCCCATAAAGCTACTAAATTTATATTGTTTTAAATGACTATCTGCTTTTTGCACCAAATGTGTATTTTTTTTACTTTATTGTTTTGTGATTATCCGTAATAGCCCCATAGCTTCAAATAAAATATTCCGGTACTTTGTACTTAATGTTTATCAGATTATCCTGGTCAACAAATAGGATTATACTCCGTATCTAAAGCAAAGGATCTGCAGCTTACTAATAATCAATTATATTAATTTCATTCTTTCAAATCTTATATTAAAACGTTTCCGATAAACCGGAATGTACCATATTTCTCTCCTTTTTTTCGCTACTATATAACTCTTTGCAAAGTGTTGCTAATCAGGGATTAGCAAATAGTCTTTTTTAGCACTTCACAGTTATCTATCTTGGTGTTCGATCTCTGATCGTGGTGGACTTAGTAGAAAACCTAAAACCCCACGAATCTGCCCTTATTTCCCTTATTAATCCAATGTCGTTTATTAAGGTTATAGTTTGAATGCACCCTTTTCCGATTTATCGGAAAAGAAAAAACACTAACTAAACGACATTGCTTATTAATCTATCATCGATTCTTTAGTGATACAATTTGTTGTTTCAAATTTAAATCTAACTGACTATACAAAAGGTGAATTTACGAATATTTGAATGTTGGGTGCAAAAGCCGATAGTCATATTGTTTAAAATCTTATTGAATAATATGAAACCTGTTAATCCTGTTAATCCTGTCTCATTTTTTCATTATTTATAATCTGTCAAAGTAGAATTATATTCATCAATAAAATTAAATCGTAAATACTTGTCTTATTTTCAAATTTCATCGGCTAATTGACGTCCAGATTTTAATTGTATCTTACCTTTTTTCGATTGTTTCACTTCCCTAAGCCCACGTTTTATTCCACGTACTATTTTTCAGCTTCTTTGAATGATTCAAATCGTCGATATTCCTTTTCGTTCATGGTTACAATTACTGTTTTCATACTGATAATAAGTTTAAATGATTATGCAAAAGGATTTGCATTTCATCTTCCACCTAATTGATAATCATTTATTAAAATTCCCGGTGAAAGATTTAATCTCGTGGTAAGTTTGCGAATCATATCTACAGTCAATTTGCGTTTTCGATTCAGAACTTCTGAAACTCTGTTAGCCCCTCCAATTTCAGACACTAAATCAATTTGTTTTAAGTGCATTTCTTCCATTCTGATTTTAATCGCTTCAATAGGATCAGGTGCTTCAATCCGGTAATGTCTCTTTTCATATTCATCAATCAGCAAAGCTAGTACATCAGCTTCATCACTTTCGGGTGTCCCTATTTGTACGTCAAAAATAACTTCAAGCCTTTTCAATCCATTACGATAATCTGATTCTGATTTTATTGGTTGTATGTTCATAAGGTTTAATTGTTTACAATCAACTGTTATTTATAACTGTCAAATTGTGTTTGCATCTATTTTATCATATGCTTCGTGCGTTCCTACAAATCGAATAAAAATCCATTGTTTCTCAAAATTGAATTTTGCTATCAACCGGTATGAGTTACCTTTAATATTGAAAACTATTCGATTATCCTTTAAAATACTGGCATTTGCATATGTTTGTTTTACATCATTAGGAGTTTTCCAATCAGCATTCATTGCCGTATCGTACCAGGTTTTCAAATACTGTTCTGTTTCAGCATGTGACTCCCAGAATTCCCGCAAAGTGCTTTTTGAAAGTATTCTCTCCATTTCTAAATTAAATTCTGATGCAAAGATAATTGTTTATTCCCAATATGGGAACATTTTATTTATTATTAGCATTATATTGAACTAGCCCAACTAAAATAATCATCATAATGATAATAATTTAATACATTAATCTGACTATTATTCTATACAAAATTGTAAATCCTAAAAATACAAAAGGTGGAATTACAATTTCCACCAATCAATTTCCACACTTCGTACCTTTAATCAACTTCTTAAATAAGTCAAATCAGAGGTGCTATTTTCCATCTAAATAAAGTGTATCCGGGCATAGATCAACTCCATTAGCCCATTGAATGCTTCCCGGAAAAGGTTTCACAGAATTAAACAGGCTTACATCTTTTAATCCCTTAAAAATACCAATCTCCAAATATGGTTTTACATCAAACCTCTTTTCTTCCCCGTTATTAAAAGTGATCAGTAAAGTAAAATCCTGTTCCGGTTTTACATTTTTTACTCTCGGATTCATATTGTTGTTATTTTAAATGAGCCGGTAATATTTAGTTCTCACATTATTGCCTTACAATAGTCTTCAAATTATACAGTAAATCACTGATTATTTTCAATATAATCTATTGTGAATATAGTGGTTATATATTTATTGCTGCCTATTGTGTTCTATTGTGCCTATTGTGGTTATGTCTTTGATTTTTGTGTCCTTTTGTCCTTTTGTAGCTTATGTGGTTATGTATTTTGATTTTTTGTGTTTTCTATTGTGCCCTCGTGTCTATGTGGTTATTTTTAATTCTTCAAATATCCTTCCTCCCGGCTTACAATTTTCATAAGTTTATTATTCCGTATGGAGTTATGTTCGCTGACCACGATGGCCGTTACCGACACTGTTACATTGATCGGTTCAATTGTATTGTCATTCAATAGCCCCAGGTAAATTTTCCCTGTCAACGGTTTTTTCTCCTGAGCCGCATCATTCAACACATCTCCCTGTTTGAAGCATTTGAATTTCTTTCCTGTTTTAAACAAGAAAGCGTTGATTTCATCATCCATAAACCAGAATTTCACATTATCCTCTCCCTGAATCATACTAAAAGCGTTTATACCGTACATAGCCAGTGCCGCCATACTCCCATACCCCGGAATATGCGAAGCCATTGACGCTGCAGTATTTAAGAAGCCTCTCTTTGCCTTGACAAACGCTTTCTTCCCTTCCGTACCTACGCCGATATAATAACTCCACGACACCGTACCTTCCGGCAGTGTGAAATCAATCAGATCCTTGTTTAACTTCCCGTAAAAGATATTCGATGTTCCGATTTTTGTTACACGCTCAACGAGCGTTTGTGCGATAGTGTCCCGTTTCATAAGGAACTTTTCCTGTGTGGGTATGTAAGTTGTATCCTGAACGGTATGCCAGTAAACCGATGAATTGAAATCCTGTGTAGCCGTGCCTGATGGTATACGTTGGATCTTTATTCTGCAGATTCGTGCAGTACCTGCAGGATTTGTAAAACGAAATTTATAGATCCCTGTTTGCGGAATATAGATTATCTTCTTCTCTATTTTTCTGACTTTGTAATCCATAAATTTAACCGATGACGGAAGTTCACTTATCTCCAGCTCTTTCAACGACCAATCGTGAACTTCTTTGAACGAAAAGACCAGTTCGTCTCCTGCAGCAAAACCATAGTAAAACACTTCCTCGCTTTTGGGGTTTACTTTCAATGTATTGTCAGCTACATCTACCGGTGCCAAGCCAAAAACACAGACACTCCAGCATAAAATTGTTTGTAATAGTATAAAAAATCGTTTCATTTTTTTAGTGTATTCATATTCTTCCATCCATCAGCCTTTATCTATTGAACTTATGAATGGGTTGAACCACAAAATTACTCATTTCTATGGCTAATGCCAAAACAAAAGAGGTCACCTTTAAAATGTCGTTAATTATACGTACTTTCTGAATTAATGTATACTTTTGTTCAACTGTGTATTTTGAATTATATACAAGGTATAAATTAATTTGTAGTATCTTAACTTTCAATTTCGTGTATTTTTTGGCAAGATATTGCATATTTTACGGTCATACAATTTAATCTGAGCTAGTTCATGTTTGGTTCTAAAATCAAAATACGAAGTATTTTCTTATCCGTAATTTATCCGCTCAATTAGTATACATCCGCGTTCTATTCTTAATTCTGGCTTGTCCAGTTTAGGTATAGGCGCTTAGACCGCCAAAATTAAATAATTGATTGTGAATTATATACTAAATTATATGAACTCTTTTAAGGGAGCTATTCATAAAAGACTACCAACTTTTGATCCTAATTTTCAATTGCCTCCAGCTTTAGCGGCTGTGTAAAAATGAAATTAGTAGAATTTGTTACTTCCAAATTGATAGTTGAGGCTTTTTCTAATAAGGTAATAAGGTTTGGGTTAGTGTTTCATTGGTTTTCTACTAAGGTTTAATACCTGAAAATAAGGTTTTTAAGAAATTAACCTTTCCGATAAACCGGAATGTACCATATTTTTGTTTATCAACCTTAATAGTCCCTCAATATATAAAAAATAAGCCCCAATAAAAATAACTAGATGAAATTAGTAAATTTGCGCGTTCACTTCGTGCAGTTAAAACCGTATATTCTATGGTGCTTTGACATCAATTAATAGTCTGGTTCTGAAAGGTTTTAGAAGCCCAAATTGGCAGTTGGATGCCGTATAAGAGATTTAAATTGTCCAA